>Ga0335085_10010616_pt1 | contig 13754 bp, 10 predicted proteins | sample Lox_Sample_45_FD_206712 | JGI IMG/M metagenome (GOLD analysis project Ga0335085, IMG submission 206712) | Soil microbial communities from Loxahatchee National Wildlife Refuge, Florida, United States - Lox_Sample_4.5 | ecosystem: Environmental > Terrestrial > Soil > Wetlands | place: USA...
CGAGTATCCCCGTGGCTCGTCGCGCGGCGATGGACGTGGCATCCTGATCGCATGCCCGACTTCAGCCTCTTCGGCGACGAGCACGTCCGGCAGTACGAGGCGACCGGGGGTCGCACCGGCCACGACTGGAACGGCACCTCGGTCCTGATCCTCCACACGCGCGGCCGCAAGACGGGAGCGACGCGCAAGTTCCCGCTGATCTACGGCCGGGACGGGAAGGACCACGTGATCGTCGCGTCGCGCGGCGGCTCGCCCGAGCATCCGGGCTGGTACAAGAACCTGCTCGCGCACCCCGCCGTGGAGATCCAGGTGCGCGACGCGGTCCTGCCCGTCACCGCGCGCACCGCGAGCGCCGCCGAGAAGAAGCGGCTCTGGCCCATCATGACCGCGCAGTGGCCCGACTACGACAAGTACCAGGCCGGCACGAAGCGCGACATCCCGGTGGTGGTGCTGAGCCCGCGCTGAACGAGCCGTCCGTTCGGCTCGATTTCACGGCCAGGCGTTTCATTCGACGGATCGAGGGAGCGATTCGCCTCTCTCGAGCCGCGTCGCACCGCCGCGCCGATGGCATGCGACTTGCGGGACCGCGGCTCGGACAGCGATGGAGGGATCTCGCTTGCCCCAGCAACACTTTCTTGGCTTCACCCGGCGCGGGCCGCACTTCTACGTCTGGGACGAGGATGCTCGCGAGGCGGACCGCTGGGCGGCCGAGCTCGCGAGGGCGAGCCGGTCGGCGCAGCCCATCGACCTCACGGAGCCGCTCGCCGACGACGCGCCGCCGCCCACGCCGCGCTGATTGCCGCGGTCGCCGCCGCGGGCGCGGCGTCCGGCTCGGGCACCTCGTAGGCGCCGATGTCCACGTGCGACCGCGCGACGCGCGCGTTTCCGTCGAGGTCGGTCAGCAGATCGGCGGGGACCGCCGCGTCGTCGCCCGCGTCGGCAGCCGGCGAGGGATCGAGGAGCCGGTAGTTGCCGGACGCCGCATAGTGCGGGTTCGCGAACACGCTGTGCGGCCCGGGCGTGGCCGATGGATTCGCCGCGATGTCCGTCCCGTTGGCGAAGAAGAGGTTGTAGTCCTGCGTCAGGCTCGCGCCGTCGACGAGCCCGCTCAGATGCATCGCCGCGGAGCTGTTGCCGGTGAAGACATTGTTCGCGATCCGGACGCTCGCCGTCGCTGGCGGATCGATCCGGGACGCAATTGCGGTGTCGTCGTAGGGAAACGTGTTGTTGACGACGGTCACGTCGAGCAAGCCGCTGCTGCTTCCGCTGTAGAGGACGAGGGCCCCGGGCACTCCCGACTGGTTGGCCTGACCCGTCACCAGGTTGTCCAGGATGCGCGCCGTGATCGTGCCGCTTCCCGACTGGCTCACGTCGATCCCCTCGTTATAGCCCACGCCGGAGATGCGATTCGCGATCACGTCGAATGCGGCGTCCGCCTGACCCGAGACCGCGATCCCCATCGCCTGGCTCCCGGCCTGCACGTGGACGAGGTTGTGGTCGATCGTGGCGTGTGCGGCGAGCGACGAGGTCACCGCGATTCCCGTCTGCTGGCCGGCCGAGTTGGGCAGGACCTCCAGGGTGTTTCCCGAGACCGATGCGGAGACGGGACCGATCGAGCCATCGATCCAGATCGCCGGGAATCCGTTGTCGAGGGCCGTGACGGTGTTGTCGCGGACCTCCGCGGTCAGCGTCCCCGTGCTCTGCTGGTGCACCCGGATGAAGCCGCGGTCGAGCCGGAGCCCTCGGATCGAGATCCTCTGGTCGCCGCTCGACGAGGTCCGGGCGGTGATGAACTGGGACGCCGAGAAGGTGGGGTAGAAGCCGCCGGCCGCGGCGAGGTCGAGCGCACCCGTGATGGTGATCGACTCGTCGATCGGGCCGTTGGTCGCGACGAGGACGATGTCCCCGGGCGCGGTGCCGTCGATGCACTCCTGCAGCGTCGCGCTGCAGAGGTCGCCGGGCCATACCCAGAGCGTCGGGAGCTGCACGGCCGCGACCGGCAGGGCGAACAGCAGAGAGAGGGCAGCGGCCGCACCGCGCAGGAGATCCATGGGAGCGCGCGAGTATACACTCGGGGGTGACTGGCTTGTCAACCTCGGGCTCGAGGTGCCGGTCCGAGAGCCGGCGGGCGTCCCGCGAAGGCGCGACAGCCGAGGCCGCTTCCGCGGAATCTCGCGTGATAGACTGGCATTCGGAGGCGATCGCTTGAGCCGTCGGCGGATCCTGATCGTCGAGGACGACGAGCCCACGCGCGAGCGCCTCGCGCGCGCGATCGCGGCCCACCCCGAGGAGATCGAGCTCGCCGACGCGGTCGGAACCTGTGGGGACGCGCTCCGGGTGCTCCGCCGCGACCCGCCCGAGGTGCTCCTGGTCGACCTGGACCTCCCGGATGGGCACGGCATCGATCTGATCCGCGCCGCGCGCGCGCTGTCGGCCGACACGCAGTCGATGGTCGTGACGGTCTTCGGCGACGAGAAGAGCGTGCTCGGGGCGATCGAGGCGGGCGCGCGGGGCTACCTGCTGAAGGACGAGTCGGAGGAGGGCGTGGGCGTGGCGATCCTGCAGCTCCTGGCCGGCGGCTCTCCGATCACGCCGGCCATCGCCCAGCACCTCATCCTGCGCTTCCAGGAGCGCGCCGCGACGACCAGCGCGGAGAGCACTCCCGTGCTCTCCAAGCGCGAGCTCGAGGTGCTCGAGCTCGTCGTGAAGGGCTTCACCTTCCCCGAGATCGCGACCCTCCTCGCGCTCTCTCCGCACACCGTCGGGACCTTCGTGCGGCGCATCTACCGCAAGCTCGAGGTCCGGTCGCGCGCCGAGGCCGTCTTCGAGGCGCTGCAGCTCGGGATCGTCAAGCTGGACGGCTAGGCGGCGTCGGGGAGGCCGGAAGCCAGAGCTCCACGCGAGTTCCGATCGGCGTTCCATCCTCGTCGCGTTGTGCGGCCTCGACGCGCAGCGTGCCCGCGAGCCGCGCGGCCCTCTCCCGCATGTTGCGCAGCCCACGCGCGCTCGTCTTGTCGCCCCGAGCGTCCATCTTCTCGAGCCGCGTGGGATCGAAGCCGCGCCCGTCGTCGCAGACCTCGACGAAGATGCCCGGGCTGCCGCTCGGGTCGGGCCGCCGTCCGGTGCGCACCGCGACCCGGCTGGCGCCCGCATGCCGCACGGCGTTGACGATCCCCTCCTGCACGATGCGCAGCACGTGCAGGTAGTCCTGCGGTCCCAGCCACGGGGTGCGCGGCAGATCGCTCGCCTGCCACTCGAGCCGCACGCCGCTGCGCGAGAGGAGCGGCTCGAAGCGGGCGCGTGCCGCGCCGAGCGCGCCGCCGATCGTCTGCAGGGCCGGGTCCAGCGAGTCGATGACGAGGCGCATGTCGGCGAGCGCCGCGCGCACGGCCGGCGCGATGCGCGGGTCCGAGGCGCCGTCGGCCTCGACGAGCGAGAGCAGCGAGACGAGCTGACCGCCCAGGCCGTCGTGCATGTCGCGCACCAGGCGCTCGCGTTCCTCGGCGAGGAGCTTGGCGCGCTCGAGGGCGCGCCGATCGTCGTAGCTCTGCTCGAGCTCGCGGTGCTTGTCGACGACGCGCTGCTCGAGCTCGCGGTTGAGCGTCTCGACGCCCCGCAGTGCCGATGCGAAGCGGATCACCAGCGTCGATCCGAACGAGAGCAGCATGAGCGGGACGATGTAGGGCAGCAGGAAGGGCGTGCCGGGGTCGGCGTCCCCGAACTGCATCGCGAGGTCGTGGATCGCGAGGGCGAGGGCCACGATGCCGCTCGCGCTGTAGAGCACGGCCTCGGCCGGACGGAGGTGGCGCACGTGCGCCAGGATCAGCGCGGTGGCGTAGACGGCGGCGGGGAACACCGCGGCGTGGATCACGTTGACGGTCGGGTACAGGTGCGACGCGGGGACGATCCAGGCGACGCCGAGCGAGATCGCCGCAGCCGCGGCGAACGCGCGCTCGAGGCGCGGCCGGACGACGCCCGCGAACCGGTGCGCCCAGACGGCCAGGGCGAGCATGAACCCGTCCAGCGCGGGGTGCACGATGCGCTCCCAGGTCCAGTGCCCGACGGGGAGATCGCGCAGCCAGTAGTTGAGGCTCGCGAGGGTCCACAACGCCGTGACTACGGCGAGCCAGCCATACACGGGATCGCGTCCGCTTCCGAGCCAGAGCGCGCCGCTGAAGAGCACGATCGCGAAGCAGAGCGCGGTGGCGACCTCGGCGAGCGTGACCCGCTCGCGGTAGGCGCCCTCGTAGAACGGCCGCAGCGCCTCGTCCGGTCCGGCCCAGACCGGGTCGAGCTCGCCGTAGTGGTGCGGAAGCGCGAAGAGCCGGATCTCCAGCGCATTCACGGGGCGGTCGAGCAGCGCCGCGGGAAAGGCGAAGTAGAGCGGGCGGTTGAAGTTGTTCGCTACGGGCTCCGCGAAGCGCCCGCCGGAGCCCACCGGCATGCCGTTGATCCACACCGCGGCATTCATGTTCACGTGCGGGAGATAGACGGCCCAGGTGCCGGCGGGCTCGACCGGCCGGGGCAGCTCGAGCCGGTACCACGCCGCACCTCCGGCGCCGGGGCGGCGCTCGCGCCAGCGGTCGGGAAGCGACACGGGCTCCCCGGCACCCGACGCGGGCGGAGCCGACGCGGGATCTAGCTGCAGCTCCGCCCGCCCGAGGCGAACGACGCCGGGCGCGCCGCCGGGCGGCTCGGCCGCGCAGGCGCAGAGCAGCAGCAGGACCGGCCAGCAGCAGGAGGCGCGCACGCCGCGATTGTACGCTTTTCGCGTGTCGCGCTCGGGCTCGGTGCGGGGCGCCGGCGGTTGACCGTCCCGTCATCGCGGGACATCGCCCGGTGACGCTGCCGTGATAGAAGGTGCCGAGGGAGCCCTCCGTATGCTGCGAGCCGACACGCTGGAGAGTCGAAGCCGGGCCGACGCCGCGATGGCGATCGGGCTGTGCCTCACGCTCGTCGCCGCTACATCGGCACGTGCCGCGGTTCACGTCACGAGCCTGACCGGCAACAGCACTGGAGGCGGCCAGGCGACGGTGACGGTCGGCGGGCTCAACTGCGGCCGCTTCGACCAGCAGGGACCGCCGCTGTGGGAGGCGAGCGAGTCCTGCCTCCAGAACTTCGGGCGCCAGTGCCGGGTGTACGACGCCTACGGCTACGTCCAGGTCTCCGCCTACCCCGACACGATGCCTTCGACGGACATCTCGTCCTTCGGTCTGCAGGCACAGGCGCTTGGCCGACCGAACGCGGAAGGCTGCGACGACGTGGCGTCGAGCACGACGTCGGGGAGCGCCAGCTTCTCGGCGACCTTCGCCGTCGACACCCCCACCCGCGTGACGATCCACGTGATGCCGCTCTTCAAGGGGGTCGTCCCGGGGACGGTCGCCGTGTCGGGTCTCCCCGGCGTGACGAGCCTGACGCCGATCCTGCAGCAGGGCTTCGATACCAGCGCGATCGCCGAGCCCCCGGGCTTCAGCATCTCCGGGAGCGTTGCAGCGAGCGCGAGCTATCCCTCGGGCGAGCAGAGCCAGAACGTCGAGTTCAGCTTCGACTTCAGCCCGCTCCCGCCGCGGCGTCCCGTCGTGGTCGTGCCCGGCATCGGCGGCACCTACGCGGCGGACCTCGCCGACGACGGCCCCTGGCTGTTCCAGCGCGGCATCGACCCCTCCTTCACGCAGACCGACCCGCTGGCCGGCGCCTACGACGACCTGCTGCAGACGCTCCGCAACGTCGGCTACGTCGACGGCAAGGACCTCTTCGTGGTCGACTACGACTGGCGGCTGCCGCCCGGTCCCGCCGACGGCATCTACGACGGCTTCGTGAGCGGCCTCACGGGCGCATCGGTCGCCGATTCGAGCTTCGAGTACGGGGTCGACTACCTCGGCGCGGTTCTGAGGCAGGCGGTCCAGCAGTGGGCGCAGGATCACGGCGGCGAGGCGCTCGACGTGGTCGACGTGATCGCGCACAGCACCGGAGGCCTTGTCGCGCGCACCTACATCCAGAGCGCGGCCTACGGGGACGCCGTCGATTCCAGCACCACGCTGCCTCGCGTGCGGAACCTGATCCTCGTCGGCGTCCCGAACCGCGGCGCGTCCAAGGCCTGGAATCCGCTCCACGACAACTGGGTTGCGGACCCGGCCTACGTGGCCGTGCTGTCGAAGATCCTGAACCGCGTGTACCTCAAGCTCCCGGGCGGAGCGATCGTCGGCGGGCCCCAGCCGATCGGCGCGCTCTCGATCGCCGATCCGCTGAGCGGCCAGCCCGACCCGATCCAGTTCATCGACCAGTACGTTCCGACGATTCGCGCGCTGCTCGCGACCTACGACTTCCTCGACCTCGGGAACGGCGTCGACAACGTGAACGCCGACCCCGCCGCGCGCAACGACTGGCTGCTCGACCTGAACGCGGGCTTCGACTTCCAGCCGGCGGGAGACCCGGCGTCCTTCGCCAGCCTCTGCGACACCACGACGGTGATCTACGGGACCAACGTGGCGACTCCGACGACGGTGGAGCGCCTCGTCGGACCGGCGGTGGGCGGGCGCCGCATCGCCGCCTTCGGCGACTTCGTCCCGCGCGCGCCCGCGCCGGGCGAGGAGTGGTTCCTCGACCACGCCGTCGCCGCGAACGGGGATGGCACGGTGCCGATCGAGTCGTCGGCCGAGCTCTTCTACGGCGATTCGCGCGTGCTGCTGGCTCCGTTCGCGAAGGGCGCGAACACGAGCGCAGGGGTCTCGCATCTCGCGCTCATGTTCAACCCCGATGTCCAGGAGCTGATCCTCTCGGTGTTGGGCGCCTCCTTCGAGCCGAGCGACGTCTCGACCTCGCTGCACCAGAGCACGGCGCAGTCGCTCTGGTCCGGCGCCAACATCATCCGCACCGGCGCGCTGGTGGCGGCGCTCGACCCCGTGGATGGCTTCGTCGTTGACGGGCTCGGACGTCGACTCGGCTACAGCGACGTCACCGGTCCGGTGACCGAGATCCCGGACAGCCGATGGATCGGGCGCGGCGACGGCTTCGGCTTCGCGTTCGGTCCGGTCGTGGGTCCGCTCGACCTCCAGGTCACCGGAACCGGGGCAGCGCACTTCGCGGGCGCCGGCGCTCTGGCGATGAACGGAGTGGGGAGCGTCGTCGACAGCGGCACGCTCGCCGCGGGCGAGTCTCGCATCACGCGGGTCGCGACGCAGGCCATCAAGCCCGGCTGCGACAACGGCGTCGACGACGACGGCGACGGTCTCGTCGACATGGACGATCCCGGCTGCCCCGCGCCCGAAGCGGCGCTCGAGAACCCGCAGTGCGACAACGGAGCGGACGACGACGGCGACGGTCTCGTCGACTTCGCCGACCCGGACTGCTCGCGCGAATGGCCGTACTGGGAGAGCCCGCCCCGCTGCGGCGTCGGCGCGGAGCTCGCGCTCGTGATGGGAGCCCTGCTGCGGCGCTGGAATCGGGTGCGTCCCCGGCGAAGCTCTCGCCCCTAGCCCTCACTCGAGGTGATCCACCCACATCCGCGAAAGCGGCGGGTGAGCGGACTTCCTGCCGCCTCCGGCTCCTCGAGACGCCCTGCCGGGCGTGGCCGCGCATTGCGTCGTGCCGCCTCGGCCCGGGGCCTTCTTGCCCCGGATTCTCCTCGCCGGAACGCCTTGATCCGTCAAGGATTCCTCCGGGTCCGCCGATTCACGACCGGGAAGAACCATTCCGGTTCGCGGAGGTGAGGTGCGGCCGACCGGCGCCGGCATCGTCGACCACGTCCTGGGCGGATATCCGCCCAGCCTGCCGCTGGTCATCGCGGGCGCGAACGGCTGCGGGCGCACCGTGCTCGGCCTTCAGCTCGCGCACGGTGCGCTCACGCGGGGGGAGCGGGTGGAGCTGGTGTCGAGCGAGCCCTCGGCGTCCCTGATCCATCAGGCCGGGGCGCTCGGCTTCGACTTCGACGGCGCGCTCCGCGACGGCCGCCTGGTGTTGCTCGAGCTGGACGCCGCGGCGGCGCCGCTCGTGCGCGCGCACGGCGTCGACGCGCTCGCCGAGTCGCTGCGGGCCGAGGCCCCCGAGGCCTCGGTCTTGATCGTGGACCCGTTCACCGCGATCACCGCCGAGATCGTCGACGAGCCCAAGCTGCGGGAGGTGGCGCGCGCCTTCACGCGCGCCCTGCCGGCGCGGCACCTGGTGCTCACCGTCGAGGCCGAGCGGCTCTCGGTCCAGCGCGGCCTCGACCGCGTCCTGCTCGAGCTCTGCGGCGCGTATCTGGTGCTCGAGCGCGAGGCGAGCGGCCGGCGCACCCTCACCGTCGAGAAGACGCGCTCGGGGGCCGGCTCGGCCGAGAGCGTGGAGTTCGCGGTCGGGCCCGGCGGCACGCATCTGGTCGGCGATGCGGATCTGGTTCCCGCGCGCCGCGCCGAATCGGCGCTCGGGTCCGCGTCTCCCACCGCCGCAGCTGCCGCCGCGTCTCCGGCGCCGCCCGCCGAGGCCGCGCCGCCGAAGCGACCGGTCGTGCTGGTCGTGGAGGACAGCCGCCTGCAGCGCGAGCTGCTCCGGGAGTGGCTCTCGGAGCGCTACGAGGTGATCGCCGCCGCCGATGGATTCGAGGCGATGGCCACGCTGCTCGCGCAGAAGCCCGATCTCGTGATCCTCGACCTCATCATGCCGCGGGTCACCGGCTACGAGCTCCTGTGCGCGCTGCGGCGCGCCTCGCTCGACGTTCCCGTCCTGGTGTCGTCGAGCAAGGTCGCGAGCGCCGGCGACCGGCTGGGACCGCTGGTGCTCGGCGCCACCGACTTCCTCGCGAAGCCCGTGAACCGGCTCGAGCTCGAGCACAAGGTCGAGACGCTGCTGCGCCTCCGGCGCGAGAACGACCGCCGCTTCGACGCGGTCGAGGCGGAGGCGCTCTTCGGCAAGGTCACGAGCTCGCGCCTGCTGGACGAGATCGAGTTCGCGGACCGCCTGACCCGCGCGTGCAGCTTCGGCGAGCGCCACTCTCTGCCGTCCTCGCTGGCGCTCGTGAACGCGCCCGACGGCGAGAGCCTCGACCGTTGGGTCGACGTCGCGAACGGAGAACTGCGCTTCGAGGACGCCATCCTGCGTGCGTCGAAGCGGCGCGCGCTGGTACTGCTGGTCGCGACCTCTCCGGCCGATGCGTCCAAGGTGACCGACCGCCTGCTGGCGCTCGCGGACGAGGCCGCCGGACACGCGCTCGGTATCTCGGTCGAGATCCTGGCGGCCGATGCGCGCCAGGCCGATCTCGCGAACCTCGAGGCCCTGGCCGACGCGAGCTGGCCGCCGGACGCAGACGCGTGAGCGGCCGTCTCACCCTGATGTCGCTCCTGGCGGCGCTCGTCCTCGCGCTCGCGGCGCGCGCGGACGACCCGCGGCTCGAGCAGGCGAACGCGCTGCTCGAGCGCGAGTCCGACTGGCCGCAGGCCGTCGCCATCTACCGGCAGCTCGTGGCGGAGGATCCCGCGGCAGTCGAGCCGCGCCACCAGCTCGCGCGCGTGCTCTCGTGGCGCGGCGACTATCCCGAGTCGCTCGCGCTCTTCGACGCGCTGCTCGCCGCACCCTCGCCGCCGCCCGAGGCCGCGGTGGAGCGGGCCGAGGTGCTCTCCTGGGCCGGGCGCAACGACGAGGCGCGCGCCGCCTTCGAGGCGATCCTCGCCGCGCATCCCGGCGACGCGCGGGCGGAGCGCGGCCTCGCGCGCGTCTATCGCTGGTCCGGCCGGCGCACGCAGGCGCGCATCTGGTATCAGCGCGCGCTCGCCGACGAGGAGGACGCGGAGGCGCGCGGAGAGCTGGTCGCGCTGCAGGGCGAGCTCCAGCGCAGCGCGCTGGGCTCGGTGCGCTACTTCCACGACAGCGATCGCTTCACGCTCTGGCGGAGCCAGGCCGAGGTCGCGGTCGATCTCGACTTCGACACGAGGCTCCGCTTCACGAGCGGCGGCCTGTGGGCCTCCCAGGATCCCGACAAGCTGCCGCGCCCGAATCTCGCGAGCGAGGACCACGGCTTCGACGCGACGGTTGCGGTCGAGCGCCAGCTCGCCGAGCTCTGGAAGGGCACGCTCATGCTCGGCGGGCGCTACTGGGAGCACGGGTCCTCCCGGCCGCTCGCCCGCGCGGCGCTCGAATACACCCCGGACGAGCGCACCTCGCTCTCCCTCGAGCTCCGCCACACCGATCTGCTCGAGCGCAGCAACTCGCTCGCCAGCGCGCTGCGCGGCTACGGCGACACGGCGGTGCGCGCCTCCCTCTGGCACCAGCTCGCCGACCGCTGGGAGGCCTACGTGGCGGCCGAGGGCGCCTCCATCACCGACGGCAACGTCCTGGGCCAGGCCGAGGCCAGCGTCGGCTACCGCCCGTGGGCCGCGCGCGACGTGACGATCGGCCTCTCGAGCGAGGTGCAGCACTACGAGCGCTACTCGGACTTCTACTACGCGCCTGATCTCGACGCCGCAGCGATGGTGACCCTCGCGGGCCGACTGCCGATCCGCGGCCCGCTCGCCCTCACGTTCGACCTCGGCGGCGGGGGCGGCGCGTCGGAGGAGCTCGGCCGGACGGGCTTCGGCCCGAGCTATCGGCTGAAGGCGGGGCTCGCCTGGAGCCGCAACGGATGGACCGCTGCGCTCGACGGCGAGCGCGGCCAGTCGCAGCGCGCGACGCTCTACACCAACACCGGCGTCGCGCTCTCGATCGGGCGGAGCTTCTAGCGTGCGCGCGGAGCGACTCCGATACGGCGCCGCGCTCGCCCTCCTGCTGGCGGGCATCACGGGGCTCTCGCTCGGCGTCTACCAGCTCCTGCGCGAGGCGCGCTTCGACCTGCCGAGCGCCTTCGTGCGCGGTGCGATGTGGGTGCTCCTGGTGTTCCTGGTGCTGCTGATCCTGCGCTACGCGGGGCTGCTCTGGTTCTCCTACCTGAACCACCTCGAGCGCGACGACAGCGAGCCGGCACAGCTGCCGCTGATCTCCGTCCTGGTGCCCGCGTACAACGAGGGCGCCGTGATCCAGGGCTCGATCCGCTCGCTGCTCGAGCTCGATTACCCGCGCTACGAGATCGTCGTCATCGACGACGGCTCGAAGGACGATACCTACACGAAGGCGAGCAGCTACGCGGGTGACCACGGGCGCGCCCTGGTGCGCGTCGTCCGCAAGGAGAACGGCGGCAAGGCGCGCGCGCTCAACACGGGGATCTCGCTGGCCAACGGCGAGTTCATCCTGTGCATGGACGGCGACTCCGCGCTGCATCCCCTGACGCTGCGGCGGGCCGTCCGCCACTTCGCCTCGCCGCACATCGGGGCGGTGGCCGGCAGCGTGAAGGTGGTGAACCGCACCAACCTGCTCTCGTCGCTGCAGGCGCTCGAGTACGTCGAGGGCCTCAACATGGTGCGCGCCGCGCAGGGGTTCTTCCGCCTGGTGAACATCATCCCGGGCCCGATCGGCATCTTCCGCCGCAGCGCGCTCGAGGGCGTCGGCGGCTACGACCACGACACCTTCGCCGAGGACTGCGACCTCACGCTGAAGCTCCTGATCGACGGCTGGCAGGTCGCGTACGAGCCCGAGGCGATCGCCTACACCGAGGCGCCCGAGAAGCTGCTCGACCTCCTGAAGCAGCGCTATCGCTGGACGCGCGGGATCCTGCAGGCGATCGCCAAGCACAAGCGCGCGCTGGTCGATCCGCGCCAGGGCCTCGGCATCAGCTTCACGCTCTGGTACATGATCTTCGAGGGCATCCTCTGGCCCTCGATGAACGTCTTCGCCCACATCCTGTTCATCTTCGTGGCTGCCCGCTACGGGACCGCGCTTCCGCTCGTGCTCTGGTGGGCGCAGCTCACGATCCTCGACCTTGCAGCGGCACTCTATTGTGTCGCCACCGAGGAGGAGCGCATCTCGCTGGTGCCGTACGCCTTGCTCTACCGCGCCTTCTTCGCCCTCACGATCGACGTCGCCAAGCTGTTCGCGACGCTCGAGGAGCTGCTCCGCCTGCGCATGGAGTGGGGCAAGCTCGATCGCATCGGCAGGATCTGAGAGATGGACGTCGTCCCGTATCTCTCGGCGGTGATCCTGATCTCCACGATCGCGACGATCGCGCTGGCGGTGTTCTCCTACGCGGCGTTCAAGCTGCGCGACAAGCGGCGCCCCAAGTCGAAGGGGGGCGAGGCGCCGGTCTTCTTCCATCGCTATCGGCCGCCCGAAGACGAGGGCGGCGGTGGCGAGCCCGGTGAGGACGACGCGTGAAGCCGCCGGAGGGCTCGCTGTACCGGCCGATCCTCTGGAGCCTCGCGCTCCTGTTCGGCGCCGCCGGTCTGCTGCTGATGATCCAGACCATCAGCGCGGAGATCGGACCCTTCCGCTTCGCCGAGCTCGGCGCGCGCGACCCTCGCTCCCGCGTCGGCCTCTGGGTCGCCGCGGACGCGGAGCGCTCCGCGGGCGCGCACGGCGAGCCATGGGGCGCGATGTTCGGGGGCGACGAGCGCGTGCTCGAGATCTCCTCGCTGGCCGCGCTCGACCCGGCCGCGCTCGGCGCCGTGGTGCTCCCCGAGCCGCGCGCGCTCGGGAGCTCCGACGCCGCCGCGCTCTCCGCCTATCTCGTCGCGGGCGGCGGCGCCGTGCTGACCGGCTCGGTCGGCGTCCGCGGGGCCGACGGCGCCTGGCGCGGCTACGACGTGATGCGCGGCCTGCTCGGCGGCGCGGAGCCGGTCCCGCTCGACGCGACGGGAGCGGAGGCGCTGCTCGCGTCGCGGCGCGGCGTGCTCTCGTCGCTGCTCGTGCCGCGCGAGCGCATCGCCATCCGCGCGGAGCCCGGTCTTCCGGCCGTCGCGGGCGGCGATGCGGAGCTGGCGTGGGCCGCGGCGTCGGCCGACGGCGAGTCGATGGGCCTCGGCGCGTCGCTGCGACGCAGCGTGGGGCGGGGCCGCCTGGTCTGGCTCGCGGTCGGGCCCGAGCGCGCGGCCCGCGACGCCGACGCGCGGGCGCTCGGGCGCGTGCTCCGCGCGGCCGTCGCCTGGGTCGCGCGACTCCCGCTGGTCGAGGTGCTGCCCTGGCCCGGCGGCGCGCCGTTCGCCGCCACCATCGAGCCGCGCGGCGAGGACGTCGGCCCGCTCGACGCGACCGCGCTGCGCTTCGCCGTCGCGAGCGAGCTCGACGCGGCCGAGGCGAGCGCGGGTCTGGCGCGGCTTCGCGCGCCGTCGCGGGCCGCCGCGCAGGACGTGGTAGCCGATGCGACGTCCGAGCTGGCGCAGCGCGGCGCCTGGCTCGCGACGCGCAGCGAGCTCGCGAGCTGGACGCGGCAGCGCTCGTCGATCGAGGCCACCGTGCGGCGCGCCGGTCCCCAGCGCCTCGTGGTCGCCGTCACCAACCGCGCGCCCGACGCCGTGCGCGGAGTGGTGCTGCGCCTCTACCTGAACGAGAACGCTCGCTCGGCGTCGGTCGAGGCGACCCAGCTCCTGCAGGCCACCCCGGTGCTGCGCTTCCGCGCGGGCGCCGAGTCGCTCGACCTCGCGCTTCCCGACCTCGCGCGGCGCGCCAGCGCCGCCTTCACGCTCGACTACGAGCCTGCCGCGGCGGGCTCGACGAGAGGAGATCCGTCATGAGAGATGCAGCACGCTGCCTGATGCTCGCCCTCGCCTTGATTCCCGCCGTCGCCAGCGCCGGCGAGACCTGGATCGACGCCAACCCGAGCGCGATGCGCATGGCGTGGCGCGAGGGCAGCCTCACGGCCGAGCACGAGGGCGAGCGCCCCTACCAGCGCGTCACGACCGACGGCAAGGGCAGTCCCA
>Ga0335085_10010618_pt1 | contig 13753 bp, 7 predicted proteins | sample Lox_Sample_45_FD_206712 | JGI IMG/M metagenome (GOLD analysis project Ga0335085, IMG submission 206712) | Soil microbial communities from Loxahatchee National Wildlife Refuge, Florida, United States - Lox_Sample_4.5 | ecosystem: Environmental > Terrestrial > Soil > Wetlands | place: USA: Florida...
CGCTTCGGCCATGACTCGGTGAGCCTGCGGAAACCAGGCGAGTCCGCCGGTCAGCACCGTGACGGCCGGCACGGCTCCGTTCAGGACCGCCGCCATTCCCGTCCTGATGCGGTCCAGAGTGGGCGCGAAGCACTCGGCCGCCTGACGGGCAGTCAGGTCATAGCGGCTGCAGGTGCCGCTCAGCGAGTACGCCCGCGCCTCCAAAAAGTCGGGATCGCTGCTCGCCTGATCAAAGACCAGCGTGGCCCGTTTGGCCTGGTCGGTCGCTGAGCGGTACCAGGTGGCCATGCCCGGATCGATCTCCGCCTGCAGCATCGTCCGGATGGCGGCGTCGAAGTCCCGCCAGCCGCCGCCCGGAGCATCATGCACGGCCAGTGGACGCACGATCCGGCCCGTCACCTCACAGGCCCCGACACGCACTCCACCGCCGCCGATGTCGCAGACGAGGTAGCGTCCTGGCTCGGCGAACCCGCGCCGGCTGGCGGCCAACGCGGCCACCGCAGCCAGCTGGCCCGTCCAGGAGACCCAGGTCAGGCCAAACTGGTCCTCCGCCAGACAGCGAAGCTCCTCCTGACGCCACGCCCCCTCGGCGCTGCCGTCCAGCCAGGCATCGGGCACTGCCAGACTCACCTGGAGGCCAGTGTCACGGCTGGGCCCGGAGGAGTGACTCGTCCGGACGGCCGCTAGCGCGGCCGTTAGCGCGGCGCGCGGACCGCCGGGTCCGGCGGCTCCGGGGTGCTGCTCGGTACGCGGCAGTTCCTGGTCCGGCTCCGCGGACGGGTCGCTGGTAACGGCGATCTTGGTCACCAGCGACCCGGCGTCGAATGCCATTCGGGTGATCTTGCTAGGCCCGCTCACCCGGGCTCCTGGGCTGTAGGGACGACGCTGGTGGCCCACTTCCAGAGCGAGGGAAGCTTGCGTGACTTCTTGTGAATGACCTCGAACACCTCTTTGTACCGGGCCACGTCGTCACGCTCGGCGTCGGTGAGCTCGAAGTGCCCATCACGCGTTGCCTCGGTAAGCGAGGCGAGCAGGTTGATCTGGAGCTCGATTTCCCGGCGCACCTTGCGCGACACGAGCTCACGGAAATCCCGCCCGGCGCTATCGCTGGACGGGCCAGACACTATCTCTCGGACCAGCGATATCAGCCACTTGTCACGTTCGGTGATGCTGATACCGGAGCAGTCGAACTCCTGCCGTAGTGCGGCCAGCATGGCGGCCGCCGCCTCGCCGGAATCGAGGGCGCCGGACTTCGCCAGCCGTTGGAAGGCCTGGTCCGCGGGGATGCCCTCGCGGTGCGCTCGAAGGCAGAGGCCGGCGAGTTGGTCGGGCTCGGTGCCCGGCTCGGCGGTCCGGAGAGCGGTTAGCAGGCCTGTCCGGACAGCTTCGGGATCATCCTGGCGGACCAGCGTCAGCCAGTCCTGCGCGAAATCCCATCGCTTCGCGGCCGGGACGGCCGTCAGCGCGCTCCCTACGGCGCCGGCCAGCACGTGCTCGAGGTCGTAGCGCAGCAGCCGTCCGGTGAGGTCGGTGACGGCAGCCGCTTGAGACTTGCGGCTGGCCCAGTCCTGGCCCTCCAGGTAGCGGGCCAATGGCCGAACGCACCGCTCCCCGCGGAACAGGGCGTGCTCGCGGCTCAGCTGATGCCAGATTCCGGTCATCTCGGCGATGTAGGGTGTGCTGTCTTGGGTCCCGGCCGCCGGCGGCAGAGCCGTCGGCGCTGCGCCGACGGTCAGCAGGGCTGTGTCCAGCCACGCCCGGAGCCTTGCGGAGCCGACACTGAGGCTTCTGAGGTATTCACGCCAGTAGCGCCGTTCGCCCGGCTCGAGCTCGCCCCGAGAGGCCAGCCAGCCGGTGAAGCCGGGCAGCAGGTAGTCGAGCCGCTGTCGGGACGAACCGACGGCTAGCAGCGCGCGGAGGCACCCAGTGCTCAGGCCGGCCAGCTTGTCGGCGTCCCGCACGGTGAGTTCGCCGGGGCTGACGCCGAGCGCGATCCGGAAGAGGCGGACCACGTCGGCGGTCAGACGCGGCGCCAGCCAGTTCAGGAATTCTGGCCCGTCGCGGCCAATACTGGCCAGCGCGATCACGTATTCGGCCACGACCGGCGGGTTCCGGGCCAGTGCCTCACGGGTAGCCGTATACGCGTCACTGTCCGAGCCGCCCGCCAGGACCGTCCCGAGCAGCCGGCCAGCCGCGTACCGCATGCTTTCTGCCGAGCTCGGTCCCTGTTCCGGCGGCGTGACCATCTCGGCCAGCACTTCGTCGTCGACAGCACGCGCCTTGGCCATGGCCAGGCAGTCCCGCAGGACGGCATCGTCGGGCTCGGACGCCCACACTACGCGCCAGCCGAACTGGGCCAGGACGCGGCAGAGCCGCCTCAGATCCTCGAGTTCATCCAGCCACGGCCGTAGGACCGGCCAGTCTCCGGCCGAGCCGCGCTCGCCTAGCGCGGTCAGCAGGTCCTCGCGCTCGTCGGGAAGCAGTTGCCCGAGCGGTCCCGGGCGGACGACTTGCCGCAGCTCGGCGAGATCCACCTCAGTGCCGTCGCGGACTGCGCGCAGCACGCGTTCCGGCAGGTCGATCTGGCGCAGGATGGCCAGCGCCTCCTGCGGGGTTTCGAACTTCTGCGGTTCGGTACGCGCGGCCAGGTGCGCGACCACCGCGCTCAGGTCGAACCTCTTACCGTGCGCGGCGCTTCCGGTGCGCAGCTGACACAGCTGCTCATAATAGGCACGCGCGGTGTGGTTGCCCCCTGTCATCTCACCCGGGTACCGCCAGGAAACCACGGTGGCGTCGTCCCGCGGCCGGGCGGCAAAGGCCAGCCTGAGCCGGTGCCTGGTCCCGCTGTCCGACCAGGTGGCGGCGGAGAACTTCGCCCGGTAGCCGTAGGGCAGCAGGCTGGCCACCGCGTCGATGAATTCCAGCCGCTGCCGCAGAGTCGATCCCTCAGCCTCGACGACGCTGACCGGTCCGCGTAGCAGCAGCGCGGCCGCCGAGCTTGCGAGTCCGAAGCCCTCGACGTGCTGCGCCGCTTCTTCGGCGGTCGTGACCGGCAGGGTGAGCACGACCGGGATGTCGTTATCCGGCGGCAGCTGGACCTGTCCGACCGCGTCGTACAGCGCGGCGTAGCTGATCCCGGCCACCGCGAGCTCCCGGTAGGGCACGCAGAAGTAGGAGGTCTGGATGATCGGCCTCCCGACCCCGTCCACCTGGCCGGTGTCGGCCGTGACCCCGATTCCGATCTGCAGGCTCACGTCGACGCCGACCCAGCTCACAGTCACCCAGGGCAGCTCGCCGGGACCCGTGGTACGGGCGTCGGGGGTGCCTGCCGCGAACCGGGTGATGATCGTGCCGAAGTCAGCCCGGCTGAACGGTTCCGTGCTGCAGGCCAGCACCGCGTAGTCGGTGCGGCTGCCGGGCTCCTTGCCCCACAGGGCCCAGCCGGCCCGGACCGTCACCTGGTCAGCCACCGGTCACCTGGCCGCGGCGAGGCTCTGGCCGAGCCAGACCAGCGGCTCAACCACGTTGATCGGGTGGATTGCGCCCCTGATCTGGAAGTCCCTGCCCTGCTGGCGGACGATGTTCATGAAGTCCGCCTCCTGGAACCTGGCCGATTTGCGGCTTTTGTAGAAACCGATGGCGGAGGTGATGAAGAACCGGACCCGGTCCGGCTCGAAGTACTTACGCAGCGCGCTCGCGACCAGATCCGCGTTGCCGCGCTCGGATTGCCGCACCAGGTCAACGAAGAACTTCTCGGCCAGTTCGTCTGGGACCCGGGGGAACAGGGACGGGTCGTCCATGGCGAAGCTCCGGTAGCCACCGTTCTTGGCTCGCCGGTAGACGTCGGGGTGATCGAACTTGGTGGCGCATACCGCCACGTAGTGCGGCAGCCTGCCGCCCGGTGTAGCCTGCCCGGCCATCCGCCGCTGGGCGATCCGCAGCAGCGTCCCCTGGAAGTAGTTGAAGGCGTCGCCGTCCGTCCACTCCTTGGTGGGGTCGAAGAGCAGCAGCAGCCCGTCGCAGCTGGCCAGCCGGTCCATGACGCTTTCTTCGGCCGCCACGGAGCCAGCGTCACCGTCGGCGTCGGCGTCATCGTCATCATCGAAGCCGAGGTCGCGGCCACCGCCACCGGTAGATGGCTCGTTCGGGATGTCGTTGAAGACCCGCCCCGGCTCGTCCATCAGGTCCAGGTTCATCTCGAGCGGGACAGTCGTCATCGCCTGTCTGCCGAACCGGCGCCGCTCGGGAACCTGGGTCTCCATCCGCAGGACCCAGCTGTACTGGTTCCCGCTGTTGGTGGCGGGGGGGAATTGGCGATCGCGGGTCAGCCGCGTCGTGTTCTCCACCAGGAAGTCGGTGGACAGGTCGTCCACCCCGAAGATCATCAGATCCTGAGCGGCGGCCTGGTTCACCGCGACGTTCAGCGCCGCGAGGTAGGTGGTCTTGCCGCAGCTCGGCGCCCCCCACAGGCCGATCCGGCCCAGGGACCGCAAGCCCTGCGGACGCCCGTTCGTCATTGTCATTGCGCACCCTGGTTTCTGTTGGTCGACGCTGGAAGCTCTTATCAGGCGGGCAGCGGAAGGCCGATCCGCTGCCCCATCCGGGTACCGACGCCCAGGTGTGCCGCGATCTCCCGGGGGCTGGTGTCCGGCAGCGCGTGCAGTCCGGCTCGCCCCACGTCCGCCCAGAACCTGTTCCTGGCCGTCCGGCCCGGCATGGTGTCTACCACCGCGACGACCGATACGGCCGACTTGGCGAGCCAGCGGCTCAGCCGGGACCAGTCACAGCCGAACGGGCAGGGCTGCACCATGTCCTGCCCGAGGATCCTGGGGTGCGCCCGGCGGCCCGCGACCAGCAGCAGCCGGGCCGAGCGGCCCTGGGCACTGCTGTCCGCGAGCATGTCCTGCGCCAGGGAGAGCATGTCCTCGAGCGGCGCCGCGTCGGCGTACCTGATGGAATCGCCCCTGAAGCCGGCCAGCGCGAACTGAGCCTCGGCCGGGTCGCCCAGCGGATGGCGGCGCACCACCCGTTTTCTCTCCTCGCCGGGCGCGAAGACATGGTCCGTGCAGCCCAGCAGCCCGACCCGCAGCCGACCCGGCTCGGGATACTCATCAGCCAGGTCCTCGAGCAGCTCTCCGATCAGGTCACGCCGCCGGTCGACCTGCTCTTTGGAGCCGGCCAGCTCCAGCGCGCACACCAGGTCGACCGGCCCGGGCAGGACGTCCACTCGGCGGGGGATCGCTGCGACCACCTCCGGCCATGGCCGGGCCAGCGGGATGACCCCGCCCGGCTCGGTGAACCGGATCCGGCCTGGCGCGTCGAGGACCGCGCGGACGCGGAACACCGGCTCGCGCGGAAGCGGTACCTCGTGCAGGGACACCACGTCGAGGCCGGATCCGTCGGCCTCGATGTGTGACGACGGCTGGTCGGCCACGGTGACAGCCAGCGTGGCGGCGCCTCGGTCGCCAGGCGCACGACGGAAGGTCAGCACGGACTCGGCGCCCTGCGTATCGCCCGGGCGGAAGAGCGGGCGCGTGCCGAGGGTGACCGCGCCAGTGGCCGGGGCGATGGTCGCCACCACGACGGCGTAACCGCGCAGCAGCGGCATCCGGGCCCGAAGCGATCCGGTGAGGCCGTTCTGTTCGGACGGGAGGCCGACGACGCGCATGAGCGTGGCTCCGGCATTTCCCTTGGCCACCTGCCGGGCTGCGTTCTCCAGGAGCCGCCAGCCAGCCGGCTGGCAGGTCACCACCGTCTCGGCGCCGTTCCCCGCCGGGAGAATCCCCCGGGGGAGTACCTCGGCCAGGTGCTTGGCCAGCAGGCTCCTGTCGAGCCCGGCGATGCCCCCGGCAAGCTGGAAGAGCCGCTCGTCGTCCTGCGCCGACAGGATCGGCAGCAGGCCGGTCCAGGGGGCCGCGGGCGGCCCGGTCCGCAGCAGCGGCGTGCCGAGCCTGTCCGTGGTGGCCTGGATCACGGCGATGCCCTCGGGCCCGACCTCGACGATCGTGAGCCCGGCCCCGTCAGCCAGGCCGCGCATGGCCGCGGTGAGCGCGGCGCGGGCTGTCTCCTCGGTGACCGCACCGGCCGTGGCGGCGGCCACGTCTCGCAGCGCGGCCGCCCATTCGGCGTGGTCCGGGGCACCCCCGCGTATCCATCGGGCCAGGCGGCCCGGATCGGCACTGACCAGGGCCGCGGCCCGGGCGTCGTACCGTCGGCGAGCTGTGCTGAGCCGGGTCTCGAAATCGGCTCGCAGCCGGGTGGTCACCGGGCCGGGGCGCAGCGCCGTCCGCAATGTCCAGTCGCACTCGACGCAGGCCGGGGCGGGCCCGGTAGCCAGGCCGCATACCGGGCACGCTGCAGGCCGGAAGTCACCAGGCGGCATCGGGGACGTCCTCCTCGCGGAAGGTACTGAGCTCGTCGTTGTCGGCTTCGGGGGCCGCCGACATGCGGGCACCGAGCCTGGCCTCCATCAGTTCCAGCAGCCCGCGCGCGGCGCGCCCGTTACCGAAGCTGCCCGGCTTCGCACGCCGGGCTGCCTCGAACCAGGCCAATGCCTTTTTCTCGGCGGCCTGGGTGAGCTGGTATTCCTCTCGGGCGGCCATGGACAGCAGGATCTTCAGGAGCTCGGCACCGGAGTAGTCGGGGAAGTCGACCCGGACGGTGAAGCGGGACGCCAGGCCGGGGTTGGTGGCGAGGAACTCCTCCATCGGCGCGGGGTAGCCGGCCGCGATCACCGCGATCCGGCCACGCAGGTTCTCCATCTGCTGGACGAGCGTGTCGATGGCTTCTTTGCCGAAGTCGTTGCCCGAGCCGCCCGCGCTGGCCGCGGAAAGGCTGTAAGCCTCGTCGATGAACAGCACGCCGTCCAGCGATTCCTCTACCCGCTCGGTAGTCTTGGGGGCGGTCTGGCCGATGTAGCCGGCGACCAGGTCGACCCGGCCCACCTCGACCATGTGGCCGCAGACCAGCAGCCCCAGCGACCTGAAGATGTGCCCGATAAGCCGGGCCACCGTGGTCTTACCGGTGCCGGGCGGCCCAAGGAAGAGCATGTGCGGCGCCGCCACCTTACCGCCCCGCCCCCGGCGTTGCTTGAGCCTGATCTGGTTGACCAGGGCGTGGATCTCCTTCTTGACGGGCTGCAGCCCGATCATCGAGTCGAGCTCGCCGAGCAGATCACTCATCTCAGGGATCCCCCGGTCCAGGTACACAGCGAGCCTTTCCGGGATGTCGGCGCTGTCGGCTGGCAGGTAGATGTCCGGGCGCGTGCGCGTGGCCCAGCCGTTCATGATCTCGTCGCAGATCTCGCGCATCGCCCGGGCGTTGCCGAACCCCGGCCGCCTGGTGCGGTACATCCCGGCAATTACCGCGGCGAGATCACGCTCGAAGTCCGACGTCCAGGTCAGTCCTTGCGCACGGAGCCTGCTGAGCGCGATGGACAGAAGCGTGCCGGGATCGTAGTCGGCGAACTCAATAACGTTCGCGACGGGAAAACGGCTGCGCAGGCCTTCGTTCGCTGCCAGGAACTCCTCCATCTTGGCCGGATAGCCCGCCACGATGACCACGAGCCGGTCCCGGTCGTCCTCCATCCGCTTGAGCAGCGTGTCGATGGCGTCCTTGCCGAAGCCGCCTCGCTGGTCGCTGAGCTGATAGGCCTCGTCGATGAACAGCACGCCATCCAGCGCCTGGTCCACGAGCGCCGCGGTCTTGATCGCGGTGTCGCCCACGTTGGGCGAGATCAGGTCGGATGCGGCCGCCTCCACCACGTGGCCTCGGCTGAGCACGCCCAGGTCGCGGTACATCTCGCCGACCAGACGGGCCACGGTGGTCTTGCCCGTGCCGGGGTTGCCTGTGAACACAAGGTGGTTCGAGCCGGGCTCGGCGTCCGCCAGGCCCTCGGCCCGAAGCCTCGAGTCGGCTTCCAGCCGCGATTGCAGGACCTCCAGGTGACGCTTCACCTCGTCCAGGCCGGGCATTTTGCTCAGCCGTTCCCATACCCCGCCCGCGTCCGCGACCGGGGAGGCAATCCAGACGCGCAGGCTCTCGCTGCTGAGCGGGATTCCCTGCCGGGCGAGGTCACGCAGGCGGGCCGCCCAGCGCCTGGCCTCTTCCCGCTGCGAGCTCATCGCGCGGATGACGGCGGGCAGCGCCAGCCAGTCGGCCACCGGCAGACTCTCGGGTATCCGCAGTGCATGGACCATACGGGTCAGCTCGGCCTCGGCGGGATAGCCGATCAGCCCTGGCTGACCCCGCCGCTCCGCCTGCCGGACTGCCGCGGCGGCTAGCGCGGGAACCGTGCCGAGCCCGTCGAGGAACCCCTGGACGCCATCCAGAGTAGTCCGGCGGAAGACAAGCACGCAGGTATGCGGGGCGTCCGGCCGGTAGGACACTTGCTGGGCGAAGAAGTTGGCCAGCCCGCGGACGGCTTCGATGAGCCGTAGAGTCTCCTCGGCATCCATGAAGACCAGCGCGGTGCGCGTTGACCCGCCGCGCATCAGGTAGTTGAACATCTGCACGCTGTAGGGATCGCTGAGCCCCTGCCCGGCTCCGCCGGCCGCCGGCGGCGGCACCGGTACCGCCGGGACGGCCGCACCGGGCGGGGAGGCTGCAGGCCGGCCGGTGAAGCCGCTCATGATCCGGCCGCCGAGGGGCCCGGAGAATCCCGATCGCATCCGCCGTGGGGACGTCGCCGCAGACGGCTGTGCCGCGCCGCTCCCCCCGCCGCTGCCGCGTCCGGCGCTGAGCGCGCGCAGCGACGTCTCGTCACGGAAGTACAGCTTCCTGGTCAGGGAGTAGAACCCGATCCTCTCGTACTCGGCCGCCCGCAGCGACTCCCAGAGCGCCGACTCGATGCCGTACGTACGGTAAGCCGTATCGATGAAGGCGTCATCGGTCCCCGGCCCGTAGACGAATAGGACGGGATCGTCTTCCCATACCGCGCTTCGGATCGCGGCAAGCCGTTCCAGCTCGGGGAACTGCGCAATCTCGGTCAAGCCCGCTCAGACTCCGTGACTGCGGCACGCTGGGTCCGGCTAGACGTTGCCTGCCTGCGCAGCGCGTCGAAGTCGGTCAGGCGCGGGTCGGCCTGTTCCATGTCCGCGGCGGGCAGGCCCGCCTGGAGGCCGTGCGCGCGCAGGCTGTCGGCTACCGCGTGGGCCCGGCGGACGCGCTCTTCCTCGTCCGGCAGCCCAGCGTCGTAGGACAGGATGCGCAGGGTGCAGGATTTCCCGGTCTCGTCGGGGGCCACCTCCACGACGATCTCGCTGTCGTCAAGGTGCCGCAGCTTGCTGTAAAAAGCCCGCCTCTGGTCCCCGCCTGCGTAGATGGCCTGGCCCTCTTGCCAGGTGTATCCGGCACTCTCCTCGAGGGTGCTGACCACGAGCTCGGCCAGGTTGGCCCGGACCTGGGAAGCGATCTGCCGGGCGTGGGCGACGGCCACGATGCCGGTCAGCTTCTCGTCTAGCTCCGCGCCCGCCTGGTCGGTGATCTCGCGGAGCTCGGCCACGGACGGCGGGCTGGCTGTGTCGTTCAGCCGGGCGGCCAGCCCGGCCACGGTCTGGCTCAGCTTGGCGAGCTCGCCCTCTGACCAGAAGTTCACGTCCAGTTGGTAGCCGTCGATCTTCTCGCCGTTCTCATCGACCGCGTCCGGAGTGGTGTTGACGTTGATCTGCTCCTGCAGGAGCGTGACAGCCTCCCCGGCCACCAGACGGGAGGCCTGCCACTCCTGGTCGCGCAGCTCTACCTCAGCGCGCAATTCGCTCAGCTGCAGGTAGATTTCCTGGGCCTGGGCCAGCGCTGCCTCCCCGCGGCCCTGGCTGGCGTTGTCTTCGGCGAAGTCCAGCCGGCTGCTTACCTCCGCCAGACGGCCGGGCGCGAAGCGCTCGTGCGGCAGTTCGGAGTCGATAGCGACACGCATTAGCCGGGCGTCGGCGATGAGGGTCGCCGCCGCCGACCGCGCCCGCTCTTGGTCATTGCGTATCCCGGCCAGCTCGTCGTGTAGTTCCCTAGTCTCCCGCGCGCGCTCCTTGCGTTCCCTGGCGAGCCCTTCTGCGAACCGCCGCTCTTGGTCTTCCAGCGCGGCACGGGACTCCTGACGCAGCTGCCTGGCGGTGTCCTGCAACTCGCCGCGTAGGCGTGCCTCCTGGGCCCTGAGGCGCTGGCGCGCTTGGGCCTCGATCTTCTTGGTTTGCGCGCTCAGCCCGGTCAGCGCCTGATCGAAGGCATCATGGCGGGTCCGGACCTCAGTCGCGGCCCGGTCGATGGCCGCCTGGTTCTCGCGGCGCACCGCCTCGAGCATGCCGGGAATCTCCCGGTTGACCTCCCGCAGTTTGGATGCTGCCTGCTGGGCCCGGGCCCAGTCGTTCGCTTCGACGGTAATCCGCTTAACGCCGCTCATGCCGTGTCCTCTCGCCCGGCAACTCATCGTTGCTCTCTTGGTGCCAGTGCCTCGAACGCGCTTACTGCCCTGCGGTCGGGAACCCCCACGAGCATGGCCGAGCGCGCGCGGAGCCGGATTTCTGCCCGCCTGGGGCCACTGACAAGATCCGCATAGGCGCCGGCGAGCCGATCGGTCAGCATGTGCACCCGCTGATTGTCACTACCGCGCAGTCCCCGGCTGTCGTTGCGCGCCGCCACGTATCTGCCGTCGATGAGCACATCGGTCTCCGCGAGCAGATCGTCGACGGCCGGGTCAGGCGGCATTCTCCGCAGCTCGGAAAGGCGGTATCCGGTGAAGCAGATCAGGGTCACATCCCGGGCCCGCCGGGCGGCGCGTATCACGGCGGCCATGGCTGAGGCCTGCATCATCGGCTCGCCGCCGGAAAACGTCAGACCGGTCACGCCCGAGTCGGCAAGCAGCTCGGCAGCTAGCTCGCCCGGGCGCACGTTCCTGGCCGGCCGCTGCGGAATCCAGTCGGGCGCCAGGCAGCCCGCGCAGCGGAACGGGCAGCCCTGCACCCAGACGGCCGATCGCAAGCCGGGTCCCAGCGAACGCGTACCGATGCAGGTTTCGGCAACTCGAACATCAGGAACCGCCATGAGCCCAGCGCATTTCAATAATGGTTTCAGGGGTCATCTCAATCGCATTATCATAAAGCTCTACATTATTCCGGTTTGGGCATGAAAATTTAACCCGGCGACGGCTGCCGCCAGTTGGAGAATCAGCAGAGAGAAGGCGAGCACGCCCGGAGATAGTTACCGGGAAAGCCCTTGTGGGACTTTTGTCCGATTTTGTCTGGATTGTTAGCCAGGCTGCGCGCACTCCCTCAACCGGGTTCACGCCGCCGAACATCCCGCCATTGACGGTGATCCCCCACCCATAGCGTGATCAGAGTATGCGAAACCCCGGAAGCGCGCTACTATTTCTCCTCTAATTGAGGGGAGCTAGGGGGAGCATGGCGCAAATGATCATCGTACGCTGTCGCCACAATAGGGTTTACCAGCTATTTCTTGCTGTCCGGCAGATCATCCCGCGGCAGAAGTATCAGCACCGGCATCGGGACCGCATGAGGCGTAGTGGCGACCAAGCAGGGGTAGCTTCGCCGCCACCCACCCCAAGCAAGGCGTGCCACCGATCGCCGGCGGTCCGAGAACTCGCCGTGGGAGAAGGTTTGTCGTGGGAAGATTCCTGATCTGGCTGTCAGGCGCCCAGCGTGACATCCTCGACAGCTGCCGGACCGACCGCGCCAAGTACATCGGCGTCGGCAGCGCCGTCCTCGTGACTGCCTCGATGGCGGCCGTCTCGATGTCGTTTGCGCTGCATATTGCCCTCAAGGCCACGTTGCCGGTCGCGATACCGTTTGCTCTTGCCTGGGGCCTGGCGATTATGAGCCTGGACCGGTGGCTGGTGGTGTCCATGGTGCGGCAGGCGAAGCCGCTGAACTATCTGCTGCTCGCGCTCCCCCGGGTTGCTCTGGGCATCCTTTTCGGCGTCATCATATCGACTCCCCTAACCCTGCAGATCTTTCACCTGGAAATCGCAAATCAGATCTCGATCGACCACACGAACGCCGCCAATGCCTTTAACTCCGCGCTCAGTAAGAGCTCGCTGGCCGCCCGGGTGGCGGCGGATCAGAAAGCGGTCGACCAGGATCAGTCGGTGATCAACAGCGGCGGCGGCACCGGCACGGCTCCGGCCCATGACCCGACGCTTGTCGCTTTGCAGCAGCAGCTCAAGTCCGACCAGGGCAAGGAGCAGACCTTTTACAATGCCTGGCACTGCGAGGAGTACGGATTCCCCGGGCACTGCGTGGTAGGCAACGGGCAGGCCGCGAAAAGTGATTACCAGAATTACCAGCTCTACCTGGGGCGGGTCCAGTCGGACCAGTCGCAGATCGGCTCCGAGGAGAACTCGCTCAACGTCCAGAACAAGAAAGACAAGACCCAGGCGGTAACGAACGCCCGCAGCAATCTGGTCACCGATCTGGCTAAGCTGCACCAGGATCAGGGCAATCTGGCAGCGCTGAAGCAAAACTTCAACGTGACCAACGCAGACGACTCCGGGATTCTGGCGAGCCTGAAGGCGCTCGACGAACTCCGGTCGAGCAGTCCCACCTTGTTTATGGCGGAATTCCTGCTGTTCCTGTTCTTCACTGTCATCGAATGCCTGCCCATCCTGGTAAAGGCACTGCTCAACCTCGGGCCGATGAACACGTACGAACGGGCGATCGCCCAGGCGGAGCAAGCCAGCCTGCTCCGTGCGGGGGAGGAGATAACAGCCCAGCACCTCGTGGTGGTCCGGCAGCAAGATGAACTCAATGAGGAGTCAGAGCGGCTCCATGAGCAGTGGCGAACCAATGTTCTCCCAGGACTAATCTACGACGAGATAGAGGCTCGGGAACGTGTCGCGCGGGCAAGGCTCGCTATGTGGGAACAACGGGCACAGGCCGAGCGTGGTAACGAGCTGGACGATGACAGGTTCGGGCTTGGCGGTCTGTCCGCGATTGGCAGGCCGGCACCGGACTGGACGAACGTCCGACCGAGGACCCAGGTACGCCTCAGGCTCGTAGCGGCGTGGCGGGCTTTTAGACATGCGGGGACAACTACCATGCCCAGCCGTCCGTACCCAGACCGTACTGGCAGCGCTGTTAGGTATGCGACTAATGGAAGCAAATACCAGCCGCCCAGAAACAGCCGATGAATTACTTGGACACGCCAGGCTCAGTTCGGCATATTTGCTGCATGATTCCCCGATCCAGGGAGATTTCACCAGCTTCCGCGCTCAAGTCTAGGACACACCATTTGTACATGAATACACAATAAATACGTAGACCCGGCGCAAGGTCACCGCGTAGTCCACCGTGAAGAAGTCGCATGCCAGCAGCGTGGCGGCTGTCCGTTTGTACCGTCCGGCCTCGTGAGCTGGCGTCCGTGGCTGGAAGATCGCGCCCTGCGCTAGATGCAAGGCCTGCCGTCTGAGGCGTTCGACATGCTGGTCCGGACGCTAATTAGCCCGGATCCGCGATGCCCCGTATGATCCGGTGTTCAGCGTGCCGCCGCCAAGAGCAGACCTGCGCCCAGGTCACAGGACCACTTCAGGCTGCGGACCTGAATCGACCGCCTGCGGTCACGCTCTCGGTGAGGATCATTGAGGTAGGTCAGATTGATACGGGCAAACCGCTGTGGTGGTGATCACCACAGAATGTCGTCGACTCCGACATTTGGGCATGCGCTCGCGATCTCGTCAAGCGCATTTAGATAGAGCTCAGCTGGAAGACCGGCTCGCTTACAGGCAGAGCTTATCGTGTGTAGGCGATGG
>Ga0335085_10010620_pt1 | contig 13752 bp, 13 predicted proteins | sample Lox_Sample_45_FD_206712 | JGI IMG/M metagenome (GOLD analysis project Ga0335085, IMG submission 206712) | Soil microbial communities from Loxahatchee National Wildlife Refuge, Florida, United States - Lox_Sample_4.5 | ecosystem: Environmental > Terrestrial > Soil > Wetlands | place: USA...
TCCGGACGCACAATACGATAGACCACCTCATACTCTTCGTGGTTTTTCTTCTCCATGAATGCCCTGACATCCTCCCTGTCTTCAGGATGGATCGTTTCCCAAAAGGAGTTTGGGTCTTCGCAAAGGGTTTGAGGCGGACGTCCCCAGATTTCGGCGTAGGCGGGGCTGACGTAACGGGGGATTCCCTCTTCATGGATATAAAAGACCTCACGGATGTTTTCTGCCAACTGGCGGAATCTCTCTTCACTTTCCTGAAGCCTCTCTTCTGCGCGCTTGCGGTCGGTGATGTCTTGGATCGTACAACGGATGCCGGTGATATTCCCTTGTTCATTCAAGATAAGACGGTCCTTGATCAGGACCGGAAACGTCGTCCCATCCTTTCGACGATAAATGCGCTCGAGATCGAGACCCGGCGGCTTTAAACCCTCCAGCTTCTCCAGGACCTGGCGACGGACTCTTTCCGCTCCAACATTAAACTCCCAAATGTATTGTCCGATCATCTCTTCCCGGGTATATCCCAGCATTTCAAGATCCGTCAGGCTAACGTTTGTAATGCGTCCTTCAATGTCGTATTCGCAATACCCGACGGGCGCATGATCGTACAGTTCCCTAAATCTTTCCTCACTCAGCTTCAAAGCGTCTTCTGCACGCTTGCGGTCGGTGATGTCCTTAGCAATGTGAACCAGACCCATGACCTCTCCGTTAGGGTCCAGGACGGGATCGACCGAAACAAAAAGCCACTTATCCCTTTCGGGCAGATAAAGCTCAGTTTCTTCACGTTTTCGCGTTTCGATCATCTTTCGAAACGGACAGGGTTGAGACGGCATGTTCATCTTGTGCATCAAGACGTAACAGTAGTTCCCGACGATTTGATCCATTGGCAGGTTGAAAAAATGAATGGACTCCTCATTGACGCGGACAATTCTACATTCTCTGTCCAGAATCATGACCAGATCGGTAATCGAGTCAAACGTCGTCTGCCACTGATCCGCCGTCTTTTTCAGTCTTTCCTCGGCTTGTTCGCGCTCGGCATTCTTTTTCTCCAGGGCCTCTGCCATCTCGTCAAAAACCCTTCCGAGCTCGCCCAGTTCATCAGGCTTATTGTCTAAACCCGTCCTTGTTTTAAGATCTCCCTGCTCGATCTTGCGCGAAGACTCGACTAATCTTTGGAGCCTCTTGACGATAATGGCGTTTCCTAAGAACCATGCCGAGAATACAGCGATCAAAAATGCGACGCTTAAAAGGATCACATTGATTGACAGGGCTCTTTTGGCATGGTGGAGGGCTTCGTCCTCAGGAATACCGACGCGTATAAAAAGATAAGCGGGTTCATTTGGGTTCAGACGGAATCTTCTGTAGGCATTCAGACGTCTTATGTCATCGACCCCGATATAGGTGAAAGTTCCCTGTCGCCCCTGATAGGATTGGTTCGACATATACCCGATCGTATCAGGAAGATCTGTCCGTGGTATATGATTTCCCTTTTCAGGGTAGGCATAGAGAAGAACGCCCCTGTGGTCGCTGATGGATAGGGTTGACCCCTGAGGCAATTTCTCCATGGAAAACATCCGGGCGTAAAGGGCGATGTCGAGTGAAACGCCTACCGCTCCCCTGAACTTCCCCTTGGCATCTGTCATCGGATAGGCCAGATGAAGGACCGGCCGGTTTAAGGATCGGCAAATAGCGTATTCCCCTACGGAGAGATCTCTTGTCCTTACGACATCTTGAAAAAATTTGCCAGAGGCCATGTTCGTAGACTCAAGAACGGGAGCAGAAGAGCGCACGATTCCTTGAGAGTTTAGAACAAAGATTTCCCCATACAGAGGATTCTGTTTTAACAAACCCTCAAGCAGTTGATTGCTCGCGGTCATATTCAAGTCCTGTATGGCCGGTATTTTGGCTAACGTCATGAGGAACTGGCGAGCGCTTCCCATGACGCGATCGTGCTCATAGGTAAGGCTTCTTACCACCTCCAAGGCATCGGATTTCGCGTCTTCAATTTCACGGGAACTAAGTTCTACTCCTGAGTAAATAATAATTCCGAGAGCGGGGAGAACGGATATCAGAACCAACAACAGAAGACGACTTCTAATCGTTTTAAAAAATGGAAACCTCACCGGTGTCGCACCTCTATTCTTTAGCCGGCTAACGTGCTTGCCTATGGTAGCGAAAGGAGCAAAACCTTAAAAGCAATTCATGCCGGAGCCGATCATCTCTTTAAACAGGTGTATTTATTTGATATTATTGAGCAAGTTTGGTGCCAAAGCGGAAATAATGCGCCAATCTATTGAATTCTAAATGGTTCCTTAAAATCGAGGAAGTGTTGGTAGACAAGAATGTGCCCCTTTTTGTCGGTCAGAGGCATTCGTTATAGGAGTATTTGCTATTATTTGAATAGGCCTTGTGAAATACAAAAAGCGGAAATACAAAATCATGCGATCATAAATCCATGCTTATCGGGAGGAAATCTCGTCATTCGGGCATTTCTGGCGTCCCGGGTGATGATGAGATTTTTTCTAATTCCCGGTATATTTCTCTTGTCGTTGGAGTTGGGATGCCCATTTCTTTTCCGAGATAGAGAATCGTGCCGCCAAAAAGGTCCAATTCATTTCTCTCCTTCTTCTGAGAGAGGTCTCTCTGTAAGGAGGTTTGTGTGTCTGGAGGAAACAGCGTGGCCTTCTTAACAGAAAGATCTACAATCCCGTCGGGCAACTGAATCTTTTTCTTTAAGGCAATCGACTTAATTTCATTCATGATCGCAATCACCTCTTTTTTGAGCGGCGGTTTCTCCAGAATTTCTCCGAGCGTTCGATTGTGGAACGCTGAGACCAGGCTGAAACTGGCGATGAAGATATATTTCTCCCAGATGGCGGGGTTTGCATCCTCTTTCCACTCGTAGTCAATCGAAGATTTCTGAAACAGTTTGAATAACTCATGGGGTATATCATCGGGATACGCGGGGTCGCTTCCAAAGATAATCTTGCCCGGTTTTCCCGTCCGGACCACCCCGGGTTCTTCAATATAGGAAGAAATGTAGACGCACGAGGGAAGGATGATTCCGGCATGGACCGTGTTCCGAAGTCTTTCCTGAATGTCTGCACCATTCAAAGGAGCTAAGATGATCGTATCTTTTCTGACATGATCCTTCATCGAGATGGAAGCTTCCATGAGGTCGTATCCCTTGACCGCAATCAAAAAAAAGTCGATCGGGGGAAGATCGCTTATTCTCTCGGTCGCGAGCGTTGGGGAGCAGGTGATCGTCCCGAACTCGGGAGATTTAAGAATCAATCCGTTTTCTCTGATCGCCTTAAGATGTCTCCCGCGGGCTACAAAAAAGACGTTGGCAGAAGGATCGGAATTTGAAGAAAAGGTACGGGCGAGTTTTCCTCCAAAATATCCTCCCACCCCCCCCAACCCAATGACACAGATATTCAACTTATTCATAATCACTCCGCCTGAATTTTAATGAATTGCGAATCCTTCGAACTTCTCTCGTCCCTTCTCGAAAGGAACTATTAAGATCCCTCGGTTCGCAAAAAAACCTTTTCGAGGGAGACCTCGAACCGTCGATCATCTTCCGATGTCCTCTTCCTCGGGCCTTTCATTCTTCCGCCTCCCCGACGAAACTTCGCTTTAAGATCACGTTCCTCCAGTAAGAAATCCATTTTTTTCGGATGAAACTCTCTGCCGACCGGACTCAGACATTTCGCTCCTTTTCCCAGCACCATCGCTGCCAATCCCCAATCACCCGTCACGACGACGTCCCCCGGCTCGGTGAGATTGACAATTTTGATATCCGCTTCCTGGAAACCGTCTCCCACCACAATCGGGTGATCCGACTCAATCCGGTGATTAAAACTGGCCACGGTCCAGACTGGGATACTGTATTTTCGCCCAAGTCTGATGCAAATCTCTAAGACGGGCCTGGGGCAAGCATCTGCGTCCACTAAAATCTTCACGGGATCCAAAGAATAAGCCTCTTCTTCAAGAGGCCTTTTTGAGAACCAGCCTCATTTTCTCTTCAAGACAACGTTTCGATCCTGATCTTACCAAAACCAGAAAAGATATCCGGATAAATCTGCATAATGAAAAAGGGCAGAACCCATGAGCCCTGCCCTCTCACCCTGATCCATCTTCTTCCCCCTTCATTCAAGAGGTGGAAGAGATCATGACTTATTCATCAAAAACTCATGAATCGAGTTGGCTGCTTTTCTTCCTGCTCCCATCGCCAGGATGACCGTCGCCGAACCGGTTACGATATCCCCGCCCGCCCAGACTCCCGGTTTGGCTGTCTTCCCGGTTTCAAGGTCCGCAACGATATAACCTCTTTTATTAAGCTCCAAGCCTGGCGTTTGCGTAGGAAGAAGAGGATTAGCGCCGGCACCAATGGCCACTACTGCCATATCGCACTCGAGTCGAAATTCTGAACCCTGGATGGGAACCGGTCTACGCCTTCCCGACTCATCCGGCTCTCCCAATTCCATCCGGAGACATTCCACACCGGTTACCCAGCCGTTATCATCTCCCAGGAATTTTATAGGAGCAGTCAGAAGATAAAACTGAACACCTTCTTCCTCTGCATGGTGAACCTCTTCGATCCGGGCCGGCATCTCATCCCTCGACCGGCGGTAGATGATCCGAACAGTGTCCGCTCCTAATCGGAGAGCTGTCCTGGCTGAATCCATGGCCACATTCCCTGCTCCGAAGACCGCGACATTCTTTCCCCTGGCAATCGGCGTATCATATTTCGGGAAGAGGTATGCCTTCATCAGGTTCGATCGAGTTAAATATTCATTGGCTGAATAGATGCCGCAGAAATTCTCCCCCGGGATGTTTAAGAACTGCGGAAGCCCTGCGCCCAAACCCAAGAATACGGCATCGTATTCCTTCAGGAGCTCATCAACGGTCTCGATCCTTCCGATGACACAGTTGCACTCTACCTTGACACCCAACTTTTCCAAGTAATTGACCTCTGCCTGGACAATCGACTTGGGAAGACGAAATTCTGGGATCCCGTAGATCAGAACGCCCCCGGTTTTATGGAGGGCTTCAAAAATCGTGACCTCATGCCCCTTCAGAATAAGATCCCCTGCCAGGGTTAAACCTGCTGGCCCTGATCCCACGACCGCCACCTTCTTCCCCGTCGCAGGAGCTTTTTCAGGGATGGTGACTTCTCCTTTCGTTCTCTCCCAATCCGCAGCAAATCGTTCCAATCTACCCACAGCAACAGGTTGATCCTTTTTCCCGACGATACAAACCTTTTCACACTGGTCCTCTTGAGGACAGACGCGTCCGCAGACGGCGGGAAGGCTGTTGCGCAACTTCAATCTCCGTGCGGCCCCAGAAAAATCACCTTCCGAAATGAGTTTAACAAAAGCTGGAATCTCGACTTCTACGGGACATCCCTCAATGCACTTGGGTTTCTTACATTGAAGGCAGCGGCTCGCCTCCATCTGGGCCAGTTCCGGTGTATATCCGAAAGGAACCTCATCAAAATTCCTTGCCCTCACTTTAGGCTCTTGTTCAGGCATCTTCTGCCTTGGAACTTTTACTTTCTCTTTTTTCTCCTTTTCCTCTGCCATCTCAACCCCCTTGCCCTTCCGCCGTCTTGAACTGTTCCATGGATGCCTTCTCCTCGGTGAGATAAGCCCTTTGCCGTTTCACCAATTCGTCATAGTCGACCTCATGGCCGTCAAATTCCGGGCCGTCCACACAGCAAAATTTCGTCTTGCCTCCCACCGTGACCCGGCAGGCGCCGCACATTCCGGTTGCATCCACCATAATGGGGTTTAGGCTCACCATTGTCTTAACCCCGTATTCCTTCGTCAATTTGCACAAAAACTTCATCATGGGTACCGGGCCAATTCCAACGACCAATTTAACGTCTTTCTGCTCGTCTAAGATTTTGCGGAGGACGTCTGTGACGAATCCGTGAACCCCATACGTTCCATCATCCGTCGTAACCCTCAGATCATGACTGGCGGCCTTCATCTCGTCTTCTAAGATCAGAAGGTCTTTGGTTCGAGCCCCGATGATGGCAATCACATGGTTTCCCGCCTCTTTATAAGCCTTCGTAATCGGGTACATCACGGCCACGCCTGTTCCGCCTCCCACGCAAATCACGGTTCCAATCTTTTCAATGTGAGTCGGTTTTCCCAAAGGCCCGATGATATCTTGAATGGAATCGCCTACATTCAAGGTTCGCATGAGTGCCGTGGACTTGCCTACGACCTGAAAGATCAAGTCAATCGTCCCCCCAGTTGGGTCTGTCCCTCCCATGGTCAAAGGAATTCTCTCCCCGGTCTCATTGACCTTTAAGACGACAAACTGTCCCGGCTTGGCCTTCCGTGCAATTTGGGGTGCCTCCACCCTAAGGTGGCACACCGTCTTCTCGGCCATTTCTCTCTTATAGCTTATCTTATGCAAACCCAGCCCTCCCTTCTGATAAATTCTTCACGAAAACCCTGATATATATAAACGAACCGAAATTAAATGTCAAACTTTTCCCCCGTAAAGAATTTAACTTGACAGATACTGAATTTTAGTCCATAAATACAAATAATCGGCCTTTGTAGAAAGCTTTTGCAAACCCTCCCGGAGGCTTCTTCTTTGGAAGGTCCCGAGGGCATAAATCGATGAAGGAGAAAGACGATGAATTTGAAGCTTTATGTCGGTAACCTCGCCTTTGGAGCGTCAGAAGAAGACCTGAAAAAACTCTTCTCTGAAGCAGGAGAGGTCCAGTCTGTTAAAATCGTTACCGATTCCTATTCGGGAAGATCAAGGGGGTTCGGTTTTGTAGAGATGACTTCCAACTCGGAAGCCGAAAAAGCAATTTCTCTCATCAACGGAAAGACATTTATGGAGCGGGCCTTGATTGTGAGTGAGGCCAGGCCTCAGAAAAAAAGGGGTGGCGAGTTCAAAGGCAGAGGGGACAGGGACAGGTAACCCGATTCACAAAGGCAGCCCCGTTAGGAATGACGGCATTTTAACTCTGTCTTTTATCAAAGCAATTTCAATCTTTAATGGGTGGCATCCAGGGCTCAAAACGGTAGTTTTCTAACGGGATAAAGGAGAGGTCGTTGGAAGTTAAAGTTCAAGACAACCAGATTGAGAATGCGATCAAGTCCTTAAAGCGCCAACTCGCCAGGGACGGGATCTTGAAGGAATTGAAGAAAAGAAGATCCTATGAAAAACCTTCCGTCAAGAAAAAAAGAAAGCAGCAGGAGGCGAGGAGGAGAAGACAGAGAGCAGCCCGCAGGTTTTCGAGATAAAGAGCGCTTTTGGTCTGTTTCTCAACAGACGGGAAAACTAATCATGGATACCCGGCAGGTTGACGGCAACCCAAAGTTTTCCTTCTTCTGTTTGAAGAAGGCCTTTTCTGGAGAGCAGGGCAATCGCCTCCGAGGAAAATGCTCCGACACCCTTAAAGTCAAGGATGACTTTCTGAACCTTCACATTTAAGGCCCCTTTGAGCCTCTTTACCAGCTCCTTTGCCACTTCCCGATCCATGGACCCTTCGAGTCTGACGAACAGGGTCTTAAGCCGCTCATTGTAGATGGAATAGAGTTTTAGCGTATCGGCTGCTTTCTGACCAATCAAGAGTTTCTTTTCCGTAATTTTCTCGCCCACTTGTTGAATTAAGTCCCGGGTATTCCCGAGAGGGATGGTATCGTTCATCTTCTGCAAAATACGTGAAAGGCTTGGAAGGTAACCCTCCGGTGTCCTCCGTGCGATGCTTCGATAGGCGATATTTGAGACGACCCTTGTGAAAAATCGTTGTTGGGGGTGGAAGACCCTCTTAAGGATAGAGTTCCAGGAATAGCCCTCTTTGCAGGCCCAATTAAATCCGCGCTGGAGCGTTTCTTCTGTCATCAACCTTGGCTTGAAAACGACGGTGGCTCCATTATATTGCCCCCAATCCTTATGCAGGAGCCTGCCTTCAGACTCCATCCTTTGAAATAGGGCTGTCCCGGGCAAAGGAGTGAGAATGAAGAATGTGGGCAATTCAATTCGATTCCGTTCGCAGAATCGAAGGGTTCTTTCAAAGACCCCTTCATCATCATGATCCAACCCAAAAATGAACCCAGCCAGGACCATGATGTCGTGGTCATGGACGGCCTTCATGGCCTCGTCAAATTGGGAAACGCGATTAAAGGTTTTATTCACTTCCTTCAAGTTTTCCGTAGACAGAGACTCTACTCCCATAAACAACGAGACGCATCCGCTCTCCGCAGCGAGTTTCAGAAGTTCAGGGTCCCGGGTCAGGGTCATACTGGCCTGGCTAGCCCACTTCTTCTTGAGGGGCTTTAATTGTGTGAAGAGTTCTTTAGCATAACGGCGGTTCCCGGCGATATTGTCGTCAATGAAGACAACAAACTCTCCGTCTAAACGCTCTACCTCCTCGACCACCTCTTCCACAGGTCGACATCGATAGGTCTTTCCGAAGAAATGGGTGACATGACAAAAATCACATTGGTGAGGGCATCCGCGGGTCGTCTGGACGCAGTTGACCGTCATGTAAGCATCTTTCCGAAGCAGATCGAGCCTCGGAAATGGGAGTCTTTCCATCGAGCAGAAGTTATCGTTCCGGTAGAAAGGTTTGAGGCATCCCTTCTTATGATCTTCAATTAATTCTTGCCAGACATTCTCCGCCTCACCGATCACCACCGCATCTGCATATTCCTTGGCTTCGAGGGGAACGCTCGAAGCATGAGGCCCACCCATGACGACCGGGATCCCCCTTTCACGAAATCTCTGCGCAATTTCGTAAGCCCTTGGAGCATGCATCACCATTCCGGTCACGCCGACGAGATCCACATCCTCTTCAAAGTCGATCGATTCCACATTCTCATCGGTGATCTTCACTTCGATCTCTGGAGGGGTCAGCGCAGCAAGCGCGGTCAGGGTGAGGCGAGCAAACCAGATGTCCTTAATCACCTTTTGTGAATGGCTGATGTAAGGGTGTTTGTATGCTGGATCGATTAATCGAATTTTCAAACAGGGTCTCCCGTGCAATGATCCCTTCTGTGTAGAGTAGGTCCCGAGAGGGGATAAATTGGCGAGTTAATAGAATATCTATAACTTAGTTGGCGGAAGATGTCAATGATTTTTCAGATTAATCGACGCTTTCGGATAGGTTGTAATAATTCGCCTTACAGGAATCCCTCAAAAAGGTCAGAGATTCTCTGACTTCACCAAAAGACTTCTTCAAGATTTCATACTTCCTCTCCAGATCCGTATTGCGGGCGAGGGCCTCTTCGAGTTTGGATTGAAGATCGCGGTTCTCCTCGGAGAAAAGGGAGGCCTCCCTTTCTTTTAGTTTACCCTTGATCTTCATCACCTCACTCTGCTCGACCTGGGATTCCAGTTCACGAATTCGATCCAAGGCTTCCTCTCTCTCTTGGGTGGCCTGGGTCAAGGCTTTCTTCATCTCCCTCACTTCCTGTTGAAACTCTTTGATTCTCTCCAAGGCGTCCGCATGCTCCTCCTGGAGATAGATCGATTCGGACTGGAGCGCTTTGAGCTTCTGATCTTCTTTGTTCAGGGCTTCCCACTGGCGCCGCAATTCCTGATTGTCTTGGGCTAATTGATGGATACTCTTCTTGTAGGAAGTCAGATCCATCTCCAGGGCCTTCTTGGTCTGGGCCGATGCGAGAAGTTGACCGTGAAGGTCTTCGATCAATTTCAGGACATCCAGACTAGGCTCTGACTCGATCCCTTTCTGAGAAGACTCAAAAATTACCTTTCGCTCTGTCTTTTTTTCTGAAAGGCTCATTTCCGGTACGAAGGTTTGATCCTCTAGGCGCGTTTGATCGCCTTCTTTTTCTTGCGGCTCGGATTCCTGCTCCAGGATGAGGGTATGGGGTTCTTCCAGTTTTCTAATCTTCGGCATCTTTTGGGCGACGTTCGTTTCGAAACCATCCGCCGTGGCCGTCTGAATTCTTGGCTTCATCCGTTTTCCTCCTCAACCCCTTGGCCCTCCTTCCTCGTTCCATTTCCAGCCTTTGAGAAAGGTTAGGAAGGAGATTACTTAATTCGTTCTTTCATGTATTCATCCATCACCCTTAACATCTCTACGACCTTTTCGACTTCCGTTTTGACCCGGCTGACCTCTTCCAGAATCCGGCTGGCCTTCTTCAGGTCGAATTCGAGGGCGGATCGAACCGTCAATGAGGAGCGAAGCTCGGAATAGAGTGTATCGACTCGCTCTGCCAAATCATTCTTTTTAGACTCTTCCGTAGGCTTCCTCAGAGGGGAGATAGACTTGGGTTCCGCGACATCCCAGGGCCTTTCGATCGGGTCCTTGTTTAGCGTGTTTGGGAATTTTTGTGCGACGTTGTTGGTAAATTCATCCGACATGATCCACTCCTTTCAAGGCTAATATTTCCTCAATCAAGCTCTGGATATCCGCCGCACCCTTTGACGATTGGGCGAAAAGAAAAATCGGGGTCCCTTGACTCGTCGCCTCAGCAATCTTTGTGTCCTGCCGGATCACCGTGGTGAGGAGGTATTGGTCATAGTGGGTTTCCAGCGCCTTCTTCGAACGTTTGCAAATTCGATGGGACTCATTGTAACGATTCAGGAAGATGAAGATATTCTCAAAGACAAACGAAAAATCTTCTTCGATTGTAGACAGGGTCTCGAAAAGGATCTTGAGCCCATGGTAGGAAAGGAAGTCGGCTAAAACGGGGATGATGAGATCATTCGATGCAAGAATGGCATTCAAGTTCAGGAGCCCGATGCTCGGGGAGGCGTCCATGACGATCAGTTCGTAGTTCTTCTCTATAGAATTGATCAGCCTCTTCAATCGGAACTCTCTTGAATTCATGGAGAAGAGCGATAGCTCGACGGGCGAGAGGTTCAGGTTCGAAGGAATGACATCCAGCGTAGGGAGGTCCGTTTTGACGATGATTTTTTCAATCTCTTCCTTTTCGATCAAGGCACTGAACAGGGTCTTGGAAAACTGTTGACTGTTCAGGCCCAGGCATTGGGTCAGGTGGCCTTGTGGATCCAAATCGATCAAGAGGGTTCGCACTCCCATCTGGGCAAGGCGAAACCCGTAGGAGGCGGAAATGGTGCTCTTTCCCGTCCCCCCCTTGAAGTTGAGGAAGAGCTGCTTTCGTATGGATTTGATCGGGGAACCCAGCCCCAGGGCGTTCCTATATTTGGTGATATCCTCCGGTTTATAGTAGCGGTCCCGGCTCGAATCCCTCTTTGCAGGGGGGAGGATTCCTTCTGACTCCTTCTCAAGGAGCTCGTGCTTTGAAATCCCCAAAAGGTTGGCAAAGGCCGTCGGCGAATACACGGTGTCTCTCAAGACCTCGGCTTTTTGAATCAGGGGCAACGATTGAGCTGTCATCGGCACTTTTTTCGTTTCAACCTCGGTTCATCAGGGAAGCTGTCTTTCCTTTGTGCGGCCGGGTCAGTATTTTCTCTAAGGTTGCTTTGGCCCACGTTCGAATTTCCGGGTCTGGATCGGTCATGGCCTCGACGAAGAGATTCTCACTCTCGTCAGGATAAAGGGTTACCAGGGAAAAAAGGGCTGCTTTTCTCACCATGGAATGGACATCTCTTGATAACTCCTTCAGGATGGGTAGGGCGCCCTCTATTTGAGCCCACCCCAATAGGGTGGCCACCTTCCGCCTCACCCAAGCAGAGTCGTCGCTCAAGAATTGAAGGAAGATGTTTAGGTCGATCTTCTCCTGAAACTGGAACATTCCTCGGAGGGCGGCAATCCTGACTCTTGCGTCGCTGTCTTTAAGGTATTTTTTTAAAAGAGGGGAGACGATGGGGCTCCGAAACCTAATAAGAGAACGAAGAGCTTGAGCCCTGACATCGGGATCTCGATCGGATAAAATCTCCTGGAGGAGAGACAGAGGGATGGAGGGATAGGTCTTTTCCAAATAATATCGAACCGCCAAGATTCTCACCTGAGGATCAGGGTGCCTGAGATCGGTCTGGGCCTGCTTCAGAACGGCTTCAGAAGAGAGGGTCAGCGGTCTCTGATCTTCTGGAGAGGGGACGGGGGAACTCGCTGTTTTTCCGTTGTCATAGAACGAGGGGGTCGTTTCAAGGCCTTTTTCTAACCCCGGCGACTTTAAGTAAGTCAATCGGAAACAATCCACTCTGTTGACATTCCTTTCCTGCCTTGAGATGCCTGAATAGAAATTATTCTACGAATCATGATTTGAATTCAAACTTCAACTGCTCTGAATATTTCTCTAAGAGCATATCCAAGGCCTCCCTAACATAAACAGACTGAGGAACCTTGGTCTTCTCGGAGAGTCTCTTCAGAGCCTCCAATTGCTCGTCTTTAATATAGATTGTACGGGCAACCTTCTTATGTGACAAATAAACCCCTCCCTTGGATTACAATACAATATAATACAACACATTTTCCCTGTCAAGAGAAAAATATAAAATTTATCTATAGATTTCAATATATTATGGTTTAACAGCGGTCACTTGTCATTGTAGCTCCACTCCAATTACTCTGGTTAGCGCAGATGGAATCCGAACTCCTTGCACTCTTCTTAGCTATCTGTTCTTTCAACCCTTTTGAGGGGTTTTTGCTGGAGTTCTTCCGATCCCCCTGGCCAGCATGTGGCTACGGAATCTCGTCCGTGTCATCCGTTCCATGACAATTCTCCCATCCTCCTGATCAGCCGGGGTTCGCTCGTCTCCTTCACACGGTGAATCGAGCGTCGTGAAAAAGGAGTGAAAAAGAACTTGACTTTTCAAAAAATATTTCCCATAATCAACCCAGAGTAAGTTGTAAGGAGTAGTTGTTTGGATCGTAAAAAAAGCCACAAAAGTTGGAGTTCTTGCTTTTGTGGCTTTTTTATTAAGACCAAGGGCTATTACAACTTACGTCACATCAGAGAAGAGAGGAGGTGAGTTGTAGTGGCCAAAGGTCGTGTGAAATGGTTCAACGAGAAGAAGGGCTACGGATTCATTTCCAGGGACGACGGAGGTGACGTATTCGTTCACTTCTCAGCGATTAAGAAGGATGGATTCAAAACCCTTTACGAAGGCGATGAGGTAGAATTTGAAATTTCAGATGGGCCCAAAGGTCCGCAGGCGACGAACGTGACGGTTCTCGCCTGAGGGGAAACGCGTTTAGCTATATCAGAGCAAGAGACCCCAGGATTCCTGGGGTCTCTTTTTTGGTGCGCCCGGCAGGGCGCACTCACTTGAAGGTGTAAGTCCTTTACGGACCCTGATGACGGGAACCGTTAGCTGAACCGCAAGGGCTACCATTGCGAGATGGGGTCTGGAGGAAGCGGTAGGCAAATCCCTGGCCTGAGGAACACGAAGCGCATAGAGGCAGCCACACCTGGGCAAGGAGGCCAAAAGATCTGAAGCCCGATAGTCATCCGGAAGGGGTGGAAGTAGATGCGACAGGTAGATGGGGAGAAAGTGAGTGTGTCATACCCGGGGAGATCTATTCACCTGCCATGTGCTAATCTGGTCCAGAGACGAGATGAGGGGTGAGTAGAAGTCAGCCGAGGGCATAGTAGCCATAGCGCACGATGGCGAAGGCCTAAACGTGACAAGTGAGTTGAGGACCAAACCTCGATGGACGAAGCAGATGCAGATAGGAGGGCTGAGATGCCTGAGGACTCCCGGAAGGTAGCTGGCGGAACCAGCGAGACGAAGGAGAGGGAGCGTCAAGCGTCCGCGGCGGTGAAGGAAAAGACTCAACTGGGAGCGGAGAGGTTGTTAGAGGAGGTGCTGCGTCGTGAGAACATG
>Ga0335085_10010621_pt1 | contig 13752 bp, 12 predicted proteins | sample Lox_Sample_45_FD_206712 | JGI IMG/M metagenome (GOLD analysis project Ga0335085, IMG submission 206712) | Soil microbial communities from Loxahatchee National Wildlife Refuge, Florida, United States - Lox_Sample_4.5 | ecosystem: Environmental > Terrestrial > Soil > Wetlands | place: USA...
CGCCTCGAGATAACCGACGCGGTTGCCCCAGGAATCGTGGTCGTAGCTGACGGGATACGGGCTCGCCACCTTAAAATTCGTAATTACGGAATATCCGTCATCGTTGGGCACCGCGAACCATACTCGCACCCTGTGGGCATCCTTGGGGACTTGAACCGTCAACACATTCCGTATTTGGAATGACGAGTGTTCCGCTTGAATTGTTTCAGCGCCAGCGGTGGAAGCAACCCAGTTCAACGAGAACAAAAGCAGCCCTTGCAACGCGGCGCAAAAATACACAGATCGTCGCAGCACCGGAGTTTCCTCCTATAAGATCCTGGACATAGTCATAGGCAAAAGCCTGGAGCGCTTTCTAGCGACTCGACCCATCCTTATGCGTGTGTGGGTGCAGAGTTTTTAATGGTCGTGTTCGCTAGCGGTCATTGACGAACTGGCGAAAAAAACTAGCTTACAGCCGGATGGTAACGGCTTTGTTCTCAATGAAGTTTGAGAGGACAGCCTCACCCATCTCGCGGCCCCATCCCGATTGTTTGTAACCGCCAAACGGCAACGCTGCATCGAAGATGTTGTAGCAGTTGACCCAGACCGAGCCGGCCTTCAACTTCGCAGCGAGAGTGTGGGCCCGACTCAGGTCGCGCGTCCAGATACCCGCCGCCAGTCCATACACCGTATCGTTGGCTTGCCGCACCAGGTCCGCATCCAGTTCTTTGAACGGCATGGCGGTGACGACCGGCCCGAAGATTTCTTCCTTCACGACCTTCATGTTCGGCTTGGTATCCACCAGGACCGTAGGTTCGACAAAGTAACCTCTACCCGGCTTACGTTTGCCGCCGGTGATCGCTTTGGCGCCTTCCTGCAAGCCTGACTCCAGGTGCCCGCAGACACGGTTTTGTTGGCTGTCGGAGACCATTGGTCCCATCTCACTGGTCGGATCGAGCCCCGGCCCCAGCTTGATGTTCTTGGCAATCTCGGCCACACCCTCAACCACCTTGTCGAAAACCGGCTTCTCAACGTACAGACGAGAACCGGCGCAGCAGCACTGGCCGTGGTTGAAGAAGATGGCGCTAGCCGCGCCGGGGATGGCTATGTCCAGATCCGCATCCCTGAGGACGATATTCGGTGACTTGCCACCCAATTCGAGGGTCAACTTTTTCAAATCATTGGCAGCAGCTTTGACGATCAGTTTGCCTACTTCCGTTGAGCCCGTGAATGCCACTTTCTCGACGCCGGGATGCGCGGCAAGTGCCGCACCAGCGGTTTCGCCAAAGCCAGTGATGATGTTCACTACTCCGTCCGGCAACCCCGCCTCCAGCAGAATCTCGCCGACTCGCAAGGCGGAGAGCGGTGTCTCTTCCGCAACTTTCAATACCGCCGTACAGCCAGTCGCCAATACCGGCGCCAGCTTCCAGGCAGCCATCAGCAGAGGGAAATTCCAGGGAATGATCTGCCCGACTACACCAATCGGTTCCGGACGCGTGTAAGCGTGGTACTGAACACCTGGTGTGTAAAGAACGGACAACGGGATGGTCTTGCCTTCGATCTTGGTGGCCCAACCGGCCATGTAGTGGAATATGTCAGCAGCCAGAGGTACGTCAGCGGCGCGGGCGACTCCGACCGGCTTGCCGTTGTCGAGAGATTCCAGTTCAGCAAGCTCGTCTAGATACTTAGTGATCAGATCGCCGATCTTCCAGATCAGCTTGCCGCGTTCCGATGGCGTCATCGATGGCCATGGACCCGACTCAAAGGCGCGACGGGCAGCCTTAACAGCGGCATCGACATCCGCTTTATCGCCTTCCGCGACCTGCGTGACTACTTCGCCGGTGGCGGGATTGATAACCGCGAATGTCTTGCCGGAAGCCGCGGACACCCACTTGCCGTCAATTAACAACTTCTTTGGCCCGCGCAGGAATTGCGAGACCGGTTTTGACACTAAAATCTCTTTCAAGACGGCGCTCATAACTGTCAACCTCCTCTCAATAATCAAATCAACTGGGCATAAATTGAGTCTAGCCTGCCAGTCGTTAAATATGGTGCCGTGACGGCGACCAACCGGGGCATGGGAATGTACCTCAAGGTATTTACTGATTAAGCGTGCAGACTATTTTCAGCAATAATCAAAATTTTTACCCTTATTGCTCACAATGTAAATATGAAGTCTGTTACACACCCGGCCCCGCGGTACTACCAAATCGACACGCGGACTGAGTTGCAGTTTCTACAACACTTCCGACTTTACGCGCAGCATCGGGCTAGCTCGCCATGCCAAACCCGTATTTATTCCAAATTTCGCGCGCTGCAGGCGAACTCAAATAAGATAGAAAAGCGCGTGCGGCGCTGGATTGGCTGGATGCGACAACTGCTGCCGGATAAACAATCGGCGGGTGCGCGTTGGCGGGAAATTCGGCAACGATGCGGACTTTGTTATCGATCAACGCATCCGTTCGGTATACAATGGCGAGCGGCGCTTCCCCGCGCGAGACCAGTGCCAGCGCGGCCCTGACATTTTCCGTCGGGGCGACCCGCTTCGCAACCGAAGCCCAAACACCTAAATTTTCCAGCGCCGCGCGGCCATATTTGCCAGCTGGAACACTATCCGGATTGGCCATCGCCAATCGTCCGTCTCCGAGCAGCCGGGCCAAAGGAAATTCAGGAGCGATTTCAGTTTCAATCCGGCTGTCAACCGGTGCGATCAGCACCAAACGGTTGCGCAACAGGTTAATGCGCGTACCGGATTGGAGCAGCTTGCGCGCCTCCAAATAGTCCATCCAATCCAGGTCGGCGGAAATAAAGATATCCGCGGGCGCGCCATTCTCGATTTGCTTGGCCAACGCGGAACTGGCCGCGTAAACCCCAACTGCTTTATTGCCACTGGCGGCTTCATATTGACTGATGACATCGTCGAGGGCGTCTTTGAGACTGGCTGCAGCGAACACGGTGAAGTTGTCCGCGAACGCCGGCACTGCCCATACAAACACCGCCAAAGCGATTGTGATCCCTCTAAAGAGCCTTTGCTTTCGAGAAGCGGTTCTGCTCGACATTAAATTTCTCATTTCGCCCTCCTAATATTAATAGCTCAGTGTGCTCCAAGTTTCATCTAAAACACGACCCATAAATGCCGCGGCTCCACCAACGCCGCTGTATTCCTCAATGAGTTTGGCTGGATCCACGCCGTGCGCCGCCATTGCGTCACTGCAGGCAAAGAATTTGACGCCGTGTGCGGCCGCTTGACACATGTGTTCATAAATACTCATATCGCGGTTTTTCCCCGCGTAGAGATTTGCCGCCGCCCCCGGCACCAGCAAGAGCACCGATTTGCTGGTGAAATAGATTTCGACCTCCACGTCCATCGCGGCCGCGGCGGCCGCATGGAAGAATGGCGTCGCGCACAGATGCGGCTGATCAGGACTGGCCCCCCAGAGCAGAATGGCAAGTTTTAATTTCATGAAGGGGGAGGTTCCTGTCCGAATTCATTCACCAGATTTAGATACATGTAGCGAATCACCGCTTTGGCAATGTCTGCCCCGGTCACAAGCAGCGCCGAGTCCCTTTGCCAGGCAGGTGGATTGAGCTTGACTAACCATCCCCTGCCATAAGGGTCCCGATTGACCAAGGCCGGATGCTCGCGCACATCCTCGTTGATTGCGACGATTGTGCCAGCAACAGGCGCATGCGCCGAGCGTACGATTTTCGACATTTCCAGCACGGCGAATGAACGATCTCGCTCGATTGCCATGCCAACCTGTTTTGGCATAAACGCAAAAAATTCCCCCGAGATATGTACGCCAAGCGATGTGAGGCCAACCGTAACCATGCCATCAGCATCCATCCGGGCCCAAGTGTCCTGTTCCACGAGATAGTGCAAATCATCCGGGAATGAAAATCCACGCACCGTGACCATTACTCACCTCCCAAACCGCGAAAGGTCTTATCGATGGATTTAATATCGCGGCTTTCGCCGCGCTGGGGCCGAAAAGCGTTGTAACGGCCGCATGAAAATAAGGCAAACCAGGTCGACAGGAAAGATTGGCGGAAGAGAATGGGAGTCGAACCCACCCGGCAGCGCATGGCGCCGCCAACCGGATTTGAAGTCCGGCCGTCCCACCGGAGACGAATCTCTTCCTGATGGTAAAGCGATACCGCGCTCGAAACGCGATGCCCATGCCTGCGAAGCGAAATCATTTGTGTTGCTCACTATCATGCATTGCAGAAAGTAAGTCACGTCTGCGAATGGCATGTATATCCCGCACACGTCGCGTGAAGCCGATCCGATCGAAAAACTCCAGAATCTGGACAGCGCGCTTGCGCCCGAGACCAGTGCGGTCGCGGAACTCGGCGGCGCGCACCATTCCGTTTTCTTCTGCGAGTTCGCCGGCAATTGCCGTCAGGCGTTGAACGGCTGCGTCGTCGTAATACAGATCGCGCACCACCTGGAACACCTCCCCCCGCCTCGCCAAGTGGGCAAGCAGCGTCCGCACCACTGATTCCGGCTGGCCGATTGTTTTCGCGATGTCGCGCACCCAAGGCGGATCGAAGGCGCGTTCAAACAATAATGGACGGATGCGCTCGGCGAGCGCTATTTCCTGATCAGTTAGACGAATGGCGTGATCGGGAAGATGCAGCCAAGCCCCTGTGCGTTGCACTTGTCCGCCGGCCAGAATATCGTCAACGAGCGCGTGCGCAATTGCATCGGGGAGCTTGGGAAAAGCGATGCGCCTGAGACGCGAAACATCGGGCCCCATCTCGTCGGGATGGGTTGTGTGAAAAACCTCTAGGGCTGAGACGGCGCGCTGTTTGAGGGCATCCCAGTACTTGGCCTCGAAAACAAAGTCCTGGCCTTCGGATTGGATGCGCTTCACCGGTAGAGTGTTCAGTATAGTATCGGCATTCGCCACATTCCGGATCAGCAAGAAACGACTGAAATCGACACCCAACGGGGACTGGCTCAGCAACGCGCTAAGGCTGCGTGATTCATTTTCGATTTCCAGCGCAGCCAGAATACTCAGCCGATCAGGCGTGCTGCGATAGCGGCTAGGGGCAAAAGGATCGACGATCTGCCCCCCGGCGATGGTGCGTGTCGCTGAGGCATCGCGCAAAATGAATCGATCACCATGCCATGCGGCCAGGGGTTCGGGCAACAGAATCTGAATCCATCCGCTTTCGCCCGCGCTGATCTGGCCCCGGTCAAGCAATGCCACCCTCGTTAGAGCGTGGGATGATCCCAAGTGGAAATGCATGCTGGCGCCGGATTTGAGCGAACGTTCTTCGCCGGCCAGCATCGTGACTCGGGCATCCAATCGATTGACGGCAAGCGCGATGGCCGGATCAACGATCCAGTCGCCGCGTTGTATCTCATCTTTGCTCATGCCGGCCAGATTGAGCGCGCATCGTTGACCGGACACTCCATGTTCGACGCGTTGATTTTGCGCGTGCAGGCTGCGCACGCGAACCTCACCAACCCGCGTTTTCCGTCCCGGAGTAACGACCACCCGGTCTCCTACCTTGATGCTTCCCGAATGCACCGTTCCCGTCACCACTGTGCCTACCCCGTCAAGGGTAAAGACACGGTCCACCGCAAGGCGGAAGCGGCCTGCGCGTTGCGGTGTTGCTAAGTGCTTGCTGTGCGCGATGAGGTGCGTGCGTAGAGCGTCAATGCCGGTGCCTGCGATGCTGGAAACTGGAAAGACGGGCGTGGTTTCGAAAAACGTCGCGGCAAGCAAATTCGTGATATCGCGCTCCACGATCCGCACACGATCCGTATTGACGCGATCGATTTTAGTCAGCGCTACCGCCCCCTGTTTCACACCTAGCAAATACAGTATTTCCACATGCTCACGCGTCTGCGGCATGATACCGTCGTCGGCGGCTACGACGATCAATCCGTAGTTGATACCGCTGGCGCCGGACACCATGGTGTGGATGAAGCGCTCGTGCCCTGGCACATCGACGAATCCCAGAACCTCTCCCGTTTCAAGCGGCAGGTAAGCGTAGCCGAGTTCGATGGAAATGCCGCGCTTCTTTTCCTCCGGCAGCCTGTCGGTATCCACGCCGGTGAGCGCGCGCACCAGACTGGTCTTGCCGTGATCAACGTGACCCGCCGTGCCGACGATCATGGCTCGAACCTCAACTCCGCGAGTTGCCGCACGAATTCCTCCTCGTTGTGCAGGCAGCGCAGATCGAGCTGGAATGCATTGTCGCGAATAAAACCGATCACGGGGATGGGCAACATCCGGAATGCCGCCTCGATTTTTTTCAACGCTTTCCCATTGCGTCTGGCCGGGGCGACGGACCGAATTACGAAGCCGGCGCTCGCTAAGCGATCCACCGGCAATGAGCCGCTGCCGATTTGGCTTTTCATCGACTGAATTGCGACAGTGGCAATTCCCTGTAACGCCGCCGCCAGATGCGGCTGCAGGCGGGAAGCTTGCGCTTGGATATCGCTTTGCTGCCGCGTTAGCAGGCGCAAAGTGGTAAGTCTCGTGGCAAGCCGATCTGGGTCAAGATAAATCTTGAGTACCGCCTCCAGTGCCGCCAAAGTGATTTTGCCAACTCGCAGTGCGCGTTTCAGAGGATTCTTCTTAATGCGCTGGATCAAATCCTTGCGACCGACCAGAATTCCCGCTTGTGGTCCGCCCAAAAGCTTGTCGCCACTGAAGGTCACGAGATCGGCGCCATCGGCGATCGCTTCATCCGGTGTCGGCTCCTTGGACAAGCCGTAGCGGGTAAGATCGACTAGACTGCCGCTGCCTAAATCGACAACGCACGGCAGGTTGTGCGCGTGCGCCAAGGCGCTGAGCTTTTTTTCCGGAACCATCGCGGTAAAACCCGTGATTGCGTAATTGCTCCAATGCACCTTCATCAGCATTCCCGTACGCGGTGAGACCGCTCCGCTAAAATCCTTGAGGTGCGTGCGGTTGGTGGTGCCGACTTCCACCAGCCTGGCGCCCGCCCGTAACATAATGTCTGGCAAACGAAACGCCCCGCCAATCTCGATCAGCTCGCCGCGCGAGACGAGGACCTCTTTCTTGAGCGCCAGGGTGTTGAGAAGCAGGAATACTGCTGCGGCGTTGTTATTGACAACCGTCGCCGCTTCGGCGCCGGTCAATTGGCATAGTAGTCCTTCAACAATGCTGTCACGGTCGCCGCGATTTCCGGTCTGCAGGTCGAATTCCAGCGCCACCGGCCATAGCATTGCGGTTACCACCGCCTGCACCGCCTCCTCCGGCAGCAAGGCGCGACCGAGATTGGTGTGCAGCGTGGTGCCGCTCAGGTTGAATACACGCCGCAAATTAGATTGCGTCTGAACAGCCAACCGCACCGCAAGCTCCGCTGACAGCGACGGTTCGCTAATCGCCGCTTCGTTAAATGCTTGCTTCCTGGCGCGTCTGCGGACCTCCGCCAGCAGGTTCCTCGCCACAGTCGTGACTAGGCTGCGGCCATGTTGTTCGATGAGCTTTTGTGTCGCCGCGAAGTTGAGGACGCGGTCAACCGAGGGAATCTTGGAAAAATCAGGTGCCGGGCTATGCACGATAGACTCCGAGCAAAGTAGTAAAACTAGTCGTCTTCCTCGCCGTGGATCAGCATGAAGTTAACGCCACTGCGTAGTTTGCTTTTTTCGGCAACCAGGAGGTCAAGCTGGACGCTCGCCACGTCATCTGCCGTCGGCTCGACCTGGTTGTCGCGCTCCATGTATAAGATTTTGAGATATGTGTCGCATTCATCGCAGGACTCGGCCTGAATCGCTTTTGATCCACCCTCGATGCCCCAGTAGTGAATGCCTTTGGTGGTTTCGCAATTGCTGCATTTGATACGCACCATGTGCCATTCGGCGGAACACACCGAGCAGTGCAGATAGCGGTGGCCGTTTTCCTGCGCTCCGATGCGGGCAATGCTCGCTACCGGGCGCGAGCCGCACACCGGGCAAACGCCGGGTGCATCGATGCGGCCGAAGCTTTCCCGCCCCAAAGTAGTAGCCATGTGTACCCAATAAACCTGCAATGCGCTACCGAGAAGTGGAGCTGTAGCCGTATCCAGCCCGAACATAACGGCTGCAAGCAGCTTGCTCGCCTGCCCCTCGTAATATTCGTCGGGCGAACCCTCGAGACGCATGATCACTTCGCGCACCCTTCCCTGCGTCTCATCGGCAAGGCGGCGCAGCATGCGGCGCAGCAGGTCGCACCACATCCGGTCGCGGTGATGGGTCTGCACGTTAAGCGGCGGCATGCCGTGCTCTTTACACTGTTGGATCTGCTCGGGCTTGGGCAGTGCGACCGGCGGCATGTTCTCCAGCGCCCATTGCTGTGTTTCAGCGACTGCTGCGATTAACGCCAGGTAATCGCCCATCGGGTGGTTGGGCGCAAGTTGTTTGAGCCGTGCGGCGCGGTCAGAAAACAGGGAACTCCGAAGCGGAAGGCGCAAAAACGGTATTTCGCTGCCGCTCAGCTGTTCGATCTCGTCAGGCTCAAGGATTCGTGTCGCCATGAATTTGCGATAAAAAAACCGGACGGCGAGCCGTTACAGCCCGCCATCCGATGTGAGGAACCAGTTCAAAACCTACTTGCTCATTTCACGGTACCAGCCTGGATGATGCTTTGCCGCCCAGGCTTTGGATACCGTACCTCGGGTCATCGCACGGGTCGTGCCTTTCACCCAAATTGCGGCATAAATGTGCACGATGATGCCGAGTATCAGAATGAATGCGGCGAGTGAATGTAACAGCGTGCAAAGCCGCACCAGCCCGATCGGAAAGGCATCGGCGAAATACGGCCGCCAGAAGATGAACCCGGTCACCGCCAGCACAGTCACGCAGCCCACCATCACCCAGAACAACACCTTTTGTCCCGCGTTGTAGCGGCCGACTTCGGGCAGATTCTCCTCACGGTTGTTGAGCACATCGCGCCATTTCGAAAGCCATTTACGGTCGTTGTCGTTAAGCCGGTTGTGATTCCAGAAACGAAACGCAAGCGCGAGAAAAAACGCGAACATCACCACGCCGATGAAAGGATGGAGGATTCGCGCCCAAGGGCCGCCGCCAAACAGATTTACCAGCCAAAACATCGAGGGATGGAAGAACGCCAGGCCGGAAAGCCCTGCCAGGATGAAACTGATGGCGACAATCCAGTGGTTGACGCGATCGCTTTCGCTATAGCGTTGGATAAAGCTGCTCATGATTTCTCCTTTTCTTCTTCCACCTCATTGGGACCTACCTTGACGTAATGGAAGAAACCAGCCAATACGGTGACGCCGAGACCTAATAACGCGAGCGGCTTGAATGCGCCTTTCCATAAACCGACCAGCGGGCTGATGTGCGGATCGGCAGGCAGGCCATGGTAAATTTCCGGTTTGTCGGCGTGCTTCAGCACATACATGACATGCGTACCGCCGACCCCTTGTGGATCATAAAGTCCCGCGTTTTGGTAGCCGCGCTCCTTCAGGTCGGTAATGCGCTCTTCCGCGTGATGAATCATATCTTCCTTGCTGCCGAACACCAGTGCACCCGTCGGGCAGGATTTTATGCAGGCGGGTTCCAGCCCGACCGCCACACGGTCCGAACACAGAGTGCACTTGTAGGCCTTGTTGTCCTTCTTGGAAATGCGCGGGACGTTGAACGGGCAACCGGTAACGCAGGAGCCGCAGCCGATGCAGTTCTCTTCGATGAAATCCACGATGCCGCTGGAGTACTGCACGATGGCGCCGGGCGCCGGGCAGGCCTTGAGGCAGCCCGGATCGGCGCAGTGCATGCAGCCGTCTTTGCGAATCAGCCACTCGAGCCTGCCGTTTTCCTCGTACTCGGTAAAGCGCATCACCGTCCACGAGTTCTCGGTAAGATCAGGTGGGTTGTCGTAGACGCCGACATTGGTGCCCACCGTGTCGCGAATGTCGTTCCACTCCATGCATGCCGCCTGGCATGCCTTGCAGCCGATGCACTTGGAGATGTCGATGAGCTTCGCGACCTCGACGGTCTGGCGTACGGAAGGCGGCTGTGTGGTGGTTGCCGAGCGTTGCTTGAGATCGAGCGATTGCAGTGATGCCATGGTCGCCTCCCCCTATGCTTTCTCGATGTTCACGATAAACGCCTTGAACTCCGGCGTCTGCGTATTCGCATCGCCCACGTAGGGTGTCAGGGTGTTGGCGAGGTAACCGGCCTTCGCCACACCTTTGAAACCCCAGTGAATGGGAATGCCAACCGTGTGCACCTTTTTGCCACCGCAATCCAGCGCCTTGATGCGCTTGGTCACCACCGCGACGGTCTCAATTTGTCCGCGGTTCGACCGCACCCTCACCTTGTCGCCGTGCTTGATGCCTTTCTCGGCAGCAAGTTCCTCGCCAATTTCCACGAACTGCTGCGGTTGCAAGATCGCTGAGATCTCCACGTGCTTGCTCCAGTAATGGAAATGCTCCGTGAGGCGGTAAGACGTTGCCGCGTACGGGAACTCCTTCGGCTTGCCGAACGCTTCCATGTCACCCTTGAACACCCGGGCGGCCGGGTTCGCAAACGATTTAGGATTATTCGGGTGCAGCAGGTTCGTTTCGACCGGGGATTCGAAAGGTTCATAGTGTTCAGGCAGCGGGCCGTCCGCCATACCGGAGGGCACGTAGAGTTTCGCCACGCCTTCGGCGGTCATGATGAACGGGCCGACATTCTCATCCGGCGCCGCATCGGGCCGCATGTCGGGAACATCCGAGCCTCCCCATTTGTCGCCGGTCCAGAACACCAGCTTCTTCGCCGGGTTCCAAGGCTTGCCGGAAGGATCCGACGACGCGCGGTTATACAGGACGCGCCGATTTACCGGCCACGCCCACGCCCAGTTGAGTGTCTGGCCAATACCGTAGGGATCGCTGTTATCGCGTCGCGCCATCTGGTTGCCGGCCTGCGTCCAAGCACCGGAATAAATCCAGCAACCGCAGGAAGTCGAACCGTCATCACGCAGAAATGCAAAGCTCGGCACCTGTTCGCCCGCTTTCACCAGCACCTTAGGCGGCGCCTTCGGATCTTTCGGGTCGGGCGGCGCCAGTACGTCGGCGAGTGCTTTGCCGTTATACTCCATCGCCAGCTCTTCCGCTGATGGGGCAGCGGCGATCTTGTACGGCCAGGTGAGATTCAGCACCGGTTCGGGGAAGGTCCCGCCCTCCTTCGCGTACAAAGCGCGGATACGGATATAGAGTCCGGCGATGATTTCCGCATCGCCATTGGCGTCGCCGGGCGCGTCGGCACCTTTCCAGTGCCACTGCAACCAACGACCGGAATTGGTAAGCGAGCCATCTTCTTCGGCGAAGCAGGTGGACGGCAGGCGAAACACCTCGGTTTGAATCTTGGCCGTGTCCACTTCGTTGTACGGCCCGAAATTCCTCCAGAACTCGGAAGTTTCGGTTGCAAGTGGATCGATGACTACCAGGAACTTGAGCTTCGCCAGCCCGCCGCCGATTTTGGCTTTATTCGGGAACGCGGCCAATGGATTGAATCCCTGGCAGATGTAGCCGTTAATCTTGCCTTGGCTCATCAACTCGAAGGCCTGCAAAACGTCGTAACCCTTGTCCAACTTGGGCAGGAACTCGAACGCCCAGTTGTTTTCCTTGGTTGCGGCTTTTCCGTACCAAGCCTTCATGAGACTGACGTGGAACTTGGGGTAGTTCTGCCAGTAACTCATCTGGTTCGGACGCAGCGGTTTCAGGGCGCGCTTGGCAATATATGCGTTGTAATCCTGCTCGCTATCGCCCGGCAAGGTTAAATAGCCCGGCAGCAGATTCGACAGCAAGCCCAGATCCGTCAGGCCCTGGATGTTGGAGTGCCCACGCAGCGCGTTCATGCCGCCGCCAGCAATACCGATGTTGCCGAGCAAGAGTTGCATCATCGCTGCGGTGCGGATCATTTCAGTGCCGGTGGAGTGCTGCGTCCAGCCCAGCGCATACATGATCGTCATCGCCTTGTTCGGCGCAGCGGACGTAGATATCATCTCGCACACTTTGAGAAACGCGTCCTGGGGCGTGCCGCAGATCTTCGACACCATTCCCGGGGTATACCGGGCATAGTGCTTTTTCATTATCTGGAAAACGCAGCGCGGGTTTTCCATCGTTTCATCAACCACAGCGTAGCCGGCTTTGTCCAGTTCGTATCCCCAGGATGCCGGGTCGTAGCGCCGCTTCGCAGCGTCATAACCTGAATACAGACCGTCTTCGAAGCTGAACTTGTCGTTCACGAGGAACGTCGCGTTCGTGTAGCTCTTGACATACTCGTGCTGGATCTTGTCGTGAGTGATTAAATAATTGATGGCGCCTCCGAGGAAAGCGATGTCAGTGCCGGGGCGAATCGGCGCGTAAAAATCGGCCATCGCCGCCGAACGAGTGAAGCGCGGATCAACTACCACCAGCTTCGCTTTATTATGGGCTTTCGCTTCTATCACCCATTTGAAGCCGCAGGGGTGGGCCTCAGCAGCATTGCCGCCCATGATTAACACTACATCTGCGTTCTTGATGTCAACCCAGTGGTTGGTCATCGCTCCGCGGCCAAACGTCGGGGCCAAACTGGCCACCGTCGGGCCGTGTCAGACACGTGCCTGATTATCGAATACGAGCATCCCCAGGCTGCGCATCACCTTGTGCGTGATGTAGCCTGATTCGTTGCTGGAGGCGGAGGCCGCAAGCATACCGGTAGACAGCCAGCGGTTCACCATCTGGCCGTCGGCGTTCTTGGCGATGAAATTCTTGTCGCGATCTTCCTTCATCAGCTTGGCAATACGGCTTAGCGCGTCGTCCCAGGAAATGCGCTTCCATTCATTGGAGCCTGGTGCGCGGTACTCGGGATACTTCAGACGGCTTTCGCTGTGGACAAAGTCCAGCAGGCCTGCACCTTTGGGGCACAGCGTGCCGCGATTGACCGGGTGATCCGGGTCGCCTTCGATGTGGATAATATCGGACTTGGCGTTTTTCGCCTTGTCGCCCAGACTGTACATAATGATGCCACAACTTACTGAGCAGTAAGGACAGGTATTGCGGGTTTCAGTGGTGCGCTCAAGCTTGAAGTTGCGCGTCTCCGCCAGCACGGGTTGCGGCGAGAACCCCAACATCGCAAGGCTTGAACTTCCGAGCCCAGCGGCACAAACCTTGAAGAATTGTCTCCTCGTCATATCCATAATTTTTCCTCCACCCGATCGTTTATATATATGAATAAGAATGCATAGGTTCTCTCTAGCCAGTATGTTTAATATAAAGGTCTAAGTAAATAAGAAGTAAATTACATATATGTAACTTAGGTCAGCCTTATTGCACAGGCGAAAAAACTTTTTTATTGCTTTTCAGAGAATGCCCATTGGCGACGAGCATGCCTCATGCCCGTCTCGACGCTGGTTTTATCACCATGGGAAAAGTCAGTATTACTGGGTTTGCAGGACCGCCAAATTCAGCCAGTCCATGCGGGGCTTGATTAGCCTAGCCCAGATTACGCAGGGTCTGAAGTGGAGGATGTATGAGGATGCCTCGCAGCTGCGGCAAGCATGCAATGGTCACGCCCGCTGCGCCGCCTGCTAAACCCATTATCCACAGCCAGGGATTGAAGACATACGCGACATTTAGTACTCTGGATGCCAGAACATAACCCAGGGCGCTAGCGCCGGCGGCGGCAAGAAGTCCCGCCAAAGCTCCGATTGCGGCAAACTCAGAAAGTTGCGCGCGCATTATTTGGGCGGTGCTGCCGCCGAGCGTGCGCAACACTGCCGCTTCCAGCATGCGCTCGTCCTGCGCCGCGACTACACCTGCGTA
>Ga0335085_10010623_pt1 | contig 13750 bp, 11 predicted proteins | sample Lox_Sample_45_FD_206712 | JGI IMG/M metagenome (GOLD analysis project Ga0335085, IMG submission 206712) | Soil microbial communities from Loxahatchee National Wildlife Refuge, Florida, United States - Lox_Sample_4.5 | ecosystem: Environmental > Terrestrial > Soil > Wetlands | place: USA...
TCTCCGAGGTGGAAGCCGTCTTCGTCCTGATAGCCTTCCGGTGCCCGCCGCGCTGCGATCAATACAATCGCTCCGGCACCCAGCATAAATACCAGAAGCACGACGATCGGGGTAAACACATCACATAGAACGCGCGCTCCGCAATGAGTTCCCCGGGGACGCGGATTTCACCGTCACCGTCGCAAAAGTCTTGCGGGTGGATCGCCCCGTTTCCCACCCCTGTGACGATGGCGTCTTCCCGGCCGGCGAATCCGGATGGCCGGCCAGGTCCGCGCTGCGCCGCTAGCGGGTTCCGGTGCCCGCCGGCGGCACGGATCGCAGAAACAGCCAGATCGCCATCAGTTCGTCGTCCGTCATCTGGCCGAACGCCCGCGGCATCACGACGCTGAGTTCGCGGCCATCCGGGCGCCGGGCGGTGCGCAGCGCGGCGAAGAATTCCTTCTCCGTCCAGCGCGCCAATTCCCCCGCCGGCGTCAGGTTGGCTGCCGCCGGCCAGTCGGGCGGCCCCACGTCGATCTTGCCGCCTGAGAAATTGCTCCCGTGGCAACCGGTGCAACCGATGGCGAGATAGCGGCCATAGGCCACCGTCACGCCTGGCGAAACGACCTCGGGTTTGAAGCCCGCGTGGTCGATCAGATCCGCGGCCAGCTGCACCTTGCCCGCCACCATCAGCGCCCGCGCCACCGGCCCCACGCTCAGCGGCACGCTGTCGCGATCGACCGGCGGCACCGATTTCGCGTAGGCAACGACCGCCCCCAGATCGTCGTCCGTGAAATGCGAGTATTCCGCCGACGGCATGAGAAACAGCGGGTGGGCGTCCCTCGCCACGCCGTGGCGGATCGCGCGCACCCAATCGGTATCCGTCATCTCCGCCGCCCGGCCGCCGCGGCCCCGCGTCAGGTTGGGTCCGTAGGCCCGGCCCATCGCGGGATCATCGATGACCTTGGCGCCACCGAAATCCGCCCCATGGCAGTCCACGCAGCCCCGGGTCAGGGCAATGTGACGTCCGCGCTCGACCGCCGCTGGATCCGACGGCACCCGCACGGGCGCCACCGCGATGGTGAAGGATCGATGCAGCAGCGCGCTGCTGCGCCAGTAGATGCCGGCAACAGCCAGGACCAGGAGCACAACCAGGCCCGCGGCGGAGTAACCAAGGACTTTGAACAGGCGACGCATGGTCGGCGCATGTATCCATAAATCCCTCCGCGGCAAATCGGTGGTGCGGATCTACCGCCCTTCCTCCGCGCCGGTTCCACCCGCCGCCGCCGACCCGCCGGCCAAGGCGACTCCCGGTTGCGCGATCCGGTGGCCGGCCGTGGCCGCGTCAGCCAACCTTCAGCGCCGGAGCCACGTCGCGCGCCGCGCGTCCCCGGAAACGGACCACGCCGGCGTGGACCGGCATCTCGCTCGCATCCGCCGCCGCGGGAATCGCCCGGCCCACCGGAACCGGCGGCGTCGGGCCCAGATGGAATCCCGCTGCATCCTCGTAGCCCTCGGGCGCGCGCCGGACGCCGCGCACGAGCAGCACCGCCGCACCGCCGGTCAGGGCCAGGATTAGCAGAATGACGAGGGAGGCGATCATCGTCGTGGAATACGACCGTAGTGAACCACAATAAACGCGCACTGGCTGCGCATTTTTTGGCAGAGGATGCGCATTACCTGCCGCGGGTCGGACCGGCGGGCGCCGGGGGCGCGGCCGCTTGCCGCCTTCGGTCCGGCGGTCCAACAAAAAGCTTTCCCCTCGCCCGTTTGCCCCTTTGCGTTGTCCCCTTGTCCATGTCGCCCGACCAGGAAATCGCCCGCCGCCGCACCTTCGCGATCATCTCGCATCCCGACGCGGGCAAGACGACGCTCACGGAGAAATTCCTGCTCTACGGCAACGCCGTGCACCTCGCCGGCGCCGTGAAGGATCGCAAGAACCAGCGCGCCACCCGCTCCGACTGGATGGAGCTGGAGCGCCAGCGCGGCATCTCGATCTCCTCCACCGTGCTCCAGTTCGCCTACGCCGGCTTCGCCATCAACCTCCTCGACACCCCCGGCCACAAGGATTTCTCGGAAGACACCTACCGGGTCCTGACCGCGGTGGACGCGGCGATCATGGTGATCGACGCCGCCAAGGGCATCGAGGCGCAGACGCGCAAGCTTTTCGAGGTGTGCCGTCAGCGCGGCGTGCCGATCTTCACGTTCCTGAACAAGTGCGACCGCCCGATCCGGAATCCGCTGGATCTGCTCGACGAGCTGGAGAGCGCGTTGCGCCTGCAGGCGTTTGCCGTCACCTGGCCGCTGGGCAGCGGCCCCGGCTTCCGCGGGGTGTACGACCGCCGCCACCGCCGGGTGCATCTGTTTGAGCGCGTGCCCGGCGGCGCCTACCGCGCGCCCGAACAGGTGGCGGATTTCGGCGACCCCCTCGTGCGCGCCGCCCTCGACGAGGCCGCCTACCGCGACGTGGCGGAGCAACTCGCCATGCTCGAGGGCGCCGGTCACGCCTTTGACCTCGCCGCCGTCCACGCCGGCCGGCAGACGCCGGTCTACTTCGGCAGCGCCGTGAACAATTTCGGCGTCGAGCTCCTGCTCGACGGCTTTCTCCGCGATGCCGTGCCCCCCACCCCGCGGCGCGGGCTGGCGGCGCCGTTTCCCCACGAGCCCGATCCGGCCGAAGCTCCCGAAGCCCTGGCGCCGGACGACGGCCGTGGCCACAACGGTCACCACCCGGTTCCCGTCACCCACCCGGAATTCTCCGGCTTCATCTTCAAAATCCAGGCGAACATGGACCCGAAACACCGCGACCGCATCGCCTTTCTCCGGGTGTGCTCGGGCCGCTTCGCGCGCGACATGGTGGTGACCCATGCGCAGTCGGGCCGGCGCGTGCGGCTGTCGTCCTCCCACAAGCTCTTCGGCCGGGAGCGCGAGACCGTGGACGAAGCGTGGCCCGGCGACATTGTCGGCCTCGTCGGCCACGACGCCTTCGGCGTCGGCGACACGCTTACGGCGGACCCCGCCATCTGGTACCACGAGATCCCCCGCTTCCCGCCAGAGGTTTTCGCCTTCATCAGCAACCCGAATCCCTCCGCCGCCAAGAAGTACCGTGCGGGCCTCCATCAACTCCTGCAGGAGCACATCGTGCAGTCGTTCCGCCGGCGTCACGGCCCGCCGGGCGTCACGCTCCTCGCCGCCGTCGGCCCGCTCCAGTTCGAGGTGGTGCAATACCGCCTGCACAGCGAATACGGCGTGGAGGCCCGCCTCGAGCCGGCGCCGTGGGAATGCCTCCGCTGGGTCGAGCCGCACCCGGCGCTGGACAATCCTGCGTCCATCGTCGTGGCCACGGGTGTGGCGTGGGCCAGCGACAGCGAGAACCGGCCCGTTCTGCTCTTCCCCAGCGACTGGACCCTGCGTTACTTCGTCGAGAAGAATCCCGAATTGAAGCTGCGCCCGCTGCCGCCACATCCCGGTTAGCGGTTCGCCGGACGGAAATCGCGGCCGCGCCGCGGTCCGATTGCCGAATCCGCGCACGACCCCGTCCGGCCGGACGCAGGGATCATCGCCCGGCACCCCCGGAGATGGGCGGGGCCGCCGTCAGGAATGCGCGCCGGCCGCACCCTCCGGCGGCTGGGGCGCCCACGGTGTCCGCGGCAGGGTGACGCTGAACTTGGTTCCTTGGGAACTGGTTGCGATCAGCCTCACTTCGCCTCCGATCTGGCGGGCGAGCAATTGACTGATCGCCAGCCCGAGGCCGGACCGCCCCGGCCGCCCACTGCGTCCGGGCTTGAACAGGTTCCGCGTGATCGCTTCGGGGATGCCCGCGCCTTCGTCCTCGACCTGCAGTGTGAAGATGGCGTCACCCTCGCTCAGCGTGACGGCGACCCGGCGGCCACGCTCGGTGGCGGCAATCGAGTTTTGCACCAGGTTGTTGGCAATCAGGCAGAGGAGACCGCCGCGATGGCTGTCGATCATTGCCGCAAAGCCCTCACCGACCTCGAGCGCAACGCCCTTCTCGGCGGCGGCCGCCCGGTTGCGGTCGCGAATCATGGTCGCGAGCTCGCGGCCGGAGAGCTCATAGCTCGCATGCGCGCCCGCGTCGCCCAGCAACTCCACCGTGTCCTTGATCATCGTCTGCAGGCGTTCGGTGTAGCCGGCGGCGGATTCCCACGCCGGGTTGGCCGGATCGGCGTCCGGGCTCGCGACCACGGCGCGCAGTCCCTCGACGGATCCCTGAAGTCCGTGGATGAGGTTGGAGGCGATCTGCCCGACCGCGGAGGCTTTGGCGGCGAGCGTGAGTTCGAAGTTCGCGCGACTCAGCCGCTCGTTGCGTTCGGCGATCGCGCGCTGCACCCGCTGGATCCGCAGGGCCGCCACCGTCATGACCGCGGCGATCAGGATCGCGCCGACCCCCAGGGTGACGGCAGTCTGGCGGTGAATCCGGCGATCGATGAGTGCGAGCTCCTGCGAGAGCGCCCGGGCGTCGATATAGTAGCGTACGAAGCCGTGCATCGCGCCCGGATTCGGGCCCGGCAGCGGCAACAGCACCTCGAGCACCGGCACCCGCGGCTGTTCGCGGGAAATGCCGGCGAAATACTGATCCAGGGGAAAGGCCGGGTGGTAGCGGGTGATCGATTCGCCGGTCCGCAGCCGCAAATAGTCGTCGGTCGGCAGTTCCACGAACAGCTGGGTGGTCGGCACCGCCTCGATGGTGTTGCCGTCGCGATCGAAAACGGCGACCGCGAGCATCCCCTTCTGCCGGGCGCTCATCAGGAGCGCAGTGAGCGGGGCGAACGGATTCGGCCCGCCGCGGGCCTCGCTCTCCGCCACCTGCTGCAGCGCCATCGGGTAAAGCACGGCGGCGTCGCGCTCGATGATCTTCAAATGAATCTCGTCGCGCAGATCGGCCCGGAACCAGATGACCATGGCCGAGAAAATGACGATCAGCACGCCGCCCGCGGACAGCGCGGCGGACATCTGGCGGGAGGCGTATCGCGGCAACAACGGCACGGAGGGAGGAAACGGGATGATCAGCGCATCTGAATCCCGGCCGGAAGCGGCAGGGCCAGCTGTTCGACGGCGCTGCCAAAGAGGAGGCGGCGTTGTTCGGGTGAGAGCCCGGGCAGCAGCACCGCCGCCTGGTAGTCGCGGTATTTGTCCCAGATTTCCTGCTCCTGCCGGGCGCTCTCGAAGTCCTTCAGGAGGTCGTCGATTGATTTCTGATCCGTCGGCCGGTTCGTCGCGCGCCCATATTCAGAGAGCGCCTCGCGAATCGCGGCGCGCTCCGCATTCAGTTCGCCGAGGAGCGCGCTCTGCCGACGGTTGAACTCCTCGACCGATACCCGCGGCTTCGCCGGGCGCACCACGGGGCTCGCCGTCTCGCGCGCCGGGGCTGGCGGTTCGCCCCCCTCTTCCACCTTCCCTGGAGTCGGGTTCCGCTCGGTCGTTCGCGAGGGATCGGCCAGCAGGGCGTGGAGGGTCTTGAGCACGGCGAGCTTGTGGCCGCGGTAAACGGCGATCCGGGCCATGATCTCCGGCGGCAAGGGAAACTGCGCGGGCGGTCCCGGCGCGTTCGGCATCGCCACCAGTTCACGGCGAATCTCCTCGGCTTGACCCTCCAGGGCCGCGAGGCGTGGAGCCTGGTCGGCCGCCAGGCGCTTCAACGCCTCGAGGCGCCCGACTGCATCGATCGCGCTTCCGCGCCGCAGGGTGTCACACAGTTCCGTGATCAGGCCCTGCTTTGCGACGGCGTACTCACTCAGCCTCCGGGCCAGCGCCGCCGATAGATTCGCTGCCAGGCGGATCCTCGCCGGTTCGGGGGAAAAATACAGCAGCCACCCTTCCTGTGGGGCAGACCTTGTCCCGGGCGGCGCGTTGGCCGCCGCCCTCAGCTCGATCGCCGCGGCAAGCAGCAGCCGTCGCTGCCCGGCCGAGAGGCCTTCCCCAAAGAAGGCGATGCCGTGCATGGCCTCGGCTTCGAGCTGCAGTTCCCCGGGCGTCGCCGGCGCCCTCCGCTCCGCGGGCAGATGCCAGCCGGCCTTGTCGGCGGAAGCGCCGTCGCCCGCCCGTGTCTCCGCCAACCAGGCCAGCCGCAGTTCGCCGCGGATTCTCTCCGCCACGGCTTCCAGTGCCACAATTCTCGGTGCTTGCTCGCGCGCGAGAGTGCCGAGTTCTTGTTCCCGCCCGGCCGGATCGACGCCCTTGAGGCCGGCGAGGCCCGCCCGCAGTTCATTCTGGAGCGCAATTTTCGCGGCACGGTAGGCCTCGAGCTCCGCGCGCAATTCCTTGGTAAGGTCGCCTGCGAGCAGCCGTACTCCGAGAAATGGATAAAACCACTCGTCCACATAGGCTGCCAGCTCCGGCGGCGCGGGCGCGCGCGGCGCCGGCCGGCCCAGCACTGGGTAATCCGCGCCGAGGGGCGGCGGCACCGGCGGGAAGAAATAGATCAGCGGCTCGGACCCGGGCGGAAGCGAATAGTAGTAGTGGGATGCGGAGGTGTTGTTAAAACGCAGGAGGTCGAACTGGTCGACCGAACCCTGCGAGTCGTCCCCCGCCTCGCGCTCCGGGGGTTCCTCGGCCGCGTGAGACGACCTGGTGGCTGGCACCGCGAGCAGGGCACCAAGCAGGATTGCCGGCAGCATCGCCAAGAACGGCGCGCGCCGGGGGGGGCGATTCAAGATCGGAACAGGAGTGATGGCCTTCATGGGCTTTCGCGCGTCGGCCGGTACTCGGCCGTGGAGAGCGGGGAAACACTCCTCTGCATCGGCGGTGCCAACTGGTTTGCGCGGCTCACAATGCGCTTCCGATCAACCTCTTGATGCGCGGACCGCGGATCGGCCCGGCCGACACGGGCTCGGCGTTGGCCGAAGGCAGCCAATTCTCGGCGGCACGCCACCGGCCCTCGCCCCTCTCCGTCCTTCGTTCCGCATGCCTCGTTCCTCCACTGACGGATCCGTTCACGGGCAGGATTTGCCTCCATCGAGACGATAACGCAGGAACGCGCGGGTTACGCCTAGACGCCGGGCGGCGGCGGAAATATTGTGGTGGGTGGCCCTCAGCGATTCCTCGACGAGAGCATCGATCACGGCGTCGATCGAAAAGCCCTCGTCGGGCAGCTGCCAGCCCGGATTGCGCCAGCCGGCCGGTTGCGCTGCGGGCAGCGGCCCGAGGTGCGCAAAGTCGAGCGCCGCGCCGCGGGCGAAGATCACTGCGCTTTCGATTTCATGCGCCAATTCGCGGGCGTTGCCCGGCCAGCGCTGAGCCAGCAGGCGCGCCTGGCCCTCCGGCGAGATGGTCAGACCCTTCAGCCGATGCCGCCGGGCGATCCGGTCCAGCAGGTGAGCGGCCAGCGCCACAATATCCTGACCCCGGTCGCGCAGTGGCGGCACGACGATCTGGAGCAGGCGCAGTCGGTGATACAGGTCCTCCCGGAAGGTCCCAGCCTCAACCATGTCGGCCAGGGGCTGGTTGGAAGCGGCAATGAGGCGCACATCGATGCGAATCTCCTTGGTCGCGCCCAGGCGTCGGATGGCGTGATCCTCGACCGCCGCCAGCACCTTCGCCTGCGTCGCCGCGGCGAGGGCGCCGATCTCATCCAGGAAAAGCGTGCCGCCGTCGGCCGCCTCAAACAGCCCGATCCGGGCCGTCCGCGCGTCCGTGAAGGCGCCCCGCTCGTGACCGAAAAGTTCGGACTCCGCCAGTGTCTCCGGCAGCGCCGCGCAGTTGACTGTGATGAAGGGGCGCTGGCTCCGCGGCCCCTGCCGGTGGATCCAGCGCACGAGCAGGCTCTTGCCCGTACCCGTTTCTCCCTCGATCAGGATCGGCGGCAGACCGTGCTCGAGCCGCCGCTCTGCGGCGAGAATCGTCTCCAGCCGCGCGCGGATCGGCGCGAGGCTCTCGCCGAAGAAAAGCTCGTCGCCGCTCCTCGTCGACTGCTCGCTGGCGCGAAACGCGTCCCGCCGGGCGCCGCCGCGCCTCTCGCGGCAGCGTGCGAAAACGAGGGGCAGTTCCTCCGGCGCGAACGGCTTTGCCAAGTAATCACCCGCGCCCAGCCGCATGGCCTCGACGGCTTCCTTGACACCCCCGAAAGCGGTCATGACCACCACGGCGGTGTTTTCCGAAAAGGCTCCGGCGCGCAACAAATCAAACGCCTCCCCGTCCGGCAATTGCAGATCGACCAGCGCGAAATCGAAGCGGATTCCGGCCAGCGCGCGGCGGGCTTCTTCGATGGTCGCGGCCTCGGTCACCCCTGCACCGAGGGCGCGCAGGTGGGCGGCCAGCCGGCGGCGAAGCACCGCATCATCTTCAAGCAAGAGCAGTTCGCATCCCACCGGAAGCTCGGTGTCGACAGCCATGAAGTCCACGATGCGAGCGAAACTGGTGCGGCCTTCAACACTATTCGCAGTGACGCGACCACCGGCGTTGCGGTGAGCCCTGGCTGGCTGCGACCAATCGCAGACAGGGCCGGGATCGATTCTGGCGGTGAACAGCCAACCGCTCGACAACAGCTGCCAAACCGGCTGGCCTGGGAAATCGTTAGATTCTACCAGTGAACGCCTTGGAACAACAAGCAGCGCCGTGGCATGGGGCTTGCAATGAAAGTGCATTGGGTATTTCCATGATCTTCGCTCATCTCCGGCCTGTTGCCCCTCCCGCTTCCCAACCGCCGACCCCAGTGATTCACAAGCTCCGCGGATTCCCACCCCATTTTACGCACGAATACGGCTCCTTGGCCCTGCGACTGCCGAAAGCCGCGCCATCCCGACCGCGCAGGGAGATCAAAGCGCCTGCGCTGCGCCCTCTTTTCCGGCTGTGGCCGCTGGCCTTGCTCTGCCCGGCGGCGCTCGGCGCCGCGTCCGACCCAATCGAGACGGTCGGAAAGGTCGCCACCGAGTGGGTCAAGACCCGGGCGGAGACGGTGCGTCTGGAGAATGACTGGGCCGCACAGAAGGAGCTCCTGGAGTCGGCGGTCAATGCCTTGAGCGAACGTGCCGCGAGGCTCGAAGACGAGCGGGACAACCTGTTGGCGAAGACCGCCAAGGACCGCGGCGAGCTCGAAACGCTGCAGGCCAGGAACAAGACCGCCGCCGAAGGCGTCAAGGCGGTCGAGGCCCGACTGAAAGCCGTCAGCGAGAGCCTCGTGAAGCTCCGTCCTTCGTTCCCCCCCCGCCTGTCCGCCGCCCTGGAAATGTCTTACCGGAGTCTGGCCAACGATGACCTGACGCTGGCGGAGCGCATGCAGCTCACCATGACCGTGCTCAATCGCTGCGTACAGTTCAACCGGACCGTGGTCGGCGGCGAAGAAGTCCTGACCATCGATGGCGAAGGCGGCGCCAAATCGTTCGAGGTGCTTTACTGGGGACTGAGTCATGGCTACGCCCTGGATCGCGCAGGCGGCAAGGCGTGGTTCGGCTCGCCCGGGCCGCAAGGCTGGCATTGGGAAGTTTCACCGCAGGCGGTCCGGCCGGTGACCGAACTGCTCACCATTTACCACGACAAGGCTGAACCCGAGTTTCTCGCGGTTCCAGCCCGGCTGAGTCATCCCCCGCCGGCAGCACCTCACCCCTAGCCTCTCATGCACGCTCGAATCCTTCCTGGATTGCTGTCCTTGGCCCTGCTGGGGGTAACCGTCCGCGGGGCGGAAACTTTTGATGAGGCGATGGCGCGCGCAGCCGCGGAATATGGGACGCGCCTGAAACAGGCCGGCGACGAGCTGGCCCAGACCCGCGAGAAGATCGCCCGGGAGAAGGCGCCGCTGCTCAAGGCGATGCGGGCGGCGGAGGACCGGATCGTGGCCGCCGACACCCAGATCACTCGGATCGAAACGGGCCGGGAGCACTCCGCGGAGCAATTTCGGCAGGCGGCAAGGGATACCGAGGCGCTGCGCAAGAATGTGAGCTATGCGGCCACGCTGGCCCACGACAGTCTGCGGGCTTACAGCGAAGGGCTGGCACCCGGGGAACAGCCCCTGGTGGCCGAGGGGCTGCAGGCCCTCCAACGAAAGGTGGATGATGCCGCGGTGACCCTGGACGGGCTGGCGGCGGTCGATTCGGCCGAATTCCTCCTGGCCCGGATCCGGCAGGCCCTGGGCGGCTACACGGCCTCGGGAAGCGCCATGCTGGACGACAGCAATCGCGTCGTCCAGGGCACCTTTGCCTTCATCGGTCCCGAGACGTTCTTCCGATCGGAGGCAGACGGCGGGGCCGCCACGGTGCGGTCGCGCGAGGGCTCGGACTATCCCATCGCCTATCGCCTCGCGGCGTGGAAGCCGGCGGAGGCCGAGGCGTTTTTTGCGGGGCGGATGGGCACGATCATGGCCGATGCGTCCGCCGGCAAGGCGCTCCAGCTCAAGGAAACCAAGGGCACGCTGGTGGAGCATATCAACAAGGGCGGGGTGATCGCCTATGCGATCCTCGGGGTCGGCCTGCTCGCCGCGTTCATGATCGTGCAGAAGATGCATGACCTCTCGCGGATGGCGGTGGACAAACCGGAGAACGTGCAGCGCTTCGTCGCCCTCGTCGCCCGCGGCGCGGCCAACGAGGCCCGGGGGGCGGCCGGATCGCTCCAGGCGACCACGCGCGAGCTCTTCACCGTGGGGTTGCGGCATCTCGACCAGCCCAAAGAGATCCTGGAGGAACACCTCTACGCCGTCCTGCTCCGGCAGCGGCTGCATTATGAGCGCCGGCTGCCGTTGCTGGCCGTGATCGCCGTCGCGTCGCCGCTCATGGGCCTGCTCGGAACCGTGACCGGCATGGTGAGAACCTTTGCCTTGATTACCGTGTTTGGGACCGGCAACGCCGGCAAGCTTGCCGGGGGCATCTCCGAGGTGCTGGTGGCGACGGAACTCGGCCTGATGGTGGCCATCCCGACACTCGTGGCGCATGGGTTCCTGGCCCACCGGATCCAGAAGAACCTCTCCCTGCTTGAGCGCTACGCGGTGGAATTTGTCGCCGCCGCCGAGTCGTCCAAGCACACCGTGAACGCGGAGGAGCCGGCCACCCCATGAACGCGCTGCTGGTTCTGATCCAGAAGGGCGGACCGGTGATGTTCGTGATCATCGCACTCTCGGTGGTCCTCTATTCCCGGTGCTTCCTGCTGATCCTCGGCCTGCGGCAGTCGCGCCACCGGCTCAACCGGGCATCACCGCTTTCGCCGGCGGAGCTCCCGGAGCTGCGGCGGCGCCAGCAGGAAATCCAGGACGGCTTCCGGAACCAGCGGGCCGCCCTCGGGGCGATGATCGCGGCCGCTCCGCTGCTGGGCTTGCTCGGCACCGTCAGCGGCATGACCAAGACCTTTGACAGCCTCGCGGCGCGGGTGGGCCAGCAATCCATGGAGAAGCTCGCCGGCGGCATCTCGGAGGTGTTGGTGGCCACCGAGTCCGGCCTGGCGGTCGCGATCCCGGCGCTGCTGATCGTTTATCTCGCCCAGCGCGAGGTGCACTTGCAGTTGCAGAAGCTGAATCGACTCGAGGAAAGCGTTCACGGAGACCTGGCATCATGATCGGGCGGATGCGCAGTCAGCGGGGATTCGAAACGACCCATATCGATATGGTTCCGATGGTCGACTGCGTCATGGTGCTGCTGATCTTCCTGATGATCAGCAGCGCCTTCGTGAACGACCCGGGCATCGAGGTCCAGCGGCCGGACGTGAGCGGCACGCAGACGTCGGACCAGAACATCCTGCTGCTGGCAGTTTCAGCCGACAACCGGATCTATTTTGACGGCCAGGAGATCCGCACGGACCAGGTGGCGGAGCTCCTCAAACAGGCGGCGATCGGCCGGTCTCCCGCGCTGGTGATCCGGGCTGATCGCGCTTCGAGTCATGGCGTCTTCGCGGCGGTGTATGCCGAGGCGAAGCGCGCCGGAATCCAACACGTCCAGTTCGCGACCGCGAGGAGCGATGCACCCTGACGAGGCCGGCCATGATTGACACCCTGTCCCTGGTGCGGAAGCGGAGCGATGCCGGCAGCGCAGCGCACAGTGTCCTGAGCGTGCTCCTGGGGGCCGGATTCACCTTCGGCCTGTTTTGGGGCGTGGCCCACTACGCCCGGGTCGCGCCGAGCGATCCGCTGCCCGCCATCGACGATCTCCACTCCGTCGCCCTGCCCGTCCAGCCGCCGCCCCCACCTCGCACCACGCCGCCCGAAACCGAGCCGGCATTCGCGCCCGCGAACGTGGTGGATTTCGAGCCCGGTGCCTCGGACAGTCCCGTCAAGATCGGCGTCGTCGTGCCGAACCTGGACGCGCTCGTCCCGACACCCCCGCAGGCGCTGCCCGCGTTGCTCCAGGTCGGGTCGCTCCGCGGCGAATTCAAACCCCGCACCGACGCCTTTCTCGACGCGCAGCGCATCTTTCAGCAGAGCGAGGTGGACCGCATCCCGGTGGCGCTCTATCGCCCCCCGCCCCCCATCTCGCGGCGCCATTTCAAGGATGTCGACCGCATCCGCATCACGCTGCTGTTCGTCGTCGAGGCGAATGGCTCCATCACCAACGTCCGGGTGGTGAAATCCTCGGAGATTCCCGACGTGGATGCCATCGTCATCGACACCGTCCAGAATGAGTGGGGTTTCACTCCCGCCACCAAGCGGGGCCGGAAGGTCCGGTGCCTCATGCAACAGCCCTTCACCATCATGCTGCCGTCCGCCTCGAAGTTCCATATGTGAGCCATGAAGAACATCGCGCGGTACGCATACCTTTTCCTCCTGCTGCCGGTCCTTGGCCTGGGCGCCGGCTCGAATCCCCAGCTGGACCCCAAGCGGATCGTCAACGAATCGAACGGGTTCTTGAAGGAACGCGAGCCGGAGATGACGGCGGAGGAGTACGCGCTCTACGAAAAGGTCGCGACGATGCTGCCGACCCAGCCGGAATTCGCGCTGAAGCTCCTCGAAGCGATGGTGAACGAGAAGGAGCCGCCGAGCCCGGCCTTCGAGTTCATTCTCGGCAATGTCTATTTTTCCACCGGTCAGACCGATCGTGCGGAAGCCAGCTACCGGAGCGCCATCAACCGGTACCCGACGTTCCTCCGTGGCTGGAGCAATCTCGGCGTGCTCTATTACACCGCCGACAGATTCACCGAGGCGATACCCTGTTTCTCGAAATCCATCACCCTGGGGGACCGCGACCCGACGACGTTTGGCCTGCTCGGCTACTGTCTCGAACGGACGGGCAACGTCGTCGCGGCGGAGATGGCCTACATGCAGGCGCTCGCCGGCGACCCCGCCAGCGCAAACTGGATGGAGGGGCTGTTGCGAATCTACGTGCAGGGAAAGCAGTATGCCCGGGCGGAATCGCTGGTGAAGAATCTCATCAAGGACCATCCCGCGGAGACCCGGCACTGGCTGACCTATGCGAATATCCTGCTGGCGGACAACCGGAAGCTGGAGGCGATCGCCCTGCTCGAGGCGTCCGCGACCACGGGGGTCGCCGGGACGGAAGAGCTTGCGCTGCTGGCCGACCTCTACGCCGAGCAGGGCCTCTACCGCGAGGCCCTGGCGATCTACCAAAAGGTATTGGTCCCCTCCCCGGCGCTGGGGGAGCGCAAGCTGCTCACCTTCGCTCAGGCGCTCATTGCCGGCGGACGGGCGCAGGAGGCCCAGGCCGTATTGGCTGCGCTACCCAAGGAACTCACGCCCGAGGGCCGGCTCACCTGGCTCCAGGCCCGATCCGACCTGTTTGCCGCGCAGAAGAAATGGCCCGAGGCGCGCCAGGAACTGCAGGAGCTGCTGAAGCTGGCTCCGTTGAACGGCAAGGCGCTCTTGAGTCTTGGCTTTGCCTAT
>Ga0335085_10010624_pt1 | contig 13750 bp, 11 predicted proteins | sample Lox_Sample_45_FD_206712 | JGI IMG/M metagenome (GOLD analysis project Ga0335085, IMG submission 206712) | Soil microbial communities from Loxahatchee National Wildlife Refuge, Florida, United States - Lox_Sample_4.5 | ecosystem: Environmental > Terrestrial > Soil > Wetlands | place: USA...
CGCGAGCGTCCCGTCGCCGTCGACGGCGACGAGGCCGCGGGCGTCGGGTCGGTTCTTCAGCGCGTCCTGGACCTCGGTTTGCTGCTGCTTCTGGAAGCCCGCCAACCGGACGACGGTTGGGCGTGCAGGCTTCGACGAGCGGGCCAGGCCGGCCACGACGCCCTCCAGCCGTCGGTCCACCCACGGCTGCGGGCTCTCCGGCGCGAACACGAGAGCGCCTCCACCCGGGATCAGGCGGGCGATCTCGGCGCCGGCCCGAAGCCCGGCGGAGTAGGGGCTCTCGCCGATGTAGGCGACCCGGCCCTGGCCTCCGCCCGAGTCGAACCCGAAGGCGACGACCGGCACTTCGGCCTTGTGCGCCGCGTCGAGATCCGCGCCGAACGCGGCGCGGTCGACGAGCGTGGCCGCGATCCCGTCCGCCTTCCCCGCCAGGGCCGCGCGGAAGGCCTTCACCGTCTCGTCGACGCTGCCGCTGGGCGACCCGGTCCACTGCGTCGTGCAGCGGACGAGCGCCGCCGCGTCCTGGGCGCCGAACTGCGTCGCGACGTCGAGCGGGTCGAGGGTGTCGTAGCTGACGAACACGAACCGCCACCGCGGGTGGGCCGGGAAGTCGCCGCCGCCGTCCCCCGCGAGCGCCGCCGCGGGGTCGAGCAGCGAGCCGAGCGAGACTCCCGCTGCTCCGATCCCCGCGCGGCGCAGGAAGGCCGCGCGGTCGACCGTCACGCCTCGTGCTCCAGGAGGATCCGCCCCACGGGCGCACCGCCGCCGGCCATCGACTCGAAGGCCTCCTCGAAGCGGGCCGCCGGCAGGCGACCGGCGACGATCGGGCTGAGGTCGATCAGGCCGGCGCCGAGCAGCTCGACGACCCGGCTCCAGACCGCGGTCGTGTAGCCGACGCTGCCGATCAGCCGGAGGTCGCGGAGCACGAACCGGTCGGCGGGGACGACCAGCTCGCGTCCCGCGCCGGCGATCCCGAACGCGACGATCCGGCCGCCCTCGCGCGGGAGCCGCGTCGCGAGCTCCATCGCGGGGACCGCCCCGGCCGTCTCGACGACGAGGTCGAGCTCGCCCTCGTGCGGCGCGGCGCCGCCGGAGACGTCCACCGCCTCCGCCGCGCCGAGCCGCCGGGCCAGGTCGAGCTCCTCGTCGCGAACGCCGTAGGCGACGATCGCGGCGGGCGTGAACAGCCTGGCCAGGACGACCGCGAGCGCCCCCAGCGTGCCGACCCCGATCACGCCGACCGTCTCGCCCGCCTGCGGCTCTGCCCGCAAGAGCCCCTTGAGCACCACCGACGCGGGCTCGACGAGCACGGCCTCGTCGAGGGAGACGGAGTCGGGCAGCCGGTGGACGACGCGCCGCGGGACGAGCACGAACTCGCCGAAGCCGCCGCCGCGGGTGAAGCCGAGGCAGTCGTAGCTCTCGCAGAGGTGCGTGTCGCCCGCGCGGCAGCGCCGGCAGGCGCCGCAGTAGCAGAAGCCCTCGGAGACGACCGGGTCGCCCGGCTCGAGGTCGGTGACGCCCTCGCCCACCGCCTCGACCACGCCGCTCCACTCGTGACCCGGAATGCACGGATAGCGAACCCAGCGACGGTCGAGCTCGCCGTTCAGCACCTCGAGGTCGGTCCGGCAGACGCCGGCGAGACGGCTGCGGACGAGCACGTCGCCCGGCCCACACATCGGCGTCTCCACCTCCCGGAACTCCGCCTCGTGCGGCCGCTCGATCACCACCGCCTTCACGCAGGACAGTCTATTTCGTGCCCACCGGTGGCCTGAGCGGGCCGGATCGAGGACACTAGGGTGTGGCCGAGATCGAGCCGCTGCCGCGCGTTCGGGCCCTCCGCCGGGCGGAGCCCGTCGAGCAGTTCCCGGGCGCAAACGCGTTCGTCCAGGCGGTTGCGGGCAGCGCCTTCTTCGTCGACGGCGCGCCGGTCGCCGTTGCGCGCGCGCCGGGCCGGCTCGACGTGCTCGGCGGCGTGGCCGACTACTCCGGATCCCTGGTGCTCGAGCTTCCGCTCCGGTCCGCCGCGCTCGCCGCCGCTCAGCTGAGGGACGACGGCGCGGTCGTCGCCGTGAGCGGCGACCGGCGGATGACGCTCGACGTGGCCACCCTGGTCGAGGAGCCGCTCGCTGAGCTCGCGGCGCGCTTCGCCGGACCGACGGCCTGGGGCGCCTACGTCCTCGGCGGAATCGCCCTGCTCCTGCGCGAGGAGCGGGCCGCGCCCGGGGGCCTGCGGGTGCTCGTCTCCTCCGACGTCCCGCAGGGCAAGGGTCTCGCCTCCTCGGCGGCGATCGGAGTGGCCGTGCTCCAGGCGGTCACGGCCTGCCTCGGCCGCCGTGCGGAACCGCGGCGGCTCGCCCTGATCAGCCAGCAGGCCGAGCAGCTGTTCGCGGACGCTCCGTGCGGGTCGATGGACCAGATGACGGCGGCGTACGGCGAGCGGGACCACCTGTTGCTGCTGCTCTGCCGCCCGGCCGAGATTGTGCGCTCGATCCCGCTCCCGGCCTCGCTCGTGGTGTGGGGGATCGACTCGGGCATCCGCCACGCCGTCGCCGGCGCCGCGTACCGGCGGGCGCGCTGCGCCGCGTTCATGGGCAAGACCCTCCTGGGCTGCGAGCACGAGTACCTCGCCGCACTCGATCCCTCGGAGGTCGACCCCGACCGGCTGCCCGAGCGGATGACCGGCGCGCAGTTCCTGGAGGGCCACGACGGCGTCGCCGACCCGGCCAGCACCGTCGAGCCCGAGGTCGTCTACCCGGTTCGGGCGGCGACCCTCTATCCGCTCGAGGAGCAGGTTCGCGTCCGCGCGTTCGCAGAGCTGCTCGCCGGGCCGATCACCGGCGAGCGGGCGCGGCTGCTGGGAGAGCTGATGTACGAGTCGCACCTGGGCTACTCGCGCTGCGGGCTCGGCACTCCGGGCACCGACGAGCTCGTCGCGGCCGTGCGGGAGACCGGCTGGGGGCGAGGGCTCGCCGGAGCGCGTGCGAGCGCGGGCGGCAGCGGCGGCACGGTCGTCGTGCTCGGCCGCCGCGACGCGGAGCCGCTCGTCCGGTCGATCGCGGCCGAGCTCGGAGCCGGCTTCGTCGGCGGCTCGTCGTCCGGCGCGGCGAGCTTCGGCGTCAGGACGCTCCCGGGCAGGCCCTGACCCGGTGGCCGGGGTCACGGTCTTCGCGCCGGGCCGCGTCAACCTGATCGGGGAGCACACCGACTACTCGGGCGGGCTCGTGCTGCCCGTGGCGATCGACCTCGGCGTGACCGTCCGCGGGCGGGAGGACGCCTCGGCGATCCGGCTCCGCTCGGAGGCGTTCGGCGAGACGGTCGAGCTGGGCTGCGACGGGTCGCCGGCGGGAACGCTCGATGGCTGGGCCCGGTACGCCTCCGCCGTCGCCGTCCTGCTGGACCGCCACGGGCGGCCGCGGGTGGGCTTCGACGGCGTGATCGAGTCGACGGTCCCGGTGGGCGCCGGGCTTTCGTCGTCGGCCGCGCTCGACGTCGCGGTCGGGGTCGCCCTCTGCCACAGCGCCGGCTTCGAGCTGCCCCCGCTCGAGCTCGCCCACCTCGCCCGGGAGGCGGAGCTCCTGGCGGTCGGCGTGCCCTGCGGGCTGATGGACCCGGCGACGGCGCTGCTCGCCCGGCACGGGCATGCGCTCCTGCTCGACTGCGGCACGGAGGAATACCGCCACGTCCCCCTGCCGCCCGGGATCGCAATCGTCGTGCTCGACTCCGGCGTCAGGCACGCGCTCGAGCACTCCGGCTACGCGACGCGCCGGGCCGAGCTCGAGCGCGGCCTGGCGGCGCTCGGCGACCGCCGCCCGACCGACGTGACGCCGGCAGAGGCCGAGCGAGCCGCGAAGGCGGCGGGCGTAGACCAGATCGCCGCCCGCCGGCTTCGCCACGTCGTCTCCGAGAACGAGCGGGTCCGTCGCTGTGTCGCCGCGCTCGAGCGGCCGGGCGGCGCCGACCTCGACGCGCTCGGCGCGCTGCTCCGGGAGGGCCACGAGAGCCTCCGGGACGACTTCGAGGTCTCGACCCCTGAGCTCGACCTGCTCGTCGAGCTCGCCTACGAGCACGGGGCCGCCGCCGCCCGCATGACCGGCGGCGGCTTCGGAGGCTCGATCGTCGCACTCGTCGAGGCGGGCGCCAGCGCGTCGTTCGCAGAGTCGGTGACGGGCGCGTACACCGAGCGCTCGGGTCGTTCCGGCCGGAGCTACGTCTGCGCCGCAGTCGACGGCGCGGCGCAGGCGGGTTGACGCCTGCTGAGCCGGGTCGGGGTCACCGCTCCGCTCGACCCCTGACGGCCGACTGCACGATCAGCGCGATGACGATCACGGCCCCGTAGATCACCTGGGTGTAGAAGCCCGTCAGGTTGAGGGAGATGATCCCCGGCTCGATCGCGCCGATCACGAACGCGGCGACGAACGTCCCGAAGATCGTGCCGCGGCCGCCGAAGATCGACGTCCCGCCGAGGAAGACGGCCGCCACCGTCGGCAGCATCGCGCCGCTGCCGACCGTCGGCCAGAAGTAGTTGGCCTCGATCGTCGACGAGATCCCGGCGAAGGCCGCGGCGGCGCCGTTCAGCCCGAAGACGCCCATGCGCACCCGGTTGGAGCGGACGCCCATCATGCGCGCGCTCTGATCGTTGTCGCCGACGAGGTAGACGTGCGCCCCGAAGCGGTGCCGGTTCAGGAGCAGCCAGAGGAGGAAGGCAAACGTGAGCATCCACGGCATCTCGGCGGGGATGTAGCCGAAGATCCGGCCGGCCAGCAGGCTCGTCACGAACCCCTTCGCGAAGCCGGTGCCGGCGCCGGCGCTGCCCGTGCCGACGATCACGATGCCGCCCCAGAAGAACCAGGTTCCAATCGTCGCGACGAGCGACGGGATGCCGAAGCGCACGACGATGAAGCCGTTGAGGAGGCCGACGCCCAGGCCGGCAGCGATCCCGGCGATCAGGGCGAGCTCGGGCTGAGGACACGACATGAACACCCATGTCCCAACGGCCATCACCGATCCGAAGGAGAGGTCGATCTCGCCGGCGATCACGACGAGGGTGAGCGTCAGCGCGATGATGCCGCTCTGCGTCACCGGCACCGTCGACATGAGAGAGCTGTAGATGTCGCGATGGAGCCACGTCTCGGGCGAGCCGACGGCGAAGATGATCCAGAGGATCAGCGCCATCATGACCGTGCCCGACTGGAGCCCGTAGCGTCGGAAGAACGCGTTCAACACGTCCGACCCCGGGTGCCCGCCGATCCGCTGCTCGGGCGACGCGCCGGCCGGAGCCTGCTCGACGCCGCTCATGCGCCCGCCTTTACCGGCGCTCCGCCGTCGAGGGAACCGGTCTCGGCGAGGTGCTGCATGCATCCGACCAGGTCGGTGACGCTGATCTCCGACGTCCTGAACTCGCCGGCGGTGTGTCCACGGTCGATGACGACGACGCGGTCGGCCACCTGGTGGACGTTGAAGATGTTGTGGTCGATGAAGATGCACGCCTTTCCCGCGGCCTTGATCCCGCGCACGAAGTCGAGCGTCTTGCGCGTCTCGGTGACGGAGAGCCCCATCGTCGGCTCGTCGAGGATGATCAGCTCCGCCTCGAAGTGCAGCGCCCGTGCGATCGCGACGCCCTGGCGCTCGCCCCCCGACATCGAGCCGACGGCGCTCTCCGGCGTCACCGCCCGCGACGTGAAGCGGAGGAAGTCGAGCATGAGCTTCTCCGTCTCGTCGCGCATCTCGCCGACTTCGAGCAGGCCGAGCCGCGTCGTCTTCTCGCGGCCCATGAAGATGTTGCGCCAGAGGGACTGCTGGTCGGCGAGCGCCCGCTCCTGGTAGACGGTCTCGATTCCGAGGTCGCGCGCACGCTGCACCGTCAGATGCTCGAGCGGCCGCCCCTTCCACGTGATCGTGCCCTTGTCCGGCCGGTGAAAGCCGGTGACGATCTTGATCAGCGTCGACTTGCCCGCGCCGTTGTCGCCGAGGAGCCCGACGATCTCGTTGGTGCCCACGATGAGCTCGGCGTCCTCGAGCGCGCGCACCTCGCCGAACGACTTCGAGATCCCGTGCAGCTCCAGGAGGTTCGTCGTCTGCCCGTTGGTGGAATCCTGCATGGCCTGATGGTGGCAGAGCGACGGCGCAGATGGAACTGCGCCGTCGCTCGCCTTCATGACACCTCCGTCAGCGGATCAGCTTGTTCACCAGCGGGACGAGCGGTCCGATGTTGCTCTTGTTGATGATCCCCGAGCCCGTGTCGACGTAGAGCCCGGCGAACTTGTAGACCGAGGTCAGGCACACCTGCAGGATCGGCAGGTAGCCCTGCAACCACTCCTGCTGGTCGAGGACGAGCTGGGTCCAGCCGCCCTCGATCGCCTTCACCGTCGCCGGCGACATGTCGAAGCCCGCGATGCCGATCTGGCCCGGCTTCTTGTGCGCCGCGGTCAGGTACGTCTGGGCGGTCGCGGTCAGGCCGCCGTGGTCGGTGACGACCAGCTTGACGTCGGGATGCGACGCCACGTAGGCCGTGAACACCGGCGTCCCTGCGGTCGGATCGGCGTTCGTGGCCGTGTTGATCTCGATGTAGTCGACCTTCAGGCCGGCCTTCTTCAGGGCGTCGATCGCACCCTTCGTGCGGAGGCCGCGCGTCGGCTGGGAGAGCAGGCCCCAGACCATCGCCCGGTCGCCGGCCTTCAGGTGCAGCTGGGCGACCGCCGAGGTTCCGAGCAGGTAGCCCGAGTTGTAGAGGTTCTGCCCGACGTAGCCGAAGCCCTTGGCAGCGTACTTCGCCTCGAGCGTGGGCAGCTGAGTGTTCTGGCTCGTGACGATGATGCCCTTGGCCTCGGCCTGGTCGACCCACGGCTTCAGGGCGGCGTCACCCGGATGTCCCATCACCGCGATCCCGGTGGGGTTCGTCGCGAGCGCCGACTTGAACTGGCTGACCATCGTCTGCGGATCCCAGTTCGACCAGACGTACTGCACGTTGGCTCCGAGGTCCGACGCAGCCTGCTTCGCCCCGTTGTAGACGTTGACGGCGAACACCCCGCCGGCGGGCCCGCCCGGGAAGAAGACGATCCTCTTCCCCGCGCACCATTTTCCGGCATACGGGGCCGCCGTGCTGTTGCCGGTCGTCCCGAGGAACATGGCCACGATCAGGGCGATGACCGCGGCCGCCAGGGGCAGAACGGCGATGCGCAGCACTCGTGTCACCTTTGTCTCCCTCCTTCTCGCCTCGCCGCTCAGCGCGGCGACAGCGTCGCCCGAACACACATCACGTGGCTTCGGGATCGAAGAGTCATTGCGCAATCGAGAATAGTATGCTTCGGAAAAGAAAGCAAGTTCGACAGGAGAGACGGCGATATTTCCTTTGTTAGTAGGAAAAACGGCGACCACGGGGCCCGGCGCACGCTGGGTGTTGTCTTTTGAAACCGTAGTAGTATGGTTGCGATTTAGAAGGCAGGCATCGGCGGAGGAAGAATCCCGGGGACGATGAGCGAACGCGGCGCGGGAGAACACGCGGAGCCCCTGGCGGCGGCGGAGGAGGAAGGCGCGGACGCGCAGGCGGCGCTGCGCCCCGACGAGCGCCGCGACCGGATGCTGGCGGTGATCAACGAGCGCGCGTTCGTCCGGGTCGACGAGCTCTCGAGCCACTTCGGCGTCTCGGATGTGACGGCGCGGAGCGACCTGGCCGTCCTCGCCGAGCGCGGGCAGATCGCCCGGATCCGGGGCGGGGCGATGCCGCGTCCCGGGCTCGGTCGGGAGCGCCCGTTCGAGGAGGCGCTCGAGAGCTTCGCGGCCGAGAAGCTCGCGATCGGGCGAGCGGCTGCGGACCTGGTCGACGACGGCGACTCGGTGATCGTCGACGTCGGCACGACGGCGCTCGCCGCGGCCCGTGCCCTCGTTGCCCGGAGCGAGCTCCGGGACGTGGTCGTGTTCACGAACGGCCTCAAGACCGCCCTCGAGCTCGAGCCGGCGATCCCGCGGCTCAGCGTCGTCGTCCTCGGCGGCACGCTCAGGCCGCTGCAGCACTCGCTGGTCGAGCCGCTCGCCACGCACCTGCTCGAGCAGATGGCGGTCGAGACCGTGCTCCTCGGCTGCAACGGCGTCCACCCGAGCGGGGGGATCACGAACATCAACCTCCCCGAGGCCCAGGTCAAGCGGCAGATGCTGCGGATCGCGCGGCGCCGGATCGTGCTCGCCGACGGCGGCAAGATCGGGCGGATCGAGCTCGCCCACCTCTGCCCGGTCGAGGAGATCGACATGCTGATCACCGGCGAGTCCGCCGACCCCGAGGTCCGGGACGCGCTCCGGGAGCGCGGGTGCGAGGTGCGGGTCGTACGGTGAGAGACGAAGCCGAGCACAGAGCCGACAGCGACGCTGTCGAGGTTGGTGCGAGGCGATGTCGTGACGCCGAAGGCGTCAGAGGCCTCCCGCGACACGATCTCCTCCACGAGGACGGGCGGCGGGTGTTCGTGTACGGCGAGCTTGCGGAGGGCTCGCGCCTCGCCCCCGGAGTCGAGACGGGCCTGGGTGGGATCCACCGGCGCCTCGACCTGCTGACGGACGAGTGGGTGGTGATGTCGCCGGCGCGGAACGTCCGCCCGCTCGACACTGCCGACCGGGAGGAATCCGACGGGGAGGAAAACGACTGCCCCGTCTGTCCGGGCGGGATCGAGCTGCCGTTCCCGTACGAAGCGGCCGTGTTCGAGAACCGCTTTCCCTCGCTCGTGGCCGATCCCCCACCCCCTCCCGCGGGCCAGCTGACGGCTCCGGCGCGGGGGCGCTGCGAGATGGTCGTCTACACCTCCCGCCACAACGCGTGCCTCGGCGAGCTCGGCCCGGTCGAGCTCGGCCGGCTGCTCGCCCTCTGGGCCGACCGGTCGCGCGAGCTGTGGGCGGACGCTCGCCACGCGTTCGTGATGATCTTCGAGAACCGGGGCGCGGAGGCGGGCGCGACGCTCTCGCACCCGCACGGTCAGATCTACGCGTTCGACCACCTCCCCCCGACTACCGCCGCCAAGGTCGAGGCGCACAGGCGCCACCGCGAGTCGGAGGGCCACTGTCTCGGCTGCGACCTCGTCGCGAGGGAGACCTCGTCGGAGAGGATCGTCGCGCCGAACGAGACCTTCGCCGTCGGCGTTCCGTTCGCGGCGCGCTGGCCCTACGAGGTCGCGGTCCGCGCGCGGCGGCACGGTCTCCGGCGGCTCGCCGACCTGACCCCGGCCGAGCAGCTCGACCTCGCGCACGCGCTCCGTGACGTCGCCCTTCGCTACGACGCCCTGTTCGCCTTCGAGTGTCCCTACCTGATGGTCGCGCAGGAGGCACCGGGCGGGGAGGCCGACTGGCACCTGGCCTTCGAGTTCTTCCCGTTCCAGCGCAGCCGCTCGTCGACGAAGATCCGCGCCAGCGTGGAGACGGCGACCGGCCTCTTCCTCAACGACGTCCTGCCCGAGGACGCCGCCCGAGCGCTCGCGGAGCCCGGCATCGCCGCGCCGCCTCTGGACGACCGCTGCCTCTTCGCGGTCGAGCCGGAGCCGGCCCAGGTCCCCCTCCTACTGGAGGCTCGAGCATGAACGCCCTCGACACACTGGCGGTCTGGTTCGTCACCGGCAGCCAGGAGATGTACGGCGAGCAGACCCTCGCCCGGGTCGACGAGCACTCCCGCGAGATCGCCGCCGCGCTCGACGGCGACGGGACGATCCCGGTCCGGGTCGTGCACACGCCGGTGATGACGAGCCCCGAGTCGATCCGCCGGCTCTGTCTCGAGGCGAGCGCAGCCCCGGACTGCGCCGGCCTGATCGCATGGATGCACACGTTCTCGCCGGCGAAGATGTGGATCGGCGGCCTGTCCGCGCTGACGAAGCCGCTCCTCCACCTGCACACCCAGTACAACCGGGATCTCCCCTGGGCCGAGATCGACATGGACTTCATGAACCTGAACCAGTCGGCGCACGGGGACCGGGAGTTCGGGCACCTGGCGACGCGGATGCAGCTCAGGCGCAAGACCGTCGCCGGGCACTGGCGAGATCCGTCCGTCGTCGAGCGGATCGCCCTCTGGTCGCGAGCCGCCTGCGGGTGGCACGAGGCGCAGCGCCTCGCCGTCGCCCGCTTCGGGGACAACATGCGGCAGGTCGCGGTCACCGAGGGCGACAAGGTCGAGGCTCAGCTCCGGCTGGGGATCGCGGTCAACGGCTACGGCGTCGGCGAGCTCGTGGACGCCGTCGCGGCGGTCGAGGACGCTGCGGTCGATCGCCTGGTCGGCGAGTACGAGCAGGCGTACGACGTCGCCCCGCCGTTGCGCGAGGGCGGCGAGCGCCGGGAGTCGCTGCGGGAGGCCGCGCGGATCGAGGCCGGCCTGCGCGCGCTGCTCGAGGCCGGCGGCTTCTCGGCCTTCACCGACACGTTCGAGGATCTCCACGGACTGGAGCAGCTGCCCGGGATCGCCGTCCAGCGGCTGATGGCGGACGGCTACGGGTTCGGGGCGGAGGGCGACTGGAAGACGGCGGCGCTGCTCCGGATCCTGAAGGTGATGAGCACGGGCCTCGACGGCGGCACCTCCTTCATGGAGGACTACACGTACGACCTCGACCCCGACGACCCGACGATCCTCGGCGCGCACATGCTCGAGGTGTGCCCGTCGATCGCCGCCGGGAGGCCGTCGTGCGAGATCCACCCACTCTCGATCGGGGGGAAGGCCGACCCGGTCCGGCTCGTGTTCACGGCCGCACCGGGGCCGGCGTTCGTCGTCAGCCTGGTCGACCTCGGCGACCGCCTCCGCCTGGTCGCGAACGAGGTCGAGGTCGTCACACCGGACGAGGACCTCCCGAGGCTGCCGGTCGCGCGCGCGCTCTGGCGGCCGAAGCCGAGCCTGGCGACGGCCGCCGAGGCCTGGCTGACCGCCGGCGGGGCGCACCACACGGTGCTCTGCAGCGCGCTCGGGATCGAGGCGCTGGAAGACCTGGCGGAGATCGCCGGCCTGGAGCTGATCGTGATCGACGAGGACACCCGCGTGCGCGACGTCGCAAACGAGCTGCGCTGGAACCAGGCGTACTACGGCCTCGCCCGGAGCCGGTAGTGCCGGGCGGGTACGCCGAGCTGCGCGCGCGCGCGTTCGAGGCCAACCGCGAGATCGTCCGCGCCGGCCTCGTCGTGCTCACCTTCGGCAACGCCAGCGCGCTCGACCGCGACGCGGGCGTGATGGCGATCAAGCCGAGCGGCGTCGGCTACGACGCGCTCGGCGCCGACTCGATCGTCGTCGTCGACCTGGAGACCGGCGCGGTCGTCGAGGGCACGTTCCGGCCGTCGTCGGACACGCCGACCCACCTCGTCCTCTACCGGGCCTTCGCCGAAGTGGCCGGGATCGTCCACACCCATTCTCCGTTCGCCACGGCCTGGGCCCAGGCGTGCCGGGAGATCCCGTGCTTCGGCACCACGCACGCCGACCATTTCCGCGGGTCCGTGCCGGTCACGCGCGCGCTCACCACCGAGGAGATCGCCGGCGACTACGAGGCGAAGACCGGCGACGTGGTCGTCGAGACGCTCGCCACGCTCGGTCTCGGACCGCTGGAGATGCCGGCGGTGCTCGTCGCGTCCCACGCACCGTTCGTCTGGGGCGCCGATGTCGCCGAGGCGGTCGAGAACGCGGTCGCGCTCGAGGCCGTCGCCGCCGCCGCGCTCGGGACCGAGCAGCTGCGTCCGGGCGCCCCGCCGATCGCCGAGGAGCTGCTCCTGCGCCACTTCTCGCGCAAGCACGGCCCGGCGGCCTACTACGGCCAAGAGCCGTGAACGCCCTCCGGCTGCACGGCGCCGGCGACCTCCGCCTCCACGACGAGCCGGAGCCGCAACCGGGCGGCGGGGAGGCGCTCCTCCGCGTGACCGCGGTCGGGCTCTGCGGATCGGACCGGCACTGGTTCGTCGAGGGCTCCATCGGCGACGCCGTGCTTCAGGAGCCGCTCGTGCTCGGGCACGAGTTCGTCGGCCGGATCGAGTCCGGCCCCCACGCCGGCGAGCGGGTGGTCGCCGACCCGGCCGACCCGTGCCTCGCCTGCTCCGTCTGCCTTTCGGGCCGGCCGCACCTCTGCACCCGGCTCCGCTTCGCCGGCCACGGCTCGACCGACGGCGCGCTGCGGACGCTCCTCGCCTGGCCGGAGCGGCTGCTGCACCCGCTGCCCGACTCCCTGCCCGACGCCGAGGCGGTCCTGCTCGAGCCGCTCGGGGTCGGGCTGCACGCGCTCGACCTCGGTCCGGTCCGGCTCGGGACGGCCGCGGGCGTGTTCGGCTGCGGGCCGCTCGGGCTTCTGCTCGTCCAGCTCTTGCGGGCGGCCGGCGCGTCGGTGGTGGCGGCCGACCCCCTCCCTCACCGCCTCGCCGCCGCCGAGCAGCTCGGCGCGACTGCGCGCGCGGGCGACGAGCTCGACGTCGCGTTCGAGGTCGCCGGCGACGACGGGGCCCTCGCCGCCGCGGTCGACGCCCTCCGGCCCGGCGGCCGCGTCGTCGTCGTCGGCATCCCCTACGGCGACCGGACCAGCTTCACTGCCTCCGCCGCCCGGCGGAAGGAGCTGACGATCGCGCTCTGCCGGCGGATGACGCCCGCCGACCTGCCCCGCGCGATCCGGCTCGCCGAGTCGGGCCGCATCGAGCTCGGGCCGCTCGTCACCGGCCGGTACCCGCTCGCGGACTGGGAGCAGGCCTTCGACCACCTCGTCGAGCGGCGCGGCCTGAAGGCGGTCGTCGAGCCGTGACCGGGAGCCGCTACGCGATCGGGATCGACTTCGGGACGGAGTCCGGCCGGGCCGTGCTGGTCGACTGCGCCGACGGAGCCGAGCTCTCGACCGCGGTCTACGCCTACCGGCACGGCGTGATCGACGAGCGCCTGCCCGCACCCGACGACGACGTGCGCCTCGAGCCCGACTGGGCGCTCCAGGACCCCGAGGACTACGTCCGGACGTTCCAGGAGGCGGTGCCGCCGCTCCTCGCCGGAACGGGCGTCGACCCCGCGGACGTCGTCGGTGTCGGGATCGACTTCACCGCGTGCACGATGCTGCCGGCGCTCGCCGACGGGACCCCCCTCTGCCTGGTCGACGGGCTCCGCCGCAACCCGCACGCCTGGGTCAAGCTCTGGAAGCACCACGCCGCGCAGCCCGAGGCCGACCGGGTGAACGCGGTCGCGGCCGAGCGGGGCGAGCCGTGGCTCCGCCGCTACGGGGGGAAGATCTCGTCCGAGTGGTTCTTCCCGAAGGCGCTGCAGATCCTCGACGAGGCGCCCGAGGTCTACGACCGTGCCGAGCGGCTGATCGAGGCCGCCGACTGGGTGGTCTGGCAGCTCACCGGCGTGGAGACCCGCAACTCCTGCACCGCCGGGTACAAGGCGATCTGGTCGAAGCGCGAGGGCTTCCCTCCCCCGGACTACTTCGCCGCCCTCGATCCCCGCTTCGAGCGCGTCGTCGACGAGAAGATGTCCCGGACGATCGTCCCGATCGGCGACCGGGCCGGAGCCCTCTGCGAGCGGGCGGCCGGCTGGACGGGCCTCCTGCCGGGCACTGCGGTCGCCGTCGCGAACGTCGACGCGCACGTCTCCGCTCCGGCGGCGACGGTGACGGCGCCGGGCACGCTCGTCGCGATCATGGGGACGAGCATCTGCCACATCCTGCTCGGGGACGAGCTCGCGACCGTCGACGGGATGTGCGGCGTCGTCGAGGACGGCGTCGTCCCCGGGCTCTTCGGCTACGAGGCAGGCCAGTCGGCGGTCGGCGACATCTTCGCCTGGCTC
>Ga0335085_10010625_pt1 | contig 13748 bp, 12 predicted proteins | sample Lox_Sample_45_FD_206712 | JGI IMG/M metagenome (GOLD analysis project Ga0335085, IMG submission 206712) | Soil microbial communities from Loxahatchee National Wildlife Refuge, Florida, United States - Lox_Sample_4.5 | ecosystem: Environmental > Terrestrial > Soil > Wetlands | place: USA...
CAACCGCTCCAGTCTCAGATGCTCCTCCCGTTCCCGTTCGTCAAGGGTCCTCCGAATTCCCGCCCGTTGAGCCTCCAGCGCCGGCCCCAACCGCCGCTCCAGGGTATTCACCTGTCTCGAAGTGCGACTCAGGGCTTCCCCTAGCCTGCGGAGCAGCGCCTCCCGGTTCGCAGCATCGAGCAACAACTCGGTCAGCTCTTCGAACGCAGTGGTCGTCTGAGTGGTGACCGGGGTCGCGGTCGGGGGCGGCGTGCCTCGGGCCGCGAGCGTCCGGCGGATCGTGGGGCGCCGAAGCAGCTCCGCCACCGCGATTCCCCAGACCTGTGCCTCCCGGATCTCCACCTCGAGGTGCCGTGCCGGCCAGCCCAGGGCCCGGAGTCCGGCGTACCCCTCCTCGGTCAGGGCATTGAGCAGCGCCGGATAGGCGGTCTGCGCGCGATCGGCGATCGAGACCCTGGCGCTCGCGGCGGGCCGAGCCAGGCGGAACAGTTCCGCCACCAGCGCCTCGCGCTTCCGCCGGAGCAGCGCCGTCCCCTTGGCCACCCGCGCCAGGCGGCGCTCGAGCCCCAGCAGATTCTGACGAGTGGGCGCGGGCCCTCGACCCGGCGTCATCGCTTCTCCTCCCGCGGCCGCGCGGCCCAGGTCGCGTCCTTGATCCGGAGCAGATCGTCGCGCGGGAGCGACTCGAGCAACCCCCAGCCCGCCGCCACCGTCTCCGCCAGCGTCCTCCGCGCCGGCTGGTTGATGAATTCCCGCTCGAACCGCTCCGCGAATCCCAGCGCTCGGCGGTCGGCTTCACCCAACCCGGCCTCTCCCACGATGGCGGCCATCAGGCGCGCCTCGCGGCCCTGCGTGTAGCTGGCGTAGAGCTGGTTGGCCCACTCCCGGTGCTCCGGCACGGTGCGGCCGGGTCCGATCCCCGCGTTCATCAGGCGCGAGAGCGAGGGGAGCACGTCGATCGGGGGATTCACCCCCCGCCGATGCAGCTCCCGACTCAGCACCAGCTGCCCCTCCGTGATGTAGCCGGTAAGATCGGGGATCGGGTGGGTGATGTCGTCGTCCGGCATGGTGAGGATGGGAATCTGGGTGACCGATCCGCTGCGCCCCTCCAGAATCCCGGCCCGCTCGAGCAGCGTGGCGAGGTCGGTGTACATGTACCCGGGATAGCCGCGGCGGCCCGGGATCTCCTCTCGCGCGGTGGCGACCTCACGCAGCGTCTCGCAGTAGTTGGTGAGATCGGCCATCACCACCAGCACGTGGAGCCCCGCCTCGAAGGCGAGAAACTCCGCCTGGGCCAGTGCCACCCGCGGGGCCAGCAGCCGCTCGATGCTCGGGTCCCGCATTTCGTTGAGATAGACCACGCTCCGCTGCATCGCCCCGCTGGCCGCGAATCGGTCGAGGAAGCTCCGGGTCTCCCGGGCGGTGATCCCCATCCCGACGAAGATCACGGCGAACGGCTCGCCGCGCGGTGCCCGGGCCCGTTCCACGATCTGGGCCGCCAGCTCGAGTCCCGGGAGCCCCGCGCCGGAAAAGACCGGCAGCTTCTGCCCGCGCACGAGGGTATTAAGCCCGTCGATCGCGCTGATGCCGGTCTCGATGAAATCCGCAGGGCGGAGTCGTCTCGCCGGATTCATCGGCGCTCCACTGATCGGGACCAGCGCCTCTCCGACCGGAGCGGGGAGTCCATCGAGCGGCTGCCCGACTCCGTTCAGGGCCCGGCCCAGTAACTCGCGCCCGACCGTGACCGAGGCGACCTCGCCCGTGAGGGTGACGGCGGTACTTGCGGGCGCCAGGCCCAGGGTCTCCTCCAGCACCTGCACGACGGTGGTCGTCTCGGAGGCGTCGATCACCTGGCCTCTCCTCGGGGCGATGCCCGGCGTGGCCACCGTTACCCACTCTCCGTACGCCACCCGGTGGGTGTTCCGGAGAAAGAGCAGCGGCCCCGAGGCGCCGGACGCGCCGTGATAGGTCCGTCCCGGTCTGATCGCGACGGCGGTCATCGCGCTGCCCCTCCCAGGCCTTCGATCGCCTGGCGCGCTTCCGCCTCCCGGGCCTCGAACTCATCTGGCGCCGCATTCCGCACTCCGGCCAGCACGCGGCGAGCCGGCCCCAGCTCCAGGTGCTCGAATCGCGTGCCCCGCTCCAGTGCCGCCAGCGCTCGGCGGTGGAGTCCGAGCGCCAGACTCACCAGCCGGTAGGTCTTCCGCACCGGCGAGAAGGCGTCGTTGGGGTCGTAGGCGCTCTGGCCCAGTACCAGCTCCTGGATCAGCCGCGCCGACTCCAGCAACAGCCGGTCGGCGTCCTGCAGCGCTTCGGGCCCCACCAGCCCCGCGATGTCCTTGAGCTCCCGGCCCCGCTCCAGCAGCTCCAGGGTGCTGCGCCGCAGGTCCGGCCAGTCGGCGCCGCCTTCCTGGCCGAACCACTTCGACACCGCCTCGGCCTGGAGCGAGTAACTGGTCCCCCAGTCCACTGCGGGAAACTGCCGCTGGTGCGCGAGGGCCGCGTCCAGCGCCCAGAGCGTCCCCGCGACCCGCAGCGTGGCCTGAGTGACTGGCTCCGAGAAGTCGCCGCCCGGCGGCGAGATCGCCGCCACCACGGTGAGCGCACCGATACGCTCCGGGCGTCCCATCGCGGTCACGCGCCCCGCGCGCTCGAAGAACTGACCCAGCCGTCCCGCCAGATAAGTGGGATAGCTCTCCTCGCCCGGCATCTCCGCCAGACGGCCGCTGATCTCCCGCAGTGCCTCCGCCCAGCGGGAGAGACTGTCCGCCAGGAGGGCCACGCGGTATCCCATGTCCCGGTAATACTCGGCGATGGTGATACCGAGGTAGACCGAAGCCTCACGGGCCGCGACCGGCATGTTGGAGGTGTTCACCACCATGACCGTCCGGTCCATGATCGAGCCGCCGGTGCGCGGATCCTTGAGCCCGGGGAACTCGTGCAGGACTTCCGCCATCTCGTTCCCTCGCTCCCCGCAACCGATGTAGACCACGATGTCGGCCTCGGCGTACTTGGCCAACGACTGCTCGATGACCGTCTTGCCGGTCCCGAACCCGCCCGGCACCGCCACGGTGCCGCCCTCTGCCGCCGGGAAGAGGAAGTCCAGCACCCGTTGCCCAGTCACCAGGGGCCGATCGTCGGGGAGGCGTCGGCTGACCGGGCGAGGCCGGCGTACTGGCCAGCTTTGCGCCAGGCGGAGGACGGTGCCGTCCTTGAGCCGAGCGACGGGATCTCGAATAGTGAACTCGCCGGCGGTGATGGATTCCAGGGTTCCCGAAACGCCGGGGGGCACCATGACTCGATGCTCGACACTGGTGCGCTCGGGCACCGTTCCGAGCAGATCCCCCGGCTCCACCGTCTCACCCGGCTTTGCCACCGGCCTGAAGGTCCAGCGGGTCGTGGCCTCGAGCGTCTCGGCGGAGGCGCCGGGCTGGATGAAGTTGCCGGTCTGCTCCGCGATTCGACCCAGCGGCCGGCCAACGCCGTCGAGAATCGCACCCAGCAGGCCGGGGCCTAGTTCCACAGCGAGCGCGGCGCCGGTCGGCTCCACCGGCTCGCCGGTCGCCAGCCCGGTGGTATCCTCGTAGACCTGGAGCGTGGCGGTCTCACCCTGGACCCGGATCACCTCGCCCAGGAGCCCGTGATTCCCTACCCTCGCCAGCTCATAGAGCGCGGCGCCGGGCATCGGTCGCGCTTCGGCGAGCGAGCCCGAGACCCGCGTGAGCAGTGGCCGACTCGGCGCCGTGGTGGTCATCCCAGCCTCACCCGGTAGCCGATCGCCTGACGCAGCAGTTCAGCGATGAATGCCTCGGGCCCCTCGGGCGGCGCGATCCAGGTGGGCCCAGGGAACGGCACCACCATGGGAAGCGCCCGACGCGACAGCTCGCGGCGAATGGGATCGGGGAGCGCGGCGTGGATTTCATCCTCGACCAGGATCACTCCGGAGCTGGCCTCGTCGAGCATCGTGCGCAGGCGACGAGCGCCCTCGGAGAGGGTGTCCGCCTCCACCGGCTCGAGACCGGCCAGTCGGAACCCGGCGGCTACGGCCGGCCGGCAGAGGACCCGTACCCCGTAACTCATGCGACCTCGGAGAGCCGGTCTCTTCGGAGCGCGGGCGGGAGTCCGATCGCCGTGGTCCAGAGGACCAACCGAAGTCGGAGCGCCTGAGCCCGGAGCCGGAGCAGATACCAGAGGAGTGGAGCGGGGCCGAGCGGCTCACGGCGCGCTCGAGCCTGGAGCTTGTTGAGTCGGTAGATCAAGAGGGCATTGTCCAGCTCGGCCGGCGACTCCGCCTTTCTCTGGAGCAGCCGGGCGACCTTGGCCCCGAAGCACCCGGAGAGGAGGGCGGCGGCGCGAGCCGGCTTCCCGGTCAGCGCTGCGGTCCGGAACCGTTCCAGCGGAATGCGGCGGCCACCCGGCAGGAAAGCCGCATCCGGCGGACGTTCCTGATCGCCCGACGCGAGGACCAATGCGCCCTTCAGGTTCTCGAGATCGAGAGTTTCCTCCACCCAGGCGCGGAGCTCCCGGCCCCCACGCCGGCTCCCTTCCGTCGCCCGACGAGCAAAGGTCTGGTTCAGGGCACACTCGAGCTGGTACAGATCAGGCGTCTCCCCTCCCGCCGCAGCCAGGAGCGGCGAGCCGTAGGGATGCTGCCAGACCACGAGGAGTGCGGCGATGTCCCGGGCGCGCGTCTGATGGGACAACTCCTCCAACTGGCGCTCCGGAAGCGTCGTGGTAGGAATGAGCCCCGCGAGTCGAAGCTCAGAGGCGACTCCAGCCGCGGCACCGCGGATCAGGGCGTGGAGGCTCCGGCGATCTTCGTCCTCGAACATGATACGGACCAGCGGTTCTCTGGGCCCGAGCCACCGCGCCAGCAATTGGAGGCTCCGGGCTGCCCCGCGGCGAAACGCCAGCTCGAGTGCGGTCGGCGTCGCCTCTTCCGGCTCGGCGGGAATCACATCCAAGCTGGCGCAACCTCGTGCAAGGGTGGCGAGATCGGGCGCTCCCGCCAGCTCATCCAGGTCGTCCCGCTGAACCAGATGGGTCGCGAGCCCGCGCGCCCTGGCGTTCAGGTCCTCCCAATGCGCGCTCATCACCCGGCCTCCAGCTCGCGCACCAGATCGATGGCCAGGCGCGGCCACAGCCGATCCAGCCGGGTCTCCAGCCTGGCATCGATCTCGAGCGACCCGTCGGCCGCACGAATCGCGGCCCCAGGCCCGACTCCATTGGACGCCTCGAGCCTGATGTTGGAGCGGCGGGCCACGATGGGCTTGAGCGCCGGTCCCCAAACCGGGGCGCATCGCACGACCGCGCCGGAGTCACCGAAGTACTCCAGTGCCGCACTCACTTCCATCGCGATGCCGTCCAGGAGCCGGCGATCGGGCTCGGTCTGGAGCAGCAGATCGCGCGCCCGGCGCTGAATCCGCTCCAACACCCGGGCTCGCGCGGTGAGGACTCGCCGACCGGCCTCCTGTCGGGTGGTTTCGAGGACTCGGCCAGCCTCGGACTGCAGCTCCGTCTCCCGGGTCGCCAGTTCCGCGCTACGCCGGCGCTCGAGTCGCTCCCGGCCTTCCGCCCGCAAGCGGGCCGACGACGCCTCCGCCTCCACCCGCAGCTCGGCGATGCGGGCCTCGGCATCCTGCTCGAGTGCGCGCAGCAGATCAGCCAGTGCCATGGCGAGATCAGGCCGCCGCGCCCCTGAGCATGATGATCACCGCGACCACGAAGCCCAGGATCACCATGGTCTCGGGAATCGCCAGCATGATGATGACGGTGGTGCTCAGCTCGGGCTTCTCGGCCAGGCTGGCCGCAGCCGCCGGGCCGATCCGAGACTGGGCCCACGCCGTGGCCAGCGCGGGAATGGCCACAGCGACCGCCGCGGCAAGGGAAATCCAGAGAATCGTCATACCGGCTCCTTTTGGTGAATTCGCACCCGCAGCACCGCCGGGCCGCGCGATCGGTTACGCGGTCGGCTGAGCATTCGGACTCCAGTGACTCAACGGCTGATAACGCACCCCGCCCGGGCTGTAGAAGGTTCCGAAGAACTCGACGTAGTGGAGGCGGAGCGCATGGATGGTCGGGCTGAACAGACCGAGCCCGAAGTTGACCAGGTGGAAGAGCAGCGCGAACAGCACCCCGATGATCACGCTCCCCATGGCGCCGGCCATCTGGTTGGCCACCACCGCCAGCATCACCGATGCGGTCCCCAGCGCCATGATACGCGCGTAGGAGAGGATGTGGCCGATGGTCGAAAGCAGCTCCACCGGCGCCACCAATCCTTCGATCACGATCAACACCGGGAATGCGACCAGCAGGGCGATCACGGTCGGCGTGAGCAACCGATGGGGCAGCACCTCGACCGCGGCCAGGATCGCGAACAGGATCAGCAGGATCATCACCGCCGAAAGCCCACGGCCGATGGCGAGCCGGGGATGGTCCTTGGCGCTCAGCACGCCGAGTACCAGACCGAGCAGGATGTGCACCAGCCCCAGCGAGATCGCGAGACCGAGGAAGGGGATGATCGCCTCCGCCCGGTTCATCCAGAGCGGGTGAAGGCCCAGCCAGCGCTCGCCCAGGTCGCCGAAGTACTCGCCGAACAGCACGCCGAAGACGATCGAGAAGAGGGCGCAGGCCCCGCCGACTTCCGAGACCGCCCGGAGGTTACTCCCGGGCCGGGAGCGCCAGTGGAGCAGCGCGGCCAGCCCGCCCAGCATCATGCCATAGCCGACGTCGCCCAACATCAGCCCGAAAAACATCGGGAAGAAGACCGCGACGAATGGTGTCGGATCCAGCGTCCCGTATCGGGGGAGCGGGACCATGCGGGTCAGCATCTCGAAGGGTCGGAAGAGCCGCGGATTCTGGAGTACCACGGGGGCCTCATCCGCCCGCCAGTGCTCGCGTCCCACGGTCTCTACCACCACCTCGCCCGAGAAGGCGCGGTCCAGCGTGTTGGCCAGTTTCGGCTCAGCGGTCGCCGGGAGCCATCCTTCCAGCACAAAGGCGTGAGGGGTCACCCCGGAAAGAGGGAGCGCGTCCAGCTGCAACAACCGATCGCGAAGGCTGGCTCGGGCCCGGGCCAGCTCGGATCCGTATCGGCGCCCCAGATCGCTGCGTTCCTGGCTCAGCGCCTCCAACTCCCGCGGAAGCGCCGCCTCACGCTCCTGCATCCGGGGGATCGCTTCGAGGAGAGAGGCGCCATACCCCTTGGGTACCGGAATCTCCTGAACCCGAGTCTGGGCCAGGAGTTGATCCACTCGCTGCGCCGCGGCGCCGGGAACCAGCAGCAGCAGCGCGATCTCACCGCCGGGAAGCTTCTGGGTGAACGATTCGAAGGCCTCTCCCAGCATCTCCCCCAACGCCTCCCGCAGCCGGGGCAGCGCGTCCGCCTGATCCGCCCTCAGCACCACGTGAAATGCAGTGGCGCCCGGGGCCATGCCGCGCGTACGCAGGAGATTCTCAAACGCCCGGAAGAAGCCGCCGTACCGCGCGAGCAGTGCCCGCTCCTCCTCGAGCGTAGCGGCTCGCTCGTTGAGGCTGGCTGTCTGACGCCGCACCCGGTCCGCCAGCCGAGCCCACCCGGCCAGCTCCTTGACCGATACCGGTCCGGTTGCCGGTGCCAGGGTCGTATAGGCGATATCCCTCAGGGCGCCTTCGATGTCTTCGAGAATCCGGGTCAGCTGCCGGCGACGACGAGCCTCTGATGGCGGCAGAGGGAGTGGATGCAGCCTCGGCCGCTCCGGCGGCGCGGCGAGGTGAAGCACGCCGACGTCCTGAACCACCCGGATGGTCTCGGACAGTCGGGCGCGGGGGCCCAGAATCCGGACTTTCGACATGCGGACGATCACGCCGGCACCTCCGGACGCCAGGTTTCGAGGACCCGGCGCACTACCTCACGGGCCAGGGACTCGGTGCGCTCGGGAGTAAGCGACTCGAACCGACCCGCCGCCGCCTCGGCCTCCGCCCACATGCGAGCCACCTCTCCCTTGCGCCGCGCGCTCAGCCGGGCGATCAGCTCCCGCGAGGCAGCCTCCAGTTCCGCCTGGTACTGGGCCTCGGCTTCTCCCACGGCCCGGCGTGCCGCCTCCAGCGTGGCTTCGGCCTCCGCCTGGGCAGCGGCCAACCGCTCCGCGAGCTTCGCTTCGGTCTCGATCAGGAGATCGAGTCCACCATTCTCCGCCATGAGCCCTCGCGCCTACCGGGAGTTCCCGGCGCTGTGCTTCAATGTCCCCTTCGGGAAGGCAAAACCCCGTTAAGCAATCCTGAAGGAATGTTCATTGGCGGGGGCGCTACAGCGGGGAACGTCGGAGGCGACGACGCGTGCGAAGGCGCCGCCAAGGGGGGAAATCCGTGCGATGTGACGCGAACCGCGCCCCCGGTCCTCGGAGGCGCGGTGAGAGGAGGGCTGTGGTTCCTAGGCGGCCATGCGGCCTTCGGCCGGCGATTCCGTCCCGCGGTCGCAAAGCGGAGCGAGGCGCGGCTCGGCACCGGTCCAGTAGAGGCCATTGGCCATGATGCAGAACCCGGTCAGGGCAAACCACACCATCGCCACCCCGACGAACCCTGTGAAGATCAGCCACCAGGGACTGAGCACGAGGGAAAGCACCGAAGCGATGGTCAGATTGATTCCCACGGCCATGTAGATGCGGCGTTCGAGATACCAGCGATCGGTCTGCATGAAGTAGGGCTGCCCCGGTTTCCACCCCGGACGAGCCAAGCGGGGGACGAATCCCATCCGGGTCAGCAGGTTCCCGACCACGCAGTAGCCGGTAAGGGAGACTCCAATGGAGAACCCGGCCGTCGCGATGACCAGCAGGACCCAGAGCGGCTGGACCCAGGCAGCCAGCGAGGTCGCTGCCAGGAGAACGACGCCGGCGATGAGCCAGACGGTACGCTCGACGTACCATTGGTCGGTGGGAACGATGTATACGCCTGAGCGCAGGTGCATGGCCGGGGTCCTTCCTTTTGGGGAGAAACGACGACTTAACAGATGCGGGGCAATTGATCGCCTGGCAAGGTGTCCACAATTCTGGTCCCGCCCAACCCGGTCTCCAGGATCACGAACTTGGGATGGGTGGTGACCACTCGTCCGATGATGGCGGCTCCCGCACCCAGGGGGTGTGACCGCAGCAACGCCAGGGCCCGCACGGCCAAGCGCCGAGGCAGGAGGGCCAGGAATACGCCCTCGTTGGCCACGTAAAGGGGATCGAGACCCAGCATCTCGCACCCCGCCGCGACCGGACCCGGGATCGGGATCGCGCCTTCTTCGAGCACCATGCCGACCTCCGAGGCCGCAGCGATCTCGTTGAGTGCGCTGGCCACGCCGCCCCGGGTAGGATCCCGCAGCGCGTGGACCTCGGCGCCGAACTGTTCGAGCAGCGGCTGCACCAGCGGCCACAGGGCCGCCGAATCGCTCTCGATGCTGCTCTCGAACGCCATTCCCTCGCGCGCCGCCATGATGGCCATGCCATGACGCCCGATTGGTCCGCTGACCAGAATCGCGTCCCCGGCCTGTGCCCGATCGGGCGCGGGAGCAGCGCCCGGAAGCCGGACCCCCAGTCCGGTGGTGTTGATATAGAGACCGTCCGCCTTGCCCCGCTCCACCACCTTGGTGTCCCCGGTAACGATCGGAACCGGCACCGCGCGGGCGGCCGCCGCCATCGACGCGATGATCCGGTCCAGCCGCTCGAAGGGGAGGCCCTCTTCCAGGATGTATCCGGCGGACAGGCCCACCGGGCGGGCACCCATCATGGCCAGATCATTCACGGTCCCGTGTACCGAGAGCGATCCGATATCTCCACCGGGGAACTCCAGCGGGCTCACCACGAAGCTGTCAGTCGAGATCGCGAGCTCCACGCCGGCGACGTCCATCACCGCCGCGTCGCCCAGCGCGGCCAGGACCGGGTTACCGAAGCCCGGGAGGAACCGCTCCTGAAGCAGCGCGGCGCTGAGCTTCCCGCCCGATCCGTGGCCCAACTGGACCCGGTCGGGCGCGTTGGCGGGGACCGGGCACACCAGGCCGGCGGCGAGCTTCACGCTGGTCACGTGGTGGCTCCCGCCGGCTGCGCCTTCCGGAAGCGGCCGTAGTTATAGTAAGCGGCGCAGGCGCCCTCCGAAGAAACCATCGGCGCTCCGAGCGGGTGCTCGGGGGTGCAGATGGTGCCAAAGGCGGGGCACTGCACCGGCTTCAAGACTCCGCGCAGGACATCGCCGGCGCGGCATTCGGTCGGTTCCTCCTGCTCGATCGCGCCCAGACCGAACCGGATTTCGGCGTCGAAGTCGGCATACTCCGCTCGGAGTCCCAACCCGCTGCGCGGGATCTCCCCGATCCCCCGCCACTTCCGGTCCACCAGTTGAAAGACCTGTTCGACCAGGTTCCGGGCCGGCACGGTCCCTTCACGGCGAACCGAGCGGACGTACTGGTTCTCCACCTCGTGTCTCCCTTCCTCGAGTTGGCGAACGGCAAGGTAGATCCCTTCCAGGATGTCCACCGGCTCGAAGCCCGTCACCACGATCGGCACCTTGTACTTGGCCGCGATCGGTTCGTATTCGCTCCAGCCCATGATCGTGCAGACGTGGCCGGCCGCCAGGAAGCCTTGCACCCGATTGTCGGGCGACTCCAGCAGCGCCACCATCGCTGGCGGCACCGTGACGTGGGAGACCAGCACGCTGAAGTTGCGGACCCCGAGCTCCTTGGCTCGCCACACCGCCATCGCGTTGGCGGGCGCGGTGGTCTCGAAGCCGACCGCGAAGAACACCACTTGCCGATCGGGATTCCGCTGCGCCAGCTCCAGCGCGTCGAGCGGGGAATACACCACCCGCACCTGCCCACCCCGGGCCCGGACCTGGAGCAGGTCGCACTCGCTGCCCGGGACCCGCAGCATGTCGCCGAAGGAGGTGAAGATGACGTCGGGACGCGAGGCGAGGTGCAGGGCCTTGTCGATCTGCTCCAGGGGAGTGACGCAGACCGGGCAGCCGGGGCCATGGATCATCTCCACCGCGCCCTCCAGCAGCTCGTCGAGACCCTGTTTGACGATGGTGTGGGTCTGCCCGCCGCACACCTCCATCAACACCCAGCGGCGGGTGGCGGTCTCGGCGATCCGGCTGATCAGCCCGCGAGCGACCTTGGGATCGCGATACTCGCTCAGGTATTTCATGCGCTCCCCCCTGCTCCGCCGAGCTGGTTGAGACTCTGGTCGGCCACCTCTCCGATCCAGTCCAGCTCGTCCAGCCGGCTCATCTCCTTCAGGACATTGAAGGTCCGGCGCGCCTCGACTTCGTCCACGCGCGAAATGGCGAACCCGACGTGGACCACCACATAGTCCTCGGGTTTGACCTGGCCGGCCACGTACTGGAGGCAGACCTCGCGACGGACGCCACCGAAGTCCACCGTTCCCATCGCCAGTCCGGCATCGTCGTGCATCTCCACGATGCGTCCGGGAATTCCAAGACACATGGGCTCGCTACTCCTTCGAATTGAGATTCTAGGCCGCGATCACTGCCTGAAGCCGCGCCGCGGCGATGGCCGCCTGACCGTAGCTGATCGCCCCGTCGTTGGGGCCGAGCGCGCGGGGGACCAGCACCCGAAGACCCATCTCCTGAAGCCGCTCGATCATCGAGCCCAGGAGCCTGGCGTTCTGAAACACTCCGCCGCCCAGCGCCACCGTGGTGATCCCGGTCGCTTCCGCGACGCGATCGACCACTTGAGTCGCCGCCCAGGCCACGCTGGCATGGAAATCGGCGGCGAGATCGGCGACATCCTCGCCTCGCTGCCGCCGCAGACCGAGGATCCCAAGCAGGGGCAGCGGATCGATGATCCAGCTTCCCGGTGAGGTTGGATCCTCCTCGATCAAGCAGGGGCGCTCGGCCGCTACCCGGCGACCGGCCAGGGCCTCGAGCTCGATCGCGGCCTGGCCTTCGTAGTACGAGGCCCGCCGCACGCCCAGCACCGCCGCCGCCGCATCGAACAACCTCCCCATCGAAGAGGCAAGCGGGGAATTGAGGTTCGCTTCGAGCTGCCGCCGCGCCAGGTCGAGCTCCTGCGGATCCACCCCCTGGAACGCGAGCGCCAGCGACGCGCTCATCCACCGGTCCAGCGAGGCATACCCGAGCGCCGTGCGCCAGGGATACCGCACCGCCCGATCCCCGCCCGGCAACGGCGCGTAACGCAGGTGGCTCACTCGGCGATAACCCTGGAGATCGGCTACCAGCACCTCGCCGCCCCAGACGGCGCCATCGTCTCCATACCCGGTCCCGTCAAAGGCCAGCCCGATCACGGGACCGATGACCCCGTGCTCCCCCATCACCGCTGCGATATGCGCATGGTGGTGCTGCACCGCAAGGGTTTGCGAGACGCCCATCTCCCGCGCCAGACGGGTCGAGAGATAGCCCGGATGCAGGTCATGCACGATCGCTTCGGGCGCGATCCGGAACAGGTGCTGATAGGTCGCCAGCGTCGCACGCCAGTGATCGAGCGATTCGAGACTCTCGAGATCCCCGATGTGCGGGCTCAGGTAGGCCTGGTCCCCGTGCGCCAGGGTGAAGGTGTTCTTGAGATGGGGCCCCACCGCCAGCAGCGGAACCGGGCTCTCCACCGGGAGCCGGATCGGGAGCGGCGCATAGCCGCGAGCCCGGCGCAAGAAGATCGGAGCACTACCCGCCAGCCGGAGGACCGAGTCGTCGCAGCGGGAGAGAATCTCCCGGTTGTGCATCACCCACGCATCCACGATCCCGGTCAGGCGGTCCCGGGCCTCCTGATTGTCGATCACGATCGGCTCGTCGCTCACGTTGCCGCTGGTCATCACCAGGGGCCGATCGAGCCGGAACAGGAGCAGGTGATGCAGCGGCGTGGAGGGGAGCATCAGCCCGATGGTATCGAGCTGCGGCGCCACGTTCGGCGCGATGGAGCTCCCGGTGCGAGACCGCAGCAGCACGATCGGCCGCTCCTGACTGAGCAGCAGCCGCTCTTCCTCCAGTGAGATATTGGCCAGGCGACGTGCCTCGGCGAGGGAGCCCACCATCACGGCGAACGGCTTCGCGTCCCTCCGCTTCCGGCGCCGGAGCTCGGCTACCGCGGACTCGTTGGTAGCGTCCGCGACCAGGTGATAGCCGCCGAAGCCCCGGAGGCCCAGGATCTTCCCCGCCTCGATCAGCTCGGCCGCCTGTTCGACCGGGTCCTCCCCCATCCCATCAACCGAGGTCCCGGGCGCGGTCTCCACCCAGAGGCGGGGCCCACAGGACGGGCAACTGTTGGTTTCCGAGTGGTGGCGCCGGTCGCCGGCGGTCTGGTATTCCGCCGAGCAAACGGGGCACTGCGTGAAGGCCCGCATCGTGGTGCGCTCCCGGTCGTACGGCAGCGCCTCGATGACGGTGAAACGGGGACCACAGTCGGTGCAGGTGATGAACGGATAGAGATGGCGCCGGTTTCCCGACTCCATCAGCTCCCGCTCGCAGGACGGACACAGTGCCACGTCGGGCGGGACCGGCTGCCGCCGATCCGGCTCGTCCGCACTGGACAGGATGACGAAGTCGGTGTGCCCCTCGACCGGTCCCCAGGCCGGAACGATCCGCTCGATGCGCGAAAGGGGTGGCGCCTCTCTAGGAAGCGCCTCGAGAAAGCTCTCCAGGCTTTCAGGCTGGCCTTCGAGCGCGATCTCGACATCGCCGGCCGAGTTCCGCACCCAGCCCTGCAGCTCGAGACGGCGCGCCAGCCGATACACGAACGGCCGGAAGCCGACCCCCTGCACCACGCC
>Ga0335085_10010626_pt1 | contig 13748 bp, 15 predicted proteins | sample Lox_Sample_45_FD_206712 | JGI IMG/M metagenome (GOLD analysis project Ga0335085, IMG submission 206712) | Soil microbial communities from Loxahatchee National Wildlife Refuge, Florida, United States - Lox_Sample_4.5 | ecosystem: Environmental > Terrestrial > Soil > Wetlands | place: USA...
GCAGCAGGGAACACTACATCCGCATCGTCCCCAGCCGGATCACCGGCCGGAGGATCCGCCCGGCCGGCTGACCGCGTGGCCGGCCGCCGGGCGGCATCAGGAGCCGGTGCAATGGGGCACCGGCTCCTGACGTGTGTTCAGCGCGCCGTCAGCCCCGGACGGCCTCGATCGCGGCCGGCAGCACGTTGACCTCGATGCCGAGGGACACCGTGCCGTGGATAGGCGTGGACGTGTGCAGCAGCACGACGTCCGGGGGCAGGGTCTCCGTCAGCAGGCGCGGCACCAGTGACAGCCGGCCGGGGAAATAGTCCAGCTGGCTGCGGCCGCGCATGCCGACGCCGACGAATGACGTTTCCAGCCTCACGCCCGGGCGGTCCGGGACGCCCGGCTGCGCGTTCAGCACGTACAGCCGGTACTCGCCGATGGCCGCGTCCAGCAGCCCGAGCACCCGCCACGGTGTGGCGAAGTTCCCGCTGGCGACCACCCGGGGAGGACCCGGTATCCCGGCCAGGACCGCGCCGAGCTTCCCATCCGTGATGATCCGCATGTCCCCATGATCGGCCGTACCGGAGCCCCCGGCTCAGGGCCGCAGGTCCCTTCCGCCGGCTGGAGGCCCGTTCACGAGTTCACGAAAAAGCCCTGGCTGTCCTGATCGCCTCGGTCAGCCGATGCGGGCGGTGACGCCCTGGTCGCGGAGCATGTTCTCCGTGACCGGCCCGGACCGGCGGGCCCGGCGCACGCGGGTGAGCCCGCGCGCGACCAGCTCCTTGTTCAGGTCCAGGAACGAAAGCGGTTCCAGTGAGCGTGCCGCCGCGGCGGTCACCATGGTGCGCAGCGACGCCCGGGTGATGGGCCGTCCGCCGAGGCCGGCGATGACAGTCGACATGACCGGCTGCTGGACCCGTGCCGCTGTGCGGCCGCCGGCCAGCGCCATCCGCACGTCGGCGGACACGATGCCGCCCATCCCGGTCGCGAGCGCCCGCTCCAGGATCACGAGCTGCCGGACGCGGCCGTCGCTGCCGAGCGCCTCGCGGACCGCGCGCGCAGGGAACGGCCGGAATGTGCTGATGCCGAGGATGCCGACGCGCATGCCGTCGCCGCGCAGCTCGTCCACCGTGTCCTTGATCGTGCCGAGCACCGAGCCCAGCGCCACGATCACGATGTCGGCGTCCGCGAGGCGGTAGCCGCGGACCAGGCCGCCGGAATTGCGGCCGAACGTCTTCGTGAACTCCGCCGCGACCTCGGGGATGAGCGTGAGGGCCTGCGACTGGCGGGCGTGGGCCAGGTAGCGGACTTCGGTGAACGCCTCCGGCCCGGCCGCCGCGCCGATCGACGCCGGTTGGGCCGGGTCCGGAACCTGGTGCGGCTCAAAACCCGGCAGGAAGGCGTCCACCTGCTCCTGCCCGGGGATCTCGGCGCGCTCGTAGGCGTGGGTGAGCAGGAAGCCGTCCATGCACACCATGACCGGCACCGAGAGGTCCTCGGCGATACGGAACGCCTGGATGTGCAGGTCGAGCGCTTCCTGGCTGGTGTCCGCGTACAGCTGGATCCAGCCGGAATCACGCTGGGACATGGCGTCGCAGTGATCGTTCCAGATGTTGACCGGCGCGCCGATGGCCCGGTTCGCGACCGTCATCACGATCGGCAGGCCGAGCCCGGCCGCGTTGTAGACGGCTTCGGACATCTGCAGCAGTCCCTGGCTGGCGGTCGCGGTGTAGACGCGCGCGCCCGCCGCGGAGGCGCCGATCGCCACCGACATCGCCGCGACCTCCGATTCCACGTTCAGGAACTCACACGGCCGCAGCTTGCCGGCCTTCACCTTGGCGCCGAGAGCCTCGATGATGTGCGTCTGCGGCGTGATCGGGTACGCGCAGATCACCTCCGGCCGGCACAGGGCTATGGCGTCGGCGACCGCCCGCGAGCCCTCAATCTGCCTGAGCATGGCCCTCATCCCTCCTGGACGCCGACACGGTGACCGGCCGCCCGGCGTTCCTCGTCAGCAGGCGATAGGCCGCGGTGACCACGCCCTGGCCGCCGCGCCCATGGATGCGCACCTGGAACATCCGCCGTCTCCCGTCGTCAGCGGCTCCATCTGACTGCGGGCGACCGGGGCTTGACAGGGACGAAAGACCCAGGCTCGCGTGCCCTATGCCTGTGGGCCGCCGCGTTCCGGCGGCGAGATGGTGGGAGGCGGAACCAGGAGGCTCATGGGAAAGGAGATGCCGACATGACAAGCGGAGAAGGCGTTTCCCGGGTCACGGTGACGGCGCTGGCCACACACCACTTCCTGCACGGCATGCCCCGTGAGCTGATCGCCGAGCTGATACCGGCCGCGAGGCTGGTGTCGATACCGGCGGGCCACCGGATCTTCGAAGACGGCGGGATCGCCCAGGGCTTCTGGCTCATCCGCTCCGGCTCGGTGGCCCTGGACCTGCACGTACCCGGCGAGGGGCAGATCGTCATCGAGACCCTGGGGATGGGTGAGGTGCTCGGCTGGTCGTGGCAGCTGCCGCGGTACCGGTGGGCCCTCGGCGCGGTGGCGATCCAGCCCACCGAGGCCTTCCAGTTCGACGGGCCGTCGGTACGCGCGCTCTGCGACGCTGATCCCCGGCTCGGGTACGAGCTCACCCGCCGTTTCCTCGACGTCGCGTCCAGGCGGCTGAAGGCTACCAGGAACCGCCTGCTGGACCGGTACGTGCCCGCTCGCCCCTGGCCATGATCAGGAGGAAACCATGAGGGCGCTTGCCTACCCCGGACCGGGCCGTACGGCCTGGGAAGAGGTACGGGACCCGGAGATCAGCCACGATCTCGACGCGGTGATCCGGGTGGACACGGTCACCATCTGCGGCACCGACCTGCACATTCTCAAGAGTGACGTGCCGGAGGTGACGGACGGGCCGCGAGTAAGTATCAACGCTGACCCAGGCCGCGGGCACGCTCGTCAAGGTTTTCGGCTGGTATGACAACGAATGGGGTTACACGTGCCGCCTGGCTGACCTGGCTGCCTTCGTGGGCAGCCAGCTGTGAGCCAGGAGGCCGCGGGGGCGGTTGCCGGGCTGGAGCGATTCCCGTCTGGCGGCCGCCAGGACCGCGGCCCGCGGCAGCCGCGGGAGACCACGGATACGCCGTCGGTCAAGGCCTTCTCAGTCAAGGAGGACAGGTCATGGCAAGCATGCCGATCGTGGTAGGCGCGGACGGCTCGGAGCAGTCATCGCGCGCCGTGGAATGGGCGGCGCGTGAGGCCGTGCGGCGCAAGGCCCCACTGCGCATCGTGTCGGTGTCGGTGATGCCATCCCGGATGCGGCCGTACAACGCGACGCCGTCCACCGTCGCCGACATCCTGCACAAGATCTCCGCCCGGACCCTCGCCGCGGCCCTCACCCGCGCCAGGGAAGTCGCGCCGGGCCTGCTCATCGACGCCGACCTGGTGACCGGGGCGCCTGCGCAGGCCCTCACCGCCTGCGGCAACGGGGCGTCGATGCTGGTCGTCGGGGCCCGCGGGGCGGGCGGCTTCACCGCGATGGTGCTCGGCTCGGTGAGCCGGTACGTCGCCATGCACGCCCCCTGCCCGGTCGTGGTCGCCCACGAGGACAGCGTGGCCGTGCACCGTGAGGTCGTGGTCGGGGTCGCAGACCCGGCCGAAGCCGCCGACAGCCTCGGGTTCGCGTTCGAGGAGGCGTCGATGCGCGGCGCCCTGCTGAGGGCCGTGCACGCCCTGGCCCGGTACCCGGCCTCCTCGTCGTGGGACGAGGAGGACCTGAAGCTGGCCGGGTGGCTGCACGCCGCGCCGGGCCTCGATGATGCCGGCGCCCGCGGCGAACCGCCCGACGAAGCGGCCGCCGCGGCCGAACTAGCCCAGGTTCTGGCCGGGTGGCGGGACAAGTACCCGGAGGTCCGCGTCAGCCAGGACGTCGTCCGCGGTCATCCGGGCCGCGTTCTGGCCAGCTACTCCGCGCGCGCCGACCTCGTCGTGATCGGCCGGCACGGTGGCCGTGAGGGCTTCGCAGGCGTCGGCTCGATCCAGCACCCGGTGCTGAACCACGCGCACGGTCCTATCGCCATCATCCCGTCCGCCCACTGAGGGCGGGCCGGGGGGTGCGGAATTGCTGGGCGAGGGGCAACGATGGTGGATGGGCGCGTTCGGGCCCGGGGCCGTCCCGGGTTACCGGAGTTCCCGGGTTCACGGAACCGCTCCGCCCTCAGCCCGACCGGGGGGCCTCAGCCCGACCGGGGGGCCTCAGCCCGACCGGGGGGCCTCAGCCCGACCGGGGGGCCTCAGCCCGACCGCACGGGCCCGGCCGCGCTTGCGGCGAAGGCCAGGGCGGCGCCCCACGCCCGGGCGCGGTCGGCTTCGCCGCCGAGCAGCGCGTTCTTCTTGCTGACCAGGAAGCTCTCCGCGGGAACGACCTGACGGCAGCCGTGCCGGCGGAGCCGGTGGGCGATGCCGGTGCTGGCGCGTCCGGTCAGCATCGCTAGGCCCTCCAGCCGGGTATCGAACGTGGCCGCCGCAACGCCGTGCCTCGCCCCGAGGCCGTCCAGCCACTCGCGCAGGCCCGGGCCGACGGCTCCGGGTTCGAGGGTGAGCCCGCTGCCCGGCTTGCCGGCCGCTTCGGCGCCCATCCGGCGTGACGAACTGGTCGTCATGCTGTGCATGTGGGTCGGACCACCCACGACGATGAGGTCGACCTCGTCGGCCATCTCGGCCGTGGCCCGGCTCACCGGCACGGCGGTTACGTCAAACGCCTTGTCCCGCAGGCCGTCCGCGATGCAGTTCGCGATGATATGGGTGTTTCCGTATAGCGATTCGTAGACGATCAGCGCTCGCATGATGGCGCCTCCCTAAATAATCACACCGTGTAATCGAATTTTCAGATCGCACCGTGCAATCGCTCCGTGCTTTACTCCCATCGCATGCGGGGCCGGAGCCGCCGCCTAGGTGCCAACGGCCCGTCTTCACTGGGACCATCGGCTGGGCCGGGCGCGGCGCACGCGGTCGTCAGCCACAGCGCGAGCTTCGGGCACAGGCGGGCTGCCTCGGCGGCCTCGTCCCGCAGGGCCGCCGGCACGTCGCCGTGGATGATCGGGAAGCCCCAGTCGTCGAGCGTGATTAGCTCCGGCAGCAGTTCGGCGCATACGCCCCGCCCGTCACAGGCGATGGGATCCACCCTGAGCCGAACGCGGGCGGTCATGGCCGCACCGGACCGGGCACCGGCACGATAAGTGCCGTGCTGGTGCCCCGGCACCAGCCGCGGGCGTGCCCGGCTGCCTCGGCCGCGAACACATCCAGGGCGCTGCCGATCATGCGGGCCGCGCCGTCGGGATGCCGGCAGCTGCCCCGCCCCGTCACCTGGCTGAGCCAGCGCCGGGTCGTGCCCAGCTCGGCGGCCCGCCCGGTGGCGAGCCGGGTGAGCTGGCCTGCGATCGCGTCCAGGCCGAAAACGCAGGGGCCGCACTGCCCGGCCGACTCACCGGCCAGGTAGTGCGCGAGCCGGGCGGTCTCCGCCAGACCGCACACGGTGTCCGGCAGGGCCATGATCAGCCCGGCGCCGGGGCTGGCGCCGAGCGCCGCGAGGCCGGCCGCCGAGAACGGCGCGGGCGCCGCCTCGGCCGCGCTCACCCACGTGCCGAAGTAGCCGCCGATGAGGAGCGCGCGCAGCGGCGCGCACGCACCGCCCGCCCGGCCGATTATCTCGCTGACCGGCGTGCCGATGGCGATCTCGTAGACCCCCGGCCGCCGGACCGCCCCGGCCATGGTGACCAGCATGGAGCCGGGCTCCGCCGCGGTCCCGGCCGACCGAAACCAGTCGGCGCCGTGCCGGGCGATGAGCGCGAGGTGCGCCAGGGTCTCGACGTTCTGGACGAGCACCGGCCGCCCGGCCGGGCGGCCGCGCCCAGGCGCCCCGCGTCGGCCGGCCCCGGGCCGGGCGGCCCTGCCGGAGTGAGGTGGCCGGCCGGTGGGGCGCGCGGCACCGTGCTCGACCCAATTCACCACCGCGCTGGCCTCGCCGGCGACGAAACCGGGGGCCGCCTCGATCACCCGGATCCGGACGCGTTCACCGCCCGCCCGCCGCCGGGCCGCGTTCCGGCGCTCAGCCGCGGCGTGGGCGACGATGCCGAGCACGGCGGGATGCGCGACGACCACGGCCGCACTGGCGCCGATGAGCCCGGCCGCGTAGACGGCACCGTCCAGGACCAGGTGCGGAGCGGACGCGAGCAGCGCCTTGTCCTTGCCGCTCGCGGGTTCGCCCTCTGTGCCGTTCGCGATGAGCAGCGGCGCGCGCCGGGCGGCCAGGGCGTGCAGCTTCACCGCCGTGGGGAACGCCGCGCCGCCGCGCCCCGTCAGCCCGGCCCGCTCAACCTCGCTGATGAGTTCCCGCCGGTCCGCACCGGCGCAGGCCGGCAGGGCGCCGTGGTGCGCCAGATGCTCCGCCAGGCTGGCGGGTCGGCCGGGCGAGCCGCCGATCAGCCGGGAGCGTCCGGCCGTGCCCGGCCGCCTCCCGGCGCGGGACGCCCAGGCATCGCCGGACCCGGCGACCGCACGCCCGCCGGGTCCGGCAACCGCACGTTCAGCGGGTGGCATCGGCGTACCTCCGGCCGGCGCCGGGCGCCGCCGCACCGGGTGACCGGCCCGGCGGTCGGCGCTGGCGCCACGCGCCCAGCAGGCGCGCGAGCACAGCCGTTACGACCGCCGCCGCCGACGCCCATTCGATCACCGTCACCCACGCGATGCGGAGATCGTTACCCGCGCTGAGCGAGTGCAGGAACGCCGCCGGCCAGGCCAGGTAGGCGAGCCAGTGCACGGCCCGCCACAGCCGGAACCCGAGCCGCCTGCGCAGAACGCTGGTCAGCAGGACGGCGGCGGCGCAGTCAACCGCGACCGTGCCGAGGCCGATGGCCAGCGTCCGGTAGGGCGACAGGAACGGCGCGACCGTGGCCGCCCAGCCGATCGAGACGAATGGGTCGAGGAGCGCGGTCACGACGTGCAGCCCCAGCAGAGCGACCGCGAACAGGGACAGCGTCCGGTGTAGTTCGGCGACGGCGAAGCACGGCCAGCGCGGTGGTGCAGAACCCGTCCGTGTCGCCACGCCCATGACCGTCACGATCGTGAAGAGGACCAGCAGTACGAGCCCGCTGCCACGGGAAACGAACCAGAGTCCCGGCGAGCCGACCACGGTGGCGGCGCTATGCATCGCGATCCTTCTCATGTACCCGGCCGGACAGGGACGGAGGAGCAGGCAGCAGGCCGCAAAGGGACGGGGGAGCGGGCAGTAGGCCGGACAGGGACGGGGGAGCGGGCAGCAGGCCGCCTTCGGCCGCGGGCCAACCGCTCACCTTGCAAACCGCGCCGCCGTGGGTGACCAGCCGGGCCGGCAGCCCCCGCGCCGACAGCCATGTCCCGGCGCCGTCGCCCGCCACGATGGCCGCCGTAGCGGCAGCGTTAGCCTCGGCGCAACTGACCGCGGCGACGCTCACCGTCCGCCACGGGCCGACCGCCGGGCCCCCGGTGCGGGGATCGATGATGTGGTGCATCATCCGCCCGCCCCGCCGCCATTGCCGGCTGGTTACCGAGGACGTCGCCACGGCTCCCCAGCCCAGCCGGATGAGCTGGCACGCTCCCCCGCCGGGCTCCGGGCGGGGCACGGCGCCCGGCCGGGAGGAATCGGCGATGAGGACCGGCCAGCCACCGTGCGGCGGCTCGCCGGAGACGGCGATGTCGCCACCCAGGCTGACCAGGACACCGCCGCCGCCGGCCGCACGCCACGCCGCCGCGGCCGCGCGGTCCGAACCAAGGCCCTTGGCGGTCGCCCCGAGATCGAGACGGACCCGGCCGGCATGCTCAGCCGCGTGCCGTCCAGCCTGACCGACCGCCAGCCGGGCACCGGCGCTGGCGTCCCCCGGCCGCGGATCCCAGAATCGGCGCGGGCATGCGGGTGCTGGTGGTCGAGGACGAGATCCGGATGGCCCGCCTGCTGAAGCGCGGACTGGAGGAGGAAGGCCACGCCGTCGACATCGCCCAGGACGGGCCGGAGGGCCTGTGGCTGGCGACCGAGAACCCCTACGGGGCCGTCGTCCTCGACGTCATGCTGCCCGGTTACGACGGATTCGAGCTGTGCCGGCGGCTCAGGGAGGCCGGGAAATGGATGCCGGTGCTGATGCTGACCGCGCGCGACGGCGTGGGGGACCGGGTCCGCGGGCTGGACGCGGGCGCCGACGACTACCTGGTCAAGCCGTTCAGCCTGCTGGAACTCGCGGCGCGGCTGCGCGCGCTGTCCCGGCGCGATGACCGGTCACGGCCGGTCGTCCTGGCCGAGGGAGACCTGAAGCTGGACCCGGCAGCCAAACGCGCGTGGCGGGGCGACACCGAACTGCGCCTGTCCCCGAAGGAGTTCGCGCTGCTGGAGATGTTCCTGCGCCACCCGGGCCACGTGCTCACCCGCTCGCAGGTCATCGCGGACGTATGGGATTTCGCCTACGACGGCGGGTCGAACGTCGTTGACCAGTATGTGAACTACCTGCGGCGCAAGATCGACGCACCGTTCGGCCGGCACGACATCGAGACGGCCAGGGGCATGGGCTACCGGCTCCGCCGCGCGGGACAAGGGCAGTGACTTGCCCATCCGGCTGCGTCTCGCGCTCGCTTTCGGGGCCGCCACGGCGATCGTGTTCGCCCTCGGGAGCTGGCTGTTCAGCAGTGCACTGTCCGCGGCGCAACTGGGCACGATCGACTCCCAGCTCGCGGTGCAGCTGACCCAGGCGGCACGGTATCTGCCCGCCGGCCATCAGGGCGCGTTGCCGTCGGTCAGCCCCGCCCCGGGCGAGTACGTCGTCCAGGTCATCGACCCCGGGAATCACGTCCGCGGCGCAAGCGCGGACGCCGGGAGCACACCGCTGCTGACCGCCGCCGAGCTTGGCCAGGCGTGGCACGGCCGGATCTCCGTGAGCCGGACGCTGGACGAGGAGCCCGAGCGCATCACCGCCGCGCCGCTGGCTGGCCATCCCGGGTGGGTCGCCGTGGCCGGTGTTTCCCTGGAAGCGTTCGAATCCACGCAGAGCCAGGTGGCCCGCGAACTGGCCATCGCAGGGGTGGTGGCCGTCGCCGTGGCGGGGCTCGGCGCCTACTGGCTGGCCCGCGCGGCTCTTTCGCCGGTCGAGCGCCTCCGCCGGCAGGTAGCCGCGCTGTCGGAGCAGGACGGCGAGGCCGGCGTCGAGATCCCGCGGACCAGGGACGAGATCGCCGCCCTGGCCGGGACGATGAACGACCTGCTCACCCGGCTGCAGCGGGCGCTGGCCCGGCAGCGCGGGTTCATCGCCGACGCCAGCCACGAACTGCGCACGCCCTTCGCGGTGCTGCGCGGCGAGCTGGAACTGGCCGGGCGGCCGGGCCGGACCCGCGCAGATCTCGCCGCCGCCGTGCACAGCGCGGCGGAGGAGGCCGCCCGGCTGGCGCGCATCACCGACGATCTGCTGCTGCTCGCCCGCAGCGACGAGGACCGGCTCACCATCCGGCTCGAGACATCCGATATCGGGCCGCTGCTCACCCGCAGCGCGGAACGGGTCGGCTCCCGCCTCACGGCCGCCGGCCTCACCTGCCGTGTTGAGGTCCCGGCCGGCCTGCGCGCGGACATCGACCCGGACCGGATACGGCAGGCCGTCGACAACCTTCTCGACAAGGCCTCGCGGTTCGCGCCGGCCGGATCGGTCATCGTGGTCACGGCCCGGGCCGCTGGCGCGGTGCTGGAGATCGAGGTCCGCGACGCCGGTCCCGGCTTCCCCGCCGAATTCCTGCCGCACGCGTTCGAGCGGTTCCGCCGCCCGGACGGCGGCCGGGCCCGCGACGGCGGCGGCGCGGGCCTCGGCCTGGCCATCGTGCAGGCCATCGCCGCCGCGCACGACGGATCGGCCACGGCCCGTAACCGCCCTGGCGGCGGCGCGGCCGTGGGGCTGCGCCTGCCGCACGCGCTCAGCCGGCCGGCCGCGGAGCCGTTCAGATCGCCGGCCACCGGGTAAATGCCCTGGCCTTGGGAGGGTAGCCCGCCCCGGAATACGGGGCCCCGGAGAAAAGCCGCTGGCCCGGGCGGCAGGACGTCGTTGTCCTGCCGCCCGGGCCAGATCGGCTACCCGCCCGGCGGGTATCTCGGAGGGTTATCTATTTATCGCCCGCGGTCCCCGCTGGATGCCGCTCGGGCGACACCGGCCCGTCGGGCCCGGACGGCCCGCCGGGCTCGTCGGGTCCTTGCTGGGAGGCGTTCCACGACCGCCAGACCAGCCGGTGCACCGGTATCCAGCTGGGGATGTCACGCAGGCCGGGGATGAACGGCACCAGCAGGAGCAGGACCGTCGCCAGGCCGGTGAGGTAGATCGCGATCAGGTCCACGTTGGCCGAGGTGTCAAAGCCGGGCACGTGGTACCAGAGCTGGTACAGCCACAGCCAGGGCTGGCCGGGGTAGCTGCCGGTCTCGTTCATCACGCCCCACTGGTCACCGGTCAGGTGCTCGGCCGTGGCCTGGTTGGCGTAGTATTCCCCGTCCTCCAGGAAGAGCAAGGGCTTGGTGAAGTCGGTCCCGTAGAACGGCTGCTGCGCGGACAGGTCGGCGTCGATCGCCCCGCTGCGCGCCAGCGTCAGCTCGGTGGCCAGCATGAACGGCACCGGCCCGTCCTTGGCCTTGGGCACCACCGGGGCACCGTTCACGAACTTGACCTTGGTCACCGCGTTCCCGTAGGCCGTCGCCCACTTCACCTGCTGGTCCGGCGAGGCGGCGTTGTAGATCCTGAGCGCGGCCGCCAGGGGTGGGTCGGTCGGCGCGGTCTTCGCGAGCGGGCCAAGCACGAACGTCTGCGCCGGGTCGATGGGCTGCCGGACCCCGGCGATGTTCGCCGGGGCGAACAGGATCTTCTGCGGGGTGCCGTTGTTGTTGTAGGGCGGCCCGTAGGTCGCGGTGAGGCTGGTGCCGTTCAGTTCGGTGGCGGCCGTGGCTAGGAAGTCGTCCGGGGCAACCTGGACCCAGCTCCGGACCGTGACCGGGGGCACGTTGGGTGAGGACAGCAGGCCGGCCAGGCCGAAGGTCAGGGCCAGCACGACCACAGAGGCGATCGTGCCCTCCTTCAGGATGTCGTAGCGCCGGGTCGGCCCGCGCCAGGCGGCCCGGTCCGCGGCCCGGGCCGCGCGGCGGGCGGCCAGCCCGCGAGGCCGGCTGACCGGCAGCGGGTGGCTCACGCCGCGCACCCGGACCATTAGCACGTGCGCGCCGACGAGCGCGACCAGGACGATGGGGAGCAGCACGATGTGCCACATCAGCATCTGGCCGAAGTTCATCAGGTTGAAGAATGCCCCGACGCCCACCGCGTTGAAGGCGTCCTTGCCGTTCGTGGCGATCCACTGGGAGTCGAAGTTCTGCTGGGACAGGTAGCCGGTGAACGCCTCGACGACCGACGCCAGGAACGCCACCACGCCGGTGACCCAGGTCCAGGTGCGGCGCCCGCGCCAGGCGGCCATCCAGAACTTGCCCCACAGGTGGATGACCAGGAAAGCCATGAACAGCTCGACGCTCCACAGGTGCAGGCTGTTAAGGAAGTGGCCGACCGGGTTGTAGTGCCACCAGTCCGGGCCGCCCAGGGCGATGGCGAACCCGCTGGCAATGACGACGCCCAGCGCGGCGAGCGAGGCCACGCCGAAGATGTACACCCAGGACGCCACGTAGGCGGGCTGGCGGTCCGGGAGCAGCTTGCCGGGCGGCAGCACCCGCAGTGCCCAGTTGCGCACCCGGGCCGTCCACATCCGGTCATCCGGTCCCGGTTCGGCGGAGCGGTCGGTGCCGTCGGCGGCCGCGGACTCGTCGGCGCCGTCCGCGATGTCGGCGGCGGAGGCCGTGCCGCCGCCCGCGCCCCCCGCCGGTTCGGCTGCCGCTTCACCCGCCTGCTTCCCGCCGTGCGGGAAGGGCAGCAGGAGGGCCGCGCCGAAGATGACGACCATGACGGCGATCAGGACGAGGTTGGCCTCAGACACCTGGAAAATCGACCAGTGCAGGTAGGTCCCCGGCTGGTTGAGATCGATTGCGGCAGGCGGGCTGGTGAACGCCACTGGCATCGGATGCTCCGGCTGGAAGGCGGGACAGACCCCGGGCGGAAACAAAAGTTATGCGGAGTAAAATCCGCCCGGAAGCCATAGGTGTCCCAGGGATGTGAGTCACTAACCATACGGGACTTTCGTCCCTCCCGTCACGGGTAAGGCGCCGTCCGGTGTCTCCAGCTGGCTGATCTCCGGGCCGTCTGGAATCCCGGGCCGTCTGGCGTCCTGGGCCGTCTGGCGTCCTGGGCCGGAGCGGGGACTTCTGCAGCGGGGACTTAGGGCCCGGACGATTCCGGCCGTTTTTCCTGTGACGTCCGTTAACTGACCGTGCTGCGCTAGCGGTGAGGGCGTTCCCCCCGGTGGCCTGCTTCCGCAGATCGGTGCCGGCCAGCCGTCGTGGGGCCGGAACGCTGGCTCCGTGACAGGTGGGTGGTGGGATCAATGGCCCGGCAGATCGACCCGTGGCTCGGCATGCCGCAGACGGCGGCACTGGAGGAGAACCTGCTGGCGGTGCAGTTGCGCCTGCAGGCACTGGACGTCAAGCTCCGCGAAATGGAGGCACGGCTCGGGCGAGTGGCCCAGGCGGCCAGCGAGGCCAAAGCGGACGTGAATCAGGTCAGCGGCCAGACCCTGCAGCTCGAGGCGCAGCTGGCCTCGCTCGCCGCCGCCCTCCTCATGCTGGCCGACCACCTTTCCGGGCCCGGTCCCGGCCACCCCGCCCCGCCCGTGCACGCCGACGCACAGACAGGTCAGGCGACTCAGGAATCTCAGGAAGCTCAGCGGAATCAGCCCGGCCAGCCCGACGGGTCGGCAGACGTGTCCGCCGCCGTAACCCGCAAGGTCATGCAGCTCCTGGCGGAGATGCCCGGCTGACGAGGCGCTGCCCCTGGCGATCCGGCCTAGCTGGGAGTTCCCCCAGCATAGGGAGACAACGAAATCCCTTCGCAGCACGCCCCGGCCACCGACTGGTCATCAAGTGGGCGACCCAGCTCTGACAACAGCGCTAGCACAGCCAGCCGAACCGCGACCCGGACGGCAGCGGTGGATCGGCATAGGCGCGGCGGCGCCTAGCGCTGATCATCTGCTGTTGGTCACTGATGGGGCAGACTAGTGGCCACCAGCGGCGGGCGTTGGGGCGGGAGATGCGGAGACGGCCGTGACGACGAGTGATCTCGGCCTTGTCCTGCTCACCGGATCCGGGGTGGTGCTCGCGGCGGTCGTGGCGGCCCGGCTCGCTCATGGGATCGGCCTGCCGGGCCTGCTCGTCTTCCTCGGTTTCGGCCTGGCCCTCGGTGAGGCGGGGGTTGGCGTGCGGTTTGACAACGCCGGGCTGGCGCAGGCTCTGGGGCTCAGCGCGCTGGTGCTGATCCTCGCCGAAGGCGGCCTTACGACCAGCTGGGCCCACGCGCGTACCGCGGCTCCTGCCGCGCTGAGCCTGGCCACGGCCGGAGTGGCTGTGAGTGTCCTGGTGGTCGCCGTGGCCACTCGCTGGCTGCTGCATCTTGGCTGGCGGGACGCGCTGCTGCTCGGCGCGGTGCTCGCGCCCACTGACGCCGCGGCGGTGTTTTCTGTGCTGCGCAAGCTGCCGCTGCCGCCCCGGCTGTCCGGGATACTGGAGGGAGAGTCAGGGCTCAACGATCCGCCGGCGGTGCTCGCGGTGACCCTGCTCAGCGACCTGGGC
>Ga0335085_10010627_pt1 | contig 13748 bp, 9 predicted proteins | sample Lox_Sample_45_FD_206712 | JGI IMG/M metagenome (GOLD analysis project Ga0335085, IMG submission 206712) | Soil microbial communities from Loxahatchee National Wildlife Refuge, Florida, United States - Lox_Sample_4.5 | ecosystem: Environmental > Terrestrial > Soil > Wetlands | place: USA: Florida...
CAGCTTGCCTTTCCAGCTGTCGCGGATCCATTCGAGCTCCTTCCAGCCGATCGATGGATCGAAGTTGGAGCCGATGAAGCCCATATAGTCGTTCATGCTCATCTTGCGGCCGGTATAGGTGTCGATATTGCCGAACGAGAGCGGCCGGCCGAACAGGCCGACGTCGAACGCCCAGCGCGGGTGCGTGATCGCCTGCAGATACTGGCGCAGCGTTGCCGCCGGCCCGGACATGCCGGAATGGCGGTCGCGATAGCGCGAGCCAGGCACGGGCATGTCGACGGTGAACACCAGCGTCTTCATCCCGGCTGCCCAGGATCGCTCCAGCGCATTGTGCATATAGCCGCGATCCTTCAGCACGTAGAGCTGCGACCACAGCTGTCCCTTCGCACCGCGGGCCACTTCCTCGATCGGGCAGACCGAGACGGTGGAGAGCGTGTAGGGGATTCCGGTCGCGGCGGCGGCGCGGGCCGCCTGAACCTCGCCGCGCCGGGCGTACATGCCGGTGGCACCAACCGGGCCGAGCGCGACCGGCATGGCCCATTTGCTGCCCATGATCTCCGTGTCGAGGCTGGGCACGCCGACGCCCTGAAGCACGCGCTGGCGCAGCGCAATCGTCTGCAGCGCCGCGGCATTGCTCTTCATCGTATTCTCGGTGACGGCGCCGCCGTCGATATAGTCGAACAGGAAGCGCGGAAGCCTGCGGCTGGCGGCCTCGCGATAATCGCTCGGAGCAGAGATGATCATGCCGTGTCTCCATGGTTTGCCGGAAGCACCGGCGGAGTTGATGGCGGCAGACATACGAGATTTCGCGCTATGCATAAAACGAAAAATATAGATTGTATCTAGTCGCAAAAGGAATAATAGGCTGACTTTAGCCCTCGCCATGTGCCGCGATGTCGAGCCAGGCACGGGCAGCGTGGGACAAGTAGGCGCCCTTTCGCCAGAGCATGCCGAGCCGCCATTCCGTTTCAGGTTCGGTGAGCAACAGCGCGCGGACGCGGGCGTTTGGGACCTGCTCCGCCAGCATCCGCGGTATGAACGCCACGCCGACACCCGATGCGGCCAGTTCGATCAGGAAGTCGACCTGGCTGCTTCGAGCGGCGACAAGCGGGTCGAAACCGTGCCGGCGACAGGCGCTCAGGATGAGCCGGTTGATCGCGAAACCTTCCGCAAACAGAAGGAAGGGATTGTCCTTCAGCGCGGCGATGTCGGCCGAGCTTGCACGCGCGAGCGGATGATCAACGGCAAGCACAGCGACCAGAGGCTCCCGCCTGACGTCCTGCCATTCCAGATCCTCGAGCTCTGCAAACAGGCTGACCGCCAACTCCAGGTCACCGGATCGCACCAATTCCATCAGTTCGTCTCCGCCATGCTCGGTGAGGCGAATGTCGATGCCGGGATAATGGGTCCGGTAGCGTGCGAGCAGGGGGGCAAAGATGCTGCTGCTGCCGACGGGAGGAAGACCCAGCCGCAACGTGCCGCGCTTGAGCCCGCGCAGCTCATCGAGCTCCGACAGAAGATCGCTGCGATCGGCGAGCAGCCGCACGGCGCGCGGATAGACCACCTCGCCGATATCGGTCAGCCTTGTCTTGTGACCCATGCGCTCGAGCAGCGGCGCGCCGATCTCCTCCTCCAGCTGCTTCACCGCCTTGCTGACCGTCGACTGGGTCGCGAAAACCGTCTTGGCCGCCTGAGAGAAGCCACCCTGGCGAACGACCTCGACAAAGGCGCGCAATGTTCGAAAGTCCATGCTTTATTCCCATTTGGAATAGATAGAAGTCAAAATCATCGCTTTTTCGATGATACTGAGCAAGCTATTTCAGCCTCGACAGCATCGCGAGGCACCCATGGACAGCAGCGGAACCATAGCTCAGGGGCCACGGCGCCCGGCCCGCGCAGGGCGCGTGCTCCGTTGGCTGCATACCCGCGCCTTTGCCTTCACGCCGGAGCAGTTCAGTGTTGGTGAAGGCCTTCGCGGCGCGACCGTCGTCACCCTGGCTGTGGGCATGGCGGTGTGCTTCCAATCCCAGGAGCTGGCCTGGGCCGCGTTCGCCGCGTTCTGGACCTGCCTCGCGGACCCCGGCGGCGCGCCGCGGGTACGACTGCGCGTCATGGCCGGCTTCGCATCATGCGGTGCAGTTGTGGCGGGCGCTGTCTCCTCTCTGTCGGCGCTGGGTACGTCGCCCAGTGCCATCCTGCTCTTTGTCGTCGTCGCAGCCTGCACCTTCATCGGCCTGCGCGCAGGCAGGCCCACCGCCGGCACGCTTGCAGGTGTCGTGGCGGTGGTTGCGGCGGAGCACCCGATCGGTCTGATCGATGCGCCCGCGAGATCGCTTGTGTTCCTCGGCGGCGGCGCGATGGCGCTGTTGGTATCGCTCGCCCTCTGGCCGGCTCCGGCCCGCGGAGCGGCGCGCCGTGCTATCGCGCTGGTGTTTCAGGAGCTGCGCGACATGACCGCGGAGTTCGCTCACGGATGCTGCGACCCGCGCAGCCGCGAACGGCTGCGAAGCGAGCACCGTCGCTCAGTGCGCGAAACCATCGAGCGGGCAAGAGGCCAACTCGCGGGCGCGGGCGCTGCCGCATCCGGGAGCGCTGAAGTCATCGAGCTCGCGCGTGCGCTTGACAGCGGCGATCGGATCTTTGCCGGACTTATCGCGCTCTCGCATGGCTGTGACCATGCGGCGCCTCTCCAGCGCGAACTGCTGCGCGATCTTGACGCTGCGCTGGCGGAGGTGCGGCGGCTCGTTCTGAAGGCCGGGAAAGATCGCTCCTGCCTTTACCCGATGACTGAACGTCTTCGTGCATGGCGGTCGGCTTCGGATCCGCTGGTGGCGAACGTAGCGGAGGCATGGACGGCTGCGCTCGAGCGGCTGGCCGACGCGCTGCCCGCGGATCCCGTCTTGAGCTCCATCGCGCAGCAAACCTCGCCTTCGGCGCCGGCCTCCGGTGAACTTGCGGCCCAGAGCCTGCGCCGTGCCGCCATTGTGCTGCTCACTTACCTCATCGGCCACATGCTTGGGCTGTCTTACGTGCACTGGGCCACCATGGCGGCGGTCGTGGTCACGCAACCGGATGCCTCGCTGTCGTGGCCGCGAATGATCGAGCGGATCCTGGGCAGCGTGGCCGGTGGGCTCGCTGCGGCCGCGCTCGCCGCGGTTCTGGTGCAGCCCTGGGAACAGGTGGCCATCGTTTTCCCGCTCGCGGCGGCGACGCTCGCCCTTCGCTCGGTCAACTACACGCTGTTTGTGGTGTTCCTCACGCCGCTCTTTGTCATGGCGACGGCCGTGTTCAGCCCGGGCGGCGGCGAAGCCGTGGCCGCGGCCAGGGCGGCCGACAATGTGCTCGGCAGTATTCTCGCGCTGCTGGGCTGTTTGCTGCTTTGGCCGAAACGCCCGTCCCAGGCCTTGCGCGACAAGCTTGCCCAGGCCGTCGATGCCAATCTGAGCTACGCGCTCGCGCTGACAGAGTCGAACAGCGATGCTGTGGATGCGGCGCGCAGGCGGGCCGGAGCGTGCAGCACGGCCGCCGAGCAAGCCCTGCACCGGATGCTGTTGTCCGCCGGTACCAGTCGTGGCGCCCTGGCCGAAGCAGGCGCACTGCTCGGAACGCTGCGCCGGCTCGCGGGCATCGCCACCGCCATGCAGATCGCAGGCTCGGCATGCGCCAGCGATCTCGCTTCCACCCTGGCCGAAGTGGCGGCGCAATGTCATGCCTGTGGTGTGGCGGCCGACGGGTTGAACGACCGGAGAATGGTCTCGACGCTCGAGCGTGCCGGGCTGCAAGAGCAATTGAACGGACGGCACTCCCTCATGCCTCCGCTCGGATCAGCTTGATGTCCTCATCCGCGGCCCATGCGGAGACGTCGCCTCGCCTTAGCGCCGTCGCCATCAAATCCGGAAACTGGTCGGGGGTGCAGGCAAAGACGGGGATGCCAAGCGCGGCGACCTCGGCCGACAGCGCAGGATTGTACGCCGGCCGTCCGGTATCGGTCAGCGCCAGCAGCACGATCACGTTGACGCCGCGGACCGAAATGCGCGCCAGCCGGTCAACCAGCGCCTCCGCATTGCCTCCTTCATAAAGATCGGAAATCAGGATCAGATGCGCCTTGGCCGGCCGCTCGATCCGGTCTTCGCAATACGCCACTGCATGGTTGATGTCGGTGCCGCCGCCGAGTTGTACGCCGAACAGCACGTCCACGGGATCGGCGAGCTCTTCCGTCAAGTCGACAATCGCAGTGTCGAAACAGACGAGCTTGGTTCTGATCACCGGCAGCGAGGCCATCACCGCGGCGAAGATCGAGGCATAGACCACCGATGTGGCCATCGAGCCCGACTGGTCGACGCACAGGATCACCTCGTCGAGATCGACGATGCGCCGCTGCTGGCGCAGGAAGCCGATCAGCCGCTCGGGCACGACCGTGCGGTGCTCTGCCTGATAATGACGCAGATTGGCCCTGATGGTGCGTGGCCAGTCGATATCGGCGAAACGCGGACGGTTCGTCCGGCGCGAGCGATCGAGCGCGCCGCGGATCGCGTCGGCCGTGCGCCGTTCAAGCCGCTCCATCAGCGCGGCAACCACCTTGGCGATCACCATTCGCGCCGTTTCCTTGGTCTTCTCCGGCATGACGCCGCGCAAGGAGACGAGATCGGCGATCAAATTCACGTCGGCCTCGACGGTGGCGAGGAATTCGGGCTGCAGCAGCATCTGGCGCAGCCCCTTGCGCTCGAACGCGTCCTTCTGGATGACCTGGACCACAGGCGTCGTGAAGAATTCGCGGATGTCGCCCAGCCATTTCGCAACGCGCGGCGCCGATCCGCCAAGGCCGCCGCGGCTCTTCTTCGGCGCCTCGTCGCCGTCGCCATAGAGCGCGGTCAGCGCATCGGACATCCGCCTGTCGCGATCCGACAGCGCGGGGCCATTCTCTTCCTCGACGCCGAGCGCGAGCGTCCAGCGGCGGCTGCGTTCGTCTGTCTCGCTCACTTCGGTGCTCCCGCATTGAGGAGTTCAATGACCCGTGCCTCGTGCTGCGGCCAAAGCTCCGCTGCCCCGGGAAGCAGCCGATAGCCCTTGGCGCTACCGCTGCGGCCGAACAGGGCATCCATCAGTCGTCGCCGTTCCGAGCGGTCGAGGGCCGAGAAGACCCGCCGGAACAGCGGCAGGTTGCCGGTGAAGGTATCTTCATCAAGCGCCATCAGCCAGCTGTCGACGGCTCCGCGCAGCGGCTCGTCGTGGATCAGCCGCTCGCCTGCACCTTCGAAGAAGCCGGAAAAGAAGCCGGCCGCCTCGGCCACCGGCATTCCCGGCGAGAGCATCCGGGCGAGCAGCACGGCCGTCTCATCGGGGGTGAGCAAGCCCACCTCATAGAGCAGTCGGGCGGCGGTACCTGAGACAAGCCTGCTGGCATGATCGTCGCGCAGCAGCGCACGAAGCGCATCCCGCCAGCCGGTCGTGACATCTGCCTCGAGCTCGGCAAGCTGGATCGCGCTATCGGCAGCGAGGATTGCATTTCGCAGCTTGCCCGCAGCCTCCGCGTCCAGGTTGCGCGCCGCATAGGGAAGGGCGAGCGCTGCCTGCACCACGATCCGCGGCATCAGGCTCGAGAGATGCTCGGCGGTGCCGGCGCGCGCCTCGCCATAGCGCAGGATGTCGGCCATCGGCGGCAGTGCGGTGAGGAGGGCCTGGCAATCGCTGGTGACGGCCGCCTGCTTTTCCAGTGCGGCGATGCCGAACTCGGTGGCGTGCGGCAAATCGGCGATCATGGCGCTGCGCACCAGCGTTGCCAGCGCGCCAAGCTCACGTGCGCTGCGCATCGCTTCGATCAGGCGACCGCCGGCGGCCTTCGCGATGGTTGATCCATACACGAGATTTTCGACCAGCCGCACCGCGAATTCCGGCTCCCAGCGGAGTTGCCAGTTCTCGCGAAAGGTACCGCGGCTGCGTCCCGCGTCCGAAAGCCGGCCCCAAGGCACACCGAGCGCATCCAGTCGATGCAGCAGGGTCGAGCGCATCAACCCGCTTTCACTGCGCAGGTCGAGCGTCAAGGCCCGTTCCAGCGCTTCGGGCTTCAGCCGCGTTGCCTTCTGCTGGCGCTGCAAATCCTCCAGCAGTGGGGCCAACGGAGTGGCCGCGGGAATGGATCCGACACCCGAGCCGATCAGGAGCTCGGCTGCGACATCGTCCCAAACGGCGCGCTCACCGTTGCACAGGCATGCAATTGCCGCCTCGCGCAGTTCCGCAAAACCAGGCGAGGGGCGCTCGCGAAGCGCAGCGAGTGCCGTGCCAAGCCGCTGCGCCTCGATCACCGATGCGGTCGAGACGAAATGCCCGCGTTCGCGCAACAGCTGCGCGACCTTGATGAGCCAGATCGGGGCGTGGTTCGTGCTGCGGCGCGTGCCCCACAGATGGGCGCACCAGCCGGGGGCGGCCACGCCGGCGCCATAACCGCTGGAGCGAGCGAGGCGAGGCGCGGTCCAGGGCGCCCAGGTCGCCTTGATCCTGGTCTTCTTGCGGTCCTTGAGCAGCTCACGATCGGCCGCAAGGCTGCAGCGTTCGCCGAGTGCCGGCACATGCCATGCGCCGCACACCACGGCGATCGGCCCTTCGCCGTCCTTTGCAGCCTTGGCGATCTCGATCCGCATATGCGCTTCGCGTGCCGCCTCCCGGCGTGAGAGAGGTCCGGATTGCGCGCGCAGGGCTGTCATTGCATCGGCCACGGCCGCGAACACAGGGCCCGATGTTGGATTTTCCTCGATGACGTCGGACCACCAGGACTCGCCGTCGTCATAGCCCGCCGCGTTTGCCAGCACGCCGATCGGATCGCGGCTGACCGGGCTTTCGTCGACCACGGCCTGCGTCTCCTCGGTCCCGTCAGCGATCGTGCCAATCCGGTCCGAAGCTGGCAGATCGATGAAGCGCAGAGCGGCCCCATGGCGAACCGCCCAGCAAACGGCCTGATATTCCGGCGAATAATCGGCGAAGGGGAAGAAGCTGGCGTTGGCCGGATTGTCCTCGGCATAGGTCAGAAGCGCGACCGGCGTGACCATGTCGGGATCCGCAAGCATCGGCAGCAGGTCCGACGCGTCTGCCGGGCCCTCGATCAGCACCGCCCTCGGTCGCAGCTCGTCAAGCGCCTCGACAAGCCGCCGGGCCGATCCCGGCCCGTGGTGTCGGATGCCAAACAGGAAAACCTCGGCCGCCATGCTGTCAGATCAAGTCGGTCAGGGAAGCGTAGTAGCCTTCGAAGCCGCGCCGCTTCTTGAGCACGGTCTCGAGATATTCGCCGAGTACGGCAGTGTCCTGCACGGGGTCCTTGATCACCGCGCCGATCATGTTGGCGGCGAGCGTTTCCGGCGTGAGCCTGCCCTCGTTGAAGAAGGTCGCCTGGCTGATTCCGCCGACCATGACTGCAATCGCCTCGGCGGTCGAGAGCCCGCCCGATGGCGTCTTGAGCGCCACCTTGCCGTCCTCGGTCGAGCCGGACCGCAATTCGCGGAAGATCGCGACCACCCGCGCCACCTCTTCGGCGACGTTTTTCGGCGCCGGCAGATCCAGGCTCTTTGCCATCTCGCCGACGCGCTTGACGATGATCGCGACTTCCTGCTCGGCATGGTCGGGCAGCGGCAGCACGACGACATTGAAACGGCGCTTCAGCGCAGAGGATAGTTCATTCACGCCTTTGTCGCGATTGTTGGCGGTGGCAATGATGTTGAAGCCGCGTTGGGCATAGACCGCGGTGTTGAGCTCAGGGACGGGCATCATCTTCTCGGAGAGGATCGTGATCAGCGTGTCCTGCACATCGCTGCCCATCCGCGTCAGCTCCTCGAAACGGCAGAGCTTGCCGCCCTCCATCGCCCGCATCAGGGGAGTTGCGACCAGCGCTTCGCGGCTCGGGCCATGTGCGAGCAGCTGGGCATAGTTCCAGCCGTAGCGAACCTGGTTCTCATCGGTGCCGGCAGTGCATTGGATCACGAGGGTCGAATCGCCTGTTATCGCCGCGGCGAGATGTTCGGAGACCCAGGACTTGGCGGTGCCGGGAACGCCGAGCAGGAGCAGCGCGCGGTCGGTGGCAAGCGTCGCGACCGCAGTCTCGATCAGCCGCCGGTCGCCGACATATTTGGGTGTGATGGTCGTGCCGTCGCCAGCCTTGCCGCCCATGAGATAGGTTACGACCAGCCGCGGCGAGAGCGCCCAACCCGGCGGACGGTGCCCGCTGTCGCCGGCCGTGAGCGCCTTCAACTCGGCCGCATAGCTCTCCTCGGCCGGCAGACGCAATTTGTCGCTCATGGCTTGGCTCCCTCGTCCTCTAAGGCTTCGTTCAGTCGCAGCATGTTGAGCCGGGGATCGCCCTGCAGCAGCCCCGCAGCTTTCAGGCGATCCAGCGCCCGTCGCGCCCCGGCTCGCGACGCGATGAGGCCGACCGCAAGCAGTTCAGCGAGATGATCGGAAGGCTTTGTATCCTCGCGGCGGAGCGCTTCGAGCAGCGCATTGCCTGCGGGCAATGCCAGCGGATCGTTCAGTCGCGCCGTTCCGCCGGCGATCGCCTTCGCCGCCTCGAAGCTCGCACTGGGTATGCGCAAAAGCGTCTCGGCAAGTTGCGATCGCTGAGCGGGCGCGAGCCGCGGCGCCAGGATTGCGAGACGGCAGAGGCCGCTGGTCTCGCCTCGGCTGACGGCGTCCGCGACGAGTGCGGCAATCGCGTCAGTCCCCGTCCGTGCCACCAGTCCAACCAATGCGTCGTCGGCGTGGCCGTCGACGTCCCATGGCCAGGCCGCCACCAGCTCCTCCGCAGTCAATCCGAGCACGCCGGCAAGTGAGCTGACATCGATGCTCTCGAGCAGCGCCGATCTGCGCTGCCGTTGCGCCCCGGTTTTTGCGTTGTCGAACCTGATCACGCGCGAACGCCGCAACAGACCCTTCGCCTGCACGGCGAAAAAACCTTTGAGCTCGTCGGCGGCCTCGCCGAGAGCTGCACCGCGGCCAAGCCGGGCCAGCAGGCATGCCGCGAGCGCCTTGACCTTGGGCGCGCGGTCGGAGGTCACGAGCCCCTCGAGAAAGGGCACGTCGGCATCTGACAATCCGGCGGTCATGATTTCGAGCAGGCGCAGCCTTGCATCGGCGCCTTCCTGCGGGAGCCTCGCTTCGAGCACGCCTCGCGCGGCGGCAGCATCGCGCCGCCTGAGCTCGGTCAGTGCAACCTTTCGCGCCGCCGGCAAATAGTCTGGCCAATTCTCGGCGGTGATGGTTTCGGCTGCCTGGCGCCCCGGCGCCGCAGCCGATGCCGCAATCTCCGCCCAGTCGCGCCACGGCGCATAGACATCGGGTGCGTCCTCGTCGTCTGCGGCCGGCATCCAATCGGCCGGATGGACCGTCCAGCCGCGCGTTGCAAGAAAGTGCAAGAGATCGGCCCTGGTCCGCGCCTCCTTCATCGCCTCCAGCACGCGGCGCAACAGCGGGCGCGAGGCTGGCGGCACGGTGGGCAGCGCCAGCACGGGAATGTCGGGCAGCATTCGCAGCTGCGCTGGTGCATCCGCGATCACCCCGACAGCGAGGAATTGGCCCGACAAGGCCAATAGCCGCAACTCGGCCTCCTGCGGCTCGAGACCGAGCTCGGCCTTCCAGATCGAAATGGCCGGAGCTGCCGCCGATCCCATTGTCCAGCGGGCAAGCGTCTCGCCCATGGCGCTCAACATCGTCTCAGCCATTGCCGTAGATCCGTCCCCAGGAGGTCTGCGCGGCAAGGATTGTGAGGCGGTTGCCGGACCAGATTGCGGCCGTTCGATCGAGATCGGTCCCGCACAACAGGCCCTCGGCATTGCCTGCCACCTGCAGCGTGATCTCGCCATCGGCTGATCGCCACCAGCCGCTGCCGGTGCCGTCACGCGCGATCCGTCCGGCTGGCAGCAGCACAGGAATTTCGAGGGTCCAGGGCTCGGCGAGCAGCGGCCGGGTCAAGCTTTCGACAAGCGCGTCCCTCATCATCGGCCATTCCGTCGGCCCGGCATCCTCGGCGGGCTTGCGTTCGACGAGCACCGCGCGCAGCGGCTGCCGCGAGGGATAAAAGGCGAGCTCAGCCAGAAATCGTTCGCCAGGAGCAAAGGCCGAGCCACGCCGTCCGGCACTGGCCGGGAAATAGTCGAGCAGCATCGCAAAGCGCGGGCCGTCCGCGTCCAGATTGAGCAGCCAGGTCGTCTGCGATACCAATCCGTCGCGCCGCGTCTGCACCTGCTCTGCCAGCATCTCCCAACGCGCATTGACGCGCAAGGAGCTGGAATTCACCAGCACGCTCTCGCGGGATTCGGATGTCGCAACCGCACGCCGCGCCTCGGCATCGCGCGGCGCGGCGCGGAAGGCGCGGGCGAGCAGCACAAGCTTGCCAAGCTCGACGACGGCACCGCGCGGCCGGTCGCCCGGAGCCAGCGCGAGCAGGCGGCTCGGCAACTCGTCAATTCGTCCGGCCAGCACCGCGGCCTTGCCGTCAACGAGCCGAGCCGCGATTCGCCGGCAGCGCGCCGTCGCCTCGTCGATGAAGGCGGACAGCCCCATCCGCAATTGGTCGCCGATCCATTGTTCGAGCGCGTCGAGGGCATCGAGTATGGCGCGATCAGTATCTTCGGACCGCTTCGCCGCGAGAGCCGCCCGCCGCGCCGCCTCGTTCGGATCCTCCACGGCCTCCGGTTCGGCAAGCTGGGCGGCCCGAACGTCCTTTGCAGGGTCTGCTGCAACATTGCTCGCAGGCCGCGGGGCGCCGCTGCCGATGCGCCGCCGGCCGAGCCAATCGCTGACCCAGGCGGGCGTGTCGGCCTCGGTGAACGGGACGATGGCCTCGGCGTTCAGCCACAGCAGGCCGAGCACGTGCTTGCAGGGGAATTTGCGCGACGGACAGGTGCATTTGTTGCCGAGGTCGCGCAGGTCCGCCATCACGCGATAGGGATTGGCTCCGGAGCCTGCGCATTCGCCCCAGATCAATGCGCCATCCCGGCTTGCGCCAACCCCGGACCATTTGGCCGGCTTGGCCAGCCCCGCCGCCGCCTTGAGCGAAGATTGATCCGTGGCGAGTTGTTCGATTGCCTTGAGTTCAATCGCCACGCCGCCATCCCAACAGAATCTCGCGACAGTATAGCCGGCGACAATGAAAGCTCAATGTGACCGCAAGTTGTGGCGCGTGTGAGAATCGTCGAAATGGCAGCCGGTCGAGCTGCATAAAGCCAACCCAACAGACCTGGTGACGCCGCAACGTCGTGGTCTAAAAAAAGCGGTGCGCGCAGGCCAGCTCTGTCGGTTCCGCCACGTTCCATTCGTCTTCTACCCGGCAATGCTGCAAAGGAGACCAGGGAATGACCCATTCTCGCTATCGCTGGGTGATCGTCGCGGCCGGAGGACTGCTCGGCTGTGTTGCCATCGGGGGCATGTTTTCGCTGCCGGTGCTGCTCCAGCCCATCGCGCGCGACACCGGCTGGTCGGTGACCGGCGTATCCAGCGCCATGACCATTGGCTTTCTCGCGATGGCCCTGACCAGCATGATGTGGGGCACCTTATCCGACAGGCTCGGGCCGCTTCCGGTCGTTCTGACCGGATCGGTCGTCATCGGCGCGAGCCTCGCGCTCGCCAGCCGAGCGACTTCGCTGCTCGCATTTCAATTCATCTTCGGCGTGATGGTCGGCGGCGGCACTGCCGCAATCTTTGCTCCGATGATGGCAACCGTCACCGGCTGGTTCGACACCCATCGCAGCCTTGCGGTGTCGCTGGTCTCGGCCGGCATGGGCATGGCGCCCATGACCATGTCGCCGCTGGTTGCCTGGCTCGTCTCGCATCATGACTGGCGGACCTCGATGCAGATCCTCGCCATGGTCGTCGCCGCGATCATGATCCCGGTCTCGCTGTTCGTGCGCCGGCCGCCTGCGCTGCAAACCGCGGCTGCCGCTCGGGTCGATGGGAGCGCGCCGCAGACAGAGATGTCGCTGAAGCAGGCGTTGCGCTCGCCGCAATTTGCGATCCTGCTCGCGACCAATTTCTTCTGTTGCGCGACCCATTCCGGCCCGATCATCCATACCGTCAGCTATGCCGTCAGCTGCGGGATTCCGATGATCGCTGCCGTGACGATCTACAGCGTGGAGGGGCTGGCCGGGATGGGCGGGCGCATCGCGTTCGGCCTGTTGGGCGACCGTTTTGGCGCCAAGCGCACCTTGGTCGCGGGCCTCCTGGTGCAGGCATTCGGCGCACTCGCTTACGTCTTCGCCCGCGAGCTCGCGGTGTTCTATGCCGTGGCGGCGCTGTTCGGCTTCGTCTATGCCGGCACCATGCCGCTGTACTCGGCCATTGCGCGCGAGAATTTCCCGCTGCGCATGATGGGCACCGTGATCGGCGGCCTCGCCATGGCCGGCAGCCTCGGCATGGCCTCGGGACCGGTCGCCGGCGGCCTGATCTACGATACGTTCGCCAGCTATGCGTGGCTTTATATCGGCTCGTGGGCCGTCGGACTTGGCGCCTTCCTGATCGCAATGACGTTCAGGCCATTCCCCAAGGTCGAGGCCGAGCCCGCAGCGGCACCGGCATAGGAGGCATGCGCGTCATCCTGCGGCCAAAGCCACCGCTCTGTGGCAGCATCGCCTGTCACTCAGGCTCTGTCAGGAAACCGCAATGGCACGCGTGCGCTGTATCACCGAGATGGGCATGGGGGTCGATGTTCATGGCAAGGATGCCACCAAGGCGGCGAAGCGCGCGGTGTCGGATGCGATCAGGCATTCGAGCCTCGGCTTCTTCCGCATGCTCGGCAAGACGGCGAACGACATGTTCGTCGATGTGACCATCGGGGTGCCAGACCCGAGCGGCATCGACACCGCAGCAGTCGCGAAGGAGCTGCCTTACGGCACGGTGACCGTTACTGCAGTGAAAGGCGGGCTGGAGATTCCGGCCGAGAGCGGCGGGGATTCGATCATCATCGCCAATGCCGCCGTCATCGTGAGTCTCGACAACGGCGCGGCAGGTTAGCACCGAGCCAGAGCATGATCCGGAAATAGGTGCAGCGGTTTTCATCTCCGAGCTTCGGGGCAACGATTATTCCGCCCGTTTGCCCGCGTTCGGCGGCGCCCTAAGGCCGCACGGTCGAGGGAACGCCGAATTCCGTTTCAACAACGGCCTGAGGCGCGGTCGAATGGGGAGAGGCGGCGGCCGCGCTGTCCTGCAGGAGCAGGGCGAAAATTTCCCGCGCCTCGCGCACTCCGCGCAGCGTGTGGCGGCCGAGCAGCTCGAGCCGGCCGGTATCGGCGGCAGCTCCAGCGAAATCCGCGGACACCAGCACCTTGCGGCCGAGCGGCTCGCACAAAGCTTCGATGCGCGCGACCTCGTTGACGGCAGGACCGATCACGGTGAAGTCCAACCGGTCCACCGCGCCGACATTGCCGTACAGCACTTCGCCGCAATGCAAGGCGAGATCGACCGTCGCGGTCGGCTTGCCGGCCTCGCTCCGCCCGAGATTGAGAGCCTCGAGCGCCGTCATCGCCTCGGCGGCTGCATCGAGAGCGTCCCGGCAGGTCTCGCGCTGCGACTGCGGCTCGAAGGGCAGTATGGCGAGCATGCCGTCGCCGAGGAATTTGAGCACCTGGCCGCCGCGCGGACGCAATGACGCCGCCAGTGTTTCAAACACGCCGTCGAGCAGATCGATGACGACTGGGCCGGGCCAGGCGTCGGCGATCGGCGTGAAGCCGCGGATGTCCGCAAACCACAGGACCGCGCGGATGGTTTCGACCGAA
>Ga0335085_10010628_pt1 | contig 13747 bp, 12 predicted proteins | sample Lox_Sample_45_FD_206712 | JGI IMG/M metagenome (GOLD analysis project Ga0335085, IMG submission 206712) | Soil microbial communities from Loxahatchee National Wildlife Refuge, Florida, United States - Lox_Sample_4.5 | ecosystem: Environmental > Terrestrial > Soil > Wetlands | place: USA...
TGAGGATTATAAGTTAGAGATAGAATGAACGAATTTGCGATATACGATTTACGATTGACGAGCCCTCTGGCCGAAATCGCGTAAATCGCAAATCATAAATCGATATGAACTTTGTCGTTTTACAATTTCCGGCATCGAACTGCGACCAGGACGCCATCCACGCCGTGCGCCTGCTCGGCCACTCGGCCCGGCTGCTCTGGCACAAGGAAAACTCCCTCGGCGACACCGACGCGGTGCTCGTGCCCGGCGGATTCAGCTACGGCGATTACCTCCGCTGCGGCGCCATCGCGCGCTTCAGCCCGGTAATGCAGGCCGTGAAACAATTCGCCGACAACGGCGGCCTCGTGCTCGGCATCTGCAACGGTTTCCAGGTCCTCACCGAAGCCGGCCTGCTGCCCGGCGCGCTCATTCGCAATCGTGACCTGCAATTCCATTGCGAACACATTTTCCTGAAAACTGCCACGAACGATTCGCCCTTCACCAGCCAGATTCCAGCGGGAAAAATCCTCCGCGTGCCCATCGCGCACGGTGAAGGCTGCTATTTCGCCGACGAACCAACGCTCGCGAGCCTCAAGGCCAACAGCCAGGTGCTCTGGCATTACTGCGACGCGAGCGGGAACATCACCGAAACCTCGAATCCGAACGGCGCATTGCAAAACATCGCCGGCATTTGCAACGAACGCCGCAACGTCGCCGGGTTGATGCCGCATCCCGAACGCGCTTGCGAACCGATTCTCGGCAGCGCCGACGGAAAATTAATTTTCGAGAGCATGATCCACGCGTTGCAGAGCCGGCTGGCGAAGGCGGCTTAATTGTGAAATTTGAGATTTGAAATTTTCGATGACCGAACCAGCCATTACACCTGAATTAGTCGCCAAGCATAACCTCACGCCCGAGGAATACGCGCACGCCAGGGAAATCCTTGGCGGCCGCACGCCGAGCTATACCGAACTGGGCATTTTCTCCGTGATGTGGAGCGAGCATTGCAGCTACAAGAACACGCGGCCTCTGCTGAAAACCTTTCCCACGAAATCGCCGAAAATCCTCGTCGGCGCGGGCGAAGAAAACGCGGGCATCATCGACATCGGCGACGGCCTGGCCATTGCCTTCAAGATCGAATCGCACAATCACCCCAGCGCCGTGGAACCATTCCAAGGCGCGGCAACGGGCGTCGGCGGCATCGTCCGCGATATTTTCACGATGGGCGCGCGTCCCATTTGCGCGGTGAACTCCCTTCGCTTCGGCCCAATTGTTGAAGTAGGAGACGACGTGATGAGTCTCACTTCAAATGGGAAGAATGATCAGAGCCTCGTCACCTCGGCTGCTACAAAGCACGAGGAACACGGAGCCACCCTGCGCGAAGCCACCCTCCCCGGCGCGGGCAACGCGACAATCGAAGATCGGCAATCGGCAATCGGCAATAACAAGCGCCTGTTCGCCGGCGTCGTCAGCGGCATCGCGCATTACGGCAATTGCTTCGGCATCCCGACCATTGCGGGCGAAGTTTATTTTGATAAATCCTACGAGGGCAATCCGCTCGTGAACGCGTTTTGCCTCGGCGTATTGCGCCACGAGCAAATCGCGCGCGGCGCGGCCAAGGGCATCGGCAATCCCGTCTTTTACGTCGGCCCCGCAACCGGACGTGACGGCCTGGCCGGCGCGGCATTCGCCTCACAGGATTTGACCGAGGAATCCGCCGAGCAACAGCGCGGCGCGGTCCAGGTCGGTGATCCGTTCATGGAAAAACTGGTCTGCGAAGCGTGCCTTGAATTGCTCGCAACGGGCGCCGTCGCCGGCATCCAGGACATGGGCGCGGCGGGTCTCACCTGCTCGACCTGCGAAACCGCGGCGCGTGCGGGAACCGGAATTGAAATCGAATTGGACAAGGTGCCCCAACGCGCGCCGAACATGTCCAGCTACGAAATCATGCTCAGCGAATCGCAGGAGCGCATGCTGATCATCGTCCACAAGGGCCGCGAAGAGGAAGTGAAGCGGATTTTCGACAAGTGGGATTTGCCGTGGGCGGAGGTTGGTTTTGTCACCGACACCGGCCGCATGGTCGTAAAGCATCACGGCAAAGTGGTCGCGGACATTCCCGCAAAAAAAATCGCCGACGAATCGCCCATCTATCAGCGCGACGCGCAGGAGCCGGAATATTTGAAAGCCGTTCGCGCGTTTCGCCTCGACGGCACCGCTGACATCGCGAATGGCGCAGACGCCGCAAAAGCTTTGAAACAATTGCTTGCCTGGCCGAGCATCGCGTCGAAGAACTGGGTTTATCGCCAATACGATCACATGGTGCGCGACGGCTCCGTCGTTTGCCCCGGCAGCGACGCCGCCGTGATCCGGATCAAGAGCGACTCACTTCCAGATGCTGATTCCGGAAGCACGGAACACGGAGCACGAAACATTGAAAAGCTCGTTGCCATGTCGGTCGATTGCAACGGCGTCTACGTTTATCTCGATCCCTACGAAGGCGGCAAAACCGCAGTGGCCGAAGCGTGCCGCAATCTCGCCTGCTCGGGCGCAGCACCGCTCGGTGCCACCGACAATTTGAATATGGCCAACCCGCACAAGCCGGAATTGTTCTGGCAGATCAAGGAAAGCGTGCGCGGCCTGGCCGATGGTTGCCGCGCTTTCAACGCGCCCGTGACCGGCGGCAATTGCTCGCTCTACAATCAGAGCCCGAACGGCCCGATCGATCCGACACCTACAGTAGCCGTCGTCGGCCTCGTGGAAAAACCCGAGCACGTCACGACGCAGTGGTTCAAGGACGAAGGCGACGCAATCATTTTGCTGGGCGAACCCGTCGACACCGCCGATCCACTGCAAGGCCTCGGCGGCAGCGCTTATTTGCAGGTGATTCACGGCAAAAAAACCGGCTCACCTCCCCGCTGCGATCTCGGCAGGGAAAAGGAATTGCACCTCGCCCTACGCGCGCTGATTCATTCGGGCGTCGTAAAAAGCGCCCACGATTGCAGCGATGGCGGCCTGGCCGTGGCACTGGCCGAAAGCTGCATTTCGCAACTCGTCGGCCGCGAAACCCCGCGCCTGATCGGCGCTGAAGTGGATTTGACCGGTGTGGCGGCGCCTCGGCAGAGCGCCGCCAATTCAACTGACGAGACAAATGCGGCGCTCTCCCGAGACGCCGCTGCGCCCAGATTGGACGCCCTCCTCTTCGGCGAAACCCAGGCGCGCGTGGTCATCTCGGTTTCCCCGCTAAACGCAGGCAAAGTCCTGGCGCAGGCAAAAATTTTGGGAGTGCCTGCAGTGGCCATCGGCAAGGTTGGCGGAACCTCGCTGCAAATCAAAGCCGATGAGCAAACACTGACGGCGGAGGCGGCTGAACTGCACGACCTGTGGTGGAATTCCATCGCGCGCGCGATGAAATAATTACCCTGAAACCGGTTTCTTCCAAATCGGCACGACGCGTTTCATTTCGTCGATGAGCCACTGGCACGCCGCAAAGGCCTCACCGCGATGCGGCGCCACCACCTCCACCCAAAGCGACGGCTCGTTCACCTTCACCACGCCCACACGATGCACCAACCGGACTGATTCAATCGGCCAGCGCTTTCCCATTTCGTCAAAAAGGAGATTGAATTGATGCTCCACCATTTTCTGAAACGCTTCGTATTCGATGGCCGAAATCTTTTTCTCCCGCTCCACCCCGCGCACCACCCCCAGGAAATTCACCACCGCCCCGATCGCGCTTGATATCTTGCGTTCGCTCAGCAAAGCCGCTTCATTAATCGGCTGCGTAGTAATGGTCAATCGACGTTTCAAGCCAGTTCACGCGTAAATCGTAAATCGCAAATCCACAATGCATCACCCGCCCTGAACGGGCGGAAACAATGAAACTTCGTCGCCGTCCTTCAGAACATAATTCCTCGGCTGATAATCCACGCCCACAGCGACCAGCATGGATTTTTCCATGGCGCTCAATTTCGGAAATCGCCGGAAAATCACGTTCAACAAATCGGCCAGCGTGCCGCCTTCATCGACGATCTCCGAAGTTCGTTCGCAGCCGGCCAGATCCTTGAAATAGGAATAAAAATGGACCGAAACATCCATGGCTTACTTGCGATAGGGCGACTTCTGCACTTCCTTGAAGACATGCTCGTGCAGCACGCCCACGAACGGCAGATTCCGATAGCGCTCGGCGAAATCAAGGCCGTAACCGACCACAAAATAATCGGGGATTTCGAAGCCGACGTAATCGGCCTTCACATTTTCCACGCGCCGCGCGGCTTTGTTCAGGAGCACGCACGTGCGGATTTTACGAGGACGCAATGCTTTCAATTTTTCCAGCACGCGCGTCATTGTTTTGCCGGTATCGAGAATATCGTCCACGAGCAGCACGTCACGATTTTTGACATCGATGCGCAATTCCTTGGTGAAAACCAATTCGCCGGATTCCGTACCTGCGCCGTAACTGGACACCCCGATGAAATCGAGCCGCAGCGGCAGATTCAGACGCCGAATCAGGTCCGCCAGGAACATAACTGTGCCGCTGAGCACCGAAACAACCACCATTTCGCGCCCGGAAAAATCTTTCTGAATGGCCTGGGTCATCTCGCCGATGCGGCGCGCGAGTTGTTGCTCGGTGATGAGCACGCGCTCGATGTCCTTAAGCCAGCGGATATCCACGTGCGGCGATTTCCGGTCTTCGGGCGTGTCAGAAAGGTCCGGAATCGTGCTCATCGGGGAACGTCTCTTCTTCGAAAAGGCAGGCAAAACTGGTCTGAATTTTCCATTACACAAAGAATCGGCAAGCGCGCCGCAGAAGCAAGTCCAAAGGTGAAACCAGGGCGCGAAACGCAAAACGCGAGACGTGAAACGTGAATGGAAGGTCACATTTTACGCTTCACATTTTCGGCCCCCAACTTTGCCCTTTGAAGTTGGAACGTCAAACCGTATAAAGAACCCATGACTTTGCCGATTATCCTCAAGAGCGGAGGGGCGGTTTTCCTGCTGATCCTGTTCGCCGGCGCGGTGGCCGTGGTCGTGTTCATTGAGCGCTTCCTGCACTGCCACCGCGCGCAGATCAACACCACGGAATTTCTGAATGGTGTCCGAAACGTTCTCCGGCGCGACAACGTCGTCGAAGCCATTTCCATCTGCGACGCCACGCACGGCCCGGTCGCACGGCTTGTCAAAACTGCCATTCTCAACCGCGACAACGGCCGCGACCGGGTGCGTGAATCGCTCGAGGAGGCAGGGCTTGCGGAAGTTCCGCGCCTGGAGGAAAAATTAAATTTGCTCGCCACCATCGCGCAATTGGCGCCGTTGCTTGGACTGTTCGGTACCGTGCTCGGTCTGATGAGCACGTTCCAGGGAATTAAACAACTTGGCCCGACCGCCCACGCAGGCGATCTCTCCGATGGTGTTTGGCGCGCGCTGATTTGCTGTGCGGCAGGGCTTGCGGTTTCGATTCCCGCGCACGCGGCATATAATTACCTCGTCAGCCGGGTCAATTCGATCGTGCTCGACATGGAGCGGGCCGCGACTGAAATCGTCAACATTGTGACGGAAATGCCCGTCAAGCCGTCATGAAATTTCCACGCAATGCACGCATCTTCCGCGGGCAACTGGATGCTGCGCCGTTTGCGTCCGTGTTTTTCCTGCTGGTGATTTTTGTATTGCTCGGCTCGATGCTCTACGCACCGGGGATTCGCGTGAGTTTGCCCTCGGCGGGTGAATTGCCGCTGGCGGGCGCAGAAGGCCCAACGCTTTCAGTAGCGGTTACAACAAATGCGCTGTACTTCGACAACCAGCTTATTTCCGAGAACGAATTCTCCAACCGTCTTTACACCGCGACGCGAAACCTTGGCAAGCCGATGACCTTGATCGTGCAGGCGGATAAGGAGGTCACAGAGGAAAAGCTGATTCACCTGCGGATTCTTTCATATCAGGCCGGCGTGCAGGACATGTTGCTGGCAACGCTGCCGCGCGTGTTCGATTCGCCAGCATCCCAACAGGCCAAACCATGACTTCGGCGACGGCAGATCCGGACTCTGAGGACACGGTGGAGCGAGCGAATCATAAGACGCGGCTGCGTCCCGGATTGTGGATTGCCACGGCACTCATTTTTGCAGCGCAGGTTGGCTTGCTTTTCTGGTTCGGCAACCCACCGGCAACATCGCGCATCCGACTGCCCGATCCGCCGGTTGTTCACGCCATCCCCAGAGGCTCGGAGGAATTGCTCGCCCTCCAGGACCCGACGCTTTTTGTGCTGCCGCATCGAGATAATTTTTCCGGTGAAGCCTGGTTAAAAATTCCGGCGCAGGAATTTGCCCCGACGAACTGGACCGAACCGGCGCTTCCGCTTCCGTTATCGCCCAAAGAACTTGGCGCGGCTTTTGCAACGTTCATGGGAACGAATGTGGCGCCGAGATTCCACCCACGAATAGGGTCGGCACTGGACGGAGCAGACCTTGGACCGGAGCCCATGGAAGCGATTGGCAACTCTTCGACGTTGAAAGTGGAGGGTGACCTCGCCCATTTGCATCTGCTCACTTTGCTGCGCCTGCCGCCACAGACGAGCGCGGATTTATTGACGAACACTGTGGTGCAGGTGCTCGTCGACGCGCAGGGTTATCCTTTTTCAGCTGTCGTGCTGACCGGCAGCGGCAGTCCCGCGGCGGATAATGATGCATTGGCACTCGCCAAAACCGTCCGGTTCGAGCCGAAGCAGGCAGCCGCGCTTGGAACCGTGCCTCCGGATACGATGACGCTGGGAAAATTGATTTTCGAATGGCAAACACTGCCACCGCCGCCGACCAATGCGCCGCCTGCTCATCCTTGATATGACCATTCCCAAACTTCTCTTTGGATACCTCTTTGTCCTGCTCGGCGCGCTGACCATCACCGTGGTTTACAGCGAATTCCGGCAAAGGCGCTTCAAACCCACGCCCAGCCAGGACCGGATTTTCCGCTGCACCAAGTGCGGCTCGGTTTACACCGATGATCCGGATGTGGATCGCTCCCGCTGCGCGCAGTGCGGGCAACTGAACGAGGCGATTCAGTTTTAATGTTACGCTCCTCCATTCGTGAGGTTTTTTCGAAAACTAATTCCCCGTTTTCAATTCGACCACGTCGTGGGGAGCGGCTTCGCGCTGGCCGGCGGGGCTGACGCGGATGTAGCGCGCCTTTTCGCGCAGTTGCGCGAGATTTGCGGCACCGAGGTAGCCCATGCCGCTTTGGATGCCGCCGATCAATTGCGCCAGGACGCGGTCCACTGAACCCGATACTTCCTTCAATGCTTCGACGCCTTCGGGCGCGACTTTCATGGCGGGATTTTTTTCGTGTCCATAACGCGCCGCCGAGCCCGCTTTCATGGCTGCCAGGCTGCCCATGCCGCGGTATTGTTTGTAAAGCTTGCCGCCGATTTCCAAAACTTCGCCGGGCGCCTCTGTGCAGCCGGCCAGAATGCCCCCGCAAATCACCGCATTCGAAAGGGTAAGCGCTTTGACGATATCGCCGGATTTCGTGATGCCGCCGTCGGCGAGGATGGATACTTTTTTCTTCGCTGTTCCGTGCGAGGAAACGTAGAGGGCGGTCATTTGCGGAATGCCCACGCCGGCGACGATGCGCGTGGTGCAAATCGAGCCGGGCCCCTGGCCGACCTTGACGGCGTTGGCGCCGCAACGGGCGAGAAATTCCACGCCGTCCGCGCTGGTCACGTTGCCCGCGATGAGCGGCAATTTGGGAAAAGCGTCGCGCAACATTTTCACCGTGTCGCCGACGCCCCTGGTATGTCCGTGGGCGGTGGAAACCGCGACGACGTCCACGCCGCGCTCCACCAAACCGCCGACGTGGGTGAGAATGCGCTCCCGGTCCAATTCGCCAAAGGCATTGCGCGTGGCCGAGACGGCGGCGCCGCAGATGAGGTGCAGGTTTTTATCGCGCGCGGGCTTGAACTGCGCGCGGCGCTCCTGCGTGATGCGCTCGACATCGCTCATCGTGATCAACCCGCGCAACATGTCCTTGTCATCCACGACCAGCAATTTGTGGATGCCGAGGTGTTCGGTGAAAAATTTATCGGCGCGCGCGATGGGGTCCTTGCCGAGTTCCTTTTGATTGATGGTGTGGACCTGCGAGCGGGGCTGAAGCGCCTCGGCCACTTTCTTTTGGGCATAACGCGGCTTCACGACATGGCCGGGCAACAGTCCGACGAATTTTCCTTTTTCATCCACGACGGGGAATGTGCTGAAGCCGAATTTTTTCTCTTCAATCAATTCCAGCACGTCGCCGATGAGCTGGTCCGGCGTGACTTTGATCGGCTCCTGGATCAATCCGTGCACGTGATGCTTCACGCGGCTCACTTCGGAAAGCTGCTGCCGCTCCGGCATGTTGTAATGGATCAGTCCGAGGCCGCCGTTGAGCGCCATGGCGATCGCCATGCGTGACTCCGTCACTGTGTCCATGTCGGACGAAATGATGGGAATGTGGAGTTCGAGGCCCTCGGCGAGAGTGGTATCGAGGTGGGTTTCGCGCGGAAGAATCTCCGAATAAAGTGTCGCGAGGGTGATGTCGTCGAAGGTGAGGCCGATGCCGCTGTAAGCCGGGAAAAACGCGTCCGCGTTCTTGTAGAACCGGGAATCGATACTGTCAGAATCTTTGTGCGCTGCCATGGATTAGAAAAACAATTTAATCAGCATATGGCAACTTCGAAAAACATCAAAATCCGTCCAAGGGCAAACGCTCGCCGGGGCGCGTTTCCTATTGCGACAGGCAACAGGTCTCTTCACAGAGTATTATTTTTGATGATGCACGATTCATTCGCACGAATATTTTTTCATCCCAAAATGCTCAAAAACCCCCAAAAAGTCGCCAAAATCAATTACTTGCGACTTTCCAACGCGGGAGTGCGGGCCGCACTGGCAAGAACGCGAAAAAAACGGATTGTTCGCGCCGATCGGGAGATCGGCGCTCCGAGCTTCGAAATTCGGACGCGGAAGTGCGGGCCGCACGGGCGGGGGTTATTTCAATTTGGTTCAATTTACTTCAATTCGGGGGAGAGGATCGAGGGTCGATGGGGGGAGATGGCCTCTCCGTGGCATCGTCGGTTTGAATAGTGGTGGGGGTTTTTTCTAACGCGGAATGCGGAATCGTGATTTGTTTTCCCTCTCTTCATTTTATTCACCTTGCCCTTTCATTCTTTCTCCTTGGGGCTATTCAATCACGCTTGGGAAATCGTTCAACACATTTCTGCCTCGTTCATGCGAAAACGCGCCGATCGGCAGATCGGCGCTCCGACTTGGCAAAGGCTGTTCACAGGCTGGGTCTCTTTGCCCTGTATTCCATCCAGAGGGCGCTTCCGAGACAGAGAAATCCGATGACAATAAACACACCAGGCTGAGACTCATAACCCACAAATAGAATGATAGCGATGAGTGCGGCTAAAAATGCTGCCGTCTTCCAGCCTTTTTCAGACCATTCACGCCAAAAATCCCGCGCCATGCCCAACCATTGTTTTCGAAACAAAATCAAAGTGGACGCCATCAGCGCAGGCAAAATGAAGTCATAGATTCCCTTGGTGGGAAGATTGATTATCATGTGTAAAATCACGACGGGGATGAGCGAGCGTGTGCGCCAGTAGGCATAGCCCAATCCCACCATGATCGGGATGAGGCTGACAATGGTCCCGATGCTCAAGATGTTCATTTGCTGATACTGTTGATGGCTGAAAGTCATGAATAACGCCACAATCACAATCGCACCGACGCCTCCAAAATTCTCTTCCAGCCGGGTCTGACAATAACCGCGGTAAAATAATTCTTCAAAGATCGGCGTCACAAGAAAGCTCGACACCGCCAGGAACAGCCAGAAGGAGAGCGTCCAGTTTCTGTCCAGCAGGGCCCAAAATGCCGGTTGCGGGCCAAGTGCAAAAAACCGCTTCGCGATCCACAAGAACTTTATGGGCATCGCGGTCAGCGCAAACAGGATTACACCCATGCCCACAAGCCGCCAGACCGGCTGCCCAGCAGTTGTGACTCCGTAATGTGGCAATCTCAGATGTCGGCGCCACCAGCCGATCGCAAAGGCGGGCAAGAATAAGCACGTGTATTGAACGAGAATCATTTTTAGCCAGAGGAAGCTTATTGCGACAAAATCAGGCACCGATGAAGTGGACGTTGGCCGAAAAAGGGGGCCGAAGGGATCAATTTTCAATAGGGAGAGCAGTTTACCGGAAACAAAATTCCCGGCGATCAGAACACCCAAAACTTCCAGCAGTGCTGTAATCTTTCGCAATAAATCGGAACGCGACTTGGTCGTTGGCTCGGGCATCTCCAGGATATTTTTCTGAAATAATTCCCTAAATTTGTGACAGCTTCCTTGTTTCACTGCCGCAGTGCTAAAAAGCAGTTCTCTGACAAAATGGCAACTGCGAAAATATGAAAATCAATTCTCATTTCTAACGCGAGGAGAGACCGCTTTTTGTTCTTGCAATAGAGCCTGGTGAGTTTAAACCGGTTGGAGATTGTGGCTCTCCCCGGAATGGAGCCGTGTCTTGGAGGAGGCATAAATCCGCTACGGCCAAATACCCATGAGCCGTCTATGAAACTATCACGCATTCTGCTTCCAATTGCGCTCGTAATTCTGTCCCTCCATCCAACGCCCGCCGCCGCCGCCGGTCAGCAACTCGACATCTGGACGTGGCGCAACCCTCTGCCGACAGGCAATCAATTGAACGGCGTCACCCACGGTATCATCAATGGTAATACCCTGTGGGTGGCCGTGGGCGCGAACAACACCATCCTCACCTCGCCGGATCGCGTCAACTGGGTCCAGGAAATCACGCCCGACGGCTTGACCAACTGCACCCTGTCGGGGGTGGTCTATGATTCTTCCCTGAAAATGTTCGTGGCGGTGGGGGCGGATGACGCCTCCCCGCCGGACAATGAGATTCTGACCTCGCTCGACGGCACCAACTGGGCGGCGAATGCCCAGTCGGGTGGGATTGGCACCGGCGGCTTGCTCGCCGTTGCCTGTGATGGCAGCGGTGATTTCATGGCCGTCGGGAAAGGCGGCGTTAATTTGTATTCGTCCGGGTCCGGCGGCATACAATGGACGAACAACTCCGTTATTAACCAGCCGAACGTGGGGATTCAAGATTTCGACGGCGTGACCTTCGGGCTGATAGGCGCGAGTCCCGGCAGCCCCGGATTTGTGGCGGTGGGATTCGCCGGCAGCATTTGCACCACGACCGATGGCGGAACCACTTGGGCGAGTCGGGATTCATCCCCCCAGTTGACTTCCTATAATCTTAGCGGCGTCACCTATGATATCAACAATGGGTTTGTGGCGGTGGGGTATCTGGACATTCTTAATTCGCCGGATGGCGTCGCTTGGTATGACACGCCTTATGACTCTGGGAACGCGGTTGTGTTCGGCGATAACTTGTTTGTGACAGTGGGTAACTACATATACACTTCAAAGGGCAAATCAACGGCGTTCGGTCCCACCAACACTTGGACTCTATACAATGTCAATTATTCTTTTGATGCCATTGATTGGGATGCCGGAAGCGGCACTTTCGTGGCCGTGGGATCGTATGGCACGCTCGGCACTTCAACCGACGGGACAAACTGGACGTCAGTCAACACGCCCGCGTTGGCAGGTTCATTGACCGCTATTGCTTATGGCGCGACCGCGGGCGGCACAAATCTGTTTGTGGCGGGCGGAAGCGGAATTTATGGAACACCTGCCGTCGTCACTTCCACTAATGGCTATGATTGGCAATTGGATACGGATTCCTCCCTCGATCCCATGGTTTACGGGTATTTATATAACGCGTCTATCAACGGCATGGCCTATGGCAACAACGAGTTTATGGCGACGGTCAACACCTCCTTGGGCTTCTCGGGCGATAACAGCGTTATCATCTCCTCTCCGGACGGCCAGGTCTGGACGCCGAATTATTCAACATCCTTTTTTTTGAATGGCATCACTTATGGCATGGTGAACGGCGGCCCGGCGTTTGTGGCGGTGGGAAGGGACAACTACATCGTCATCTGGTCCGGCAATCCCGGCGCTTGGGCGGCATCTTCCTTATCACTCTCGCCCTCCGAGACGCTGAACGCGGTAACCTACGGCGCTCCAGCCGCCGGCGCGCGCTTCGTAGCCGTCGGAGGACCGGGAATTGTCTACACTTCCTTTGATGGTGCTGCGGCCTATTGGAACAACGCGCCCAATCCTCCGCTAACCGGCGCGGCGGCGTCAGCCACGTTTTACGGAGCGGCCTATGGCAATGGGGTGTTCGTGGCGGTCGGCTCGGGTGGAACCATCATAACTTCACCTGACGGCTTGGATTGGACCACGCGAACTTCCGGAATCTTGCCCAATTTGAATGGCGTAACATTCGCCAATGGCCTGTTCGTGGCCGTCTCATACGACTACTCAACCGGCGGCGGCACCTTCATCTCTGCGGATAAAGGCGTTACCTGGACGCCATCCTCTGTCGTGACGCCAGGTTCGTTGAAGGCCGTGGCTTCCGGAGATTACCAATACATCACGGTCGGCGACAGTGGCGATATTCTTGGCAGCGTGCTGGCGGTTTTCCCCACCGCACCAGGAACTTTTCATTTTAATCCGTTTACTCGATGTCTCACTTTCCAAGTTATGGGTCCGCCGGGACGAAACTACGGAGTTTATGTTTCCGGTGACCTCATAAACTGGTCACTGCTTCCGGGCCCACCTATAAATTTCAATTCAGGCCCCGTCCAGTCGGTCCAGGATTGCAGTCAATTGCCGAATGCATTTTACTACCTTGGCCCGCCGGGACCGTAAGGCAATTGATGAAAATCATCCGCTCATTCAGGCGGCAACCGCCTGCTCGCCATCGGCCAGCGTTTCGGAATCGTCCCGGCATGTTTCTAAAAAAACTCGTAGCCGCCGACATGAGGAGGCTCATTCTGCCAATAATCTTTTTCCCGAAACAATTTGAGCCTCGTCACCTCGGCTCCTACCGAAATCTGAATCTTTACAAACGTTCTCAACCAAAAATCAAATTGAAAGGAGCGTAGTCGTGAAAACCAAAATCCCACTCATATTCGACTTAAACGTCAAGGCAGGGCGCGACGCTCCGCGTGCGCCGCAATGTTGCCTGACCACCCCGGCGCGCAGAGGACTGACGCGCCCTACCATCATCCGACATGCCGCACTGTTTCTCCTGCTGCTCTCAATCCTCAATCCTCAACTCTCAACCTGTTTCGCCCAAGGCACGGCCTTTACCTATCAGGGCCGGCTCCAGAACAACGGCAGTCCGGCCAGCGGCACTTACAATCTGGAGTTCACATTGTTCGGCACCAACACCGACGGCACACCCCTCGCCGGGCCCGTGACCACCAATCGTGTCATCGTTACCAACGGCCTGTTCACCGTGACGATTGATTTTGGCTCCGGCGTTTGGAACGGCCAGACCAACTGGCTGGAGATTGGCGTGGAGACCAACGGCGTCAATACCTTTGCCACGCTGACGCCGCGCCAGCAATTGACGCCCACACCGTATGCCATTTACGCGGAAAATGCCGGCAATTTGAGCGGCACATTGTCGGCCTCCCAATTGACCAGCATTGGCAATACCGGTGGCAGTGAAAACTTCTTTGTCGGACTGTCGGGAAATTCGACGATGAGCGGCTCCGCCAACACAGCCAATGGCTTTTATGCCCTGCTGCACGACACGAGCGGCTCCGACAACACGGCCGATGGCGCCGTGGCGCTTTTGGACAACACCAGCGGT
>Ga0335085_10010629_pt1 | contig 13747 bp, 12 predicted proteins | sample Lox_Sample_45_FD_206712 | JGI IMG/M metagenome (GOLD analysis project Ga0335085, IMG submission 206712) | Soil microbial communities from Loxahatchee National Wildlife Refuge, Florida, United States - Lox_Sample_4.5 | ecosystem: Environmental > Terrestrial > Soil > Wetlands | place: USA...
TCGGCCGGCGCCGACGTGGCCCTGCCAATCTGGATGCGGATCGTCGCCCGGATGAAGGAAATGGGCGCCGTCAGCGAATCGGACGACTTCGAGACGCCGCAGAACATCGTCTTCGTCCCGGTGGACGAGGCGACCGGCTTCCGCGCCACCCCGAAATGCACGAAGACCGTCCTGATGGCCTTCGTCAACGGCACCCAGCCGACCGAGCTCTGCGGCGACGCCCCGCACGCCGTCTCGAACCTGCCGCAGTACTTGCAGCGCGCCGTCTACGCGCCGAAGCGGGGCGAGCCCGCCGGGGGCGAATACCGGGTCACGGACGCGCCGAAGCTCGCCCCGCCCCTGCCGAAGGCCGGTCCTGAGGGAGGGCCTCCCGGATAGGCGCTCAAGGCGTCGCGCCCGCCGCGGCCCGAAGCCGGCTCTCCGCGATGGCCAGGTTCTGCCGGAGGTCGGCTCGTCCCGGCTCGAGGGCCAGCCCCTCTCGACAGAGCCGCGCCGCCTCGGCGGGGCGGCCGGCACGGAGGAGAAGCATCGAACCGAGGGCGCGGCATTCGACGGGGGGACCCCCGAAATCGATCGCCAGCAGGGCCTCCTTGAGCGCGCGAGGCGGATCTACGTCGGCGGTGACCTGGGCCTCCTCCAGCAGCACCTGGCCCGTGCTGGAGACTGGCGGACGGACGGGTTGACTCCGGAGGAGCCTCAGGAGCAGAGAATCGTTGCGCTCGTCCCCGGGGCGCCCTCCCGTCCCGGGTCCTTCACCCGTGCGAAGCAACCTGAAGAGGATCCGCGGGGCCTCGATCCAGCAGGCGTACTCCGGTACGTAGTGGACGCGCTGGAGGGGGTGCAGACCTTCCCGGTACTCCGGGTTCCGATGGATCGGCGCGATGGGTCCGAGCGGAAGCGGGCCCGGCGGACGAGCCGCGACAGCCGTGTAGAGGCGTCCGCAGTCGAGAAGGTATCCCGATCCATTGAGCGCGATTCCCGCGAGCGAGAGCACGATGGCGCCCCGCTTCCAGCCGGAACCGCGGCCCGGGAGAAGGACGACGAAGACGGCGACGGGGGGCGCCAGAAGGCGTGGTCCCCAGCAGAACCCCCCCTCCCAGGCCCACCAGAACAGGTTCGTGGCGAAAAGGGCGGCTGCGGCGACGAGGGCTGCCAGGCGATCCGTCCGACGCGGGCCGCGCCATGCCCGAAGCGCGGTCGGCCAGACCGCCAGAAGGACGAGCGGGGCGAACCAGAGGAGGCCGCGATTGGGAAGAACCGTGAGGCGCAGGAAGGTCCAGAGGGGATCGGCGATCCGTGCCTGCGGGTTCTCGAGCAGGTGAGAGTAGCCCGACGCCAGGGGGTTGCCGAACCGGACGGCATTCAGGAAGAAGAAGAGGGTCACTCCGGGCACGGCGGCGAGAAGAAAAGTGCCGAGGCCGGCCCGGGTCCCCCGACGTCGGCGATGAACGCCGCCGAGGAGCAGGGCCGGCAGCATCACCGCCACCGTGGGCTTGGACAGGATCGCCAGAGAGAGCAGGGCCGACGACGCAGCGAGCGTCCGCCCCCGGCGGGCGCCGCGGAGCCGCCGCGCCCAGAGCGCCCGCTCGAGCGCCGCCGCGCCGAGAAGGACGAGGACCGGCTCCTGAAAGTCCGAGACGCCGAGCGGTCCGAGGAAGGTCGTGACGATCAGCGCCCCGGCGAGAAGCGGCGCGGCCTTCTTCCCGGCCCCTCCGAACCGCGCGAGCCGCGCGAGGGGGAAGACCGCTCCGGCCGTCGCCAGGATCGGGACCAGGCCGAGCAGGGCGTCGGCCACGGCCCCCCGGACGGCTCCCGCGGGGAGGACGCCGGCCGGAACCAGCAGCCCCGCCCGAAGAAGCGCACCGAACGGCGCGTAGACGGAGACGACGCCGGGGACCGCCCCTGGCGCGGGAAGGAAGGTGTAGGGGTCCAGCATCGCCCCCGGCGCGGCGGGAGGGAGGCGGAACGAACCCGTGAACGCGAGGGCGAACGCCGTGCGTAGCAGGAGAAGCCCGTCGCTCGACAGAGGCACCCGCCAGGGGGAGACGAGAGCGAGCGCGGCGGCCACCGTCAGGGCGACGAGAGCCGTCCGGCCCCTCGAACGGAAGGCGGCGCGTGGAGTTGTCATCCGACCGGCTGCCGCATTGTATCGGCTGAAACGGGAGTCCTCCCCGCTCCGGCCGGGCGGGATGCCGGCCTCAGACCGTGGTGGCGAGCGCCTGGACGTGGACCGTGAGCCCCACCGTCACGTCCTTGAAGAGCTTGACGTGGACGGTGTGCTCGCCGAGGCGCTTGATCGGCTCCTCGAGCTCGATCCGTCGCTTGTCGACCTTGACCCCCTTGGCCTCGAGCGCCTCGGCCAGCTCGGCCGACGTGACGGTCCCGTACAGAGCGTCGTGCTCGCCGGCCCTCTTGTGGAGGACGATGCGGATCCCCTCGATCGCCCGGGCGATCTCGAGCGCGGCGTCGTGCTCCTTGGCCATCCGGACGTCGTAGCGCTTCCGCTCCTGCTCCAGCCGCTTCAGGTTGCCCGGCGTGGCCGTGTAGGCGAGCTCCTTCGGGAGGAGGAAATTGCGGGCGTAGCCGGGTGCGACGTTCACGACGTCTCCGCGCTGTCCGAGCCCCTTGATGTCGTCGGTCAGGATCACTTTCATCGGCATGTCACTCCGTCTCGTTCGTCGTTCTCACTCTTCTCCGCCCCCGCCGGTCCCCCGGGTCGCCGCCCACCGATCCACCCGGCCCCGGACGTCGAGGAACTCGTCGAGGAGCCCACCGAAGGCGAGAACGAGCGGCACCGGCATCTGGAAGACGATCACGTAGACCAGAGTCCGGAGGATGAAGCCGGCTCGCCCCCGGTCGAGAAGAGCGCGAATTATGGCGAGCCCCCTCAGAAAAAACAAGGCGAGGAGCGGCAGGAGCACGTCGACCGCGGCTCCCCGGGTCCCTGCCGGGCCCACCGCCGCCGCGAGCCCCGCCGGGACGAACGCCGCCGCCAGCCAGAACGGCGTGACGAAGTTCGCGTAGGAGGGCTCCCGGAGGTCCCGTCGCTCCGCGCCCCAGAGCCGTCCCAGCGGATAGACGAGCGCTGCGGCGAAGAAGACCGCTCCGGTGAGGGCAAGCCCCGGAAGCTGGCCCGCGAGAGCGGCGCCCGTGACGCGGAAGATACGCGAGGCCGCTTCGATGGCCGACTCGTCCCACCCGGTCGTCCGGTAGGTGCCGACGATCTCCGGCACCTTTTCCTCGAAACGCGCGGCGAGCCACGGTCCGGGGTCGGTCCCGGAGACGGACGCGCCCAGGAGGATCGAGAGGAGACCGATGCCGGTGGCTGCCCCGGCAACGAGGAGGACGTCGCCCCGCCGGCGGCCGTCCCGCGCCGACGCGAGGAGAGCGAGCGCCGGGAGCGAGAAGAGCGCGGCTGCGAGGATGGCCGACCAGGCCGCGCCGCCCCACGACAGGAGCGCGCCGATGGCGAACGCCGCCGGCGGGGCGAGGGCGGCCATGGCGAACGCCTCCGCCGCCGAGGGCGCATCGAGGAGGGCCCGCCCGAGGCGTGCGGCCCCGATCGGCGAAAGGAGGAGCCCCGCGGGCGGCACGGCGACGCTGAGGGCCGCCCCCAGCCCCGCCCAGAACGGCGCGAGGAGGAGGCGGGCCACACGTCTTGCGGTCGCGGACATCGGGGCTCGGGCCCCTGCGCCCTCAGTCGGCGACGTAGGGAAGAAGCGCCAGATAGCGGGCCCGCTTGATCGCCTTGGCCAGCTTCCGCTGGTAGAAGGCGGAGGTGCCGCTGATCCGGCGCGGCAGGATCTTGGCCCGCTCGGGAACGAACTGGCCCAGGAGCTTCACGTCCTTGAAGTCGATGTAGCCGATCTTCTCGACCGTGAACTTGCAGACGCGCTTCCGGCGGACGAAGAACTTCTTCTTGCCCCCCTTGCGCGGAGGGCCGCCGGGACCGGAGCCGCTGGACGGATTCGACGACATGGCTTTTCTCTCCTTCCCCTCTTACTCGCGCGGCGGCTCGGCCGCCGGAGCTTCGGGAGCAGCGGTCGCGGCGGGAGCCACGGCTGACGCCGCCGGCTCGGCGGCGGGAGACTCGACCCGGCGCGGCAGCCGCGGCTTCGTCTTCCGGGCCACCTTCTGCCCGTGGCGCATCTCTTCGTCCACGCGGACGGTGAGGTAGCGGAGGACGTCCTCGGAGAGTCCGAGCTTCCGCTCGACCTCCTTCACGCAGGCCGCCGGGCCGGTGAAGAGGAAATTGTGGTAGAGGGCTTCGTGCTTCTTCTTGATCGTGAAGGCGAGGCGGCGGCGGCCCATCGACTCGTCCTTCTGAAGGTTGGCGCCGTTCTCGAGCAGCAGCTTGCGGAATTCGTCGACGACGGCCGCCGCTCCCTGCTCGTCCTTCTCGGGCGTCACGAGAAAGACCATGTCGTAAAGGCGTTCCTGGGGCACGGGGGGACCTCCTTCCGGATCGCGGACGTCCGAAGGCGTCCGCGAGGCACGGCGATGGACCACGGGTCCGGTGCCGGGCCAAGGGTTGATGATCAGTTCTCCGGCAGCTCCTCCGGAGAACGGTTGAAACGGTTCATGGCGGCTTCGATTCCCTCGGAGACGAACACCTCGAGGGCTTCTGCGGCCGCGGCGATCGCCTCGTCGATGACGGGGCGCTCCTTCTTCGAGAACCGGGACAGGACGTAGCCGTCCCGCGGCTCGTCGGGGTGGAAGTTCTCCCCGCCCACGCCGAGACGCATCCGCGGGATCTCGTTCGTCCCGAAGCAGTCGACGATGGACTGCAGTCCCTTCTGGCCGCCCGCCGACCCGGAGCGCCGGATCCGGAGCGACCCGACGGGCAGCGCCACCTCGTCGAGGACGACGATGAGACGCCCGGCCGGAACGTCGTATTTCGTCGCGAGCCCCTTGACCGACTCGCCCGAGAGGTTCATGAAGGTCTGCGGGCGAGCCACCAGGACGGGTGTCCCGCCGACCCGGAGGCGGCCGGTCAGCGCCCGACAATCGAGCCGGTCGAGGCGCACGGAGCCCCCGCCGGTCCTCTTCGCGAACGCTTCCACGACGTCGAAGCCGACGTTGTGCCGCGTGCCGGTGTACCGGTCGCCGGGGTTTCCGAGTCCCACCACGAGGACGAGCTCCTCTTCGCCGATTACTTCTTCTCCTTTTTCTCGGCCTTGGCCGGCTTCTCGGCCTTGGCCGGCTTCTCGGCCTTGGCCGGCTCGGCCGCGGCCTCCTCGGTCTCCTTCTTCCCCTTCTTGATCACCTCGGGCTCGGTCGGAGCCTCCGCCACGCCCTCGACCGGCGCCGCGGCGGCCGCCACCGGCACCTCCTCGGCCCTCGGCATGCCGACGTGGACAACGACCCGGTCGGGCGCCTCGAGAAGCCGGATCCTGTCGCCGAGCTTCAGATCGGCGACCCGGACCGCCTCCCGGGCGTGAAGGTGGGAGACGTCGATCTTGATCGAAGCCGGGATGTCGGCCGGGAGGCACTCGACCTCCAGGTCGTGCGTGACCACGTTCAGGAGGCCTCCCTCGTTCTTCACCCCGACGGCGATCCCCTCGCATTCCACCGGGACGGCGACGCGGAGCTTCTTGTCGAGGAGGACCCGGACGAAGTCGACGTGGAGCAGGGCGCGGGAGACCGGATCCACCGCCATGTCGCGGATCATCACGTGCCGCTGCATGTCGGTCCCCTTGAGGTGCAGCTTGAAGATCGTGTTCTCGTGCATCCCCTTCCGGAGAAGATTCACGAGCGTCTTCCGCTGCACCTTCAGGGCGAGGGTTTCCATCCCCTTGCCGCCGCCGTAGATGACGGCGGGGATCAGATCGGCGGCGCGCAGCCGGTTCGCGGCGTTCTTGCCGGTCTCGTGGCGGCGCTCCACCTCGACGACGATGTTGTCCTGGATCATTCCGGCATCCTTTCTTCGGGCGTCCGGTCCGGGGCGATCCTCACCGGGCGGACGGTCCGGTCCTCGGGAGCGCGGGAGTATAGACGATTCAGACGAAGAGGGACGAGACCGAGGCCCCCTGGTGGATCCTCTGGATCGCCTCGGCCAGGAGGGGGGCGATCGAGAGCGGCGTGAGAAGGGGGCACCGGGCCAGCTTTTCCTCGAGCGGGATCGTGTTGGCGCAGAAGATCTTCTCGATCGTCGAGCCGTTGATCCGGTCGATCGCGGGCCCGGACAGGACGCCGTGCACGCACCCCGCGAAGACGCGGTTCGCCCCGGACTCCTTGAGCGCCATCACCGTGTTGATGAGCGTCCCGGCCGTGTCGATGATGTCGTCGACGACGATGGCGTTGCGCCCCCGGACGTCGCCGATGACGTGGAGGACCTCCACCTCGTTCTTCCCCTTCCGCCGCTTGTCGACGATGGCCAGCTGGGCGCCGAGCCGCTTGGCGAAGGCGCGGGCGCGCTCCACGCCGCCGGCGTCGGGCGACACCACGGTGATCGGCTCGAGGTTCGCGTCGCGGATCGCGTCGAGGATGACCGGCGCCGCGAAGAGGTGGTCGACGGGGATGTTGAAGAAGCCCTGGATCTGGGCCGCGTGGAGGTCGATGCAGAGGGCGCGGTCGGCGCCCGCCGCCGTCACCAGGTCGGCGATCAGCTTCGCCGTGATCGGGACGCGGGGCTTGTCCTTCCGGTCCTGCCGGGCGTAGCCGTAGTACGGGAAGACCGCGGTGACGCGCGAGGCGGAGGAGCGCTTGAACGCGTCGAGCATGATCAGCAGCTCGAGGAGGTTCGCGTTCACCGGCGGGCAGGTGGGCTGGACGATGAAGACGTCGGCGCCGCGGACGTTCTCCTCGATCTGGCAGTAGTTCTCGCCGTCCGAGAAGTTGTAGAGCGTCACGCGCCCCGCCTCGCGGCCGAGATTCCGGCAGATCTCCCCGGTGAGCGCCGGGTGCGCGCGCCCGCCGAAGACCTTGAGCTCACCGTACGCCAAGCGATCCATGGCCTCTCACCTCGATGGTCTTGGCTGGGGAGGGAGGATTCGAACCTCCGAATGGCGGTTCCAAAGACCGCTGACTTACCACTTGTCGACTCCCCAAGGCGTCCTCATCTTAAGGCTTCCGGCGCCGAAGCTCCTTCGGTCCGCCACGGCAGGGCCCGGCGGCTCCAGTCGGCGCGGGAGAGCGTCCGCGTGACCGCGGCGCGGACACCGCCCCGGCCGTCGAGCGACTCCGCCGCACGGTGAGCCTCCTCCCGGCTCCCAAAGACGCCGAAGACCGTCGAGCCGCTGCCGGAGAGACGCGCCGGGGACGCTCCGGCGGCCCGGAGCGACGCGCGCAGAGCGGCCAGCTCCGGCCGCAGGCGCTCGGCGGCCGCCTCGAGGTCGTTCCGGTCCGGCGGCGCCTTCCCCGCCGGCCCGCGGCGCGGCGGCACCGGAAGCGGCGAGGTGTCCAGCGAGCGATAGACGTCGGGCGTCGGCATCCCGAAGGGCGGAAAAAGGAGGACGAGGCTTTCGTCGGGCGCGTCGGGCAGAGGCTCGATCCGCTCCCCGCGCCCCGTCCCGCGGGCGCGCCCGCCGAAGAGGAAGAACGCGACGTCCGAGCCGACCGAGGCGGCGACGGATCCCAGCTCTTCCCGCGTCAGGCCGAGGCCCCAGAGGGCGTTGAGCCCGAGCAGCGCCGCCGCCGCGTCGGCGCTTCCGCCGCCGAGACCCGCGCCGACCGGAATCCTCTTCACGAGGCGGATCCGCGCGCCGGGGGCCGGCCCCGTCCGCTCCGAGAGCGCCCGCGCCGCCCGGAGGACGAGGTTCGTGCCGTCGGCGGGAATCTCCTCCCCCGCGACCGAGAGCGTCAAACGGTCGTCCTCCTCGAAGAGGAGCTCGTCGGAGAGATCGATCGTCTGGAAGAGCGTGTCGAGCTCGTGGAAGCCGTCCGGGCGCTTCCCGAGGACGAGGAGCGACCGGTTCACCTTCGCGAAGGCCTCGAGCGCCCGGTTCACGGGTTCTCTCCGGGGATCACCTCGCCGGCCGGCCAGTCGGCCCAGCTCTCGAGAACGAGCGTCGCGCTTCCGCGAGGGCCTTTCGCCCGGAGCCGGAGGGGGAAGGGCGCTGCGGCCTCGAACGACACGCGCGCCGACCCCGGGAAGGAGAGCGCCGCCACCTTTCCGTCCGGCGAAAGGAAGGCCTCCCGGCCCGCGCCGTCGAGCCGGATCCGGATCTGGTCGCCCACCCGCTCGACCGGCCGCCCCGAAGCGGGCAGGTCGAGAACGCCCAGAAGCGCGCCGATGGCGTCCGGCGAAGAGAGAGCGCCGGGGAAGGGCGAGGTCTCCCCGGCCCCGGCCCCGCTTCTCGTCAGCCGCCCGCTGCGGGCGTTTCCCGACAGGGGCGCGGAGGCGTTCCAGACGAGCACCGTCCCGTCCCAGTAGACCGTGAGGTACCCGCGCAGGGCGGCGCCGAACTTCGGCGCGGCCTCCCCCCGGAAGAGCGCCTTCAGTCGGCGCGGAGCGTAGGCCTCGGCGCGACGCGATTCCCACGCCGCCACGAAGGGGCCGGCGTCGTCTCCCGAAAGCGGAAGGATCCGCGGAGCCGTCGCGCAGCCGCCGACGACGAGCGCGAGAGAGAGGCTGACGGCGGCCGCCCGCCTCACTTCTTCTCGAGCTTGTCCGCGATCCCTTCGGTCCGGCGGAGCTTCTCGTCGAGCTTCTTCCCGCCGTCCTCGGGCTTCAGCGTCAGCGCCCGTTTCCAGTGAGTCCGCGCCTTCGTGATCTCGCCCTGCTTCTCGCAGACGTCGCCGAGGTGTTCCTCGATCGTCGCGTCGTCGGGGTTGAGCTCGAAGGCCGACCGGAGGTTCTGCTCTGCGAGGTCGAATTTGCCGAGCTGAAAGTAGGCCCAGCCGAGCGAATCGAGGTAGGCGCCGTTGCCGGGATCGAGGTCGACGGCCTTCTGGATCATCTCGAGGGCGCGCGGGAGGTTCTCGCCCCGCTCGGCCCACATGTAGCCGAGGTAGTTGAGTCCCGCCGCGTGATCGGCCTTGACCGCGAGAAGCTGCTCGAACGCGGCCACCGATTCGGCCGTCTTCTTCTCCCGTTCGAGCGAGGCCCCGAGGCGGAAGAGAAGCTCCGGGTCGTCGCGGTACGTCTGGAGGGCGGCGCGGGCCGTGTCGGCCGCCCGGCCGTACTGATCGAGCCGCTGCCAGGCGTCGGCCGCGGCGAGCGCCCCCTCCCGGCTCTCCCGGGCGAGTTCCGCGAGGTCCTTCTCCCCCTCGGCCCGATCCGCTTCCGCGTCGGAGCGGAGAAGGAACTCTCCGAGCGTGGAGCGGACGAGAACCCCGTTGTTCTTCGCCGAGGCCTCCCGCGCCACTTTCAGGCCGTCGGCCGGGCGCTCCCGGTCGCGGGCGATCTGGACGAGGAGATTGAAGGCCTGCATGTTCAGGCCTTCCTCGTCCACGAGATGGGGCGTCAGGAACGACTCGGCGGCGCCGTAGTCCTTCCGGAGATACGCGATGTACCCGAGCTGTCCGTCGACCTGCGAAAGCTCCGGCCCCTTTCCCCCCTTCTTCACGAGGGTGGCGCGGAGAGCGACCAGGATCTGCTCGGCCTCTCCGAGCCGCCGCGCCTCGACGAAGTTGACCGCGCGCCGGAAGGGAACGTCCGGATCGTCCGGGTCGAGGGCGGCCAGCTTTCGCAGGAGCTCGTCCGCCTTGTCGGTCTCGCGCGTCTCCGACAGGAGGCTCGCGGTGAGGCGGATCGCTTCCCGGTTCCCCGGGTCGGCCGCGAGCACCTGGTCCAGCGTTTTTCTCGCGTCAGAGAAGCGCCGGGCGCGGAGGAGGAGCGACGCGTACTGGACCTTCAGCCCGAGGTTCGTCGGCTGCGCCTTGAGGTAATGCTGGACGAGCGGAATCGCCTTGTCCCACCGCCGGCTCCGCTCGTAGACCCGAAGCAACCCGAGGGAGGCCGCGCGGTTTTCCGGATCCATCCGGAGGATCGACTGGAAGACCTCCTCGGCGTCCCCGAACCGGCCGCTCTTCTCGAGAACCTCGCCATAAAGGAGCGGGAGGGCCGGACCGCGCCCCCGGTCGAGGGCGCGCTCTAGGACCGGTATGGCCTCCTGGGGCCGGTCGAGGCGCAGCAGCGCCTGCGCATACGCCATCGCGCCGGACGGCTCGCCGGGCTGAATGTCGTTCGCCTTCTTCAGGGCGGCGGCGGCCTTCTCGAGCCCGGAGCGGTCCCTCGCGTTCGTCAGCAGGACCTGCCCGAGGATCCGCTGCACCCAGGGGTCGTTTGGCGACAGCTCGGCGGCCTTCTTCGCCTCCTTCTCGGCCTCGGCGAGGATGGAGAGATCCCGGAGGAGCTCGGCGAATTCGCCCCGGAGGCTTCCGTCGGTCGGGTCGAGCTCGACCGCCTTGCGAAAGGCCTTCACGGCCGCTTCGAACTCGCTCTCCTGGGCATGGAGCCGGCCCCGGAGGTACCAGTCCACCGCGTCGCGGCGGCGCGCCTCGGCGGGAGTGAGGGAAGACGTCGGGGGCGACGCCGGAGGCGCCTGCGCCACCGCGGGACCGGCGAGGATCAGGACGGGAAGGAGGGGAACGAGGGGAAGGAGGCGCCGGAATGACATCCTGTCGAGGATACCGCGCAAGAACCGCGCCGGGATCTAGAAAACCGCCGGCTCTTCGTATGTCGCGAAGACCTCGCGCATGACGTCCGAGATCTCGCCCACGGTGCAGTAGGCCTTCACCGCCTCGACGAGCGGCGGCATGACGTTCGCGCCGCCCAAGCACGCCGCCTTCAGGTCCGACAGCTTTCCGAGCGCCGTCCGGGCGTCGCGCGTCCGGCGCACCTCGTTGAGCCGGCGGACCTGCTCCTCGGCCGTCTGCTCCGGTATGGTCAGGATCGGGACCTTGTCGTCGGGGACCTCCTCGGTGAAATCGTTGGCCCCGACCATCAGCTTCTCCCGTGCGTCGACCGCGCGCTGGAAGCGGTAGGCGGCGTCCATGATCTCCCGCTGCGGGAAGCCGGCCTCGATGGCCTCGACCATCCCGCCAAAGGCGTCGATCCGCCGGAAATAGTCGAAGGCCCCCGCCTCCATCCGATTCGTCAGCTCCTCGACGAAGTACGCGCCGCCGAGGGGATCGATCGAGTTCGCGACGCCCGTCTCGTGGAGGACGATCTGCTGCGTCCGGACGGCGATCTTCGCGGCGAACTCGGTCGGCAGCGCGAGCGTCTCGTCGAGGGCGTTCGTGTGGAGCGACTGGGTCCCGCCGAGAACGGCCGCGAGAGCCTGAAGGGCCACGCGCGCCACGTTGTTGTAGGGCTGCTGGGCCGTGAGCGAGACGCCCGCCGTCTGCGAGTGGAAGCGGAGCTTCCCGCTCGCGGGTTTCTTCGCGCCGTACCGGTCGCGCATCACCCTGGCCCAGATCCGCCGCGCCGCCCGGTACTTGGCGATCTCCTCGAAGAAGTCGTTGTGGGCATTGAAGAAGAAGGACAATCTCGGCGCGAACTCGTCCACGGGAAGCCCCGCGTCGATCCCGTACTTCACGTACTCCATCCCGTCGCGAAGCGTGAAGGCCAGCTCCTGGAGCGCCGTCGCCCCCGCCTCGCGGATGTGGTAGCCGGAGACCGAGATGGTGTTCCACTTCGGAACGTGCCGTGCGCAGAAGGCGAACTGGTCGGTGATGAGCCGCATCGAGGGGCGTGGCGGAAAGATGTACTCCTTCTGGGCGATGTACTCCTTCAGGATGTCGTTCTGGAGCGTGCCGCCGACCTTCGACCAGGGCGTCCCCTGCTTCTCGGCCACGGCCAGGTACATCGCGAGGGCGATCGGCGCCGTGGAGTTGATCGTCATCGACGTCGTCACCGCCCCGAGATCGATCCCGTCGAACAGGACCTCGAAATCGCGAAGCGTGTCGATGGCGACGCCGCACTTCCCCACCTCGCCGGCCGACATCGGGTGGTCCGAGTCGTAGCCGTAAAGCGTCGGCAGGTGGAACGCCGTGGAGAGCCCCGTCTGCCCATGCCCGAGGAGCGCCTTGAACCGCTCGTTCGTCTGGCGCGCCGATCCGAAGCCGGCGAACTGGCGGATCGTCCAGGGGCGGCCCCGGTACATCGTCGGCTGGACGCCCCGGGTGTAGGGAAACTCGCCCGGCCAGCCGAGGTCGCGCTCGTAGTCGAAGCCCGGCAGGTCGTCGGGCGTCGCCAGCGGGTTGACCTCGGCCGAAGAGACCGTCGTGAAGTCCCTCTTCCAGGCCGGGGTCCTGGCGAAGGCCGCCGCCGCCTTCGCGCGCCACGCCTCCTTCGCCTTCCGGATCCGCTCCTGTTCACCTGTGAGCGGGAGCGTGGCCCGCTCTTCCTTGACGCTCATGTCAGGTATTCTAGCGGCCCGCCCGACGACCGGCTCAGCGAGCGACGGGGCCGAGCGTCCGGTCGAGCCAGGCGTTGACGGCCGGCACCATGACCTCCGCGGGGGGAATGTGGCCGCCGTCGAAAAGCACGAGCTGTTTCGGCTCCGAGAGGAGCTTGTAAAGGGGCTCGGCCTCCGTCTTGAAAGCGAAATCCTCGTCCCAGCGGCCGTTCACCATGAGCTTCGGCGCGCGAATGTGCGGCGCGAAGTTCACGGGATTCGCCTCGGGGACCCATCCCGCCTGCTCCGGATAGATCCCGTCCGAGAGAAGGACGACCGAGCGGTACCGCGGCTCGACGGCCGAGAACAGGATCCCCTGCCAGCTGATGCTGACATTCATGAACGCGAGCCGCGCGAGATCGACCTCCTTCCGCGTCTCGAGGTAGTCGATGCCGCGCCGCAAGTCAACGGATTCGCCGACGGCCCGCTGCCGGAACGCGACGGTCTTCCCTTCCGGACGACGGTATCCCTTCGGCCACTCGCGCCCCGGATAGCCCGGGAGGACCACGATGAACAGGCCGCGGCCGGCCTTCACGATCGAAGCGAGCCGGCCGCCCTCCGCGATCGAGCTGACCGGCTCGCCGCGATAGACGTTGGAGCCCGGGACGAACTGCACGATCTGGTACGGAGCCCGCGCGCCCTTCGGAAGGTAGAGCCACGCCTGGAGGCGCGCGCCATCGGCCCCCCGGAAGCTCACGCGCTCGCGCGTCCAGTCCGGGGTCTCGACTCGTTCTTCGACCTGGCCCTCCGGCGGTGTCCGGTCGTACCGGTAATGCGCCAGCCACGCCTCGAACTGCGCACGGCTCGATCGCGGGTAGGCGGGGGCCTGCTCCGTGCGCGAGATCGGCGATTCGCCTTCCTCCCCCGCGGTGCCCGGTAACGCGAGGGCACAGCGGAAGCCGATGCGCTCGAAGCTCGAGAGCCCGGGATAGATGCCGTAGTCGCCAAAGAGGTACGGCGGATCCGTGTAGGCGCCGCCGGCCGTCGCGAATCCTCCGGGTGCGGCGTTGCGCGTCCACTCCGAGACGTTCCCGGCCATGTGAAAGACCCCGTAAGGGCCCATCCCGAAGGGGCCCTGGCGGACCGGGACCGTTCCGGTGCCATCGAAGTTCGCGCGCGGGTCCGCCCCCTGCTGGAGGCCCCACGGCATGACCACGTCGCCCGTCACGGTGAAGGCGCCGTCCCGCGCCGCCTTCTCCCACTGGAAGATCGTTGGAAGCCTCTTTCCGCGGAAGCGCGCGTACGCGTCCGCCTCGTACCACGAGACGCCCGCGACGGGATGGTCGGCCTTGCCGTCCGGAAACGTTCCGCCGCTCCAGCCGCGCGGGCCGGGCAGACCCGTGCGGTCGACGAAGCGGCGCATCGCGTCCTCGAAGGAGAGCGTCCGGTCCTCGTCCCGGATC
>Ga0335085_10010630_pt1 | contig 13746 bp, 11 predicted proteins | sample Lox_Sample_45_FD_206712 | JGI IMG/M metagenome (GOLD analysis project Ga0335085, IMG submission 206712) | Soil microbial communities from Loxahatchee National Wildlife Refuge, Florida, United States - Lox_Sample_4.5 | ecosystem: Environmental > Terrestrial > Soil > Wetlands | place: USA...
TATGTCGGAGCTAAAGCTCCGACTCCGTAAAAAGCCTCAGAAACGACCGAAGCACATTCGCAAGCAACTGCTTCCGGTCTGAGGCCCGGCGGTACATTGACGCCGAGTTCAAAAGCGGCCGGGCTAAAGGCCCCGGCCCTACGTTTAAACCTAAAGCTAATTCAACGGCAACAGCTTCCGGTCTGAAGCCCGGCAGTACATTAACGCCGAGTTCAAAAGCGGCCGGGCTAAAGGCCCCGGCCCTACGTTTAAACCTAAAGCAAATTCAACGGCAAAGGCTGCCGGGCTGAAGCCCGGCGCTACATTAACGTCCAAAGCAAGACCGGGCGGTGCGATTACGCGTGCGGATGACTGGTGGCACGGGTTTGCCACCAGCGACGGGCGGCGATTATGGACCAGAGGCCTTCGACCAGGCCGAAGGGCCAGGCTCCCTGCAGGAAGCCGTAGATCGAGGCCAGCACGCAGGAAACGGCGAACGCCAGAATGAAAAGCGGATGGCGCTTCTCGAGCGCGTAGCAGGCGACCATTACCGTGACGGCGAAGAGTCCGAAGAGGCTGAGCGGTGTCATGTCCGGTCCATTGTGCGTGTGAGTTCATCGTAGCGCCTCAAATTTCCGCGATCCCTCTCCTAGGCCAGTCCCACGTGCGTGATGATCAAATCGATCAGCTTGATGCCGATGAAGGGCGCGATGATGCCGCCGACACCGTAGACGAGCAGATTCCAGCGCAGCAGGGCCGAGGCACCGAGCGGGCGGTAGCGCACGCCGCGCAGAGCGAGCGGCACGAGCGCGATGATGATCAGCGCGTTGAAGATGACGGCGGAGAGAATGGCGGACTCCGGCGTCTTCAGTCCCATGACGTTCAGGATATTGAGCTGCGGGAACGCGCCGGCGAACATGGCGGGGATGATGGCGAAATACTTCGCCACGTCGTTGGCCACGGAAAAAGTGGTGAGCGCGCCGCGGGTGATGAGCAGCTGCTTGCCGATTTCGACGACCTCGATGAGCTTGGTCGGATTGGAATCGAGATCGACCATGTTGCCGGCTTCTTTTGCGGCTTGCGTGCCGGCATTCATGGCCAAGCCGACGTCGGCTTGCGCGAGCGCGGGGGCGTCGTTGGTGCCGTCGCCCGTCATGGCAACGAGTTTGCCCTTGGCCTGCTCCTTGCGGATGAGCGCGAGCTTGTCTTCAGGCTTGGCCTGGGCGAGGAAATCGTCGAGTCCGGCTTCGCGTGCGATGGCCGCAGCGGTGAGCGGATTGTCTCCAGTGATCATCACGGTGCGAATGCCCATGGCGCGGAGCTGATCGAAGCGCTCGCGCATGCCGCCCTTGATGATGTCCTTGAGGTGGATGGTGCCGAGGATGTGGTGATCTTCGGCGACGAGCAGAGGCGTACCGCCGGCGTTGGAAATCGTTTTGACGGCTTCTTCGACTTCGGGCGCAACGCGATTGCCGTTGACCGAACACCACTGCAGGATGGAATCGAACGCGCCCTTGCGGATTTCGCGGCCATCGATATCGACGCCGGACATGCGCGTGACGGCGGTGAACGGAATGAACGTGGCGGCATAGGCGGAAAGCTCGCGGCCGCGCAGATTGTATTTTTCCTTGGCCAGCACGACGATGGAGCGGCCTTCGGGCGTTTCGTCCGAAAGTGAAGAAAGCTGAGCGGCGTCCGCCAGCTCCGCTTCCTTCACTCCCGGGGCGGGGATAAATTCGGTGGCGCGGCGATTGCCGAGCGTGATGGTGCCGGTTTTGTCGAGCAGGAGCGTGTCGACGTCACCCGCAGCTTCGACGGCGCGGCCGGACATGGCGAGGACGTTGCGCTGCACGACGCGGTCCATGCCGGCGATGCCGATGGCGGAAAGCAGTCCGCCGATGGTGGTGGGGATCAGGCAGACGAGAAGCGAGATGAGCACGAAGATCGACTGAGGCGCGCCGGAATAAATCGCCATGGGCTGGAGCGTGACCACCGCCAGCAGGAAGATGATGGTGAGGCCGGCCAGCAAAATATTGAGCGCGATTTCGTTGGGAGTCTTCTGGCGCTCGGCGCCTTCGACAAGCTTGATCATGCGGTCGAGAAAGGTCTCGCCGGGATTCGACGTGATCATGACGATGATTTCGTCGGAGAGCACGCGGGTGCCGCCGGTGACGGCGGAGCGATCGCCGCCGGATTCGCGGATCACGGGCGCAGATTCGCCGGTGATGGCGGATTCGTCGACCGAAGCGACGCCTTCGACCACTTCGCCATCGCCCGGGATGAATTCGCCGGCGGTGACTTTCACGCGATCGCCGGCGCGAAGCTTGGAGCCGGTGATTTCTTCAATCGAGCCGTCGGTGCGGATGCGGCGGGCGATGGTTTCCGAGCGGGCTTTGCGCAGCGTGTCGGCCTGCGCTTTGCCGCGGCCTTCGGCCATGGCTTCCGCGAAATTGGCGAAGAGCACGGTGAACCAGAGCCAGAGGGTGATTTGCAGTTCGAAGCCGAAGCCGGCCTGGTGAAGCATGCGGTCGCGGATCAGGTCGAAGGTGGTGACCACCGAGCCGATTTCGACGACGAACATCACCGGATTTTTCATCAGCGTGCGCGGATTCAGCTTCAGGAACGAATCCTTGATGGCGCCGAAAACGATGCCACCGGTCCAAAGCGATTTTCTGGTTTCGCGAGCAGTCATGGGAGCAGCCTCAGTAAACCTTTCCAGCGTGCATCAGCAGGTGCTCGAGAATCGGGCCCAGGCTGAGCGCCGGGAAAAATGTGAGCGCACTAACGATCAGGATCACGGATACGAGCAGGAACGAGAACAACGGCGTGGTGACCGGGAACGTGCCGCTGGATTCGGGCACGATCTTCTTGCGCGCCAGATTTCCGGCCATGGCCAGCACCGGAATCACCATGAAGAAGCGGCCGAAAAGCATGTCGAAGGCGCCGCTGACGTTGTACCAGGGCGTGTTGCCGTTGAGCCCGGCGAACGCGGAGCCGTTGTTGCCGGCCATAGAGGTGTAGGCGTAGAGAATCTGCGTGAGGCCATGCGGCCCGGGGTTGGTGATGGACGAAGTGCCGTAGGATTTGACGATCGACCAGCCGGTGAATCCGAGGACCAGCAGGCAGAAGATGAGCACGGTGATCATGGCCATCTTCACGTCGTAGGCTTCGATTTTTTTGCCCAGGTATTCCGGCGTGCGGCCCACCATCAGCCCGGCGATGAAGACGGAAATCACGATGAACACGACGACGCCATAGAGGCCCGCGCCGACACCACCGAAGATCACTTCGCCGATCATGATGTTGATCAGCGGAATCATGCCGCCGAGCGGGGTGAAGGAATCGTGCATGCCGTTGACGGCGCCGCAACTGGCGTCGGTGGTGGTGGTGGCGAATAGGGCGGTGTGCGCGAGGCCGAAGCGGACTTCCTTGCCCTCCATATTCCCGCCGGCTTGCATGGCGGAAGTGTGCTGGTCGACGCCGTGCAGCAGCGGATTGCCGTGGGACTCCGCGGTGTAAATCGAGGCGACGCCAGCGAAGCAGAGCAGCGCCATGGCGGCCCAGACGGCCCAGCCGTGGCGCTGCGATCCGGTCATGCGGCCGAGCGTGTAGGTCAAACCGCTGCCCAGCGAGAGCATCATGACGATCTGCATGAAGTCGGTGAGGGGCGTGGGATTTTCGAAGGGGTGGGAACTGTTGGCATTGACGAAACCGCCGCCGTTGGTGCCGAAGATCTTGATGGCTTCCTGCGAGGCGACGGGGCCCTGCAGGATGACCTGGTCGGTGACGGTCTGCGAGGCGGTTTTGCCGTCGGCACCGGTGGTCTGCACGGTTTGCGGATTCAGGAGCTTGGCGGTGTCGTAGGGCTTCAGATTCTGGATCATGCCCTGCGAGACGAAGATCAGCGCAAAGATGATGCAGGCGGGCATCAGCACCCAAAGCATGCAGCGAGTGGTGTCGACCCAGAAATTGCCGATGGTCTTCGATTCCTTACGCGCGATGCCGCGGATAACGGCGATAGCGAGCGCGATGCCCACCGCGGCGGATGCGAAATTGTGATAGGCGAGGCCGGCCATCTGGGTGAGATAGCTCATGGTGGATTCGCCGCCGTAGTTCTGCCAGTTGGTGTTGGTGGTGAACGAGGCGGCGGTGTTCCAGGCCAAGTGCGCCTCGACGCCGGCGAAGTGCTGGGGATTCCAGGGCATGAAGCGCAGGCCCTGGATCCGCTCGATCAAGTACAGAACCAACATGCTGACGCCGCTGAAGAGCAGCATGGCGACGGCGTATTCTTTCCAATCCATCTCACGGGTTTCGTCGACACCCGTGGAGCGATAGATCAGGCGCTCGATGGGCCGAAGGAGCGGATCAAGGAACGTGCGTTCGCGCGAAAACACGCGGGCCATGAAGACGCCGAGCGGCTTGGTGACGGCGAGCAGCACGATAAAGAACAGCGCGATTTGAAACCATCCGTTTGCAGTCATGGTCAGAACCTTTCCGGCCAAAGCAGAGCGGCGAGCAGGTAGATGCCGGTGAGTACGCTGATCGCCAGTAGAACGATGTCGCCTAGCATGGGGAATCTCCCTTACTTCAACTTGTCGCAAGCCCAGACGTAGCCGAGCGCGAGCAGGAAAAACAGAATGGTGCAGCCGGTGAAAATAAGATCGAGCATGGTCGCTATCCTTTCGCGCCGCGTTTGACGGCCAGCCTGCCGGTGCCCTCAACGAACCCGGCCAAGCGGCTTTTCAAGTACGTGGGGACCACGGCAGGCTGCACTGGGCCGGCGCCAATGGCCACAGAGGCGGCGGGCCGGGGAAGCTCGGACTCGGGGAAGAACTCGAGTTCCTCGCTTTCCGGACTGGCGTCCCGCAGTTCGATCGTCCCCATCTCGGGATGACGGCGGCGGCGAAATTCCGCCCAGAATTGCGCGAGCGCGTATACGTAAAAGAGCAAAGTCGGCGCCAGAATCGCGATAACAAAGATGGGCATGGGAGTCTCCTTCGGAACCGGTCCCACGGGCCGATTCCGAAAGTGAGACTACGCCTGGGCCATCAAGATCGAATAAGGGAGCCATAAACTTTCCATAAGGGCACAGGGAGCGCTAAAGCCTTGTACAGCAAGCATTCAGCCTGGCAAAGACGCGCGGAAGAGTTCGGAGGGGACGCCGTTTGAAGTCCGTAAACCACGGCGGATTTATTGAATATTAAGGAGGAGTCGGCGGCGCTGACGTTAGAATCCAATGAGCAGAGGTCGAAGGGACATGGCCGGTCTGCATCGCGTGGTGATACTGGGCGGGGGCTTCGGCGGGCTGAGCGCGGCGATGCGGCTGAAACGCGCGCCGGTGCAGGTGACGCTCATCGACCGTTGCAACTACCATTTATTCCAGCCGCTGCTGTATCAAGTGGCGACCGGCTCGCTTTCTCCCGCGAATATTTCCTCGCCGCTGCGCACCATCCTGAAAAATCACCGGAACACGGAGGTTCTGCTGGGCGAAGCCAAAGGAATCGACGCCGCAAACCGGCGGGTGATTTTGAGCGACGGCACAGTCGAGTACGACACTCTGGTCGTGGCGACGGGATCCAGCCACCAATATTTCGGACACGACGAATGGGAGCAATGGGCGCCGGGGCTGAAAACGATCGAAGACGCCACGGACATGCGGCGGCGGATTCTGCTGGCGTTTGAGACGGCGGAGCGCGAAACCGATCCCGAAAAACTGCGCATGTTGATGACGTTCGTGATCGTGGGCGGCGGGCCGACGGGAGTGGAGCTGGCAGGCGCGCTCGCGGAGATCGCCAACGACACGCTGCGGCGCGATTTCCGGCATATCGATCCTTCGAGCGCGCGCATATTGCTGGTGGAGGGAGGCGACCGGCTGCTGCCGTCCTATCCGCCGCAGCTTTCCGCGGCGGCGCAGAAAATGGTCGAGCGGCTGGGCGTGACGGTTCGCGTGAATGCGATGGTAACGGACATCCAGAAAGACCTGGTGACCGTACGGAGGGGCGACTCCACGGAGCGATATGCGACGCGGACGATTTTGTGGGCCGCGGGCGTGCTGGGTTCGCCGGTGGCGCGCAGCGTGGCGGAGCAGGCAGGCGTTCCGATCGACCGCGCGGGACGAATCCGCGTGGAGCCGGATTGTTCGGTGCCCAGGCACCCGGAGATATTTGTGATCGGCGACCTGGCGCTTTTCACGCACCAGGGAGAACATCCGCTGCCCGGCGTGGCTCAGCCCGCGATTCAAGAGGGGCATTACGTGGCGGTGGCAATCCGGCGCAGGCTGCGCGGCGAGCCGGTCAAGCCGTTCCACTATTTCGACAAGGGAAATCTTGCGGTGATCGGGCGAGGAAAGGCGGTGGCGGACCTGAACTGGCTGCGCATTGCCGGAGTGCCCGCGTGGTTCATCTGGATTTTCATCCACCTGCTCTACATCGTGGAATTTCAGAACCGTCTGCTGATTTTCCTGCAGTGGGCGTGGTTTTATTTCACGTTTGACCGCTCGGCGCGGCTGATCACGGGCAAAAATCCGCTTCCCCTGGATTTATGATCTTCGGTTGGCGCGACTAAGACGCGGCTTCGATATGGGCCGCGTGAATTTTCCCGGCGCGAATCGCTTTGACGAGCGAGGCGTGATCGCGCTCGGCCTGGTCGGCATAGGCGAGCGCAAATTCGCCGATGGCCCGGTCGAACGTATCGTTTTTCCCCAAGTAGCCCGCGATTTTGGCCGGATCGCCGGTGCGGGCGTGGGCGCGGGCCAGCGCCCAGGCGCAAATCTCGACGTATTCGAACCAATCCTCGTGCGACATGTGGCTGATATCGATTTTCATGCGCATGTCGCGCAGTTGGCGGAAGTAGTAATCGCAGCCCTCGTCGTCGCGCGCCCAGCCAAGAAACACGTCGCTGGCGGATTGCAGCATGCGCTGGCCGGTGACGACGCGCTCACCCTGATTCGAGTAACGGCTTTTGCCCGCATAGGGCGCCAGCACGGATTCGTTGGCCTGCTTGAATTGCAGAAAGAGCGGGTCTGTTTCGCCGGCCATCAGCAGGGCCACGTCGCAGCGGGTGCCGACGCTGCCGATGCCGACCACTTTGCGCGCGATATCCACGACGTGATAGCGCTCGAGGACGACGCGGCGTTCTTCCGGGAGCGTGCGGCGGTAGCGCTCGAACATCTTGTGCACGCGGCTGCTGATGCTGGCGATTTCCGGCGGGTGGTAGACGAGCGGCGGCATGTCGATGATGCGCACGCGGCCGTTCTTGCGCGCGGTGATTTTCGGGAACACGTGCTCGGCGGTCTGGAGTTTGGCGCTTTTTTCGATGCGGCTCCAGCGCTTGCGGGCGGCGGAGGACTGCGCCTCGTCGATGAAAACCTCGGCGTCCAGGTGCGAATACCAGACTTCGAGCGCCCGCATTTCAGAATATTCGCGCATGCGCTGGCGATAGGAACGCGCGGCGGCGCGGGCGGCGGATCCGCAGTGCTTGTCGCCGACGCCCAGTTCGCGCCCGGCCAGCACCGTGCTCGCGGCCAGCCTTTTCAGATCCCATTCCCACGGCGCGGGCAGCGTTTCGTCGAAATCGTTGATGTCGAAGACCAGCCGCCGCTCCGGGCTGCCGAAGCCGCCGAAATTGGCGATGTGGCAATCGCCGCACGCCTGCACGCGCAGGCCGGTGGAGGGCGTGGCGGCCAGATCGGCGGCCATGACCGCCGCCGAACCTCGGAAAAAACCGAAAGGCGATTGCTTCATGCGCGCGTAGCGGATGGGAAGCAGAGCTGCCAGCCGGCCGCGATCGGCGTGTTTCAGCAGCTGGATAGGATCGGGGCGGTTGGGCGCAGGTTTCCATTGCGCTTGGGACGATCGCGGTACGCGATCCCGCAAGGATTTGCCGGCGGCCAAGCGATCCGCCGCAGAAGGGCCGATGCCGACGGCTATCCGGCGGCTGGATTTTTCTCGTGTCTTATCGCGTGCTTTGGGCATGGTCGGCGACGGGGCCGGAGAAGATTGTCGGCTCGGCAGGCTGGAAGCGTCAAGTTCAGCGGGGAGCGCGGGCTTTGCCGAGGCGAATTTCAAACCGCCCGGCTCGTTCGCTTGGTAAAATCCGGGGAACCCAGCCAGCCCATCATGAAAAACTACGAGAAGGCCATCTGGACCGTTCTGCTGACGCTGCTGCTGGCCGCTTTGGCCGCGGTGATTTTCACGCATAGCTGGACGGATTATCGCGAGCGGCTGAGGGCGATGCGGCAGGCTTCGAAGACGGCTTCCAATACCGTCGACACGCACGCGCTCGACACGGCGCAGCAGCTGGCGCCGCTGGCCATCACGCATCTCGAGCAGGATTACGCCACGCAGGCGCTGCGGCTGGGCGATCACTCCGTCGACCTGGCGTTTTCCGCGGCGCTGCATGATGCGCTGGAGAATCCCGCGCCGCTTTCGCCGCAGGCACAGCAGGTTTCCGCGCGCGTGAAATCGGCGACCGCCGCAACCGCCGCCGACCAGGCGCGGATCACGCAGTTCACCGCGCTCGCGGCGCACGCCACGGGCAGCGCGAAGGACGATCTGCAAAATCTGATTGGTATCGCGCAGGCGCAGCTGGCGCTCGATCAGGACGATCTGGAGGACGCGCAACAGGAACTGCTGCGGCTGGGCGGCGATCGCCAGACGGCGATCCAGCGGCTGATCGATCAGCGCAAGAATACCGGGAACGCCGAGGCGGCGCTGCAAGTGGGACCGCCGGCGGGTTCGGCCCCATCGATCGAACTGACGCAATCGAGAAGCATCGCGGAGGACGTGCGCGCGTGGTGGTCGCTGAACAGCAAGGAGAAGCTGCTGGCGCAAGCTCGCGCCGACGCGAACGCCCGCGCCGCGGCGCTTTCCTCCGCGCACGCGGCGATCGAGCAGGGCATCGAATCCGCGAACTCACCCGGCCAGAACGCTGCGACGGCTTTGCCTGCGCCCGATGCGGCGCCAAGCCCGAGTGCACAGCCCGCGGCGACGGATGCCGATTCGCCGCTGGCGCGATTGCGGCGGCAAACGGAAGACAAGAAAAATCTGGCCGACATCGGCAAGCGCATCGAGACCGAGCAGCAGCTCGCAGCGGTCTACGCGAACTGGTCGGACATCGTGGAAGCGCGGGCCAAGAATTTCCTGCACGAGATATTCGTCGGAATCTTCTGGGTGCTGCTGATCGCCGTGATGCTGATGGCGCTGAATTACCTGATCCAGCGGATATTCGCCGGAATCGCGCTGGAGCGGCGCGAAATTCACACCGTGCGGGTGCTGATCGTGTTCACGTTGCAGCTGATCGGCGTGCTTTCGGTTTTGCTGGTCATTTTCGGCATGCCTACGAACCTGGCCACGGTGATCGCGCTGGCCGGCGCCGGCATTACCGTGGCGATGAAGGATTTCATCGTGGGCTTTTTCGGATGGTTCGTGCTGATGGGCGAAGACGGATTGCGTGCGGGGGATTGGGTGGAAATCAACGGCGTGGCCGGCGAGGTGCTGAAAGTCGGCCTGCTGCACACGGTGATCCTGGAAACGGGGAACTGGACCGACGCGGGCCATCCGACCGGACGAAAGGTTTCTTTCGTGAATAGCTACGCGATCGAGGGCCACTATTTCAATTTTTCAACGTCCGGCCAGTGGCTTTGGGACGAAATCGAAGTGCAGGTGCCGGAAAACGCCGATCCCTACGCCACGAGCGAAGCGCTGCAGAAAATCGCCGCGGAAGAAACCGATGCAAACGCCAAGATCGCTGAGGGCGAATGGAATCGCGTGGTATCCGGAAGCGACAAGCGCTCGTTTTCGGCTGAGCCGGCGCTGAGCTTGCGGCCCACCGGCAGCGGCATTACCGTGGTGCTGCGCTACATCACCCGCGCCAACGAACGATTCGAGGTGCGCGCCCGGATTTACAAAGCCGTGGTGGACCTGCTGAGGAAAAAACAGATTCCGGAATCGGCGGTCGCGCCGGCGAATCCGAAGCCGCTGCCCGCCGGACGAAAACCCGCCGAGGGCAAAGCCTAACGCCCGCCATTCGATCTAGAACAAAGTGAAGAGATGGTAGCTGGCCACTCCCAGCGACACGCCGATCGCCGAGCCCGCCAGCACATCGCTGAGGAAATGCATGCCGAGGATGATGCGCGACGCGGCGATCAGGAAGGCCACCACGATCAGCAAGCTCCACAGAAAGGGATAGAACAGCCCCAGCGACACCGCCACCGCGAACGCGGTGATCGAATGGCCCGAGGGAAACGAATATTTATCCGGCGGCAGGATCGAAGCCCAGCAGTGCGGCTCGATTTCGCAGGGCCTTTTGCGGCGGCTGGAATGCTTGAGCGCGCGGAATAAAAAGATCCCCGCGACGGCGGCAGTAGCGCCCGCCCCGATGGCGGCGAAGCGCTGCTCTCCACCGTAGATCACCAGAATCAGCCCGAGCGCGTACCAAAGCCATCCGTCGCCTCCCCGAGTCGATGCGATCATCAGAATGCGGAACCACCGCGGCGCCCGCCAGCGGTGCACGCGGCGCATCAGGCGGTGATCGTTGGAACTGATCTGATCCCAGACTGCTTTGGCGACGGTCATACCCACTCCTCGGCCGCGCGCTGCGGAATCGCAACCCAGCGCGAGCGCTTGCGCGGTCTCGGTTGATGCAGAATCTCGGCGGCCCATTTCGCGCTGAACGCGCGTTCATCCCGGTAATTCAGGTAGGTGATCACGGGAACCAGCGGCGCCAGCGGCGCGATCGCCACCGTCCAGGCCTTTTCGCGGATCATCTCGAAACCGATCTTGAAGCAATCGCGCGTCAGCTTAGCGAAGCAGCCGGATTCGCCGCCTACCCGTCCTTTGCCGGCCCGCAGCCCCTCGAAGAACTCTTCCTTGTCCCGCGCGCCCGGCACTTCCGTCCAGGCGGTGCCGACCGAGGGCAGCGCGTGCGCGTCGCTGCCGCCGATTCCGATCTTGTCCCAGCGATGCGCCAGCTTCGCCGCATAGCGGTTAGTGGCTTCCAGCATGTGGCTGTTCCGCGTCTCGACCGCCGGGAAGTACTCCTGAAACCACGCGAAGTCCTCCGCCTCCCGCCGGCCGGTGAGCGCCGAGAAGACGTGGTTGATGCTGAAAAAGATCCGCCGCTCGGTCAGATACATCAGCAGCGAGACCAGATCGTTCCGCCTCGCCAGGAGCTGCGCGTGCTGGCGCTCATGGAAGTCGTAAACACCTATATGGACTTCCGTACCGCTGGGCATCCGGCACGTGAGCTCCTCGCTGAGGAAGAAATTCGGATCGGACCGCAGCGCTTCGGAGCCCTCGATCGAGTCGTGGTCGGTTAGGGTGAAAAGGTCCATCCCGCGCGCCTGGAGAATCTGGCGGACCTCGCGCGGATCGCTATAGCATTCCCGGCAGAAGGCACCGACGAACGGCGTGGTGCAGGCGCCGGAGAAGTACGAGTGGACGTGCATATCGCATTTCACGATTTCCACAGTAAATTCACAGCGTTACGCACATGTGACATTGACGCTAAGATTCTGAAAATACAGGTAGTTAACTGATTCCACACATGTTTACGGCTTTTAACATAAGTTAGCCATCTATTCACATTCCACTGCCAGACTGCTGCGCCTATGGGGAAACTCTAAGTGCAGAGGATTGAGTTCGGGTTCTTCGACGCCGGCGGAGGCCATCGCGCGGCGGCTACCGCGCTCCAGACGGCGATCCAGACGCAGCAACGTCCCTGGGAAGTGCAGTTAACCAACCTGCAAGAACTGCTCGACGAACTGGATATCGCCAAGAAATACGCAAACATCAGAATTCAGGACATTTACAACACCATGCTGCGCCGCGGCTGGACCCTCGGCAGCCCGCAGCTGCTACGCGTGCTGCAGGCTACGGTCCGCGCCTACCATCGGCCCACGGTTCGCCTGACGGAAGCGCACTGGAAAGAGACGCAGCCCGACATGCTCGTTTCGTTCGTGCCGCATTTCAACCGCGCGATGGGCGAAAGCTTCGGCCGGGCGTTCCCGGGACGACCGTTTGTAACAGTTCTGACGGACATCGCGGACTACCCGCCGCATTTCTGGATCGAGAGCGATCATCAATACTTGATCTGCGGATCGGATCGCGCGGTCGAACAGGCGCGCGCGCTTGGCAATCCGGACGATCATATTTTTCGCGCGTCGGGAATGATTCTGAATCCGAAGTTTTACGATCCCCGGGTGGAAGATCGCGAGGAGGGCCGCGCACGGCTGGGATTGCGTTCCGGTCTTCCGACCGGCCTGGTGCTCTTCGGAGGTTACGGCGCCACGGTGATGCTCGAAATCGCCGAGCGGCTGGACCGAGCGAACCTGGACGTGCAGATGATTTTCGTTTGCGGAAAAAACGAAAAGCTTGCGAACTCCTTGCGCGAACGAAAATGGCGCATGCCGATTTTTGTGGAAGGCTTCACGTCGCGAGTGAACGAGTACATGGAGCTCGCGGATTTCTTCATCGGCAAGCCGGGGCCCGGAAGCGTGAGCGAAGCGCTGGCGAAGCATCTGCCGGTGATCGTGGAATGCAACGCCTGGACCTTGCCGCAGGAGCGCTACAACGCCACATTCGTCCGGGAAAAGCAGGTGGGCGTGGTTCTCCACAGCTTTGCGAAGATCGATGAGGCCGTGGCTCAACTGATCGAGCCGTTAACGTTGGCGCGCTATCGCGCGAACGCCGCCGCCCTGCAAAACCGCGCGGTATTCGAAATTCCGGACATTCTGCAGCAGATCTTCGACCGCACCCAGGCAGCCGCGCCGTTGGACGGCCAAACGCTGGTTGGCGCCCGCTAGACCGTCGTTTCGATACGAAAAACCGCCTAAAATCGATCACGGAAGCCTGAAATCGCTGCGACCAAAAAGGGGAACCGACGTCTAATGCTTTGTAGCGCTTCCCACGCCGTCCTGGCGAAACAAATTCGATCTAGGGCTGTAAATCCCGGGCGATGGCGCGCAGGTGCACTCGACCGTGCGCCGCGCCTGTGGCAGTATGGCGTGCATCAAATGCACTGATTGCAGTGAATATGGAAGGGAGTTCGAATCATGGCAAAAGCGACATTCGCAGCGGGCTGTTTCTGGGGCGTCGAGGACGCCTTCCGTCAGGTCAAGGGCGTGACTGCCACCGCCGTGGGTTACGAAGGGGGCCACACCCAAAATCCCACGTACAAGGAAGTGTGCACGAATAGCACCGGTCACGCCGAGGCGGTTGAGGTCGATTTCGATCCGAGCAAAGTTTCCTACAAGGAGCTGCTCGCGGTCTTCTTTCAGAGCCACGACCCCACGCAGCTGAACCGGCAGGGTCCGGATTACGGTACGCAGTACCGCTCGGCGATTTTCTTTCACGATGCGACACAGGAAGCCGAAGCGCGCGAAGCGGTCGAAACGCTCGGCAAGTCCGGTATCTTCAAGAAGCCGATCGTCACCCAAATCGTGCCTGCATCGGAGTTCTACCGAGCCGAGGAGTATCATCAGAAGTATTTCGAAAAGCAGGGCATCCGCGCCTGCCATACGTCCTAGCTCTCTTAGACGGAGCCAAGGCGCGGCACCCCGCCCGCAACCAGAACGGGATGTGCTACTTAGGGCAACGCGTTGACGATTTCCGGGCGTTTATTATAATATCGTAGGGTTTTGGGGGAAACGGGCGGCATCCGTATTGCATCTAATGCAGTTGTACCCGTAAGGCGCGGGGAAGCTGGGTGCGAGCAAGATTATTGAAGTTCGGCGTGGAATTCAGGGGATCGTCTCATTTATCCGTCCAT
>Ga0335085_10010633_pt1 | contig 13745 bp, 9 predicted proteins | sample Lox_Sample_45_FD_206712 | JGI IMG/M metagenome (GOLD analysis project Ga0335085, IMG submission 206712) | Soil microbial communities from Loxahatchee National Wildlife Refuge, Florida, United States - Lox_Sample_4.5 | ecosystem: Environmental > Terrestrial > Soil > Wetlands | place: USA: Florida...
TGAGGGTCTATCGCAGGCCCGACGAAGATACGAAGCTCACCGCCAATGAATTGGCTTACATACGAAGCGATCCGAGTGGCGCGGTTGCGAAAATCCCGTGGTCGAGATTGCTTCGGCACCGGCAGACGTGGGCGTTTGTTCTGGGCAAGTTTCTTACGGACCCAGTGTGGTGGTTCTTCCTCTTCTGGTTGCCCAAATATCTGTCCTCAGTTCACCATGTCACCTTGTCGGGGTTGGCGTTACCCCTCATCGTGATCTATAACGTGGCGACACTGGGAAGTATTCTGGGCGGGTGGTTGCCTGAGAGGTTCATGAAGGCCGGCTGGACGGTCAATCGTGCCCGCAAGAGAACAATGTTGATTTGCGCTTTCGCGGTAATGCCGGTAATTGCGGCCGCGGGACTGAACAGCTTATGGGAGTCGGTGTTGATCATTAGCCTTGCCGTGGCTGCCCACCAGGGCTGGTCGTGCAACCTGTTGACCCTTCCGTCCGATATGTTTCCGACCGACGCGGTGGCCTCGGTTGTGTCGCTCGGCACGCTTGCGGGTTCGCTGAGTGGCGCCATGATCGCCATGATCGCGGGGCTGCTTCTCAAAGCGACCGGCAGCTACTTGCCTCTCTTTATCTTTGCGGGTTCGACCTATTTTTGTACGTGGTGCCTCATTAATCTTCTCAGTCCCCGACTGCAGCCTGTAGCCCGGACATAACTTGGGTCGGTCGGAGTCGCAACCGTCTCATAGTCAGCACTTACTTGCAGGGACAGCCACGTCATCGAGACTGATGAGATTTGCGAGTTTGTGGATACTCCAGCCGTGTCGATGAAGCGGGAATTTTCAAGACAAGTGCTGTGATTGGCTTGCAGGGAAATTCACTTGACGTGTTGAGGTATCTCGCCTACACTTGGCCCGCTTCAGCGAAGTGCAATCTCCTAACGCAAGTCAATACTTACATAGAGCAAGCGTTCCCTGGTTCCGGATAACTATACGTAGATGAGGAGCGGATCCCGCGGTTGGGTTTCACGTCTGCGGGGCGTCCATTTCTCTCCCAATCCAGCAGTTGGATAAACCCTTACCTAAGTGAGGATGGCAGAGCTTTGGCCTGTTTTGCCTCATTGGCGGCCAACCGACCTTCGGACAACGCGAAGGACAGAGCGGCTTCGATAGTTCCCGCCGATAGCACCTTGGTGTGGCTGGCCGCCTACACAACGCCACGCCACGAGAAAGCAGTTGCTCGCCATCTCGAGGTGCGAAATGTCGAGCACTTCCTGCCGGTCTATAAGTCTTTGAGGTCGTGGAGGAACGGTTGTAAGGTACTGGTAGAGTTTCCTCTCTTTCCTGGTTATCTGTTTGTACGGGTCGAGCACTCATCAACGCAATGCCTACGTGAAGTTCCGGGGCTGATTGCCTTTGTCGGCCCCAGTCGCGCTGCAACGCCAATCTCCGATGCTGAAATCAATTGGCTGCAGCAGGATCTGCCTAAGCGGAAGTTTGCGCCCCACCCCTACCTAATGATCGGGAGCAAGGTTCGCATTGTTTCCGGCCCCCTGGCAGGTGCATCCGGAATTCTCCTCCGTCACAAGAATGCCTGCCTGCGAGTCGTCCTGAGCATGGAGCTCATTCGCCAAAGCGTCGCCGTAGAAGTCGGGGCAAGCGAGATCGAACCCTACTGACTGACGCTGACAGACCGCCACCTGTCGCTATCAAGGGGTAAAGCCTGTGAAAAAGAAGGCCGGCAAGACTGCCACTGAGATCCGCATCGTTGAAGCCGCGGTGCAACTCTTTGCGCGCAAAGGTTTCAAAGGCACAAGTACGCGGGACATTTCGCGTTTGGCGCGGGTCAATGAGGTGACGCTGTTCCGATATTTTCCGCGCAAAGCTGATTTGTTTCGTGCGGCGGCTGAGTCGCGCCTGAGCGGAGTTCGAATGGGCAGGGATCTCCAAAGTAAACTGGCAGCGGTCGAGCCATTACAGGTCACAGTACCGATGCTCACTGAATTTCTTTTGGAGAACTTTTTCAATTCGCCACAGTTGGCGAGACTCATTTTTGTGGCGGGCTTTGAAGTTCCGGGGGCCGACCGGATGGTGCGCGAATACCTGGGGCCGTTTTTCGACGTGATTCAGGGTTATTTCGAGCGCTGCGCCGCGAAAGGATGGATCCAAGACGTCGAACCATCGATCGCTACCCTAAGTCTGGCGGGAGTGGTCAGCGCGCACCAGAATTTCTACCGGCTGTTTACCGAACAGGAATTGGGATGGAATATGGAGAAATCCGTGCCTGCCTATGCCGATTTCCTGCTGGGTGCCCTCGGGCATAAACGCTTGAGCTAAGGCAAGTCGGCGAATCGCGGCGAGGTCTTTTCACTGGCTGAGTTGAACGAAACATCGAGGCCACCATCAGCGATGATCAAGCTAATCGTAAAAATTTTGCTATTCCTCGTCCTAGCAGTCACGCTGTGTGTAACTGCGGCGGCACAGACTACCAGTCAGACTTCTGGAGAAACTCCTAATTCGGGTCTCCAGTCGCAGATGCAAATGTTAGTGGAGGCGCACCCGGAAGTGGTGGATCAGCTTAAGGCGCTTCTTGCGCAGCAATTGCAGCAACAAGGCAGCGCGATTGACCAGCAGACAATCTCCAACGAAATGTTAGTCGCGCGACTGGCGTCGGATCCCCGATTTCGTGCCGCGTCAGTAAGATTCCTCGTTGCCCAAGGGACTATCACAGGCGAAGAGGGCCAGACCCTTCTGGCATCCATAGGTGGGACGGCAGAGCTAACTTCGGGCGAGGAACTGAATGCGCCGTCGGAGTTCAGCCCAACCGGAGCTGAACAGGGCAATGTTACTTCTCCCAGTGAGAACGAGCAGAGTGGGATGGGGCAGCGTACGGCTGCTCAGGCGGACCAAACTAAGCGCCCGGGAACGAAGACGGGGGCTACGTCGAGTGCAGGGGAACAGATTGGGGAAAAGAAGGGCGCGCAGAAGTTCGACGATTCGGTGCTAAACCCCCGTACCGTTCCACAAAAAAACCCGTATCCCAACTTACCGTCCGCTAAGGCGTTGTACGCCCAATTTCCTGATGAGGCCAAAGGGCTTTCGCGGTTTGGTTCGGACATTTTCCGTCCAGATGTTGTAGGACTGAGCCAATTTCCAATGGACCTACCCGCGGGGCCGGAGTATGTGCTGGGCCCTGGGGATACGGTAACCCTCGACATCTGGGGCGGAATGTCGCAAAAGTTTACGCGCACCGTTGATCGCGAGGGACGCATTTCGCTGCCTGAAGCGGGGCCAGTGGTGGTCGCAGGACTGTCACTTGCGCAAGCTCAGAAGTTGGTCCAGGCCAAGCTTGAGCCGCAGTACCGTAACGCGAACGTTGATGTAGCCGTGACACGCGTGCGGAGTGTGCGCATCTATGTAGTGGGCGACGTGCAGCGTCCCGGTGCGTATGATATCAGCGCACTCTCCACTCCTCTCAACGCACTGTACGCGGCCGGAGGGCCGACGCCAACAGGGTCGCTGCGTGTTGTCAAGCACATGCGAGGCTCTCGACTCCTGGGCGACATGGACCTTTATGACCTGCTACTGCACGGGGTCCGCCAGGGAATTGAACACATAGAGCCGGGTGACACGATCCTCGTACCGCCGGTTGGCCCGCTGGTGGCAGTTTCAGGAAGTGTCCGCCGTCCGGCCATATACGAACTGCTGGCGGACACACAACTCGCCGACGTATTGGAGATGGCGGGTGGGGTGCCGGTCTCGGCCAATATGGACAACATTAGGGTCGAGAGGATTGAAGCGCACAGTAAGCGCGTCATGCTCGACGTAAAACTGCCGGGCGGGGGGAGCGAGCTTCCTTTGCACCAGACGGTTAGCCCGTTTTGGATCAAGGATGGCGACCGGGTATCGGTGTCACCGATTCTCCCCTACAGCGACAGGACTATTTATCTGGAGGGTCATGTCTATCGTCCCGGCAGATTTGCCTATCAGGATGGCATGCAGGTAACAGACCTGATTCACTCATACCAAGACGTGCTACCTGAACCGGCGACGCACGCCGAGATTGTCAGACTGCAACCACCCGATTTTCATCCGGTAACGATCGAATTCAACCTGGCGAGCGCACTGGCAGGTGACGCGGCGGTCACACTGCAGCAGTTCGACACAGTGCGAGTCTTCGGCCGCTACGAGATCGACCCGCCCAAGGTGGCGATTTATGGAGATGTGATTCGTCCGGGCGTTTACCCGATGAGCGCGGGAATGACAGCGTCGGCACTGGTGCAAATGGCGGGCGGATTCAGGCGCAGCGCATTTCGTGATTCAGCCAATCTCTCCAGCTACGTTGTCGAGAATGGACAGCGGGTAGAGACGGAACAACAGACCCTGCACATTGGGGCCGCTGTTGCGGGCGAACAATCAGCTGACGTAAGGCTCAAGCCGGGAGACGTCCTGACGATTCTGCAGATTCCGGGATGGGGCGACATCGGACGGTCGGTAACCATCCGCGGGGAAGTTTTATACCCGGGCAATTACGGTATCAACGAGGGTGAGAAGTTGAGCTCGTTCCTCAAGCGAGTGGGCGGGTTCCGCGTATCAGCTTATCCGGAGGGAATCGTCGTAGAACGCGAAGACGTGCGAAGGCTCGAAGAGCAAGGTCGTCAAGAATTGATTCATCGACTGGAGGCTAGTGGTGCGGCGATTCCGGTTTCTCCGAATACCACAGGACGGGATCAGGCTGCCGTTGTACAAGCGGCGCAGCAACAACAGCAACAGGCCATAGCCCGCCTACGGAGCCAGCCCCCGGTGGGCCGGCTGGTTGTGATCATCAGCGAAAACATCTCGGAGTGGGCGAACACGCCGAACGACATAACACTGCGCGCGGGAGACTCAATTACAGTTCCAAAGCGACCAAACTTCGTCTTGTCGTACGGACAAGTCTACAACGCGAATGCAATCACATATCAGCCCGGCAAAACAGCGGGGTGGTATCTCAAGCAGGCAGGGGGTCCCACCCAGTTGGCAAACAAGAAGGGGATCTATGTGATTCGAGCGAATGGCGCGGTTGTCTCGTCCGGGGGCACCTCCGATCTGTTCTCCGGTGGTGTCTTGAATACGAGAATGCACCCTGGCGATGTGCTGGTAGTTCCCGAGAAGTTCGTAACCGGCTCGTCGACTTGGAAGACCACACTGGAGGCGGCACAATTTCTTGCGTCATTGGCGATCGCCGCAGCTGCGGTTGCCCATTTGTAGCCTGGCGGACCTAGCAGCAAGCGGCATCATCCACGCGCAGGATTTGATAGTTTGAACACGAATTCAGTCAGAATGACGTGGATTGTGTGTTGCCTCCTGGTGGCCATCAGCAGCAACGTCTGGGCCGCATTGGAAGACGAGGGGCGGCAGGTCGAGCCCACTAGTGCCGATGCCGCAGGGGGAGTAAGCCAGCTTAAGCCGAATTTGACACCTGACGGTATGCGGCTCTTGCAGTTCCTGCAAGCCCGGCCAGAAAAAGTTATGCTGCTCAAACCTTATTCTGTCGATCGGCTTGCGATCGATGGTGTCAATATCGAGCCCACTAAAGTTACCGATCAAGCCGCGATCTACCGCATCTACAGCGAGGCCGCGCTTGCCAGCGACATCTCGCAATCGGCGAAGGATCCGGCAGAACAGGCGTCCGGCACTTCGCAGTCGTGTCCGACGAATGAAGTCGCATCGAGCGAACGAGTTGCTGCGCGGTCAAAGGAGGGCGTTCCAGCACCCCGGATGGCAGAACAGCCGCCGCCGGACAGCAGGACGCAAACCACGAGTGAACCCTCTGCTGCCGACTCGACGTCGTCAACACTCGACCGGCCAAGCTCGGTGACTATAACCGGCTCTTCGCAGGAGCAGGAGAGCGCTTATCTGGCGCAGACCAATCTCACCGTGCGAAACCTGCCAAAGTTTTTAGCACAGGACCAACTTGCGTTCTGGGGACTCCCGCTGCATTCCACCGTGCGTTCTCTGAACTTCTGGGTCCCCGCAACATTCGGCACGGCTGCGCTGGTGGGAAGCGATACAGCCATCCAGTCGCACTTGCCGACATCCTCGAACACGGTGAACATCGCAGCCCATGCATCTACTGCAGGAATGTTCGCGCTCGTAGGCGTCGGTGGCGGCCTTTATCTGCTCGGAGAAGCGGAGCACGACAGCCATAAACGTGAAACAGGATACCTGGTAGGCGAGGCCGCAATTGACGCATATGCGGCTTCGACCGCCCTACAGTACATAACGCAAAGAGAGCGTCCGTTAACGGGAAACAATAAAGGGCAATTTTTCTATGGCGGTAATTCGTTTACGTCCAACGCCTCTGCGGTTAGCTGGGCTGCAGCGAGTGTGCTGGCGCGTGAGTACCCCGGCCTATTTACCAAGTTGTTTGTCTACGGAATGGCGGCGGGAGTGAGCGCCGGCCGTGTAATCGGAGAGAAGCACTGGACCTCCGATGCGTTGATTGGCAGCGCTGTGGGTTGGTACATAGGGCGCCAAATATTTCGCGCGCGCTCGCAGGGGCCAGAGATCGACGCCAAGAACTGGGGAGCGTTCGAGAAGAGCACGGAAGAAAAACAGCGCGATCCAGACTACATGGCGTCAACGTACATTCCGTTAGACAGCTGGATCTATCCTGCGTTTGACCGCCTAGCAGCGTTAGGATACGTTCCGACGGAAATCATGGCCATCCGGCCATGGGCCCGCACGGAAGGAGCCAGGCTGGTACTGGAAGCGCAAAGCCAGATCTACGAGGCGGAGCTGCATCCCGACGCCGTCGTGCGCACGATTCTCACGGAGTTGCGGGACGAGTTTGCATTCGAATTACGGGCACTGAAAGGGGAAAGCAACGTCGGTGTGCAGTTTGAGTCTGCCTATGCCCGAATCACCCCGATTTCGGGGGAGCCTTTGCGCGACAGCTTCAATTTCGCGCAGACAATCTATGACGACTTCGGCCGTCCGTATGGGCAAGGTCTCAATGCCATCGCGGGCGTGTCAACAAGAGCAGAAACGGGGCCGCTGGCATTCTATTTCCGAGGTGAATATCAATACTCTAACGGCATGGCTCCTTATTCGCAGTACGTGAGCCAACGGATTGCGACGTTCAACGATCTTCCACTAGATTCGGTCCCCAAGTTTCCTGAAGAGAGTCGATTTCGCACCATCGAAGCCTATGTAGCGCTCGACGTTCACAACTGGCAGCTGTCGTTTGGTCAACAGAGCCTGTACTGGTCGCCAGACTTTGGTGGCTCACTTTTGCTTTCGAACAACGCCCAGCCGATGGTCATGTTGCGCTTGTCGCGGACTATGCCCTATGAACTGCCCGAGCCATTGGCGTGGCTGGGAAAGATCCGCAACACGATCTTTGTGGGACAACTCAACGGATACAACTACATTCGTGGTCCTTGGCCATCATTTTCGCCATTATTCGGAAGTGCATTTCAGAACATCAATCCGCTGCCCTATACGTGGGGCGACAAGTTGGGATTGAAGATGACGGAGAACCTCGAGGTTGGTGTAGGCCTGAGTGTAATATGGGCCGGGCTCGGACGGCCTGCGACTGAGAAAACCTATCTTCACACTTTCAATACCTCAGGGAATACTCAGGCACTGGATCCGGGGAAGCGTTACACGGGGATATATGCCTCGTATCGACTGCCGAAGCTCCGAGATTGGGCGGTTTTTTACGTCGATGCGATGGCGAACGACGAACCCAACCCGATTGCGTACCCTCAGGACTCTGCCTTCAACCCAGGGCTATATTTTCCCAAGTTGCCCAAGCTTCATAATCTGGATCTGCGAGTGGAGGGCGTCTATACAAACGCTGTAGGGTATCCCGGCACAGGGCCGTATTACTCCAACGTTCACTACGCGCAAGGTTATACGAGCTATTGGCAGTTGATGGGTGATTGGGTCGGGAGACAAGGAGACGGATGGCAGGCTACGAGTACATATTGGTGGTCGGCAACCAAGAAACTTCAGGTCGCGTGGCGGCGGCAGTATGTCGACAAAGTCGTTCTAGAGGGCGGAGGCCTGAACGATTTCTCGGCGACGTGGAATTGGGAGTTCCATAGAGACGTGCTATTAGCGAGCACGGTGCAATATGAGCGGTGGGCTTTCCCGCTTCTATCCGATAAGCCAATGAACAACGTCAGTTTTCAGTGTCAGCTGACTTACTGGCCCAGGCACTTGGCCCCTCGTGTCGGAACGTCTGCGGCCGTGCCTTAGATATAGCAGTGGGGGAGATTTTCCGAGGAGAAAGAAGGATGGTCGGCAAGTGCGCTTTAGTATGCGGAGCGGGCGGTTTTATCGGCAGTCACCTGGTAAAGCGGTTGAAAGCAGAGGCTTATTGGGTGCGGGGAGTCGATATCAAGGGTCCAGAGTTCAGCGGTTCTGCGGCCGATTCATTCGTAGTGGGCGACTTGCGAGATGTAGACACTTGGCAAGCTGTCCTGGATCGCCGATTCGATGAGGCCTACCAGTTGGCGGCGGACATGGGTGGGGCGGGATACGTCTTTAGCGGCGACAACGATGCCCATATCATGCACAATTCAGCGATGATCAATCTGCACATGGCCGAATTGGGAGTGAAAAATAAAGTCAGAAAGATTTTCTACTCTTCGTCAGCTTGTATTTATCCGGAATACAACCAGGGCGACTCCCACAATCCCAGGTGCTCGGAGTCGAGCGCATATCCAGCTGCGCCGGACAGTGAGTACGGGTGGGAAAAGCTCTTTAGCGAACGTCTCTACTACGCGTTCCAGCGGAACCACGGGCTGGATGTTCGGGTGGCGCGGCTCCACAATGTCTTCGGCCCGGAAGGCACCTGGACAGGCGGGCGCGAAAAGGCTCCGGCTGCGCTGTGCCGTAAGATCGCAGAGCAGAGTAACGGCGGGGAAATTGAGATTTGGGGAGATGGTGATCAGACTCGCTCGTTCCTGTACATTGACGAGTGCGTGGAAGCGATACGTCGATTGATGCAATGCGAACATTCTTGCGGCCCAGTCAATATTGGTTCCGAAGAGATGATCACCATTAACCAGATGGCCGCCATGATCATGGACATTGCCGGCAAGCGAATGCGCATAAAGCACATCAAGGGACCCACCGGAGTGCGCGGCCGAAGGTCTGACAACGCCCTGATCAGAAAGGAATTGGGGTGGTCCCCCTCATATTCGCTGAAGGCAGGACTATCGCTCACTTACCCCTGGATTGAATCACAGGTCGCAGCACTGGCAGCCTCGAACGGCGTTGGCGCTGCCGCTTACTGAACAAAACTTCTCAGCAATCAGCTTGCGAATTCTACGAATTTGTCAGGACGTGCCGTATCCTCCCGACGATGGAGTAAGGATCGAGCCGTTTCACAGCTCGAGCCGGATGGCCGCTCGCGGCCACGAGATAACCATTGTCGGATTCATGCGAGGAGAGAGGGATATCTCTCCGTTGCGGAAGTGGTGTGACCTTTACACAGTCCAGTTAACGGGACACAACTCAATTTGGAACCTGACTAGCGGGGTTATTGAACGGCGTCCCGTGAACTATATGAAGTACCGAGACACCCAGGCTAGATCCATCGTGCGATGGCTACTTGAAAGGCGCGACTACGATGTAGTGATTGTGGACTATTCAGCGATGGGTTGGTATGCCTTCGACGTGAAGAAGGAGTCGCGAGCGGCCTTAATCACTCGCTGGCACAATGTCGATACACTGATTTGGGAACGATGGAGCGAAGCGAAGAAAGACCCGGTTCGCCGGTGGCTGGGCAGAACGCAAGCGACATTTGTGCGACGCCTCGAAAGCGAGTTGGCTGCCGCGAGTGACTTATGCCTGACAGTTGGCGCCCGTGATACAGAATTACTGAAAGTGCTGGCTCCCGAAGCGAATGTGGAATTCCTGCCTCCAGGCATCGATATCGATCACTATTCTTCAGTCGGTCGTACGCAGGAGCCACTGAGTATTGTGTTGCTTGCCAGTAACTATGGCTGGCATCCGAACTACGATGCGGCAAAGTGGTTGTGCAAAGAAATCATGCCCGGTGTGTGGCGCGAGATTCCTCAGGCGAAACTTTACCTGACGGGGCGGGATGCCACCGCAGAGATGAGGGGCTGGGCAAAGTCCGGATTGGTCGAACTCACCGGCTTTGTGCCGGACGACAGGGAGGTCATTGCAAAGGGCAGAGTTCTAGTGGTTCCCATGAGGCTCGGCGGCGGAGTGAAGCTAAAGGTGCTCACAGCGTTCGCCAGTGCCAAAGCAGTCGTGGCGACAACCGTCGGAGCGGAAGGAATACCCGGCCTCAACGACGGAGATCAGTTGCTAATTCGCGATGAGAGTGCCAACTTTGCCTACGCCATTACCCAACTGTTGCGGGACGACGCAAAGCGAGAATCCATTGAGCGAGCGGGGTACGATTTTGCGCGCCGGAACTATAGCTGGGATGTGATCATGGACAAATGGGAACATGCTTTACGCTCGGCGACGGAGTTGCACGCGGTTGCATCGTGAACTCAGGAATGCATCCGACTTAGAGCCGACGAGATTGTCTGATAGATGGCTCCCGTGCCTGTGAATACGGCGGTAATTTTGGCAGGCGGGTTAGGAACCCGGTTGCGAACCACTTTTGCGGAAGGGCCGAAGAGCATGGCTCCGATCGCTGGAGCGCCGTTTCTGCACTACCTGCTGAATTACTTAAAAGCCTGGAATGTGGTCAATGTCGTACTTTGCGTCGGTTACAAGCGAACCTACGTGAGGCAATACTTCCGGAGTGGAAGCAAATACGGACTGCACATCGAATACGCGGTTGAGGAGACATTGCGCGGAACCGGCGGAGCGATTGCCAACGCGATCCCACATATACAAAGTGAGTATTTCTGGGTCTTGAATGGTGACACTTTTTGCGATGTCGATCTGAAAGACATGCAAGCGTTTCACTTGGAACGAGTGGCCACCGTAACGCTCGCGCTGGCAGAAGCACGCAATGCGGCCCGTTACGGTTCCGTTTCAGTGGACCACAGAGGAGCGATCACGGGATTTGAGGAGAAAGCGGGATCTGCCGCCCCCAGGGCAAGCGGCAAGCAGCTCATCAATGCCGGGCTCTATCTCTGCAGCCATCGGATGCTGTCGCTCCCGATCATGCGTACTCAGATGTTTTCGTTGGAGAAGGACTTGTTTCCATCGCTTGCCGGTAAAGGGTTGTACGGATGCCCGGTGGAGAGCTCCTTTATCGACATTGGAGTCCCGACAGATTACGAGTTGGCGCAGCACCTTCTGCCAACGTGGTTCCGACAGTCGAACTATGATTCTCCGTGCTAAAGCTCCGCTGAGAATCAGCTTTGCCGGGGGCGGAACAGACGTCTCGCCCTATCCGGAGCAAGAAGGCGGTTGCGTCCTGAACGCCACGATCGGACGTTATGCCTGGGGGAGCCTGCGGACCCGTGATGACGACAAGATCCGGATCAATTCGGTCGACCTAGGGATTTCGGTCTGCTACGACAAGAACCAACTCAACTTCAACGGCGAACTGGACTTGGTCAAGGCTGCAATACGCCGCTTGGATGCCTGCCACGGGGGATTCGATATCTTCCTGCATACGGATGCGCCTCCCGGGTCGGGCTTGGGCTCGTCTTCTGCGCTCGTGGTTGCTCTCGTTGGTCTGATCAAGGAATTCAAGGCCGTATCCCTCGGAGACTACGAACTGGCACACCTGGCGTACCAGATCGAGCGCGAGGACCTTGGCATACCGGGCGGGAGGCAGGATCAATACGCGTGTGCGTTCGGCGGATTCAACTTTATTGAATTTCGTGGCGATCGAGCGATCGTGAACCCACTTCGGATTGTGGATGGAGTGGCGAATGAACTGGAACACAACCTGCTCCTTTGCTACACGGGAAGAACGCGGCGTTCTGAGCCGATCATTGCCGACCAGATTGGCCGCTTTGAATTGGGCAATCCCGATGCAACCGAAGGCTTGCACGCGCAAAAGAAACTTGCCAGCGACATGAAGAATGCGCTTCTGCGGCGGAACCTGAACGAGTTTGGCGAACTTCTGCATTGTGCCTGGATGGCCAAGAAGCGATTGTCGAAAAAAATCAGCAACCCAAGCATCGACGAACTCTACGAAGCGGCGCGCAAGCATGGGGCTCTGGGCGGCAAGATTACCGGCGCGGGCGGCGGCGGATACATGATCTTTTACTGCCAGTTCGAGCAAAAGCATAAGGTCGCCGACGCGCTCACGAAGATGGGAGCAGTTCCCATGGAGTTTGCGTTTGAGCCACGCGGCATCCAAACGTGGCGGGTAAACGGGGCGGGAACCACGCTTTAGGCGAAATACCGGAGTAGAACGGTGACGGGCAATGAGGATTGTACTGGTTTCACAGTATTACTGGCCTGAAACCTTTGGTGCGGGAAAGTGGACGGCAGAGATCGCCGAATGGCTTGCACGGCGAGGCCACGACGTGACTGTCGTCACCGCCTTTCCTAATTATCCGGATGGGGTCGTCTTTCCTGAATATCAGGGGCGCTTTTTCATGAAGGAAGAGCACAACGGTGTACATCTCATTCGGACATGGTGCTCCGCGACTCCACGAACGAAAGCGCTCTGGCAGCGCATCCTCAGCCAGGCGTCGTTCAGTTGCTCATTGATCATGGGTTTCCTGTTAACCAAGAGGCCCGACGTCGCCTGGTATGCGAGCCCTCCGCTGCCCGGGGCTTTCACAACATGGCTGGCATGCAAAATGAAGCGCGCCCGCAGTGTGATGTACGTGCTCGACATCGAACCACAGAGGTCGATTGCACTAGGTCTGTTCACAAACGGATGCGTCATCCGGATGCTCGAATGGATGGAGCGCTTCGCCTATCAACACTATGACAGAGTTTGCGTGCTTTCGGAGTCGGCGAAGCAGTGGCTTGCCAAAAACGGAGCGGAGGTGACCAAGTTGCGAATCATGCCATTGTGGGCAGATGGCAAACAGATCGTTCCGTTGTCACGCCACTCTTCGCTGCGTGGCGAACTCGGGTTGAATGGGGAGTTTGTCGCGTTATACAGCGGCAACATGGGGTACACCATGGCGGACCTTGAAACCGTGGTGGAGGCCGCACAATTTCTTCAAAATGAGGCTGATCTGCATTTTGTTATTGCTGGAAGCGGCGTTCGCCAGGGAAGTATCGCGAAGCGCGCCAAAGGGCTTCCCAACATGACGATGCTTCCCATCCAAACGCTAGACCGGTTCCCACGACTGCTTGCGACAGCAGACGTGGGGCTGGTGCTGCTATCGCGAGAGGGAACGCAGGCGTCAGTGCCGAGTAAGACTTACAGCTTGCTGGCAGCGGGGAAGCCAATCGTTGCGATTTGCGAACCGGAGAGCGATACCGCACGACTCCTTCGAGATGCCCAGTGCGGAATGCGAGTAGAGCCGGCGGACGCACCGCACCTAGCGGCCGTTCTGCGCGAGTATCGGGACCATCCTGAGCGAGTGCAAGTAGAGGGAACCAAGGCAAGGACGTACTTTGAGGAGCACCACACGCCGGAGCACTGCATGACAATTTTCGAGGGTATTCTGAACGAAGTTGTGGCGACGCAATGGGGCGGAGGGCATGCGTTGTAATTGCGGTCTCACATCCGCCGTGCCTGGCACGGATATTGAGCGATGCGACAAACCGAAATCCTGGTGACCATAAAGAACGCCGCAATGAATGTGTTGCGGGGCGCTTCGATCGCCATCATGACACTGCTTGTGCCAC
>Ga0335085_10010634_pt1 | contig 13742 bp, 16 predicted proteins | sample Lox_Sample_45_FD_206712 | JGI IMG/M metagenome (GOLD analysis project Ga0335085, IMG submission 206712) | Soil microbial communities from Loxahatchee National Wildlife Refuge, Florida, United States - Lox_Sample_4.5 | ecosystem: Environmental > Terrestrial > Soil > Wetlands | place: USA...
CCGTTCCGCTTGGATCATCATTGCAAGCTGACAGAGGAGACGTCCTACCAAAGGGCCTACGATTGGAAATTGACGGCGGTGTGCGATTTTCTCCATTTCTCTGAGGATGGGATCGGAGGAAGGGGCGACCTCCTCCAAGTAGGTTTCGATGGCGGGATGAACAATCTCCATGGTTTCATATCGCTCTTTTACAATTGAGCTTCGAGTTAGAATTATAGTATAATTTAAATCAAAAAGCTATTCTGATGGATCCGCCGATGGCAGATGCTAAGTCCCTGAAAGAGGTGCACGAGATCAACCGGGAGTTCTATCGGGCCTTCGAAAGCCTGGACATCGAACAGATGGGCCAGGTTTGGGCTAGAGATGCGCAGGTCTTTTGCGTCCATCCCGGCTGGGACCTGCGGGCCGGATGGCCGGAGGTGCGGGATAGCTGGGTTCAGATATTCAATCATACGCTTACAATGAGGTTTGCAATCACGGAGATTAAGATCAATATCGAAGGGGACTGCGCTTGGGTGACCTGCATGGAGAACATCACCAGCATGATGGACGGAGAACCTCAGCACAGTCGTGTCCTGGCCACGAATATTTTTAATCGACGTGAAGGACGCTGGCGGATAGTGCATCATCATGGTTCGCCGGTCTTTCGGGCCGCTGCTTCGGAAACCAGGATGTCATAGAGGACGCGAAGATGAATCAGGAACAACTAGAATACAAAAAGATCATTGCACACGAGCTTTTTCAGAAGGCCTATGAGCATCAAATGAAAGGTGAGCTGGAGGAAGCGGTCACGCTCTACAAAAAATCGGTTGCCGTCCATCCAACGGCTGAGGCCTATACTTTCTTGGGCTGGACGTACAGCTTTATGGGCCGGTATGACGATGCGATTGAGGAATGCCGTAAGGCGATTGATTTGGACCCGGAGTTTGGCAACCCTTATAACGATATTGGGGCCTACTTGATCGAGAAGGGCCGTCTCGATGAGGCGATTCCTTGGCTTGAGAAGGCGACCAAGGCAAAGCGCTATGACAGCTACTGCTTCCCTCATTTGAATCTCGGACGGATTTGGGAGAGAAAAAGCCAATGGTCAAAAGCGATGGAGGAGTATCGGCTTGCCCTGAAGGAGAACCCAAATTATCTGCTTGCCACTCGCGCCTTAAAGCGCCTCCAAGCCATGTCGAACTAGGCCGGGGCCACCCGGCTAAAGATATTTTTCGGTGTGGATCTGCTCCGGCTTGAAGCCGATCCGAAGGAGAAGTTCTTTGGTTTCATCCACCATCTTGGGAAGGCCGCAGAGGTAGGCATCTTTCCGGTCTGGCTCCGTAATGTATTTTCTGATTGTGTCCTGGACATGGCCCACCTCGCCGGTCCATCCCTGGGGCCGGCTGACCGTTGGGAGAAATTTAAAATTTGGTTGCCTGGCCGCCAGACCGCGAAACTCCGCTTCGTACAGGATCGGGTTTTCGAATCGGACTCCGAGGATCAGCCAAATCGGGAGGTTTGTTCCTTTTTCGAAAAGGTGTTTGATCATGCTCCGGATCGGCGCGACACCGGTACCGGTTGCCACAAAGATCTGATCGCTTTCTCTTGCCTCGTTCAATAAAAACTTTCCGTAAGGACCCTTGATGGGCAGGATCTCACCGTTTTTTAAGTCGCACAGAAAATTTGAGAAATGGCCGCCTGGAATGCGGTTCAGGCAGAGCTCGATGAGATCCTTTTCGTTTGGTGATGAGCAGATCGAGTAGGCCTTGGAGGAGAGCTTCCCCTCCTTTGGGACATAGACCATCACGAACTGGCCTGCCTTGAACGACAGTGTCTTATCCGACGGGAGGCGGAGACGCAACATTTTAGTCGTGGGGTTGAGCTCGGTGATCGCTTCCACGACGGCATGGATGATCTCTTTTTTGACCATGCAGTTCTCTTCCGTTTGTATTGACCATCATACCACTCATCGGAGCCGGCTGACAACTTTGTGGTATAATAACCCTCCACAACGGATCTTTAGGAAAGGAGATGCGATGGTCTTGTTAGAATTCAGCATGTCGCCCATGGATAAGGGAGAAAGCGTCGGGAAGTACGTGGCCAGGTCCCTCGAAATCATTGATAAGAGCGGACTGGATTACCGTTTAAATCCGATGGGCACGGTCTTGGAGGGAGAGTGGGATCAGGTATTCGGCGTCGTCCGATCCTGCTTTGAGCGAATGAGTCAGGACTGCAGTCGGATTACCGCCACGATCAAGGTGGACTATCGGAAGGGGCACGCCGGTCGGCTGACCAGCAAGGTGGCCAGCGTTCAGAAACAGGTGGGAAGAAAGCTTAAAACGTAAGGGGTATCCGCATGACCGGCGCGACGATTTTAGTCATCAACAACGATCTAATTTGGGGAACAAAAATCGCTGAAGCCGTCTTCCAGGCCGGTCTAAAGTGTGTCAGGGCAAAGACCGATGGGGAGGCGATGGATCAGGTCCGACAGTCCCGGCCTTCTTTTATCCTGATCGACCTCGGCGTTGGGAGCCTTGACGCCGTAGAGCTGATTAAACGTCTAAAACAGGATCCGGAACTTAAGAAAATTCCGGTCTTGGGTTACACCTTTCATACCGATCAGGAGACCTGGAAGAAGGGTGTTGCTGCTGGCTGCGATCGGGTGGTGGCACGATCCGCCCTTCAACAGGAACTTGGTAAAGAGATCGCCAAGATAAAGCAGGCTGGCTGAACGATCTAGGGGTCCGAGCAGTCACGCCGATAGCCGCATCGCAGGCAGGTGATTTTGCAATGGATGCTGATCATGGGGAAACCGCAGAGATCGCATCGCTCCTGCGACGATTCTTCACGCTCGGTCTGAGGCCCAGATTTTAATTTAAAGCGATTCATAAAAGTAAAATAGCAGGCATGAAGGTCAATGTCAACAGAGGTTGAAGCAGCTTTGACCGTGCCATTACAAATCCGGTATAATCAAATTCGATTCATAGGAAGCTTAAATGATTCAGTTGGCACTTCATGACCTTCACAAATCCCTCGGTGCGGTTTTTACAGAACTGGGCGGCTGGCAGGTTCCGCTTCATTACGGAAGTAGCATTGCGGAACATCGGGCGGTGCGTCAAGCGGTTGGTCTGGCGGACCGATCTTATCGAGGCAAGCTCAAGTTTACCGGACAGGATCGGGCGACCTTTCTTCAGGGCCAGATCACAAACGATGTCCAGCAGCTGACCGATGGCCAGGGTCTTTATGCGGCTCTCCTTACGATCAAGGGAAAGATGGTGGCCGATCTGGAACTATTCCAGGAAAGCGATGCGATCCTGATGGATTTAGAGCCGGTGCTCACGGAGAGTATCGGGGCGCATCTTTCCCGCTATATTTTAAGGGCAGATGTTAAAATCGAGAATATCACCGAGAAGATGGCGCATCTTACCCTCCAGGGACCCGCTTCAACCGACCTTCTGGGTAAGCTCTCTGATAAGGCACTGCCGCCGCTTTCCGTGCGGGGCCTGACTCAAAGAAACATGAAGGGCCGTGTCGTGACGATTATCAAGACCGCTTCTACTGGTGAAGAAGGATACGACCTTCTGCTGCCGGTTGCGGCTGCGCCGGACGTCTGGAATCTGTTGATGGAAACCGGCCAAGGGATCGGAATCCGTCCGATAGGCTTTGAGGCGCTTGAGATGCTAAGAGTCGAGACGGGAATTCCCCGTTATGGCGTGGACATGGATGAGGATGTTTTTCCGGTCGAAGCGGGCCTTGAAGAAAAAGCGATCAGCTATACGAAGGGCTGCTATACCGGTCAGGAGCCGATTTCCCGGATCAAGCATCGCGGCCAGGTGAATCGACATCTGATTGGTTTTATCCTTGAGGAGCCGATTCTCCCGAATAAGGGAGATAAGATCATGAAGGACGGCCAGGAGGCCGGTTTCATCACAAGCGGAATCGTTTCACCAATGATCGGGAAGACGGTCGCATTGGGCTATCTGCGTCGGGAATGGGCCGAAGCGGGTCAGTCCGTCACAATCCTCCGAGGGGAAAAGCAGGTGTCGGCCACCGTAGCGTCCCTGCCCTTTTACCAACGCGGGAAATAGCCGGACTGGATTTTTTTAAAAAATGCTTTATAATAGACATTGAAGTAACCGAGATCATCGTAATGGAATTGACGCTTCTTCTAAATGCCACCTACGAACCCCTGAGGGTGGTGAATTGGAAAAAAGCCATCAGTCTTCTCTGGCAGGGCAAGGTGGAGGTGCTGGAGGTTTATGACAAGGAGATTCAGGGGGTCTCAATTACGATCAAGCTGCCCGCCGTGATGCGCCTTTTGAAACTCGTCAAAGTCCGAAACGGTTACGGGGTTGTCAAGTTTTCACGTAGCAACATCTTTGCGAGGGACAAATACTCCTGTCAGTACTGCAGCCAACGTTATCACACTGAAGACCTCACCTTTGATCATGTCGTCCCGATCGCGAAGGGCGGGCGCAAGACTTGGGAAAATATAGTGACCGCCTGTTGGAGATGCAACAACCGAAAAAGCGGACGTACGCCGGAAGAAGCCGGCATGCGCCTGATTAAAAAACCCAGCAGACCTAAATGGACCCCAACCATCACCATCACGATCGGAATCAAGAATGCCCCTGAGAGTTGGAGAGACTACCTCTACTGGAATGTCGAGCTGGACAAAGACAACGGCGAGGAGGCTCTGATCTAATAAAACCGGTCTCTCTAGTCTTTCGATTCTTCCAAAATGGTGTGAAGCTTTCTGAGACGTTCAGCCGGTTGAGGCTGCTTCTGCTTGGTATATACTGAGATCAGGTTGCGAATCACCCGGCAAAGGATCATTCTGTTGGAGGTGATGGCAAGATAGCTCTCTTGGAAATCGTAGCCTGAATTGGTCAGAAAGGTTGCACAGTCCGTCTTTGTCAAAAGGCGTCCTTTATGGAAGGGATCCACAAAAAGCTGGTTTCCCTTATCGGAATATTTCACCAAGAAACGGCTTGGCATTCCGATACCGAAGATCGGCAGTTCTAGCCTTTTGGCAAGCAAGAGATAAACGATTGAGAGGGAAATAGGAATGCCGGTCCGACGATCCAGCACCCGGTTGATGTAGCTGTTGTCTGGATCATAATAATGGTCCGTGTTGCCCACGAAGCCCTGCTCCAAAAAGAGATAGGTATTTATCGTCCGGAGGATCTCCTCCGGCAGACGTTTCCGGCGGATTCGGGGTGCGACCTCTTTCGCCATGCCGTCCAAAATTGCCTGGTAGCTGGTCGTTTTTATCTGGGGATACCCGATGCGAGCGATCAGGAAGGCGCCTTCCTCAAGATCCAAATCGGCGTCGTCTGTTGCCGAGAAGTCTAGGAAGGCCTCTTCGAGCTCCTTAAATTGCAGAGAGGCCAGTACGGCCCGTGCACGGTCGCCAATGAGAGAATCTTCCGCTGCGGTCTGTTCCAGAAATGGGATTGCCGGCTCGCCTACTTGAAGGATCTGCTGTGAGACGAGTTTGGCGATTTTTTCATCCTCATCCGATAGAAGTCTAAAAAGTGCCCGAAGCTGACTCTCCGTAATCGGTTTCATACAATCATTTTATCAAGACATCCTTCATCTGGCAACATTTTTCTGATGCATTTACGGCAGGTCGCAACAAAAGATGGATCGTCCGCCCTGTCTGTGGAGCAGGTTATTCACCGACTCGGAGTAGTAATCCTTTCTGCTTCACGATTGTGAAGATGTGGTAGAAAAGCAGAACCGCGGCAAGAAGATAGATTGCGTTGAGGCCAAAGGCCCATGCGAGATGCTCGGTAGGAAACCCCTGCTTTAGGATCACGGCCCGCATCCCCTCAAACACGTGCGTTGCAGGGATGAACTGGGCAATTCTTTGGAGGAATACCGGAAGGACCGAGACCGGATAAAATACGGCAGAGACCGGTTGAAACAGAAAGGCCAGTCCCCAGGCCAGGATCTCTGCCTTCTGGCCGTATCGGAGGATGAGCGTTGTGGTCAGGATCCCGATCGCCCAGCCCATGAGGACCAGGTTGAGGACAAACGGGATCAGGGCCAGGCCGATTAAGAAGATGTTAAACGCATACATGAACCAGGCCAAGACCACCGTGACTAGCGCAGCTGAGAGGAGCTTAAAGACGCTGATAAACATCGTGGCAACTATAAACTCTCCGGGCCTCAGAGGGGAAACAAATAGGTTTAAGAGATTTCTCGACCACACCTCTTCTAAGAATGAGACCGAGATCGCCTGCTGTGAACGGTAGAGGATATCCCAAAGAATAAGCGCCCCCAGAAAGAAAGCGACAAAGTTAGGGAGGTTGCCCCGAAACTGCTCAAGGTAGATCGTGATGAATCCCCAAACGAGGAGATCCAGCAGCGGCCAGTAGAAGATCTCCATGAGCCGGGAGGGACTGCGTTTATAAAGATAGAGGTGGCGCAGTGTAATCGCAAAAACTCGGTGGAGCTTCAAGGCTCCTCCTTCTCGCGTGCCACCTTGAGGAACACCTCTTCAAGATTTTCTTTTCCGAATCGCTCCAAGAGCTCCTTGGGAGTTCCTATCGCAATGATGTGACCCTTATTCAAGAAGAGGATTCGGTCACACATCTCCTCCATTTCCCGCATGTTGTGGGAAGTGTAGAGGATCGTAAGACTCTCACGGTTTCGAAGCCCTTTAAGGAGATGTCGGGTTTTGTCTGCCATGTCCGGATCGAGACTCACGGTAGGCTCATCCAAAAACAGGATCTTTGGATCATTCAGCAACGCCTTGGCCAGACAAAGCCGGGTGATCTGGCCGGATGAGAGCGTACCGGTCAGCTTAGTCCGCATGGTTTCCATCTCGAACGTTTTTAAAAGTGCCTCGATCTTTGCCTTCGATTTTCTGATACCGTAAAGCCGGGCAAACACCGTTAGATTTTCGATCACCGTGAGAGAGTATGGCATTGCCACATATGCCGAAGAGAAATTCACCTGACTGAGTATTGCCTCCCGATTCCGTCCGAGATCCATACCGAGGATTTTGATTACACCGTCTGTGGGGATGAGAAGTCCCAGAAGCATCTGTATCATCGTGGTCTTCCCTGCCCCATTCGGACCCAGCAGACCTAGGATCTCACCCTGATAGATCTCGAACGAAACCTGATTTACCGCGATGAGGTCGTTAAACCTTTTCGTAAGCCCTTTAACATCGACAACGACAGCTGCCATAGTACCTCTTACCTGTTATTCATGATACCCTACCATGTTCCTGGAAGGCAAGAAAACCGTACTCTTTGAGGCTTGATTTCTCCTGTTACCTTTGGTAGATTCCCACCAGTATTATCGAGGAGGCAGAGAGGTGATTAAAGATAAGCCGCCGAATCTTGGCTCTTGGGTCATCATTGTTTCTGCCGCAAGCCTTTTGGTGACGCTGCCCCATGCTTTTGAGGATTTTGTATATGGTGTACCGCAGAAATTTGGTTTAAGCGTGATGACCGCGGGGTTTTTGATAGCGCTAGGGTATCTGTTTCAACTGATCGGGATGCTGTTGGCCTCACGGGGCCGGCAGTCTGGTCTGTTTCTTCTGTTTTTCATAGGTCTTGGCTGGACCATTGGAGCAACACTGGAGCATCTGCCGGATATCATAAACAGTGGTCATTATCGTCAAGGCGCGATTTCTAAGGTCATGGAACTTTTGATTATTGGAATCGGCCTGATCCTCACGGTTCTCTCGGCTGTTGCGATCAGACAACTCCGAAGCAATAAGCCTTAGGAGAGAAGCAAAAAGGCGAGTGCAATCTCGCCTTTTGGGGACTAGCAAGTTTTTTGCCGCTACCGGGCAAAGCGATTAAAGCGGAGGCGACGTTACGGTGTTTCTACGATGCGTCAAGCAGCTGGACTTGTTGTTCCCGCCAAAGGCCCTGGCCGTATACCATTCCAAGCCTTGGCAGGATCAATCTGCTTTTCGGGGTTTAGTTTCCGTGCCTTCTCCAACAAGACCTCTTTAGATTCAGGCCAGGCAGGATCAGCAATGCAGCAATCAGCGACAGGACAGACCGCAGCGCACTGGGGCTCATCAAAATGGCCCACACACTCGGTACACCGATCATAAGTTATGATATAAATAGCGTCACCAACGCCAATTCCTTCCGTTACCCGAAGATTGAGCGTCTCAGCACCTGACCGATTCTCAAAAATAGCTTCGTTGGGGCATTCCGGAAGACAAGCACCGCAGTTGATGCACTCCGCTGTGATCAACAGTGACATAGAACCATTTCCTCCTTATTAATTAGGACTTAGGGAATCCCCGGAAGTCCTTCAAACTTGACAACATTATAACTGATGCTCGAACTCTCGTCAAGCGTTTTTTAAAGGCCAGTACGCTTTAGAAAATGAGATGTGGGTCGCGGCCTATACGAAGAAGAACGTTGGAATGAATACGATACAGAAAAGTTTTGCTAGATACTTTTGGATTCAACTGTCTTTTTTGGGGGTTGGGGCACGGCAATGACTTCGATTCTCAAGGATATTGAACTGGATCAGGTCCACCAAACGGTGAGCCTGCTGTTCCAATTCTTCGGCTTCAAGAAGGAACTGTTTTTCAAGGGGTGTGAAGTTCAACGCAAAGGAAAGGGTATGAATCAGTGTCTCGTCGTCTAGACAGGACTGCATCAGCGACTCGAGCTGCCGTTCGATTTTCAGCAAAGCTGCGTGCTCCTTTAAGAGTCGAGTGAGGCATTCTTTAAGCTCAGTGCTGAGCGCGACAGGGATTTCTGAGCGAGAACCCAACGGCGCAATCGCAGCTTGGCGATAACTCCGATCAAAGAACTCATCTTTGATGCTAAACTTCTTCAGGCCGTACAGTATGATATTGAATCGGCTGTCTTCTAAGGATTCTGCCTTGATCATCCGGCCGACGCAACCCACTTGGAAGATCGGCGGATTTTGATAATAGTTCTCCTCCCAACCTTCTTTGAGGAGTACCATGCCGATCATTCGATCTCCGGTTTTAACATCCATGACCATCTGACGATACCGCGGCTCGAAGATATGAAGCGGGAGGTAGGTCTTGGGGAAGAAGACCAGATCGGGTAATGGAAATACCGGAATGATTTTGGGGATGTACATCTACGAAATCTTCTCCAGATCCCGAAGCAGAGACGCAACATCCGAATACCGCTGGTCTCGGTCTTTTTCAAGGCATTTAAGGATCAGTCGGTCCAAAGCTCCTGGGATTTCAGGATTGAGCGTAGAGGGCGGAGCCGGTTGACAGCTCAGATGTTGTTGAAGGATATTACCTTGTGTAAACGGCGGCGTTTTGGCTACCATGCGATATAACGTGCAGCCCAATGCATAGATGTCGGAACGAGGATCGGTATTAAGCCCCTGAATCTGCTCAGGAGACATATAAAATGGGGTGCCCTTCACGATGCTTTCACGAGTCGTCTCGGTGCTGAACCTCGCCAAGCCAAAGTCCGTGATCTTGACGATCCCTTCGCGATCCACTAAGAGGTTCCCAGGTTTAATGTCCCGATGCAAGATACCTTTCCGGTGTGCATAATCCAGCCCAAGACAGGCCTGCTTGGCCAGATTCAGGATCTGCGATAGCTGAAGGAGGGCCGTGCGGGCCTCCAAAAAACCTTTGAGGCTTTCTCCATTGACGTACTCCATGACAATAAAATATTTTTGATCAGACTGGCCAGTGTCATGGATCGTGACAATGTTCGGATGGTTCAAGATCGCAGCGGTTCTGGCTTCTCGGAGGAAATCCTCGAGCTCATTTAGACTGTCACCTGTTGACTGGGAAAGGAGCTTTACCGCAACAGTTCGGTTCAGTACCAGGTCCAATGCCTCGTGTACGAACCCATTGCCGCCTTGGCCAATCAGTCGGAGAAGCCGATAGCGATTTGACAAGACCGGTATGGGTATGTCTTTTGATGATTCCGACGGTTTGCTGCCCTGGGTTTGCTCCAGGTCGGGCGGGGGTTTTAGAAGTCGCTCAGAACGGCTTCTCACATCCCGGTAGTGTGGGTCGCATCGAAGGATTTTTTCATAAAGCGTGATCGCTTCTTTCGTATCGCCGAGACGTTCCGTGACTAATGCCAATTCATAGTAAGGGGTGAGATCGGTCGATGATGTGGGTAGCTCCCCAATGAGCTTCTGGTAAACCCCCCGGGCGTCCTTCAGCAGTCCTTGCTGCAGCCGGATTCGTCCCATCATCAACAATGCCTCGGCCCGAAGCGGTGAGTCCTGGGCCACCTGTTCCAACAGTCTAAAGGTCTCTTCAAGTTGGCCGAGGCGTTGGCACAGCATCGCCGCATCGAAGAACTCTCCGGCCGTTTCTAAGAGCGATATCGCTTTTTGAGTTTCCTTGAGCCGTTCATACAACTGGGCTGCCTCTTTGAAACGTCGGCCTTGCTCCAGTGTCTCGGCGGCCGCTCGAAGATTGCCGGCCCTCTCCCAAAGTTTGGCGGCTTCCAAAGGACGGTTTTCTCTCAGATGGATCTGGGCCGCAATCTCAAGACCCATTGTGAGCTGGCCGTTCTTCTCATAGAGTTCGATGACCTGCACCGGGTTCGACAGCCGCCGGGCAAACTCGGTCGCTTTAGTGAGGTCGCCAAGACGAAGATAGGCTCCGATGGCCTCTGCTGCAAGCTCGGCTTCGCCGTAAATCTTTGCGGCCGCATCAAGATTGTTTGCCTGAAGATAGAGGTCGCCGCTACGCCGGGCATACCCTGTGAGGAATTCTTTGTCTTCCTGTGAGAAGTGTTCTTTTTTTGTCTCGCGGTAGAATTTCTCAAACTGTTGTGCGGCCAGATCATATTTCTTTGCGGTCGCGTACATCTCCCCTGCTTTCTGAAACTGTCCGTCCTGCTCATAGAGACGTGCCGCCTCGATGCAAGATTTGCCCTTCTCGTACATCTCGGCCGCGAGCCGCCTCTTGCCGAGCGTTAGAAGAAGCTGGGCGGCCTTGACAAAATTATAAGACTGCTGATAGCAGCGGGCTGCTTTCTCATAGTTTTTGTTCAGCTCATACATTGCGGCGGCATCGCCCCACTGCCGTTGCCGTTCATAGAGGCGTGCAGTGTGATGGTACAGTCCAGCCATCTTATACATCCCGATCGCCTCCTGCAGCTGGCCTGATCGTTCATAGAGTTCACCCGCCAGGGCGTATTCCCCCTTCTGTTTGGCCGCTTGGGCTTTTTTCAATAAGGCGGGATCTTGAGTCGCGGCGGCCGACTTTTGTTCGACGCTGGACCGATGTTTGAAGATCAAAAACCCGACCATCACGATGGAGCCGATAACCGCAGCTAAGATAGACCAGAAGATGATGGAAGACATGGCGTCTTGAGATCAGTTGGTTTCAAACTGGGCTTCATAGAGTGTCGTGTAGAGTCCGCGCGCAAGGAGCAGTTCGTCATGCGTTCCTTCTTCCACGATTCTGCCGTCGTCCACGACCAGGATCTTGTCCACATGCCGGAGCGTGGACAGCCGGTGGGCGATGATCAAAGTCGTCCGCTGCTGTGTGAGATGCTCAAGCGCCTCCTGGATTTTCACCTCGGTCTCGGTGTCAATATTGGAGGTGGCCTCATCGAAGATGATGATGGCCGGATCCTTGAGTGCCGCCCGCGCAATAGCCAGTCGCTGCTTCTGGCCCACGGACAGCTTTACCCCTCGTTCCCCGATCCAGGTGTCATAACCTTCCGGCAGGTCGATAATAAAATCATGAGCATGAGCCAACCGGGCAGCTTCGATGATAGCAGTCTCATCCGCACGGAGATTTCCGTAGACGATATTCTCCCGGACCGTGCCGTTAAACAGAAACGGTTCCTGTTGTACGATTCCGGTCTGATCGCGGAGAAAAGAGAGTTTAAGATCCTTAAGATCGTAGCCATCCAACGTGATCCGGCCGCTGTCTACATCGTAGAAGCGCATCAGCAGCTTGATAATGGTACTCTTCCCGCCTCCGCTTGGTCCCACCAGCGCCACGTGCTCACCCGGCAGAATCTCAAACGAGACGCGTTTCAAAACCGATACCTCCGGACGGTAGTTAAAGGAGGCGTCTTCAAAACGGACCGCTCCCTGGATCGGTGTGGACAAAGCGATTGCGTCCGGGCGATCTTTCACCTCCGGTTCCGCATCGAGGATCTCGAAGACCCTCTCCCCCGAGGCCAAGGCCTGTTGGAGCATATGGTTCACGGAATGGATCTGATTGATGGGAGTATAGAACAGCGCAAGATAGCTCAAGAAGGCGACGAGTTCACCCACGGTCAACCGACCCTGGATCACTTGATGGGTTCCGTACCAGAGGATTAACACCGCGCCCATCGAGCCTAGAAAGATCATCCCGGGAGAATAGAGGCCCCAAAGCCGTGCCACCTTCAGGCTGCTGTTACAGTAGTCCCGGCTCAATCGGTTGAACCGATCAATCTCATAGTCGGCCCGGTTAAAAGACATGGTCTCTCGGATGCCGGAGAGGGAATCTTGTAAAAGAGCGTTTAGCTGGGCTGATTTCTGACGTATAAGATGGTAGAGACCATGGATTCGTCGGGTGAAGAGGATTGCACCCAGTATCAGAAGAGGCACCGGGATTAGAGCGAGCAGGGCCAGTCGCCAATCTAAGTAAAAGAGAACCGCTGTGATACCGATCAGCGTGAGGCCCGACATCAGAATCGCCTCGATGCCATCGATGAAGATCCGTTCCACGTGGCTGATGTCATTAATCAGCCGGGACATCAGTTCGCCCGTGGAGCGGTTTTCAAAGTAACTGATTGAAAGGCGTTGGAGCGCCCGGTACACCTGATCACGCAGATCATAGATGACGTTCTGCTCCAGGAGGTTGTTCGACCAGATCCGTCCGACCGCCAGCAGGTTTTTGAAAAAATAGGCCGAGAGCAAGCCGAGAATCAGCCAAGGCAGCCAAGAGATATGGCCGCCCTTAATCACGTCATCGATGATCAGCTTGATCAGCCAGGGCGGGAGCAGCTCGATCAAGGTCACCAGGACCGCCGCCCCGAATGTCATCATCGCCAGCGGCCAATGCGGCTTCAGATAGCGGACGAATCTCAGCAGAGATCTCATGCCTCTTCCTCTAGCCAATAGCGCTCGTACTCTTTCAGATGTGTGAGCGTCGAGAAATCCGACATCCGGTCTAAAAACACTTTGCCCATCAGGTGGTCCAGCTCGTGCTGAATCACAACCGCGAGAAATCCGTTCGCTTCCAGTATGAATTCCTTTCCGTTCCGATCGAGCGTCTTGATCTTGACAGCGGTTGCACGCGGGACCTGACCTCGAAATCCTTCCACGCTCAAGCATCCTTCCCATCCCAGGTTTTTTTCTTTGGCCTGATCTAAAAAAACCGGATTGATCAAAACCAGCAGCGGGATCTCGGGCGCTTCAGGATAGCGCCGGTTACCCTGGACCTCGATCACGGCGATCTGTTTGGACTCATGCACCTGCGGTGCCGCGAGCCCCACACCGTCATATTCATGCATCGTCTCGATCATATCGTCAATGAATTTCTGAAACTCAGGCCGTTTGATCTCATCGATGGATACGGGCGCCGAAACCTTCCGCAATACGGGATTACCTAGTTTTGCAACCTTTAGTATCGACATGAGACAATTTTATACCATACCATCGACTCGAAAGCAATCTCGGCTGTAGAGCGCGCCTGTCAACTCATTTAAGAATGTTACTTTGGAACCGATCATCAACTCATTTAAAATGTTACTTGGGTTTTGACTGCATATCTTTTGTTTTAGGTGTTTTAACATAAACGCCGATTT
>Ga0335085_10010636_pt1 | contig 13739 bp, 4 predicted proteins | sample Lox_Sample_45_FD_206712 | JGI IMG/M metagenome (GOLD analysis project Ga0335085, IMG submission 206712) | Soil microbial communities from Loxahatchee National Wildlife Refuge, Florida, United States - Lox_Sample_4.5 | ecosystem: Environmental > Terrestrial > Soil > Wetlands | place: USA: Florida...
GTCTCATCCCTTGTCTGGATTCCGTCATCCATGCGGCCTCTCAAACCTGAAGGGTGATGGCCGTGATTCATAATCCTTGGCACACTCCGCGTCACTTTCTCCCGTCTTGAGCGCCTGGGCGCCACGTATCGTGGTTTGCGAAATTTCAAGGACAACAATCTGCCAGGAGCAAGTGCGTCCGGCGGGTAGTTTGGAACTGGAAGCCCGGCCAGTTTCGTAGCAGGCTCCGGTCATGGGTTTTCCGCGCGGAACAATCCGGCATCCCAGGCTCCCGCGCGGGGACTGCGCAGAGCTCATTACAATCTTTTCACCGTCGAATGCGGCGCCGAGGACCCCGAACTTTGACCACAACCCGGAAGTTTCAATCCACTCCCCCCTCGTTGCGTACCGGACTTCCGGCGCGGATTCCATGTCTCCATCGCCGGCCTGAATGTCTGGCGAAGTGGCAGGGTAGGAAGTCGTTGGGCCGGTCTCCGTTCTCCCACCCCAAAGGCCATAAGTAATGACGAGAATCCCGACCACGAGTACCAGCGCCATGGTTTCGCGTGTCCGTCGGGACACTCGCAATTGATAAGGGGTCGGCGCTTGCAATGCCTCCTCCCCGTTGGGATCGATCTCAACGCCTTTGCTCCCACCCTCCTGTGGGAGTTGGTTCATGTCTTCGCCCATACGTGATGTGCCGCTGTTCTTTGTCACTCCCAACCCCCATTCGCGCTGAAGTGGGAAGCCCCCCTCTGGGATCCTCGAGAGTTCCTGGTCCTGGGGGAGCACTTTATTTTGACCGCTTACTTTCGCTTGTAGGTTCAATCCGGTGCATGGCAATGTCCCGGCACAAACGGCCACCCTTTAACTTGCGATGGATGAGGGTAAGCCCTTGGTTAACATACTCTGATGGGTTACTACCACCTTGTCTCGGACGGACCATACCCTCATCCTTCTTGTCCCGGTGACGCGCTGAAGTTGTATTTGGGTACTTATCCTTGGCTATACCTCCATGGTTACACTAAGACTACCCAGAAAGAATTCGCGTAAATGATCATACGACTTGAGCTGCCCCGTGTCATGGGTACATAAGTACTAGACAGGATTTGTGAAAATCTTGTCGTGTCGGACCACAATGCGACGATTGGAACCTTGTCAAAACGCGAGGCCTCCCGAAACGAGCCCTTTGCCCGATTCTGCCAGAGTCACTATGGAGGATAGCCCAAAATCCAGCACCCGGAGATGCACCATCCTTGCTTCACGCCTCGCCTTCCCATGCGATTGTGGGTACCCATAATGCTTTCCATAACTATGAGATTGAAGATTCGGTTGAAGGAGTATGACGTTCGAAACTGCCAGAGCCTGGAAGCGGCCTCCCATCTCCCGGAGTTGACAGCCCAGCGCGGCCACAGGCTGCGCTGCGCTCTACCCGCTACGCACATTCTCATAAGCCTGTCAGGCTGCCAGATTCCGGTTGGAATAGGCCCCGTGCTTGCGGGCGACGTCGAACATCCGCAGGATATTCTTCACGGGAATTCCATCGTGGAGCGAATGGTCGGAAGCGAGGATGTAGCCGAATCCGGGGGCGGCGATGCGAAGGGCCTCCAGCGTCTCCGCCTCAACCTGCTCGGGAGTGCCAAAGGGCAAGGTCCGGGAGGAATCGATGTTTCCCACCAGACAGAGCTTGTCCCCATACTGTTTTTTCACCGTGGCGAGGTCCATGCCGGCGGTGCGCTGCACCGGATGGTAAGCCTCAAAGCCGACTTCCACCAGATCATCGAGATAATCGTAGACCCTTCCGCAGCAGTGCAGAAACACCGGCAAATTGTTGGCCTTGATGCTGTCGACGATCTTCTTGAGTCCGGGTTTGTATATGGCCTTGAACTGTGCGGGGCGCAGGAGGCCCTGCGCGCTGGCACCATAGTCATCGGAAACAATCATGGCGTCGACGCCGGCCTTGGCCATGCGGTTGATCGCCTTGACGGCGAAGTCCACGGTGATCTCAACCAGCTCTTCCAGAAATTCGGGATCGTCGTAAAGCTTCATGCAGAGATTCTCGTAACCCATCAGGAACCAGGTAACGGTTAAAGGTCCCGTCACCCCACCGAGAACTGCTACCGCCTTCTCCCCCAGATCCCGGTTCATGGCCACCGCAGTGTTGATTTCGTCCAGACGGCCCTCCGCCGTGGGGTCGGGCGGCACATACGTGCGCAAATCCTCGCGCCTCTTCAGCGGAAATCCGACGGGGGCATCGATGGGCCAGGCGGCATCATCCTGCTGGAATGTCGTGCCCCATTCGTCTTTGTAAACTCGATCCGTGAGCTTTTCGGGGGTCCAGCCAGAAAAGCAGCCGTAAGGAATCCAGACTCCATCGAGCCCCAGCGCCACGGTCAGATCCATTGCATCACGGGCGTTGTAAGAGTCAGGGGTGCGGCCAATCAGCTCCCGAAAAAGGGGCCGCTGGAAGAGAAAATCAAACAGGGGAACGCGATCTACGGGCTGCCGCTTTAAAGCTGCCAAGAATCGGTCTTTGGGACGCATGGGGGCTTCTCCTTTGTGTTAAGGCGCTTCAGGGAACTCAGCACGTTGGCGGCCACTTTACAATTCCCAGTGCCGGCTTCCCCTGAATTCGCACGGTGACGATTTCGTGGGGATGGGCTCCAAACTTTATGGCCTTACCCGAGACGGTGAGCGATTGCTGGTTCTCTTCCATCGCATTGCAGAGCCATGCCGATTGAATATCCAGAAGGGGTGAACTCACATTTATCGTCGTGGATTGCCCCGCGGTTTCCAGGAACCGCAGGATATAACCGTTGTGATCCTCAGCTTGCTTCCACGTCACCAGCACCACACTCGGGTTGTCCACACTCAGGAAGCTCCCCTGAACGGGATCGAGTGGCCCGGGGTGGTTCACGAACTTGTCTTCGTAGTTGATTTCATCGGCCTCGAGCGGGGTTAAAGCTTCCCATCCCATCCGCGTGAGGTCACTTGAGGCGATGGCAGGAGCACTGGTGAGAACGTAGCGGAAGGTGAAGTCACCCCCTTGGCCGGCGACGTAGTTTACGTTCCAGTAGTTGTTCATGACATAAGAAAAGATGGTCCCCTTGCGGTCGCCGAACTCTACCGGCCAGGTCCCCCGCACGATGTCTCCAAAGGTAACCAACGGAGCGTCCAAAGGTACAATCGCCGCTGCGACGCTACCCTGTTGCAGGGCCACCCACTGCTGCACTGAGAACCACTCAAGACTGCCACCTGGCAGGATGTCCTTGGCGGGGTCAATATACCCATTCTGGATGGCAAACTTGAATTGGGGGTGGTCCATGGCAAAAGGAAAGGCGAAGTAGATTCCCTCTTTCGTATAAACCTTGTCCTTACGCACATGGTTGACGATCTCGATGTGCTTCTGGTCTTTGGGAAGAATGATCTCCGATTCGATCAGCGGGGTGTTGAGTCCGGAGCTTTCCAGCCAGGCGACGTCCTCGAAAGGCAGGTGCGTAACCGACCGGATTTTCCCACTGCCGGCGCCGTGTGGCGTCAGTTTCGGAACTGGCGTCACGCTGCTGTAATCGATAAGGCGGTTCGGTCCCTCGTCGGCGCCGGTGACATACACATATTGGTTGAAGCGGTAGGGACTGGAGCCATCCACCAACTCGTGGTTCAGTTCCTTATCGAAGATGCCGCGAATTGCTCCGCTCGAGGCGTCTAATTCCACGCGATAGTAGCGATTCTCCAGCACAGAAACCCCAATCCCGGCAGCCGCCGGGGGTTCGGGTTTTGCTGCGCGAAGCTGGTAACACTTGTAACCGACAGGGGGGACATCAGTAGCCAGGAAGCGGATGTGTTGAAGGGAGCTTCCCGTGTTGAGCACCTCATAGGGGACCGCCTGGTGGGTAGAAAGGTCAACAATCTCCAACCCTTTGTCGAGGTCGGTCTCCACATTGCTCGAGCGCTGCCAATTCAGAGAATTGAAGATGATGAGAGTCCCTGATCCATCAGGGATAAAGTCCGCCAACGCCGACATGGTACGCTGCAAGACATGATTCACCAGCCGGCGACCATCGGTGGCGCGGGCGTCCTTCACATCACGCTGCTTAACGCTTTGCTCGCTCTGCGGGTCGCTGATCCCCGGAGCCGCTTCCCAGGTGTGCTCATCAGAAAGCAGCAGATTTTGCCAAAGAGCATTGAGAGCGGTCTGCTCCGTTTGGAGGCGGGGATTGGTAAGCACACTGATGCTGGAGAGTTTCTCGGCAGAGAGCGCGCGGTACTCATTTTCGCGTGCTATAGCCGTGTACAGCGCATCGGAAGCTGAGCCGTCCTCCCAATAGGGTCCGGCATCGCCACGCATCACCGGCACGGCGTCACTCATTTGCCCGGCGATGTAGTCCATGGCCTCCCCAACTCCGGAAATATGAACCTTCGGGTAGGAATAAAGCTTGTTCCATTGCGGGAAGTCGCCCAACTGATCGGGGCTCAGGTCAGTGTTTTCCCACTGCGTACCGAACACGATCACACCGTCAGATTTATAATCAGGACGCATAAAACTCTGAAGAAAAATAGGGAGCGAATCACGAATAGCGGGAAGCTTGGCCGGGAGCCCGAACATGATCCGTGATTGGGTATAACTAAGCGACGTCCAGGTGAGAATCCGCTTGCCGTCAGGCCCTTCCCAATACCAGGGCGATTTCTCATTCAGGCGTCCAAGCATGATGACGGGAGCCCGGTAGCTGTCGCTGGCTTGAAGGAAATACTTCAATCCTGCCGCCGCCAGGACGGAGGGGTAGGATCCCGAGCACGTAGGCACATCCGTAATATTGGCGTAAGTAAAGGACCCGCCGTGTTCACGGTTGAAAGCATATCCGCCGTATAGCGAGCGGATGAGGGTTTCCACGGTGGAGAGGCCGGTGAGAAGGCTGGCGTATTGGGCGGGAACGAAGATTCTCCCCTGGCGGACAAGCTCCAGGAACTCCTGGCGGTCTTGCTCATTGCGGTTGGCGAGGAATTGCTCCGCGCTCCAATATCCGTCAATGCTGAAACGGAAATCCGGCTGCCGGCGCGCCATCGCCATGGCTTCGTCAATCGCCCGGCTCTGGACCTCGGCGACTTTGCCTTGATAGTCAGAGAAGCCGACGTCAAGATGTTCGTGCGGGACCACAAAGATGTTCCATTTTTTTCCTGGAACCAGTTTCTGGGGAAAATCCCGGGAGTGTCCGTTCCACTCCACCTTGACTGCCGCCGGCGTCTCGACGGCAAACTCGGGAACCTCAAGGTCAACACGCTGCTCACCGAAATCGTGATCGCGGGCGAGCGGCGCAGTGAACTTCTGATTTCCCATCACCATGGTGACTCGTCCGCGCTTCAGCGGTTCACCCAGGCGCAGGTCAATGTCAATTTCTTCGGCGAGCTTGCCATCCTTCTCCTCGTAGAAAATGGTGGGGGTGACTTCTGTGGTGATTTGCGCGGGCTGAAATCGGGCCGAGGGATCCTGTTCCAGCTCTAGCGCGTCGTAGTGAATTCCGGAGTTTCCAACTACCATGACGGCGCCCTCCGAGTCGTCGCGCGCATCCGGTTGGTCCACAGCCGTGAGCACCAACTCGTTATCACCGGGTTTCAGGTAGCTGGCAGGGAAGTCAAACGCGATGGTAGCCGTGGAATAACGTGGCGCAAACACGCTGCCCAGGTCCCCCGCATCGTAGTTCAGTGTGGGATGCTGGTAGAACCAGCCGTGACGTCCGTTGATGCTGATGTCGAGCACCGGAACACGCGGGCTGTAAGCAAGAAGCGCCGCGGTAAAGGTATAGACGCCACGCGGCGGGCCGGAGAGGTTAAACTTGACCGTAAATGGGTGCGCCCGGTGGCTGGCTTTTCCATTAGATGTGCCGGGCTGAAATGCCAACCAGTTTTTCCCTGGCTGGCTTTGGCCTATGACATACACCGGGTCGTCAGCCGGGTTGGTGTAATCGAGTGCGCCACCTCGCGTGGGACTGACACCTTGGGCAAACTCCCTCGAAGATTTATCAAAATTTCCAATCTGCCAGATCGTGGCGGAAGCCGCGCGGAGGTCTAAACCGCAGGCCAATAGGCAGATTATCAGGAACCATCGGGTTTTTAAGAGCATGAAGCTGTCCTTTCGAATAAGGGCATTAAGCTATTTTGCGGGCAAGAGATATTCGATTCTAGATCCATCGCTCCAATACCTCAGCGCAGGGTGGAATCGCGGGGCGAATTGCCTGACCAACCTCCCCGGCGCCAAGGTTGATTTGAGTTCATTTCCCTCTCCCCCAAGGGGGCGAGGGCGGCAATTTCAAATTGGCGCCACCCATCCCGGACTGAAGTCGGCAAAGTCGCGCCTACCTGCTTGGAAGTTCGCTAATTTGGATAGCCGGCGGTCAGAGACCGCCGGCACTATTGGCGGTCTTCACACAGGTTCTAGAGTCCCTCACGGCCGGGGCACCTTCACCGTATTGCTATAAGGGTTCCGCGAGATCACCGCGCCGTCCTTGTAAACTGCAAATCCATTCTCCGTCATTTCGACATCATAGGTGTGTCCACGGAAATGGTAGCCTGCCATCCTCGCTTCACCAAGCTCGAGGTGATAGGCGGGAGAGACTTCCAGTGATCCGTCCATGCCCGGGTGAACGCCGAAAACTCCAAACAGAATCGCCTGGGCTCCACTGCCCGCAGCGATCTCCAGAGGCATGTCTTCCTCATCCAGGTCCCCAAAGCTGTCGGTGAAGGCGTCTTGCGGCAAGTAGGGATAATGTTGCGTCCAGCGGGCACAGCGCTTGAGGATGTCCCAACCCAGCTCAGGATAACCCAAGCCATAAAGCCTTTCGGCAATGCGCAGGGGCATTCCCGTATATTGGCCGCCGCCTCCCCAATCTTCATCCATCCAATCCCAATGCGTCTCGTCGGACTTGGAAACCGAATAGAGGCCGTTCGGACCCAGAAACTCTCCTTCCGTAAGGTGCGAAATCAGCCGTTGCCGCTGCGAGTCAGAAACCATACTGGTTGGCAGGATATCGAACAGGTGATAGCTCATGACCTGGTGGTGGCTGCCGTCAGGAAAGAGGTTATCGAACCACCCGGCTTGCTCATTCCAGAGCTGGCCGTTCAGGGCCTTCTTCAATCGTGCCGCCCACTGGGCAAATTGCTCGGCATCAGGATCATTCCTGGACCGGCCCCACTCCGCCAACTGGAGAAAAAATTCTCCTGCCAGGCCGTTGGTCGCGGCTACGACGTGCTCGTAACCATCCGTTCGCATTTCGAGCAGATTGTTGGAATTCGACCCGAAATCCAGCAGCCCGTCCTGCCGCGCCCGCTTTTTCTGGAGCTCCACGGCGGTGCGCTTCATCCACTCATAAACGGAGGCGCCATTTTCGACCCGATCCAGAAACGCCATATCCCCCGTTTGCCGGAGGTAATCCTGGAGGATCTGCATTTTTGCGAACGGATCCTGTGCATAGGCAAATTCGCCCGCCTTGCCGTTCCAGGGAATATAAGTACACGTCAAGAGCCCTGACCGCACGAAGTTCAGGAAGGCATCGCGGAGAGCCGTGGGTTCGAGCTGGGCGATAAGCTCGGAGGCATAGGAGGTGTCCCAGGCGATGGTGAACAGCCATGTGCCCACCGCGTAAAATGGGTTCAGGATGAAATTCTCGCGCTCCCAGCGGGTGTCGACAACGCTCAAAACGCTGCGGTAATAAAGGTCATCCAGCGGTTTGTAGGAGGTGGAGATGCGCGGATAGTTCTGCCCTGCCCAAAGGAGACGCGCGCGCAGGGCGTGGTCGGCCCGCTCGATCCTCTCGGCAAGATCCGGCACGTACGGGTCCGGCGCCGGCACTGCAATTAGCTGGGGAAGGATTACGAACCGGGCCGTTTTCACCCCTTGCGCGGGAATCTCCCAACTCCAGCCATCCTTCGACGGCTTTCCAAGGTCACTTGCCACCGTAACCCGCACTTGATCGCTCGCCAGGGTGAAAGCATCAACCTGCTTTACCGCCGACGGCGGCGGGGTTTTTTCGCCGGGAATGTTCACGCCCAGCTTGGGAGCGCTCTGTTGGGGAATCACCGTCAACGACATGGGTTCGGCGAGGCGATTGAGGATTTCCACCTCCAGATACACCTCGTCCTTTTCGGAGGATACGCTGGCCCTGGTGCGGATGCCGAAAGAAATCCATTTGCCGTTGATGACTTTGTGAAAGGTACCCGTGCGTGTGTAAAGGTTGGGTTGCCAGCGCGCCTGCTGGAGAAGCATGACCCAAGGCGAATCGGGGAAGAAATTGAACCCCAGCGGCGTCGTGCCTTCTCCTGTGGTCGCCAATTTCTCGTGCGCATCCGCGGTCAGGTCCTGGACGAGAACCTGTTTTTTCTCGTCGCGAAAAGCAAGCTGGAAGTGGTAATCGTGAACCGCGATGGGCGGAAATTCCAGCACCTGAAGCCCCGTGACGCTCCAATCGCGAACCGCGACTGTGCCACGGCCATTAAACAAGCGCAGGCGACGGCCGCTAAAGACAATTTGCGAACGATCCATGCCGAGTCGTTCCGGCGTGAGGTCCGCCACCGCCGGTGGGGGGGATTTTTGCGGCCCTTGTTCTTCGGGAGGGATCCCCGCTCCGCCGGCTCCAATGCAAAATTGAAATAAGATGGCTAGAAGTAATGCGAGTTTTCTTGGGGTCATAGGTCCCTCAATAACGGGTTCTGCCGAATGTATTCACGGATCTCCTCAAGCTCGTCTTGGGCCCGAATCACATGATCGTAGTAATTCCGTTGCCAAAAGTGGTTTTGGAATCTGGGCCAGCCTCGTGTCATGTAACAGACGTTCGCCGATGAAGTCAGCCCGCATCGCGGGCGCAAGAACGTAGCCCACGGCGTGAGCCGTGGGGAAGAGCGCCCTCACCCCGCCTTCGGCACCCCTCTCCCGCGAGGCGGGAGAGGGGGCGGGGGTGAGGGAGGGATCGGCTAACCCACGGCTCACGCCGTGGGCTACATTCTTGCGCCCCTGACGGGGCTGCGGAACGGTCCTCTGCAAGGAATGGCTTTGTCAATGAACTTCTGTTGCATGACACCAGCTGATGTGCTCCCAAAATGTATTCGTCGGTAATCCGTAACTCAAACCCGCCCACCACATCACCTATCGTAAGGGCAGGCCTCGTGCCTGCCCTAGGGCCTATTCGGCCCCATTGGAGGGCGCCCACGAGGGGCGCCCCTACGGCTTACCGGCTCTGCACGTTGGACTTGCCGACAATTCTAAAAGCATCGATGCCACGGCTCTTGGCCTTGAATTGCCATTGCCCGCCCGGCGCGTCAATTGAATCGGGGTTATCCTCCTCGATGAGATTGGTGGTGTTCGCGTGTTCCACTTGGAGTGGGACTTTTAACGTGACCGGCGTATCGCGGCCCGTCATTTCGAAACCGCGCACAATGATTCCCTTCTGGTCATCCGCAATCTTAATGTCGCTCACCACGTAGTTGGGTTCTGAGACCTGGCACATGCTTAAGGATGAGGGGATGGAAGGCGCCACAGCCTTGGGAGCGACAGCGGCGGAGGGGAACGGGCCGTTGACTTCATTGCCGAAGCGGTAATGGCCTCTCCAATCTCCGCTAAAGGAGGTGAATGCGAAATGGAAGGAGTGATCGCCTTTCTGCAAGTACCAATTCCCCAAGCTATGGCAACTCTTCCGGGCTGCCAGCAAGATGGGTTGCAACAAGGTCGCCCGCTCTTGTTTCTCGTCTGCGTCCAGATAATCCACCACTGCCACTGAGGAGGAGAGCATCACGCCCACCTTGCCGTCGCTGGCGGAAATCCAGTCCTGCACTTCCCGAGGATGAATTTCCCTGGCTGGACGGCTGTACCAGCCGTCAAAAGGCTTCCCTTCTATTTCGTCCTTGCCGACTTCGAGCGCGCCAAAGGGGACTTCGTACGTAACCTGGGCATGCGGGATATTTGCCGGCAATGCCATCCGGAATTCTTTGTTTTTCTGTCCCGACCAGTGCAGGATCTGAATGTCAAAATCGAGCCGCTTGGAATCCTGGTAAGCGTACAACTCCAAGCGCACCGTCGCCTGGCGGAAGGGAGTTTCCAAACTCCAGCCGGTTCTTACCGGACCGGACTCAATCTCCTGCCAGGCAGGGGAATACTGGCTGGCCTTTTCAAGCGCTGGCCAGCTGGCGTGTTGAATATCTCCTTGTTCGTGGGCCCCGTTGCCGACGGAGTCCAGCATATACACTTCTCCCGCCAGGAACTTCTCCGGGTTGAGCATTTCGCGTCCCAGTTCCTTGTCGAAGATGCTCTTCAGCCCGCCCGGTGCAAACTCCAAACGATAGAACGCGTTCTCAAAGGTCTTGGTTTTGAAATCCCCTGGTTTGACAGCGTCCTGGGTGCGGGGTTTGAACTGTACCGCGAAGGTGGAATACCCGTTCGCGGAAATGTCCTTGGTCTCCACCACGTAGCGAGTCGTTCCACCCGTCATTTGGGCGACGCGTTGGGCGGGAAGGATCTTGCCCTCTTTGTCCTTGATGACGGCGTCCTGGCCGGGAGGTGTCGGAATCTCCACCCAGGCCGGTCCGGAGCGATTCCAGGAAAGAGGGTTCAGGATGACCAGCTTGGTATCCTGCGGATTGAGCGCGGCCGCATGGCTGGCCAGCCAATCCACGGAACTATTGAGCAACGTCCTTCCCAGAAGTAAGGCTTCGTTCTCCTTCGCCTCAAAGGTTGCGTCGGTGATATCGCCATTCAATCCGCCAAAACCGTGATCGGGGTAAATCTGCGCCATCCATGCCGAGTCAAAGGTCTCGGTGGGATACCTCTCAGTCCTGCCGGAAAGCAGGGTCCGGAGGGTCCAGAATTTCTCCGCTGCCACGAGGTCCCATGAGGCCTCACGGCCGGCCGAAATCGTCTCCAGATGGGTGGGACCGTGAATGTAGGCCCAAACGTTGGGCCATTCACCGTGAACCTGGGGGAGATGGGTGTGCGGATCGTTGGTGGCGGATTGCATGAATTCTTCCGCCGAAGCAAACTTCAATTTCACCGGGTCCCCGTATTTCGACGACGCCTCTTGTTTCCACTGATCGGTCAGGGTGATTAATTCCTTGGTAGGGGGCAGGTAATCGGTCATATCCGTAATCGGAAACTGGGGTGGAATGTTGTGCTCTGCATAATAGCCGTCCCAGTTCCGAAGGAGGGTGGGAAGCTGCAGCGCCACGTCAATCGGATTGTAGGGGGTCAGGAAAGCGCTCAATCGTCCATAAATTCCCAATGAACCGACGGCAACCTTGGAGCCATCCGGGCTGTACCAATCGTAAATACCGGGTTGAAAGCGTCCCAACATGAGGTACTTGACGCCAGATTTCGCGAGAATCTGCGGCATCTGCATGGCCACGGAAGGGACATCCGTCCCCCAGGCGGTCACAGTATCCACCCCGGGGCCGAGGTTTTCTTTCAGCCATTTCCTTCCGTAATAAAGCTCGCGAACCAGGCTTTCGTCTCTCCACAATGACTGGTAGGGTTGGTTGAACATGGCACCAAAGGTCAACCTGCCCTCAGCGAGGTACTTGCGTACCTCTTCGGCGCGAGCCGGGGCGCGATGCAGGTACTCCATCAGGAATAGATTGGTCTCCATGCCATAGCGGTAATCGGGATACTTTTCCAGAAGCGGAAGGGCGGGGCCAAGAACCTTATCCCGCCTCCAGTTGGCCGTGGCTTCCGGCGTGTCGAGCCAGGCGATGTCATTGTGGCTGTTGGGAATGATGTTGATCGTCGCGTCGCGCATGCAAGCGAGCTCGGGAGACAGCTTGACGTCTTTCTCCACCAGCACGTTGCCGGCTCCATCAACAACCTTGGCATGCACCTGGTGAGCGCCCGGCGGCACGCTCATCGCGAAGGCGAAATCCCGTCGGCCTTGCATGTCGCCAACGGGTTCCGTGGTTGCCTGGCCGGCAGGGACCTCTCCCGTGATCTTCACACCGGCCAGGGGCCGCCGCGAGACGACGTATCCACCCGCGAGGTATTTCGATGCGCCATCGCTCGCGGTGCCAAGGGCTGCGGTGGAAATCGAAAATGTCAGATCGTTGAAGTATTTCTCTCCCGGAACCCGCGCGCGCCATACCATGTCGCGCAGCTCGATGCGCGACGGGTAAGCCTGGGTGGGTGCTCCAGCGAAAATGTCCAGGGATCCTCCCCGATCAAAGAGGGAGAGATAGATTTCATCGACGCTTCCCGGATGAGCACCTGGTTGGGATTCAATGGCGTAGCCCACATCGAAGATGACGTGGTGCCACGAGCCGTCATTAATGGCGCCAAGATTTCCGACCTCGGGAATGCCCGTCTGCGACCCGGTGATGTTGATAACGTGATCCTGATAACCAATGTACCCCGGGTAGCCGATGCCGCTCTGGCCATAGGCAAGGTTAAATGCCGCCGTGTGATTCCCGTCCACGCGAATCCAGAAGTCAAAGACCGGGTTCTCGGCGAGCTTCCATGGCGATTCTCCGAGTGAGCATCCACCGTCTGCGGGAACCAGGGCCGCGGGTTTATCAATCGTGATGCGGCTGACGCCTTGATCCAAAGCCAGCGTCATCGTTCCATAGCATGCGCGGGCCCCCCGACGGACACGAGCACCTTCCAGGCCGCTGCACGCAAGAACTACCAGCGCGGCGACCAGGCAGATTCGTTTCCATAATGACGTGCGCATAATTCCCTCCTCGAAATTGTCTTAAGTGCGGCCACGCAACCAACCTGCTTCCTGGACGCAGGCTTCGCCCAACAGGAAAACTTCTATCATCACGGGCTATCCCCCCGAGCTGTGAGCGGGTGACGATCGCGGCCGAAGTTCATGGGCTACAGGTTTCAACAGGCGAAACCGGCGAAAATGGACGCTTCCCGGAAGCCGATCGGCGGTCGGCTTGGCTCAACTGGCAACCTGGCGCCCGGCGAGGGAAGGACCACTGGAGACGGGAGTCGTCCAGGAGGTTGACAGCTAAGGCATTCTAACTCAAGTGGGCACGTGCAGCATCGGCTAGGACATAATGTCAGTCCGTTCACATCGCGGCCCCAATTGGCCCGCTGGAGGACGCCATCCCACTTTAAACGCATACGAGCAACCAACAGGCCAAAACTTTTTTCTATCGGCCCGCGGGTATGATTTTGTCTTTCAACACGCCGCCAGGTGAAAACTCGATTGACTTCCCGTAATCTGCCCGCGTCGCGAACTTCCCATCCTCGAAGACCTCATAATCCCAGGGGCCGAGAATAACATCGTAGGAATGGCCCCGAAATCTATAACCTGTCAACCGGGCTTGGCCGAGTTCCTCGTGGTAGGAAGGAGCGATGTCCAAAGTGCCGTCAGCGTGGGGGCGCAGACCGAATACACCGAATATAACTGCCTGCACACCACTACCAGCGGCGACTTCCAGCGGCATTTCGACTTCCGGAGAGCGGAAATAATCCGCAAAGATTTCCTGGGTGATGTAGGGAAAATGTTCAGTCCACTTGGTGCAGCGGTTCAGGATGTCCCACGCCAAGCCCGGGTGTCCCAGCCGGTACAAGCTTTCTACTAATCGCAACGGTTCCCCCGTGTATTGCCCGCCCCCGCCCCAATCCACGTCCTCAATATCCCAATGGATGCGATCTGCCTTGGAAATTGAATAGACCCCGAGTGGGCCGAGGAACTCACCCTCCTTTAGATGACCGATCATTGCATCGCTTTGTTTTTCTGAAAGAATTCCGGCATCGAGTAAATCGAGTTGGTGATACCTCAGCA
>Ga0335085_10010637_pt1 | contig 13738 bp, 11 predicted proteins | sample Lox_Sample_45_FD_206712 | JGI IMG/M metagenome (GOLD analysis project Ga0335085, IMG submission 206712) | Soil microbial communities from Loxahatchee National Wildlife Refuge, Florida, United States - Lox_Sample_4.5 | ecosystem: Environmental > Terrestrial > Soil > Wetlands | place: USA...
CGGCTCGTCGACGTACCCGACATCGTGGCCTGATCGCGCTCATGAGCGCGCAACCGTCCCCGCGGTCCCGACCTGCTTCGAGCGCAACGCCGCGCCCGGAGATCCACCGCGGGGACGGCGCGCGCGCGCCGCTGCGGCTTGCCCCCGAGGTGGCCCGCCGGCGCCTGCGGGCACGTCTCGTGATGTGGGGCGCGGCGCTGCTCACCGTCGCGTCGATGTTCACGTTGGTGGCGTTCCACGTGTTCGCGGCCCAGTCGGCGTTCACACTCGAACGTCTTTCGAACGAACGTACGAATGAACAACTGCGTTACCAGCGGCTGCGCGACCAGGTTGCGAGCTCCTCATCCGCGCAGGTCGTGATCGCGGAGTCGGGCGAGCTCGGAATGGTCCCGGCGCCGAACGTGGTGCCACTCACCGTTCCACCAGCCGCGGCCGCGCCGCCGCCGGTCTCCCCTTCCGCGTCGGTGGCCGCGGTCACCGACTACACGAGGCTCAAGCAAGCCCTCGACACGACGCCCTGACGTGACGCAGCGCCGGCCGCAGACCCGCACTCGCCCGCCCGCGGCTCGTGCCAACCGGACGGCGCGCCGGCTCGGTGTCTGCAGCGCACTCGTGATTGTGGGTTTCGGGGTGCTCGCCGCCCGGGTCGGACAGCTGCAGCTGGCGAACGGCGCCAAGTACAAGGAGCTCTCGCTCGACCTTGCCTTACACAAGATCCCGCTGGCCGCGCAACGCGGCAGCGTGTTCGATCGAAACGGGCGCGACCTCGCGATGTCGATCGAGCGCACCACCGTCTACGCCGATCCGACGCTCGTCGTCGACCCGCTGTCCGAGGCGGCTCGGCTCGCGCCGGTGCTCCACGTCGATCGAACGACACTGCTGGACGCCCTCTCGGACAAGGGCACTTCCAGCTCGCCGAACCATTTCGCGTTCCTCGCCCACACGGTGCCCGACGCGACCGCACTCGCGGTCCAGGCGATGCGGCTCCCGGGGATCGGATTCATGCCGGAGGCGGCGCGCGCGTATCCGGCCGGGTCGGTCGCGGCGGCGGTGATCGGGCGCGTGCACTCCGACGGCACGGGCGCCGACGGCGTGGAGCTCGAATACAACCGCCTCCTGCAAGGCAAGGCGGGCGAGCTCGTCGTCGAGCAGGATCCGCTGGGTCACGACATACCCGGCACCCAGGAGACGAGGATCAACGCGCAGCGCGGCACCGACGTGGTGTTGACGCTCGACGAAGACCTCCAGTGGCAGGCCGAGTACTCGCTCCTCGACCAGGTGAAGGCGACGGGCGCGAACGGCGGTATGGCGGTGGTCATCGACGTCACCGATGGCGACGTGCTCGCCATGGCTTCAGTCGTCGGGGCCAAGGCCGACGCGCCCGCGCACGTCGCGAACGGCGGTGAAGCGAATGCGCCTCTCACCGATCTGTTCGAGCCCGGCTCGACCAACAAGCTCATCACGCTCTCGTGGGCGCTCGAGCACGGCCACATCCTGCCGACAACGATGTTCTCGGTGCCGTACTCGTACCGCGTCGATCCCGACGTCGCGCCGTACACGGACGCCGAGCCGCACTACGGCGCGCCGAACGGCGTCGAACACTGGACGACCGCCGACATCCTTCGCGAGTCGTCCAACGTCGGTACGATCGAGATCGCCAACACGATGAAGAACCAGGAGCTGGCCGACGGCCTGCGAGCGTTCGGGCTCGGCCGTCAAACCGCCATCGACTGGCCGTATCAGCCGAACGGTCTGCTGCTCGATCCATCGCAGTATTACGCGACCGGGAAGTACTCGACCGCGATCGGTTACGGCGTCGCGGTGACGGGCATGCAGATGCTCGATGCGTTCACGACGATCGCCAACGGTGGGGTCACCCGACCGCCTCATCTCCTCGACGCGACGATCGACGCCAACGGAGTTCGTCATCCGGCCGTCGTACCGGATGGGACACGCGTCGTTTCGGCGAACACCGCGGCGGTCATGACGAGCATGCTGAAGGGTGTGGTCGCGAACGGCACCGGTGCGTGCGCTGCGATTCGCGGATACGACGTCGCCGGGAAGACGGGTACGGCCAAGAAGGCCCTTCCGACCGGTGGCTACACCGATGCGGCGACGATGGCGTCGTTCATCGGTTATGCGCCCGCAGACCACCCCCGGTTCGCGACGCTCGTCGTGCTCGACGAGAACAACCTCAGCTACGGCGGCGAGGTCGCCGCGCCGGTCTTCTCGGAGATCACGCAGTTCGCACTCCAGCAGTACGGCGTGCAGCCCACCGATCTCGCGGACACGCAATACGCGGCCGCGCAGAACACAGCGCGCGCCGCAGGGAACACGTGCGTCGTCCCGCACGGCCCGGCGCTGGCCACGGCCGAGGCCGCGCTGGCGCACCGGTTGGCTCAGCAGGACGGCGCGGGAGCAGGGTCAGCGGCGGCGACCGGTTCGACGCCCGATAGCCTGCCTCCCGACCAGTCCAAGCACACCTAGGGGGACCGTGCTGCTGCACGACCTCCTCGACGACGACGAGCTGCGCGACCGCCTGTGCGAGGTCCGCGGCGACACCCTTGTCGATCTTGCCTCTGTGGTGCACGACAGCCGGGAGGTGACTCCCGGTGCCTTGTTCTGCTGCATCGCAGGTGTCCGCGCCGACGGGCACGATCATGCACCGGCCGCCGTGCGAGCGGGAGCTGTCGCACTGCTCGTCGAGCGCCCGCTGCCGCTCGAGGTTCCGCAGGTGAGGGTGGACTCCGTACGCCGCTCGCTCGGACCCCTCAGCGCGCGCTTCTACGACTACCCGTCGCGCTCGGTGCGCGTGCTCGGTGTTACGGGCACGAACGGGAAGACGAGCACCACGTATCTGCTGGAGTCGATCGCGCGTGCCAACGGCGACCGCACGGGCATCATCGGCACGGTCGAGGCGCGTATCGGCGACGAGGCCGAGCCGGTGCGACACACGACACCCGAGGCAACCGATCTGCAGGCACTGCTGGCCCGGATGCGCGACCGCGGCGTCGGTACGGTCGCGATGGAGGTGTCGTCGCACGCGCTCGACCAGCACCGAGTGGATGGCACCCGGTTCGCGGCGGTGACGTTCACGAATCTCACCCACGAGCACCTCGACTACCACCTCACCGTCGACGCGTACTTCGAGGCGAAGGCTGCGCTCTTCGACCCGTATTTCTCCACGACCGCGGCGATCAACATCGATGACGAGCACGGGCGGATCCTGCGCGACCGGGCGCGGACGCGCGGGCTGCGCGTCTTGACGTACTCGGCCGAGGATCCTGCAGCCGACGTGTTCGCACGGAACATACGCGCGCGGCGAAACGAAACGGCGTTCGAGCTCGTTGACGACCGCGACGATCAGCACGCTCTGGTTCGAAGTCCGCTCGTCGGGCACTTCAACGTCTACAACGCGCTGGCGGCCGCCGCGACCGCGCTGGCGATCGGCTGTCCTTTCGACGCCGTGCGCGCCGGTCTGGAGGCGCCGATCCGTGTCCCCGGGCGCTTTGAGCGGGTGCCCACCGGCACCGACTTCGTCGCGCTCGTCGACTACGCGCACACGCCCGACGCGCTGGCTTCGGTGCTGGATGCCGCGCGCCAGCTCGTCGAGGGCGGACGGTTGATCGTCGTCTTCGGCTGCGGAGGCGATCGCGATCGGAGCAAGCGTGCGCCGATGGGCGAGGTTGTGACACGGCTCGCCGACGTCGCGATCCTCACCTCCGACAACCCTCGGTCGGAGGATCCGGAGGCCATCGCCCGCGACGTGCTGCGGGGGGTGCCGCCCGGCCGGGCCGCGCCGTGGCTCGAGCTCGATCGCCGCGCGGCGATCCGGGCCGCGTTGCGCGCCGCGCGCACCGGCGACGTGGTCGTCATCGCCGGCAAGGGCCACGAAAGCGGTCAGACGGCGCGCGGGGTGACGGCGCCGTTCGACGATCGGCTCGTCGCGGCCGAGGAGTTGGAGGCTCCCCGGTGAGCCGCATGACCGCACGCGAGATCGCGCGCCGCGTCGGCGGCCGGGTCGTCGGCGACGAAGGCGCGACAGCCGACTCATGGGCGTTCGACTCGCGCACGCTCGAACGGGGGGCCTGCTTCGTCGCGCTCCGCGACAACCGCGACGGTCACGACTTCGTCGCTTCGGCGCTCGATGCGGGAGCCACAGTCGCGCTCGTCGCCGATACTTTTGCCGGCGTAGGTGCGCTCCGACCGGGGCAGGCGCTCGTCTTCGCGCCCGAGCCACTTGCGGCGTTGCAGGAAGTCGCCCGCGCCTTCCGCGCGGACCGGGCCGATCTCCACGTCGTCGCCGTCGGCGGTTCCACGGGCAAGACGTCTACGAAAGACCTTCTCGCGGCCGCGCTCCGCTCGCGTGGCTGTTACGCGAACGAAGCCTCGTACAACAACGAGTTCGGCCTGCCGATCACCCTCTGCAACACGCCCGAATCCGCACGCGTCGTCGTGGCCGAGATGGGCGAACGCTTCGCGGGTGATCTCGAGAAGCTCTGCGCGATCGCGCGCCCCGACACAGGAGTAGTGACGAACGCCGGCCTTGCGCACGCCGAGCATCTGGGCGGCGCCGCGGGCGTGCTGGCCGTCCTCGGTGAGTTGCTGAACGCCCTGCCGGAAGACGGCATCGCGGTATTGAGCTCCGACGATCCGGCGACCCCGCAACTGGCCGCCGCGACCGGGGCCGACGTCGTGACGGCGGGTACCTCGAGGAGCGCCGACTACCGCATCGACCGGCTCGTCATCGACGGAGACCTCCGGCCGTCGTTCTTGCTCGGCGGCCAGGCGTTCCGTGTGCCATTACGGGGTGCGCACCAGGCGACGAACGCCGCGATGGCGATCGCGGTCGCGCACCGGGTGTTCGGTATGCCGCTCGACGAGATCGCGGTGGAGGTGGCGACGGCAACGTCGGGCCGCTGGCGGATGGAGCTGCTCGAGACCCCGGGCGGCGTGACCGTCTTGAACGACGCGTACAACGCGAACCCCGCGTCGATGGAGGCGGCACTCGTCGCCCTCGCGCACTTGGCGCGCCCGGCGGGTGCGCGGCGTGTCGCGGTTCTCGGAGACATGCGAGAGCTCGGCGCGCACCACGAAGACGAGCACCGGCTCGCGGGGGAGCGGGCAGCCACGCTCGGGATCGATGTGGTCGTCGGCGTGGGCGCGGGCGGCGCGGAGATCGCGCGCGCAGCCGCGGCCGGGGGCGTGGAGATCGACCTCGCCGCGGACGCAGAGCACGCCCTCGAGATCGTCGCGAGCCGCGTGAACGCGGGCGACGCGGTGCTCGTGAAGGGGAGCCGCGCGCTCGGCCTCGAACATGTCGCGTACGGCCTCGTTGTGCCCGCACGACCCGATACCCGCGAGGGATGCCGGGGAGGCAGTGCGTCGTGATCGCCATGCTCATGGCCGCGGGCGCGGCCTTTGCTGTCACGATCCTGTTCACTCCGTTGCTCATCCGCTGGCTGCGCGCCCGCGGGATCGGGCAACAGATTCGCGACGACGGGCCGATCGAGCACCCGCACGCTTCCAAGGCGGGTACGCCGACGATGGGTGGCATCGCGATCGTGCTCGCCACTGTTGTCGGCTACCTGTTCGCGCACATTCGCCGCAAGAGCATCGCGTTCGCCACCCCCGGCTGGGCGCTGATCGCGTTGATCGTCGGTCTGGGCGCAGTGGGTTGGATCGACGATTATCTCGGTGTTCGCGCGCGAAGGAACATGGGCCTGCGCAAGCGCGGCAAGACGTTCGGGATCGTCGTGATCGCGGCCGCGTTCGCGTGGCTGGCCGTCCATTTCGTGCACACAGACACGCATCTGTCGTTCACCCAGCCGCTCGGCGTCGACCTCGGCAACGTTGGGCTCTTCCTCTGGGTCATCCTCGTCGTGTATGCGACCGCCAACGCGGTGAACATCACCGATGGGCTCGACGGTCTCGCCGCGGGTTCATCGGCGCTCACCTTCGCGGCGTTCATGATCATCGCGTTCACCGAGTTCCGGCACCCCGACATCTACGGCGTCCTGTCGGCGCAGGCGCTCGACCAGGCCGTGGTCGCGGCGGCGATGTTCGGCGCGTGCGCGGGATTCCTTTGGTGGAACGCCGCTCCCGCGCGCATTTTCATGGGCGACACCGGTTCACTTGCGATCGGCGGCGCGATGGCGGGGCTCGCACTGCTCTCCCGTACGCACCTCCTGCTGCTGCTGCTCGCCGGGCTTCCGTTGATCGAGACGCTCTCGGTGATCGCGCAGGTCATCTCCTACCGCGGGTTCCGGCGACGCGTGCTCCGCATGGCGCCGATCCATCACCATTTCGAGGTCGGGGGCTGGTCGGAGTTCACCGTCATCGTCCGGTTCTGGCTGTTCTCGGGCATCTGCGTGGCGCTCGGCGTCGGCATCTTCTACGCCGACTTCCTCCGGCATGGCGTCAACCTCGGATGAGCGCGGCGCGGACGTCGAGCGTGCTCGTGATCGGGCTCGCGGAGACCGGGGTTGCGGTCGCGCGCGTGCTGCGCTCGGAGGGTCTCTCCGTCACCGTGGTCGAGGACGCACCGGGGACCTCGGCGGGCTATTCGGACCGAGTCGAGGCGATCCGGAGCGCGGGCGCCCGTCTCGTCGAGGCCCCGGCCGCCGACCAGATCGCCGCGCTTGTCGGCGCGTCCGACCTCGTGGTTCCCAGCCCGCTCGTCCGCCCTGGGCATGCGGCGCTCCGGGAGGCGAGATCTCGCGGCATTGCCGTTCGCAGCGAGATCGACATCGCCGCCGAGCGAACGCGCGTCCCGATCGTCGCGGTTACGGGAACGAACGGCAAGACGACGGTGACGTCGATGATCGCCGCGATGCTCGACGCTTCCGGAGTGCGTACCGTCGCGGCCGGGAACATCGGGCGCCCCTTGATCGACGCGGTGCGCGACGACGCCCAGGTGATCGTCGCCGAGGTGTCGTCCTTCCAGCTCGCGTTCGCTACCCCGGCCTTCCGCCCGCGCGTGGCCGTCGTTCTGGCGATCACGCCCGATCATCTCGACTGGCACGGCTCGTACGACGACTATGTCGCGGCAAAGGCGATGGTCACGGCCGGCCAGTCGGACGACGACTTGTTGGTGTTCGACGCCGACGACGCGCGCGCGAGTGAGGTCGCTGCGGGGGCGACCGCGCGCCGGGTGGGGGTCTCGGCGCGGGCAAACGCGATCGATTGCTTCCGGGTCGTGGGCGACAGCCTCGTAGGCGCCGACGGCCGGGTGATCGCGCCGGTCTCGGTCATGTCGCGCGCGCTCGCGCACGACCGCACGAACGCGCTCGCAGCGGCCGCGGCCGCGCTCGAAGTCGGTGCGACGACCGAAGGGATCGTGGCCGCGCTCCGTGACTACGCGACCATGCCCCACCGGGTCGCTCTGGTGGGCGAAGCTAATGGGGTGCGCTGGTATGACGACTCGAAGGCCACCAACCCGGACGCCACGCGGCGCGCGATTTCCTCGTTCGATTCCGTCGTCCTGATCGCCGGGGGCCGCAACAAGGGCCTCGATCTGTCCGTGCTCGCGGCCGAGCGCGCACGCCTGCGGGCCGTTGTGGCGTTCGGCGAGGCGGGGCCTGAAGTCGCCGGCGCGTTCGCGGGTACGGGCACGCACGTCGAGCGGGTCGGCGACATGCGCGACGCGGTTCGCGCCGCGCGCCGGCTGGCGCGGGCCGGTGATGTCGTCCTGCTCTCGCCCGCGTGCGCTTCCTTCGACGCGTATTCCGGCTACGCCGCGCGCGGCGACGACTTCGCTCACGAGGTGCGCGTTCAGGTGATGGAAGGGGCGACGTCGCGATGACCACCGTCTCACCCCGCGTTCCGATCGCCCGTCTGCGGAGCATCGGCAACCCCTTCGCCCGCGCGGGTCGTTCCGTGCTCGAACGGCTCGAGCGCCGAGAGCAGCTCGCGCGCCCGCCCGCCTACGTCGTGCTGTGCGCGACCGTCGCCGTCTTGAACATCGTCGGCCTCGTGATGATCCTGTCCGCGTCGTCGGTTGCCGCACTCTCCGACTACGGCTCGTCGTGGTACTTCTTCGATCGTCAGCTGGTGTGGGCCGTCCTCGGCCTGGCGACATTCCTCCTGACCGCGCGCATCGACTACCGCCGCTGGCGGCGTTTCGCTCCCTTCTTGCTCGTCTTCGCCGTCGCGACCCTCACTGTCGTGCTCGTCGGCGGCAAGCTCGTATCCGGCTCGCAGCGCTGGATCGTGCTCGGACCGCTGCAGTTGCAGCCGAGTGAGATCGCCAAGCTCGCGTTGCTCGTGTGCGGCGCCGAGATCCTCGCGAAGCGAACCGACCGCCTCGACGACGTGCGCTCGTGGCGGCCCGTCGTCGCGATCTTCGTCGTGTTCGCCGTGCTCGTGATGAAGGAGCCCGACCTCGCGTCGACGATCGTGCTCGGCGTGATCGCCGGCGCGCTGCTGATCGTCGCCGGCGTGCGGGCGAAGCACCTCGCCCAGATGATCGGGATCGCGATCGCCGGCGCGGGCGTGCTGTCCCTGTTGGCCGGCTACCGGCGTGCGCGCATGTTCTCGTTCCTGCACCCCGGCCACGATGTCGGGAACACCGGGTATCAGCTCTACCGGTCGCTCATCGCGATCGGAAGCGGAGGGGTCAGTGGCGTCGGACTCGGCGCCGGACGGGCCAAGTGGTTCTTCCTGCCGAACGCGCACACCGACTTCATCTTCGCGATCATCGGTGAGGAGCTCGGCTTCGTCGGCTGCCTGCTGGTCCTCGGGCTCTTCGTCGGTCTCGGTCTGGTGGGTTTGCGGATCGCGCGCCGCGCGCCCGACCGGTTCGGCACACTCATCGCGACCGGCGTCACCGCCTGGATCGTCGGGCAAGCTGCGATCAACCTCGGTGCCGTGGTCGGCCTGTTGCCCGTCTCGGGCGTCCCGCTCCCGTTCCTGTCGGTCGGCGGAACGTCGCTCGTGATCACGATGTTCGGTGTCGGCGTCGTGGCGAATATCGCGCGGCAGACCGCTCCCTCGCCCAACCGGGCGCGGCCCCGCCCGCGGAAGCGACCGGCGCGCGCCCGCGCGTCGTGACCGCGCCGGTCTACGCGCTGATCACCGGCGGCGGCACCGGCGGCCATACGTATCCGGCCATAGCGGTTGCGCAGGAGCTCGAACGGCGCGGGCGGACCGTCCGGTTCGTCGGGGCAAAGCGCGGCATCGAGGGGCGCGTCGTTCCGGCCGCGGGCTTCGCGATCGATCTCCTACCCGGTCGCGGCTTGCAGCGCCGGTTCACGCTTCAGAACGTCGCCGCGATCGCCGAGGCGGGCGCGGCGGTCGTCCGCGCGCTCTCCATCGTGCGCCGGACGCGCCCGCGGGTAGTCGTGGGCTTCGGCGGCTACGCCTCGTTCCCGTGCGTGCTCGCGGCGCGCCTGTTGCGGATCCCGGTCGTCGTGCACGAACAGGACGCGGCCCCCGGGCTCGCCAACCGGATGGGCGTTCGGCTCGGTGCGCGCGCCGCGGTGTCACTACCGGGCACGCCACTCCCGCACGCGTCGCTCACCGGCAACCCGGTGCGGGCCGCGTTCGCCACCTTGCAGCGCTCTCCGGATCACGACCCCATGCTCGTCGCGGTGTTCGGGGGCGCACAGGGAGCCCGCACCATCAACCACGCGGTGCTCGGTTGCTACGACCTGTGGCGCGCCCGTTCCGATCTCGCGGTCCACCACGTGTGCGGGCCCGGAAACCTCGACTCGTGCGCAGCCGACCTGGCCGCCGCCCGGCGAACGGGAGACCTGCTCACGTACGAGCTCGTCGGGTACGAGGAGCACATGGACGCCCTCTATCGCCGGGCCGCGCTGGCCGTTTGCCGCGGCGGCGCCGGAACGATCGCGGAGCTCACGGCAAGCGGCGTGCCCGCGGTGCTCGTGCCGCTTCCCGGCGCGCCGAGCGATCACCAGACGCGCAACGCGCGCACACTCGAGCGGGCCGGCGCGGCGGTCGTCCTCCCCGACTCGGAGTGCACCGCGGCACGGCTCGACGGCGTCGTCTCCACGCTCATCGGCACGGCCGGGCGACTCGAGGAGATGGGAGCGGCGGCGCGCGGCCTCGGCCGGCGCGACGCCGCGGAACGTCTCGCCGACCTCGTCGAGGAACACGCCGGTGAGCGCTGACGAGCGGGCCTCGCCGCGAGAACGCGGCGCGGCCGCGAAACCCGCATTCGATCTATCGGTCCCGCGGCGGATCCACATCGTCGGAGTCGCGGGCGCGGGCATGAGCGCGATCGCGCTGGTGCTGGCCCGCATGGGGCACCGCGTGAGCGGCTCCGACATCAAGGCCAGTCCCGTTCTCGAACGGCTGGCCGCGGCCGGCGTCGACGTGCACGTCGGCAATCTCGCCGAGCACGTGCCGGCTGACGCCATTGCGGTCGTGTACTCGACCGCAATCCCGCTGTCGAACGTCGAGCTGGTCGCGGCGTCGGAACGCGGCATCCCCGTGCTGCACCGGTCGGTTGCACTCGCATCGCTGGCCGACATTCGCCGCACCGTCGCGATCGCGGGTTCCCACGGAAAGACGACCACGGCGTCGATGCTCGCGCTCATCTTGCGTAGCGCCGGTTGGTCACCGAGTTTCGTGATCGGCGGCGAGGTCAACGAGGTGGGCGCCAACGCGGCGTTCGGCGAGGGCGACTGGCTCGTCGTCGAGGCCGACGAGAGCGACGGCACGTTCCTGCGCCTTTCGCCGGACGCGGCTGTCGTCACCAACGTGGAGCCCGATCACCTCGACTACTACGGCGACTTCGCGGGACTCCGACGGGCGTTCGAGCAATTCGTCGCGGCGGTGAGTGGTCCGGTCGTCGTGTGCGCCGACGACGAGGTGGCCGCGGCCATCGGCGCGCGGCGCGACGGCGTGCGGACCTACGGGTTCGCGCCGCACGCCGACTATCGCATAGACGACGAGACCGTCGGCGAAGACGGTTGCCGGTTCACCCTCGTCGTCGACGGCGAGGAGCGCGCCGTGATCGTGCTGCCCGCCGGCGTCAAGGCGTCGACGAACGCGGCCGGGGCGGTCGCGGTCGCGTTGGAACTCGGCGTCGACGTGGAAGCCGCCACGCGCGCCCTTGCGGGCTTCGGGGGTGTCGCGCGCCGGTTCCAATATCGCGGGCAGCGCGAGGGTGTGACCTTCATCGACGACTACGCGCACCTACCGACCGAGGTCAGTGCCGCGATCGCGGCGGCGCGGCGAGGGCCGTGGAATCGCGTGGTGGTGGTGTTCCAACCGCATCGGTATACGCGAACGGCGTCGATCGGAACCCAATTCGCCGACGCCTTCAGCGAGGCCGACACAGTGGTGCTCACCGACGTCTATCCCGCGGGCGAGACGCCGATCCCGGGAGTGTCGGGGCGCGTCATCTTGCGGGCGGTACTCGACCGTCATCCCGCGCTCCCCGTCGCGTACCTTCCGAAGCCGTCCGACCTGGTTTCGGTGCCACGGAGATACGCGCGCGCCGGCGACCTCGTGCTCACACTCGGTGCGGGCGATCTCACCACGCTGCCGGATACGTGGCTCGGAGCGTCATCGTGAGGTTCGATGCGCTGGCCGCGGAGATCGAACAAGCGGGCGCCGGGCGCGTCGAGCGCGATGCGCCCTCTGCTCCGCTGACGACGTATCGCTGCGGTGGCCCGGTCGCAGTTCTCGTCCGCGTCGATCGGGAAGCGCAGCTCGACCGCCTTGCCGGAGTGCTCGCGGCGCATCGGGGGCTCCCGGTGCTCGTCGTGGGCCGGGGTTCGAATCTGTTGATCGCGGACGCGGGCTTTCGGGGCGCCGCCGTCGTGTTGGAGGGTGAGTTCGAGGAGATCACCGTGGACGAGCGCGCGGCCCGCGTTGTCGCCGGCGGTTCCGGCGCGCTCCCGGTTCTCGCGCGCCGCTCCGCCGCCGCGGGCGTCGGTGGCCTCGAGTTCTACGTCGGGATCCCGGGCAGTGTCGGCGGTGCGGTTCGCATGAACGCCGGCGGCCACGGCGCGCAGACGAAGGATGTCCTCGTCTCCGCACGGGTGCTCGACCTCGGCGATGGACTCGCGCGTGATCTGCCGGTCGGCGATCTGGGCCTCGCGTACCGGAGCTCCTCGCTCGGGTCAGAAACAGTCGTGTTGCGGGCAGAGTTCGCGGGCCACATTGACGCGCCGGCGGAGTGCGAGCGGCGGATCGACGAGATCGTGCGCTGGCGGCGCGAGCATCAGCCGGGCGGCCAGAACGCAGGTTCGGTGTTCACGAACCCGCCGGGCGATGCGGCCGGGCGGATCATCGACGAGTGCGGTCTCAAGGGGCTGCGGGTCGGGGGAGTGGCGGTATCGGAGAAGCACGCGAACTTCTTCGTCGCCGAGCCGGGCGCCCGGGCCGACGACGTGCGCGCCCTGATCGAGCTCGTACAGGCACGGGTCGTGGCCGCGACCGGCGTGCGTCTCGTCCCCGAGTTGCACCTGATCGGGTTCACCGGGATCACCGAGGAGGAGGTCGGCGCGTGACGCCAACACGGACGGACACGACACGGACGGCGACACCAGCGGACACGCCCGCGCGCCGTCCTCGCATCAATCCGCGTATCCGCGAGCGACGCATCGAGGTCCAGCGCGAGGCCGGCCGCCGCCGTCTGCGCGTCCTGCTCGTCATCTCCTCAGTCGTCAGCGCGGCCGGGCTCGCCTTCTTGTTGGTGACCTCGCCGCTGCTCGACGTCGACCGCATCTCGGTGGTCGGAGCACGACACGTAACGCCGGCCGAGGTGCGCGCTGCGGCAGGAGTGCCGCTGCACCGCCATCTGTTGTTCGTCGATACGGGCGCGATTGCCCGGCGCGTGGAGCAGATGCCCTGGGTCGCGCGTGCATCGGTGCAACGCGACCTCCCCGGAACGTTGCGGATCGTCATCCGTGAATACACGCCTACTGCGTTCGTGCGAGCCGGCTCGGGCGTGATGCTCGTTGCCGCGAACGGACGCGTCTTCGCACGGGCCACGACCTCGCCGCCGGGCGCCGTCGAGATCCGTGGCGTGCGCCGACCGCCGGCGGTCGGTGACCAGCTGTCGCCACCCGACGCGGCTTCGGTGGTTGCGCACCTCCCGCCCGCGCTCGCGCACTCGGTCGCGGCGGTCGACGTCACCACCGGGCTCACGCTCGACATGAACGGCGGCGGCGAGATCCGCCTCGGTGACTCGACTCGTCTCGCGGACAAGGCCGCGTCGGCGCTCGCGGTGATCGCGCAGTTGAACGGCACCACCTACTCGTACATCGACGTGTCGCTGCCTCAGCGACCCGTTTCGCATCCGTAGTGCGCCCGACCACGCGCGATGCGCCAACAGTTGGGCGCGTGCGTCGAAGATTGATTCAGACGTGCGCGCTCCACTACAGTCTCGACCCGAAGCACAGGTTGACATAAATGTCAACCTCGACTTGAGATTCACAGTTGGGAGCGTTTCTCCTGCACATGCCCGGTCGCAGACCGTACGCAGGGAGCGCTCCTGATTCCGCGGGATGTGGTCCGATGGACCACACGGAGAGGAAGAAGTTCGCATGCTCGGCGCTCCCCAGCATTACCTGGCGGTGATCAAGGTCGTCGGTGTCGGCGGGGGCGGCTGCAACGCCGTCAACCGCATGATCGACGCCGGTTTGAAGGGTGTCGAGTTCATCGCGATCAACACCGACGCGCAGTCACTGTTGCTCTCCGACGCGGACGTGAAGCTCGACATCGGGCGCGAGCTGACTCGGGGTCTCGGCGCCGGCTCCGATCC
>Ga0335085_10010639_pt1 | contig 13736 bp, 10 predicted proteins | sample Lox_Sample_45_FD_206712 | JGI IMG/M metagenome (GOLD analysis project Ga0335085, IMG submission 206712) | Soil microbial communities from Loxahatchee National Wildlife Refuge, Florida, United States - Lox_Sample_4.5 | ecosystem: Environmental > Terrestrial > Soil > Wetlands | place: USA...
GGCGTCGTCCGGACTTGCCGTGACGTTCACGTCCGTCACGACGCCGGTCTGCACTGTGAACGGCGCGTCCGTCACGCTCCTCACCACCGGAACGTGCACGATCCAAGCCGACCAGGCCGGCAACGCCACCTACAACGCGGCACCCCCGGCGCAACAGAGCTTTACGGTGTCGGACGGCAACCAGACGATCGTATTCGGCGCGCTGTCGAACACCACGTTGTTGCAGTCGCCCGTCACCGTCAGCGCAACCGCATCATCGGGCCTGACGGTCACGTTCAGCACGACGACTCCGTCGGTGTGCACCGCGGGCGGCACGAACGGCGCAACCATCAGCCTCGTGGCCACCGGAACCTGCACCGTGGAGGCCGACCAAACCGGCAACGCGACGTTCAATCCCGCGCCGCCTGTACTGCAGAGCTTCACTGTCGCCAAGGCGAACCAGACGATCACGTTCAACGCCCTCGGAAACAAGACCCTTGCTCAGACGCCGGTCGGCGTCTCGGCCACCGCGTCGTCCGGTCTGGCCGTGACGTTCTCGTCGACGACCACATCGGTGTGCACGGTTTCGGGTGCCTCGGTCGCGCTCGTCGGCACCGGAACGTGCACCGTCCAGGCCGACCAAGCCGGCAACGCCACGTACAACGCCGCCCCCTCCGTACAGCAGAGCTTCACGGTGACACCGGTCGCCGCGGGCGTCACCGTGGACACGACCGTCTTCGAGGACGGTCACGGACCCGTCACATCACCTGCCTTCAGCACGACGAGCTCCGGTGACGTTCTCGTCGCCTTCGTCGGCTCCGACGGACCCAATAGCGGACAAACCACAACCGTCAGCGGCGCCGGTCTGATCTGGACCCTCGTTCGCCGGACGAATACCCGCGGCGGCACCGCCGAGATCTGGCGCGCGATCGCGTCGGGCACACTCGCGAACGCGACGGTCACGTCAACCCAGGGCACCGGCTCCTACGACCAGTCACTCACGGTCGTTGCGTTCGCCGGCGCGGCCGGCGTCGGCACCAGCGCCACGGCCAATGCCTCGACGGGTGCACCCACCGTCAGCCTGACCACGACCAAGGCCGGATCCTGGGTCTACGCGGTCGGCAACGACTTCGCCCACGCGACGGCTCGCACCGTCGGCCCCGGTCAGACCATGGTGCACCAGTTCGTCGACACCACCACCGGCGACACCTACTGGACCCAGGCCGCCAACATACCGACCGCCGCGTCGGGCACCCTCGTCACGATCAACGACACCGCACCGACCACCGACAGCTGGAACTTCAGCGCAGTCGAGATCCAGGCCTCGCCGTAGCTCGCGCCCATCGACGCCGCGCACGCGCGCTCGGATTGTTCGTGCGGGAATGGCCTACGAAGGTTGCGGAATCGCCGACCCGGTACTCGACACGTTGCCCGACCAATTCACGATCTTCGTTCCGTCGTCGTAGGTGTAGAACCCGCCACCCGACGGGAAAGGTCCGAACTCGTTGTTCGCCACCGTCAGCCCGGTGAGACCCGTCGGCTTCGTACCGTCCGGATTCGTCGCCTGCATGCGCAGCGCGTAGTAGCCGCCCTGCAGGAAAGAGTCCTCAATCGTAACGTTGGAGATCGGCGTCCAGGGCTGCAAGAGGATCGCCGCCGTCTGCGTACTCGGGTCGAACCCGTTCGGATTCGTTGTCGCGTTGTACGTGCTCGTGTTATTGGCCGCGAGGTTGTCGCGGAGGATGTTGATGTTCGCGCCACCCATCGTCATGATCGCATCCTTGTGCGTCCACTGACCGGTCGACGGGTCCTTGTACGGCGTGAAGTCGTGGAACCACGAGTCGGTGATCGTCGTGTTGTCGCCGATGAGCGCGGCCTTGCCGGAACCGCTGATGTCACAGCGCTCGATCGTGATGGAGCTGGCCTCGACGTCGAGCACTCCGTCCTGCGCGCGCGCTTCGTTCGGCGACTTGTCCACCGGTTTGATCGTGCAGTCCTCGGCGAGGAGTGACGCGTTGTTGCGGACGACGACGTTTCCCCACCACGTTCCGTCCTGCTCGACGTAGACGTTGTGCAGCTCGGTATTCGCATAGATGTCGAGGCCGCCGTGGATCTTGACGTTCGACAGGATGGTCGGCGTGTTGATCGTCATCACGCCACCGGCCGGAAAGACGTCGGTCAACGTGCCGGTCGCGCCGATGGAACCGGCCGCGGGGAACGTTCCGGTCGAAGGGATGCCCGCGGTCGGATCGGGCGCGGGAGGCCCTTGCGGGAGGGTCACGGGGCCGGGTGTGATCCCGTAGGTGCACGCGCCCAGTACGGATACAAAGGCGATGACGACAACCGAAATCGCCACGCGTCGGTGCGCTCGTGTCGAACGCGCCATATGGTGCCCCCTTCGCCGGACGCACGGAGTCCCCAGCTCCTCAATGCGCGTCGAGCCCGCCTGTCGCTGGACTCTACGAGAACTCCACCTCCTGTGCGAATGCGCCGGAAGCTTCGAGGTCAAGCCTTTCCGAGTCCGGATGACGGGGAAACAACGCGATAGCGACGTCCACATGAACAGATGAGATCGTCGGCGAGCCGCTCACCGCATTCGCACGCCCATCCGACCCGTCGCGCCGGGTTCCCGGCCATCAGCGCATGGGCAGGCACATCACGAGTCACAACTGCACCGGCAGCCACAAACGCGTACTCGCCGACCGTTGTGCCACAAACGATGACCGCGCCGGCGCCGAGTGTCGAGCCCGCACGGACGAGCGTGGCACCCAACTCGTCGTGGGATTTCTTGATCGCGGCACGGGGCCGGAGGTCGTTGGTGAACACGACGCCGGGGCCGACGAACACGTCGTCTTCGAGCGTGACGAGATCGAACACGAGCACGCCGTTCTTCACGGTGACGTTGTCACCCAGTCGGGCACCGTTTTCGATGAACGCGTGGTCGCAGATGTTGCAGCGCTCACCGACGACTGCTCCGTCGAGTACGTGCGCGAACGCCCAGACACGCGTTCCCGCGCCGACGTTCGAACTCTCGCACACACCCAGCGGGTGCACGAAAACTCCTTCCGGGGCCCGTCGCAAGGGCCGCGCGGGCGACCCCGCCCACACCTCGCCGGCCGGGACGTCGCGCGTGACGACGCTGCCCATTCCGACGAGCGCGCCGTCGCCGATGGTGACTCCCTCGCGTATCCGGGCGCCGGCACCGATGTACGCGCTGCTCCCGATCGTGACCCGCCCGGCGACGAGAACGCCGGCGCCGAAGGTCGAGTAGTCGCCAACGCGGTCGTCGTGTGTGAACACGGTGTTGGGCATCACGACGACGTGGTTACCGATGCAGACGTCGGCCGTCGCGACAACTCCCGCGAGCAGGGTCGAGCCCGCGCCCACACAGGTCGAGGGCGCGAGCGCGCAGGTGGGATGCACGATTTGTGCCATCCGTTCCGGCGCGAGCCCGAGGCGGGCCACGACTTCGGCGCGAATCCCGACGCGTTTGGGCGTCGCGAGCGCCAATGTGAAGCGCGCCGCGGGATGTTCGTCGACCGCCGGAAGAGGGCCGAGGCGCGGAATGACCGTCGCGCGCGTATCGAGCGAAATTGCCGATGTCGACGGGTCGTCGTCGAGAAACCCGACGACATCCCACTCCGGCCGAACATCATTGCGCGCCGCCACCGTCGCCGCGATCTCACGCGCGAGCGCCCCGCCACCGAGCAGGATCAGCTGCTCGCTCGTGCGCTCTCCGGTCTCCGCCACACCTACGACCCCGTTGACTCGTTGCGAGCTCGTGCCCCGTAATCCCGGCATTTCGGCAATCGGGGGACGGAACTGTATACCTCGACCAAAGAGTGTCGGCTTTGACCACTCTCCGTGATCCGTTGCCTGCGAGAGGTATTATCCATACGATGAAAGGGCCGCTGGGGATTGCAATTGTCGGCGCGGGCTATTGGGGTCCGAACCTCGCGCGCAACTTCCGCGCGTCTCGCGAATGCGAGCTGCGCTGGATCTGCGACCTCGACGAGGACCGCGCCGCGGCCATCGCCGGGCGCTCCGGCGAGACGCGGGTGACCACCGCACTCGACACGGTCCTCGACGACCCCGACGTCGACGTCGTGGCGATCGCGACACCGCCCGCCACCCATGCCGCGATCGGGCTGTCCGCGGTCGAATCGGGAAAGCACGTGCTGGTCGAAAAGCCCCTCGCGTCTTCACTCGAGGATGCGACGAAGCTCGTCGCCGAAGCCGACCGGCGCGGTCTCGTGCTGATGTGCGATCACACCTACTGCTATACGCCGGCCGTGCGGAAGATCCGCGAGCTCACCCACGCCGGCGAGCTGGGCGAGATCCATTATCTCGACTCCGTGCGGATCAATCTCGGGCTGGTGCAACACGACGTCGACGTCATGTGGGATCTCGCGCCCCACGACATCTCGATCCTCGATTTCGTTCTCCCGCCCGGCATCGAACCCGTCTCGGTTTCGGCGCACGGCGCGGATCCCATCGGAGCCGGCGTCGCGTGCGTCGCGTACCTGACACTTCCGCTGTCGAACGGCGGCATCGCGCACGTGCACGTGAACTGGCTCAGCCCGAGCAAGCAACGCACGACGATCATCGGCGGATCTCGTCGCATGCTCGTCTGGAACGACCTCGAGCCGTCGCAGCGGATCAGTATGTACGACAAGGGCGTCGAACTCGACGACGCGGCCGGCGACGAGACGCGCCGCCAACGGCTCGTTTCCTACCGCGTGGGCGACATGATCGCACCGGCCCTCCCCGAATACGAAGCGCTCGGTGCGATGGTCGGCGAGCTCGTGGCCGCCGTGCGCGAGGGCCGGGCGCCGCTGACCGATGGTCACGCGGGCCTGCGCGTCCTCTCGATCCTCGAGGGCGCCTCCGCCAGCATGGCGGAGGCGGGCAAGCCGATCGCCATCACCGCGACCGAATGACCGCACTACTGGAGCAGCACGCCTCATGAACTCTGACGCCCTTCGCGGCGCGACGATCCTCGTCACCGGCGGAGCCGGGCTGGTCGGATCGACCATCACGGATCAACTGATCGAGCACGGACCCGCCGAGATCCGGCTGCTCGACAACTTCAGTCGGGGTCGTCTCGCGAACGTCGCGACCGCGCTGGAGCGCGGTCCGGTCACCGTCATCGAAGCCGACGTGCGTGATCGTGCCGCCGTGTCGGATGCGATGCGCGGGGTCGACACGTGCTTCCACCAAGCCGCGATCCGCATCACGCAGTGTGCGGAGGACCCTCGCCTGGCGTTCGACGTCCTCGGCGGCGGCACGATGAACGTGCTCGACGCCGCTGTCGAGCACGGGGTGCGAAAGATCGTCGCCGCGTCGTCGGCGTCGGTCTACGGCCAGGCCGCGTCATTCCCCACCACCGAAGACCATCATCCGTACGCGAACGCGACTTTGTACGGCGCGCTAAAGGTCTTCAACGAAGGTGCGCTCCGGAGTTACCACTCGATGTTCGGACTCGACTACGTCGCCTTGCGCTACTTCAATGTCTACGGACCGCGCATGGACATCTACGGGGTCTACACCGAGGTGCTCGTCCGCTGGATGGAGCGCATCGCGGCGGGGCAGCCGCCGCTCATCTTCGGCGACGGCGGGCAGAGCATGGACTTCGTGTACATCGACGACATCGCGCGCGCGAACATCGCCGCGGCGACGTCCGACGTCACCGACGAGGTCTTCAACGTTGCGAGCGGGCAGGAGACGAGCCTCGATCAGCTCGCCCGCGAGCTCCTCGCCGTAATGGGGTCCGATCTCGAACCCGAGTACGGTCCCGCGCGCGGGGTCGCGATCGCGTCACGACGTCTCGCCTCGACCGCGGCCGCGCGTGACCGCCTTGGCTTCGAGGCGTCCGTGGATCTGCACGAGGGCCTCACGCGCCTCGTCGAATGGTGGAAGAACGAGCCGGCTCCGGCCGAGAAGGCATCGTCATGACGACACAGGCAATGCACACGATCCCGGTCATGAAGCCCTGGCTCGGCGCCGAAGAGGCCGAGGCGGCCGCAGCGGCCGTCGCGTCGGGATGGGTCGCGCAGGGCCCGCGCGTCGCGGCGTTCGAAGAGGCCGTCGCCGCGCGCACCGACGCGCGCTACGGCGTCGCCGTCAGCTCGTGCACCGCCGCGCTCCATCTGGCGATGCTGTGTCTCGGGATCGGGCCGGGCGACGAAGTCGTCGTTCCCTCGCTCTCGTTCATCGCGACCGCCAACGCGGTGCGCTACGTCGGCGCGCATCCGGTGTTCGCCGACGTCGAAGCAGCGACGCAGAACCTCACACCCGCAACTGTCGAGGCGGTGCTCACGCCGCGTACCCGCGCCGTGATCCTGGTTCACCAAGCCGGAGTCCCGGCCGACATCGACGCCTTGCAGGCACTGTGCCGGCCCCGCGACATCGCGATCGTCGAGGACGCCGCGTGCGCGATCGGCAGCACATACCACGACCGGCCGATCGGCGGGCACTCCGATCTGGTCACCTTGTCCTTCCATCCCCGCAAGGTCATCACGTGCGGCGAGGGCGGCATGCTGCTCACGACCAACGCCGACTACGCCGACCGGGCGCGCCGGCTGCGCGAGCACGGCATGAACGTGAGCGCCGCGGCACGGCACGCGAGCGACACGGTCGTCATCGAGCAATACCTCGAGACCGGCTGGAACTTCCGCATGACCGACATCCAGGCCGCGGTGGGGCTGGTGCAACTCGATCGGCTCGATGCGATCGTCACCCGGAGGCGGGAGCTTGCGGCGCGATACCACGCGGCCCTCACCGACATCGTCGGCGGCGCCCACATCGACGATCCCGTCTGGGGCCGCACGAATTACCAGTCGTACTGGATCGTGCTGCCCGACGACTTCCCGATGCCTCGCAACGAAGTACTCGCCGCCTTTGCCCGCGAAGGGATATCCGGCCGGCGCGGCATCATGGCGTCGCACCTCGAGCCCGCGTATGCCGGGCACCCGCACATAGATCTCCCGGTGACGACCATGCTCACCGAGCGCTCGATGATCCTGCCGATGTTCCACGAGATGACCGACACGGATCAGGACGCGGTCGTCGCCGCCTTCCGACGGGCAGCCGCCCGCACCGCGTAGGTAAGGCGTGCGAGCCTCGATCGTCGTTCCCGCGCACAACGAGGCCACCGTCATCGGGCGGACACTCCGCCGGCTCCTGCAAGGCGCCGAACCCGGCGAGCTCGAAGTCGTCGTCGTCGCCAACGGGTGCACCGACGACACCGCAGCGGTTGCGCGCGGCGCCGGCTCGGACGTACGGGTCGTCGAGACCGAGACCGCGTCGAAGATCGCCGCGCTGAATCTCGGTGATGCAAACGCGGAGGGCTTTCCGCGCATCTATCTCGACGCGGACATCGCGATCGACATCGACACCGTCCGCAAGCTCGTGGCGGCCCTCGACGAGCCCCACGCGCTCGCGGCTTCCCCGACGATGCGCATGGACACCATCGGGCGGCCCTGGAGCGTGCGTGCGTACTACCGCGTCTGGATGCAGCTGCCGTATGTCACCGACTCCCATCTCGCGGGCGTCATCGCGCTCTCCCGGGCGGGCCGGAGCCGTTTCGGCGCGTTCCCGGAAGTCGTCGGCGACGATGTGTTCGTGCGGGGACAGTTCGCCCCGGACGAGCGGAGGCGGCTGGACAGCTGCTCCTACGTCGTGCAGGCGCCCTGGTCGCTACGGAGCCTCCTACGCGTGAAGGTCAGGTCGTTCATGGGAACCATCGAGCTCAGCCGTCGCTACCCCGACGTCGCCTCCCGCGCCCGCGGTCGCGGCGGGGTCCGCGGCCGCTTGCGGGTCCTCGCGCGCCAACCCGCCATGTGGCCGGACCTGGCGTGCTACGTCGGAGTGTGGGCCTGCGCCCGGGGTGTCGCGGTGTGGAAACTCCGCGCGGGCAAGCAACCGACGTGGTACCGCGACGAGACGACGCGCGCAGGGTCGCCGACGTGACCGGCCGGCAGATCGACGAACCGCGAGCGGTGGCTGCTAGAACGCCCCGCGGCGCAGGAGCACCGTCGGAACCGTCTTGACGACGATCGCGATGTCGGCGAGCAGCGACCAGTTGTCGACGTAGTAAAGGTCGAGGCGCACGTAGTCGTCGAACGAGCTCCGGCTCCGCCCGTTGACCTGCCACATCCCGGTGATGCCGGGCTTCACCCGCAGGCGGTTACCGACGTCGCCCGACCACTGCGACACCTCGGCCGGAATGGCGGGGCGCGGCCCCACCATGCTCATCTGCCCGCTGAGGACGTTCCACAGCTGCGGGAGCTCGTCGATCGACGTGCGGCGCAGGAACGCGCCGACGCGGGTGACCCGCGGGTCGTCGCGCATCTTGAAGAGCGGGCCGTCCATCTCGTTCTTGTCGCGGACGGACTCGAGCATCAGCTCGGCGTCGGCAACCATCGTGCGGAGTTTGAACACTTCGAAGAGCTCTCCGTCCTTACCCACCCGCACCTGACGGAAGAGCACCGGACCGCGCGACTCGAGCTTGATGAGCACCGCGACGATCGCCAGGAGCGGCGACGCGAGCAGCAGGAGGAACGCCGCGAGCGCCATGTCGAGCCCGCGCTTGGCAACGGCACGCCATCCGAAGCGATGGACCGGCTCGATGTACAGCACCGGCCGGCGCCCGAGCGGGCGGGCGATCAGACGGTCGGCCGAGATGTCGACCAAATTCGAGGTCAGCTCTACGTAGTAGCCGAGCTCGATGAGGTCACGCGCCAGACGATTGGCGACCGATTCGTTCACCGAGCTCGAGGCGATGATCGCGCCGGAGATGCCGGTCGCGTTGAAGATCTCGACCGCGTCCTCGTAGCTGCCGAGGACCGGCACACGTGACAGCGGCGGCGTGCTCGGACCGCACTCGAGGAGTCCGACGACCTCGTAGCCGAGCCGCGGCTGATCGCCGAGCATCTCCGCGATCGCAACCGCCTCGGCGTTGGTACCGACCACGACCACGCGGCGCCGCATGGTGCCGTTGGTCCGCGCGTTGACGAACGCCCGGCGGACGATCGCACGCTCGCCGATCACCAGCGGGAGCGCGAGCACGAACGCGAAGAGGAGCCAGGCGCGGGAGATGTTGGTACCGACGACGAAGCTGATGAGCGCGGTGCACGCCGTGGCGGCGGCGACCGCATGGACGATGCGGTTCGTCTCCGCCATCACGCTCGTCACCGCGGCGGCCGTGTACAGCTTGTAGCGGGCGAAGACGCACAGCCACAAGGGAAGCGTCGCCGCGCACAGGACGATGACCGGAGCCATCGCCTCGGGCGGGCTCATGGTCGAGCGCAAGATTGCCGCGAGGGTCATCGCGAGTGCGATGGCAAGGGTGTCGCAGGCGACGACCGCGGCTTTCGCACCCCGGCGACCCTTGCGCGCCAGCGGCCGAACCGGTTGAGCCGACTGCCACCCGGGCGCGTGCGTTGCTCGCTCGTCAGCCGCTCCGACCGGGGTCAGGTGGCGCGATGAGACGTCCCCTACAACCGTGTCGATGTCGAATGGCGCGTTCTTCGCGTCTTGGGCATCCATGCGTGACCCGCCTCATTCCTCCCAACGTGGCTCGGCACCTCCACCTGATGCCCAATGCGAAACCACGTCGGGGCCACCCCGTGCACGCACCGTGAACATTAGCGGGGCTGTCCAGCCCTCGCCAATCGAACAGAAAGTGACGATATGGGAAAGGTGAGCCATCGGCTCGGGTGTGCATCCACCAGGCACGACACCGCGGAAACGCCCAAAAATCCCATTGTGTGTATCGACCACCGGCCGTGGTGTCCGGCGTTTCGTTCTGCAAGAAAGTCGTTCGTTCGTGACGAAAATCGCTCTGGAGGCGGCTCGCGGCGCCCCGGCGGCGACTTGCGAGTCGGATCAGGCGTACGCGAGTGCGTGCGACAACTGCTCGCAGACGTAGTCGACGTCGTCCGGTGCCATCAGCGGATCGAGCGGCAACGACAACACCGTCGCCGCCGCGTCCTCGGCGGCCGGGCACGGACGCGACCACTCGGCCAGCGCCGGTTGCTGCGACAACGCGTGCGGGTAGTGCACGCCCGTCTGCACGCCGTTCTCGGACAGCGCCTGCTGCACCGCGGCGCGGTCGCGCACCCGCGCGACGAGGAGGTGGTGCACCGCGCCCTCGGTCCACGGAACGAGCGTGCCCTCGGGGAGTCGTTCCGCGTAGCGATCGGCAAGCCGGCGCCGCGCCTCGGTCCATTCGGGCAGGTGCTGCAGCTTCACCTCGAGGAACGCGGCCTGCAGGCCGTCGAGTCTCGAGCAGTAGCCGATCTCGTCATGTTTGTAGTGGTCGCCCCGTCCGTGGTTCGCGAGCGTCCGGATGCGCGCCGCGATTCCGGGATCAGGTGTGAGCACGATCCCGCCGTCGCCCAGCGCTCCGAGGTTCTTGCCCGGATAGAAGCTGAAGCACGCGGCGTGGCCCTCGGTGCCGACCGATATGCCGTTCCACGTGGCCAGGTGCGCCTGGGCCGCGTCCTCGAGCACGAGCAGCCCGCTGTCGCGCCACGTCCTCAGCGACTCGAAAGGGACAAGGTGCCCATACAGGTGTACCGGAACAACGGCCCGGGTGCGCGGGGTGCGCACCTGGGCGACGGTGTCCTCGGAAAGCAACAGTGTCGCGGGGTCGACGTCGGCGAGCACGGGTACCGCGCCGACGTGGCGCACCGCGGCCGCAGTGGCGATGAAGGTCATCGCCGGAACCACGACCTCGTCACCGGGACCGATACCGAGCGCACGCAGCGCGAGCGCCAGCGCGTCGGTTCCCGACGCGCATCCGACGCCGAACGCCGCGCCGTGCGCAGCCGCGAAGTGCGCCTCGAACTGAGAGACGGCGGGACCTCCGGCGAAACCGCTCTCGGCGACGACGCCGCGAAACGCGGCGAGAAGCTCTTCGTCTACCGAGGCGTGGAGCTGGGCAAGGTCGAGAAATTGAACGTTGCGAGACGACACGGGCACCCAGGGTAGCGCGGCGTGTTCGCGTTCAGATCGTCACCCGGCGCGGTGACCGGCCGCCGCCGACTCGTCGGCCGCCGGCGCGAGCGGTTCGTCGAGCTCGAGCTTCACGACGCGCAGCCCCGCACCGGCGTCGCGCCGACGCACGCGTCGAAGCCAGAGCCAGTACGTGACTTCTGACACAAGGAGTATCGCGACGCAAAGAAGAACGGTCGCCACGCCGCAAATGGTGCACCAACGCGAAGCGACAGTGTGGGATTCCCCGTTGCACCGCGGCGGATACGCTGACGGATTGCACAAGCCGCGTACGCTTCGAGAACAGACTCTCACGTTCGGTGGCAGGTTCCCGCGTCACGGCCCAAGAGAGCCGATTCGAAAGGCGTTCGAAGAAAGAGTCATGTTGTGCGCAACGACACGTTCGACCCGCCGCGATCCACCGCGACGCGTCGCGATACCTCGCGACCGGCGAGACCTGAACGATGAGTAACGGAATACGCGACCGGCTGCGGCGCGCCGCCGGAGGGAAAGACGGCTCGCTCGCCGCCCGGCTCCGCCAGCGTCGCTTCGAGCACATCCGATCCCAGCTTCGGAAGGTGCCGAAGCCCTACTCGATCCTCGACGCCGGCGGGACACCCGGGTACTGGCACACCGTCGGCATGGGCGACGAACCGGGCGTCGAGATCGTGCTCATCAACCTCAAGCCCGTCGAGGTGGATCAACCGAACATGCGCGCCGTCGTCGGTTCGGCCACTGACATGCACCAGTTCACGGATCGACAGTTCGACGTCGTGTTCTCGAACTCGGTGATCGAGCACGTCGGTGGTTTCGCCGAGCAGCAACGCATGGCCGACGAGGTGCGCCGCATCGGGTCGCGCTACTACGTCCAGACGCCGAATCGCTACTTCCCGATGGAACCGCATTTCCTCTTCCCGTTCTTCGCGCTGCTCCCCGTCCCGGCGCGAGCGTTCCTGCTGCGCCACCTCTCGCTCGGCTGGTATTCGCGGGTCGAGGACCGCCAGGAGTCGTACGACCTCGCGCGCTCGATCCGGCTGCTCACGCGCAAGGAGATGCGAACCCTGTTCCCCGGATCCGAGCTCGTCCGCGAGCGGTTCCTCGGAATGACGAAGTCATTCTCGGTATTCGGCGGCGACTGGTGAGCCGGTCGCGCCGGCCGGCGGGCGCGGCGCCGGCGCGGTTTCATCGTCGATGAGTGCACCGCGCATCACGGTCGCCGTGGTGACGTACAACAGCGAGGAGGTCATCGCGGGGTTCCTCGACGCGCTCGCGCTCGCGATGGCCGACTTCGACGACTACGAGGTCGTCGTGGTCGACAACTGCTCCCGGGACGCGACCGAGGAGATCGTCACGTCCAGCGCGGCGCACGCGACGTGGATACCGATGGCGACCAACGCGGGCTACGCCGCGGGGATCAACGCCGCGGTCGCCGCCACGAGATCCGAGGCGGTGCTGATCGCCAACCCGGATACCCGGCCCGCACCCGGGACCGGCACGCGCCTGTGGCACGCCATCGAACAACCCGGTGTCGGCATCGCGGCGCCGCGGCTCGTCGGCGAGGACGGCCGGCTACAACACTCGTTGCGGCGGGACGCGACCGTGATGCGCGTGCTGGGTGAGGCCCTGCTCGGCGGCACGCGCGCTTCGAGATTCGGGCGGTTGAGCCAGGTCGTCGGCGACGACACCGAATACGAGCATTCGCACGACGTCGAGTGGGCGTCCGGGGCCCTGCTCCTGGTCTCACGCGCCTGCCTGGACGCGACCGGGCCGTGGGACGAGTCGTTCTTCCTCTACTCCGAAGAGGAGGACTTCCAGCAGCGGGCGCGGAGTCTGGGCTTCGGCGTGCGGTACGTCGCCGACGCGTGCGCCGTCCACGTCGGCGGGGAGATGCATGTCGCGCCCGCGTTGTGGGCGCTGTCGGTCGTGAACAAGCTGCGCCTTTACGCCCGGACCCACGGATCGGTGGCGACACTCGCGTTCCGCGCCGCGCTCGCCTGGAATGAAGTCGTGCGGGTGCCGCGGTCGCCGGCTCATCGTCAGGCGTTGCGAGCGCTCTGTTCGCGCGATGCCCTGACCCCCCGGGCACTGACGCCCGGCGCGCGTCCGTAGGCGCGGCTACGAACGCGACACCGCGGGTGAGTACGACCCGCTGATGAAGAGCCGCGGCGCGCCGGTGCCGTTGGAGGGCACGGCCCACGTGTCCTGTTGCGGAGTCCCCTGGTTCGCGTGCGGCAGCGAGTACAGCACGGTGCCGTCGTCGAGCCACTCCACCTGATCGTCGACGCTGCGTGTCTCGGCGAGCGTCGTGTCGCGACCGGTGCGGAGGTCGAAGACGTGCAGACGCCAGCCCAGGGCGGAGAACTGCCCGGAGACGCGCAGCTTGTAGGCGATGTGTTGCTGGTCGGGCGACAGCGACGGACATTCCACGCCGCTGATGATGGTGTGTGCGGTGCGCGCTTGCAGATCGCCCTCGATGAGGTGGATGTCGTTGCCGACGGCCAGGGTCGCATAGAAGTGATTGGAATCGTCGGCAAAGGTGACACCCCAATAGTTACGGCTGACGGCCTTCACCGGCTTGCCGTTGTCGGTAACCGTGAATTGCTCGAGGTTGCCGATGCTGCGACCGGTCGAGGTGTCGACGAACATCGTCCGGGTGGAGAAGTTCGTTCCCGCGTACGAGTCGCCGCGGACGAACACGGTCATCGCGGCCCAGTGGCCGTCGGGCGAGACGCGCGCGCGGCTGGGTAGACCCGTCAGCG
>Ga0335085_10010640_pt1 | contig 13736 bp, 13 predicted proteins | sample Lox_Sample_45_FD_206712 | JGI IMG/M metagenome (GOLD analysis project Ga0335085, IMG submission 206712) | Soil microbial communities from Loxahatchee National Wildlife Refuge, Florida, United States - Lox_Sample_4.5 | ecosystem: Environmental > Terrestrial > Soil > Wetlands | place: USA...
CCGTAAGGGGCCGCCGCGGTGTCCACGTAACGCCGTACCTCGGCCGGGACGGTCAGGTCGCACGGGTGCACCGACTCGATCGGGGTGCCGGCCGCCGCCGCGGCCCGGACGGTGGCCCCGGCCGCCTCGGCCACGATGTCGCAGCCGATCACGGTGGCCCCCTCGGCCGCGAAGCGCAGCGCGATGCCCTGGCCGATGCCGGCGCCGATCCCGGTGACGAGGGCGATCTTGCCGAGCAGCCGGTCAGCCATGGGTCTCCTCCTGGTCTGGGTGGGCGTCAGGCGGCCGGCACGGCGACCTGGACGGACATCAGCACGCCGAGCGGCCGGCGCTGCGGGTCGAACGGGTGCCCGGGCGGCGCGGCACACAGGTACAGCGTGTGCCCGTCGGCCCCGCCCAGCGCGACCGCGTACACCGACAGGTCCCCGGTGTCGATGGCGTCCAGCACGGCGCCGCCCTCGGCCACCCGCAGGACCCCGTGCCCGTTGGCGTCGCCGGCCCAGATCGCGCCGTCGGCGTCCAGGGCCAGACCGTCCGGCTCCACCGGCTTGCCGGTCCCGCCGTCGCTGCCCAGCACCGCCCAGGCCCGCCGGCCGCCCAGCGTGCCGTCCACGGCGACGTCGAACGCGGTCAGCCGGTTGGCCTCGGTCTCCGCGATGATCAGGGTGGTCCCGCCCGGGCTGAGCACGGCGCCGTTCGGCGCGTACAGGCCGTCCGCGGCCGCGGTGACGGCGCCGTCCGGATCGACCCGGGCCAGCACGGCCGGGGCGACGAAGCCACGGCTGCGGTCGCCCACGTTGCCCACGTAGGCCCGGCCCCGCCGGTCCACGATCATGTCGTTGGTCACCCCGCCCGCCCACGAGGACAGGTCGGCCACCACCTCGAGCGTCCCGCCCCGGTCCAGCCGGAGCAGGCGCTGGTCCAGCATGGACACGATGAGCAGATCCCCGTCCGGGGTCCAGCCCAGGCCGGACGGCTGGGTGGGCACCTCGCACACGGTGCGCACCGTGCCCGCCGGGTCCACGGTCAGCACCCGGTGGGCGTAGAAGTCGGACAGGTAGAGCAGGCCGTCCCGCCAGCGTGGGCCCTCCAGGAAGCAGAACCCGTCCGCGACCATCTCGACGGGCGGCTGCCGCCAGGGGAACGCTGCCGTCACTGGGCCGCCCGCGCCCGTGTCTGGCGAGCTAGCGCCAGCGCGGTCGTGGACTCGGCCGGGGTCATGTAGCTGCGGAACCGGCCGTCCGGGTCGTAGCGGGCCCGGATCTGCTCGACCCGGGCCGCATTGGCCGGGCTGAGCCCGATGTCCGGCCGGTCGGCCAGGTTGTTGTCGGAGAACTGCAGCCCGCGCGACAGGCCGCGCATGGCCGCCAGGGGTTCATGCACCCAGCGCTCATGGGCCAGATCCTCGGCCGGGTCGGCCCAGCCAGCGTTGGGAGAAAGATAGAGGGGTGCCTGGACGGACCAGCACGCGTTGTCGCGCTCGGGATAGTGCCCCCAGAGCATCCAGAACACGAACGAACGGTCACTGGGGATCGTGTCCAGCAGCGGCGCGGCCGCGGTGAGCACGTCGCCGGCCGGGGCGTCGAGCCAGATGCCGTCCAGCGCCCAGCGCAGCCCACGTGGGGTGAGCGCGTCGGCCGCCGCGTACAGCTCGTCCAGGGTGGTCTCACGGTTCGCGCTGGCCCAGATGGCGTGCCCGCGGAACGGCGCCGCCTCCAGCGGCCGCAGCAGGTCGTAGCCGGTCTCGCCGGTGCAGAACGCGGTCGAGGTGATGGACACCGCCGGGATGCCCAGGGCCGGCGTGTGCCCGACCTTGCAGGACATCTCGACTGCGGCCGGCACGGCGGGCAGCAGCTCATAGGTCCAGGCCAGCACGTCGTCGCGCAGCTCCATCGGGAACGTGAGCGTGCTGCGCAGGATCTTCTGGTGCACCGGGTAGGCGGCCAGCTCGAAGCGGGTGACCACGCCGAAGAACCCGGGCCCGCAGCCACGCGCGGCCCACAGCAGGTCCGGGTGATTGCGGTCGTCGGCGTGCACCAGCTCGCCGTCGGCCAGCACCACGTCGATGGCCCGGATGCTCAGGCAGGCCGGCCCCCAGCTGCGCGAGTTCCAGCCGTACCCGCCGCCGAGGATGAACCCGCCGATGCCCACGGTCGGCGCGTGCCCGGTCGGGAAGTACAGCCCGTGCGCGGCCAGCGCCTGGTTGATCTCCGGGCCACGCACCGCGGGCCGCACCCGCACCACCTGGGCGGCCGGGTCGACGTCGATGTCCTGCAGCAGCGACAGGTCGATGAGCAGGCCGCCGTCCCGTATCCCGTTGCCCACCCAGCTGTGCCCGCCGGACCGGACGGTGACCGGCAGGTCATTCGCGATGGCCCAGCGCACCCCGGCCACCACGTCGCCGTCGCCGCGCGCCCGCAGGATGGCCGCCGGGTACCGGTCCGGTTTGCGGGCGTTCCACACGGCGTCCAGCCGGGCCTGCTCATAGCCGGCCTCGCCAGCCCGTAGGAGGTCGCCGTCGAGCTGGGCAGCGGGAATGGTCACAGGGATCTCCAGTCAGCCGGGTTTCGGTCGGAGGTCAGAACAGCCGGGGGCCGCCGCCGCGGCGCCGGGCGAACACGATGGCCAGCCCGGCCGCGACGACCAGGATCAGGCCGTTGAACAGGCTGGGCGCCCAGGCGCTCGCGCCCATCAGGCTCAGCCCGCTGACCCCGAACGCGACGAAGAAGATGCCCACCACGGTGCCCCACACGTTGGGCCGCCCCGGGTGGATGGTGGTCGCGCCGAGGAACACCGCGGCCAGAGCCGGGAACAGGTAGCTCGGCCCGGTGGTGGAGTCGGCCGCGCCGGACCGCGCGGTGAGCAGCACCCCGGCCACCCCGGCCAGCAGCCCGGCGAACACGAACGCGGTGAGCACGTTCCGTTTCACGTCGAGGCCGACCAGCCGGGCCGACCGCGGGTTGGACGCGGTCGCCTGCAGGTACCGGCCGAAGGGCGTGTTCTCCAGCAGGAACCAGCAGATCAGGATGACCGGCACCATCACGTACGTCACCCGGGGGATGCCGAGCCAGTTCAGGCTGCCGAAGTTCAGCAGGCCCTGCGGCAGGCCCGCGCCGATGGTCGAGCCGCCGGTGTACCAGAGCATGACGCCGCTCAGCGCGGTGCTGGTGCCCAGCGTGGTGACGATCGAGCTGAACTCGAAGCGGGCGATGAGCACCCCGTTGACCGCGCCGAGCAGGGTGCCCATGGCCACGCCGAGCGCGATGCCGGCCAGCACCGGCAGGTGGAACCGGGAGATCGCGGCCACGCTGGTGATGGACGCCATCCCGGTGATCGCCCCCGCGGACAGGTCGATGTACCCGGCGGTCAGCGGGATGAGCGCGGCCAGCGCCACCACGCACACCACGGCCTGGTTCCCGACCAGCGCGACCAGGTTGGCGTGCGACAGGTACACGGCCGACGTGGTGCCGTACAGCCGGAAGAACAGCACCTCGACCACCAGCAGCACGACCAGGCCGTAGTGCAGGGCCAGGCTGACCAGCTCCCGGTGCCACCGGGAACCAGCCTGCGGGGTGGCCTCGGCCGCAGCGGCGGGCGCGTGCTGTGGTGTGTCCCCCGGGCCGTTGCCGTTGCCGGCGTTTGCCTTGGCTGGTGCAGACACGATCGCTCCTGTTCAGCCCTGGTAGGCGAGGTGGGTCAGGTGGTCATGGTCCAGGTCCGGCGGCCGTACCTCGGCCACGATGCGGCCGCGGCGCAGCACCAGCACGCGGTCGCACACCCGGGCCAGTTCGTCGAAGTCCGAGGCGACCATCAGCACCGCGGTGCCCTGCTCGACCGCGGCCCGGATGATCCGGTAGATGTCGGCCCGGGCGCCGATGTCCACGCCCTGGGTCGGCTCGTCGAGCAGCAGCAGCGCCGGCCGGCGGCGCAGCCAGCGGGCCAGCACGGCCTTCTGCTGGTTGCCTCCGGACAGCGCGGAGATCGGGTTGGCGATGCCGGGCGCCTTGATCCCGAATCTGGTCACCAGGTCCCGGGCCTCGGTGCTTTCCTGCCGCGAGGCCATGCCGTAGCGCCGCCAGAACTCCGGGACCGAGGCCAGCAGCAGGTTGGCCCGCACCGACAGGTCGCCGAAGATGGCCTCCCGCTTGCGGTCCTCGGGCACATAGCCGATTCCGGCCCGGATCGCGTCCGGCGGACCGTGGCTGGCCGTGCCCGGCCCGGTCAGCTCGTGGTCGCCCGCCCGCACCAGGCCGGCGTCGGGCTTCAGGTCGCCGTAGATGGCCCGCAGCAGCGTGGTCCGGCCGGTGCCGAGCAGGCCGGCCACCCCGACCACCTCGCCGCGGCGCACGGTCAGGCTCACGTCGCGCAGCGGGCCCGCGGTCAGGTTGTGCACGGTGAGCGCGGCCTGATCGGTGCTGGGCTCGGGCATCTCCGGGAAGACCGCACCGAGCGGCCGGCCGACGATCTGCTCGACCAGCCGCTCCTCGGTCAGCTCCCGGCCGTCGACGCAGGCCACCATCTGCCCGTCGCGCAGCACGCTGACCTGGTCGGCCACCCCGACCACTTCCTCCAGCCGGTGCGTGATGAGCAGCACGGCCAGGCCACCCGCGGTGAGCCGGCGCAGCGTCTCGAGCAGCGCCCGGGCTTCCTGGCCGGGCAGGGCTGCCGTCGGCTCGTCCAGTATCAGCACGGTCTCGGTGTCCTCGCGCAGGTCGGCCAGGGCGCGAGCGATCGCCACCAGGGTCTGCCGGGCCGCGCCCAGGCGGCCCAGCAGGTCGGCCGGGTCGCAGTCCAGCCCGACCACCTCGAGTTCCTGGCGGGCCCGGGCGGTGAGCCGTTTCCAGTGCACCCGCCCGGCCAGGCCGGTCTCGTAGGCCCGGCCGAGCGCGAGGTTCTCCGCGATGCTCATGTCCGGGAACACCCCGGCGTCCTGGTGCACGAACCGCAGGCCCAGCGAGCGGGCCGCGGCCGGGGTCATCCGGGTGGCGTCGAGCACCTGGGCACCGACCGTGATGGTCCCGCCCGGGTCGGCCTGCTCCACCCCGGCCAGCAGCTTGACCAGGGTGGACTTCCCTGATCCGTTGCCGCCGACCAGGGCATGCAGCTCCCCGGGCTGGATGGACAGCGACACCGAGCGCAGCGCCCGGGTGCCCGGGTAGGTCTTGGACACCTCGGTCACGCCGAGAGCCACGGGTGAACGCGGGCTGCTTGACGGCATGCTCAGGCTCGCGTTCACACCGTGGCTCACTGGCGGTTCCTCCTGCATTGACTGGGGTTACCGGGTCAGGACACGCCCCATGCCTTCTTGTAGAGCGCCTGGTAGTTCACCGGGGAGTTGTACTGCTGGCCGGCTGCGGGCAGGTTATGCGTCCGGTCCACAACCTGCACACCCATCCCCTCGTACACGGCCGGCTGGTGGTCCAGCAGCCGGATCACGGTGTCCACCGCGCCCCAGGCCAGCCAGTTCGAGTCGAACGGGGTGACCGCGTCCTCCCCGTTCTGGGCCCGGATCATGGCCACGTTGGGCGCATAACCCTCGCCACTGACCAGCGAGAACGTCTTGGTCCGTCCCGCCGACTGAATGGCCTGGGCCATCCCGTCCTGGATGACGATGCCGTCCGAGATGATCACCCCGGCATTGGCGTTCGGGAACTGGGCCAGCGCGGAAGCCCACTCCTGCTTGAGCGTGCCATCCGACGTGTCAGCGGGACTGAACGTGATGGTCTTGACGATCTTGCAGGTCTTGCACTTGGCCAGCTCGCTGACGAAGCCCTGGTTCTCGTACACCCCGCCGGTCAGCCCGGCGAAGTCGGTGTTGATCACCTGGGCGTGGCCCTTGGTATGCACGATGATCCAGTCGGCCTTGGCGATGCCGCGCTCGCGTGAGGTGTCCGCGGCGCTGGGGAACGCCGGGGTGAACTTCACCGTGGCCGACATCACGTTGGCGCCGTCGTGCACCGCCGGGTCGCTGCAGTCGTAGCTGTCCGCGCCGACCACCACGATGCCGGCCGCCTTGGCCGCCTGATAGCCCGACTTGGCCTGGTTGCAGTTCACGCCGATGGTGATGATGGCCTGCGCGTGGTCCGCGATGGCCTGCCGGATCCCGTTGTTGTACGCGTCACCGATGCCGAAGTTGCCGTCGAACACGGTGGCCTTCCAGCCCAGCGCCCCGGCCGCCTCCTTGGCGTTGGCCACCGGCTGGGAGCATCCCTCGCTGGCCTGGCCGCAGGAGATGATCCACAGGTTGACGCCCTTCTTGTGCGGCGGGGCGGTGGTCGGGGGGGCGGTGAAGTGCCCCTTGTAGTCGGCCTGCAGCGCCTTCTCGAACGGCGCCAGGTTGATCGAGGCACTGGCCGGGCCCGAGCTGGTGGACGCGGCGTTGCCGCTGCTGCACGCACCGAGCAGCACGCTGAGCCCGCCGAGCGCGGCGGAAATCAGCAGCATCCTGCGACGGGATCTTCCCCGTGCACGAATCGACATGCGGTCTCCTCATTGAGTGGTCTAAGTAAGTGGCGCGGTGGCGGGACGGGCCGGTGGCCCGCCCGCCCGGCCAGGGAAGCGCGGGGAAGAGTTGCCGGGTACCTGACGGCTACGTTTCGGGTCAGCGTAGTGTCGACACATTGCTGCGGTCAAGGTGTCGCCGGACACAGTTCGGCAATGCTGTCGACACAATGCGGGCCGCCGCCTCTGATCAGCGGTCGCAGCTCAGAGGTCGTCCACCACCGTCCGCGAGGCGAATCGCCAGCCCTCGGCGGTCTTCTCGAACTCGTCCCGGTACCGGCCGGCGATCCCTATCCCCACCTGCTTCTCCACCGGATCGTTGACGATCAGCATGGTGTAGGAGTCGGCCCGCGCGCCGCCCGCCGCCGGGCTGATCGCGATGTTGCCGGTCCAGTGCCTGGCCAGCCCCTTGCGCCAGCTGGTGACCTGGCGGGCAAAGGCTTTCAGCTCTTCGTGGCCCTGGTGCCGGAACAGGATCGCACCGCCCGCACGCTGGGACGCCTGGCGCTGAAACACCCCGTCCGGCAGGAACAGCGCCGCGTACCCGTCGGCGTCGTCGGAGTCGATCGTGTGACAGGCCCGCGCGCAGAGTTCACCGATCGCGAGCCGGTCGTCGGCGGTCAGTTCCATGCCCATCCTCATCCGTTGTTGGGTCGGGATGTGCGCGACGCTACTGTCGACAGTAGTGGTTGGTCAACGTGGCGATCGCCGCCGCCTGTGGCATTCGCCATGGCCACGCGGGGGGCCGGCCGATACCGGGCACCCAGCCCGCCCGCCCGATTAGCCCGGAATGCGCCAACGGCGGCTTGACGGTGGGCAAATCTTGTCGACACTATTGCTGGATGTCTGCCCAGCCGCCCAGCCCGGACCCGGCCCAGATTCCGGGCTACATGACCGCGCTGAGCAACTGGGGCCGGTGGGGCGAGGGCGACGAGCTGGGCACGCTGAACCTGATCACACCCGGTGCGGTGGCCGCGGCGGCCGGGCTGGTGACGGCCGGGCGGCCGGTGTCCTGCAGCTGGCCGGTGGACCCGGCCGTGCCCGACGTGTACGGCACTCCGCAGCGGCTGATGCTGCTCGGCGGCGCGGGCCCGCCGCCGTCGCCACCGGCGCCCGGCGCCGTGCACCGACCGCACCGCAGCGCGGTGGAGTACATCGGCCTGGCCTTCCACGGGATGACCGTGACCCACCTCGATGCGCCCGCCCACGTGTCCTGGGACGGCACCATCTACAACGGCCGGCCGGCCGCCGCCGCGGTGCGCTTCGACACCGGGGCCGCGGCCTGCGCGGTGACCGCCGCGGCGCGCGGCATCACCACCCGGGGGGTGCTGCTGGACGTGCCCGCGCTGCACGGCGCGCCGGCGCTGCCGCCCGGCCACCGGGTCAGCCCGGCCGAACTGGACGCCTGCCTGGACCGCCAGCGCCTGGCCGTCCGGCCCGGTGACGCCGTGCTGCTGCGCACCGGCGGCGGGCAGGGGGTGGCTGAGCAGGGCGCAGCCGATCAGGGCAGGGCGGGCTGGGGATTCGGCTGCCTGCCCTGGCTGCACGGCCGCGACGTGGCCCTGATCGGCTGCGACGGGATCAACGACGCGGTGCCGTCGGGTGGCGGCGGCCACGGTTTCGACCTGCCGATCCACCTGGTCGGCCTGGTCGCGATGGGGCTGTGGCTGCTGGACAACTGCGACTTCGCGGAGCTCGCCGCGACCTGCGCCGAGCTGGGCCGCTGGGAGTTCCTGTTCTCGGTCCTGCCGCTCCGGCTGCACGGCGGCACCGGCAGCCCGGTCAACCCGGTGGCGTTGTTCTGACCAGTGGCCGGCGGCCGGCTACGTTGATGCCGTGCCCAGCAAGAAGCCGGATCCCGGCCCGCCTGCCGCGGTGGCCGGTGCGGTGGCGCCCGATGCCGGGGCCGCCGGTGCGGCCGCGGCCGGTGACTCCGCCGCGCTCAGCTACGAGCAGGCCCGGGATCAGCTCACCGAGGTAGTGCGCCAGCTCGAGGCGGGCGGCCTGACCCTGGAGCAGTCCCTGGACCTGTGGGAGCGCGGCGAGCGGCTGGCCGCGATCTGCGAGCAGTGGCTGGAAGGCGCCCGGGCCCGGCTGGCCGCGGCCGCCGCCCGTCCCGCCGGCGGCGACGGGGACTGACCGCCCGGCTCAGGCCAGTCCAGGTCAGGCTGGTGGCGCCACGCTGATCGAGGACATGACTGAGAGCACGCCATCGGCCAGCCGGCGGGCGTGCGCGGCGTCCTCGCCGAGCGACACCTCGGCCACGGCCAGCATGAGCGCCCCGGTCATCACCACGGCCAGCGCCTCGTCCAGCGGATCGGTGCCGCGGGCGAAGAAGTCGGCGTTCCGGTCGGCCCAGTCCCGCAGCCGCTGCCGCATGATCAGGTCGAAGCCGGGCGGCGCGTCGCCGCAGACGAACAGCCGGGACAGTTCCCGCTGTTCCACACAGCCGTCCAGGTAGGCCCGGGCCGCGGCGACGAACAGCTGCCGGGGCTCGGCGGTCTCCCCGCCTGCCTCCTGGTCCGCCCGGGCGGCCCGGACCGCCTGCCGCGCCCGCCGCGCCTGGTTCTCGTGGAAGTCCTCGAACAGCGTGACGTACAGGTCGGCCTTGCCGGTGAAGTGGTGGTACAGGCTGCCCACGCTGGCGCCCGCCCGGGCCACGATCTCGGTCACCCCGGCCTGCGCGTAGCCCACCGAGGTGAACACCTCGCGGGCGGCGCTCAGCAAGGCCGCCCGGGTAGCCGCGCCGCGGTCCGCGGACCGCACGGCAGGCTGCGGAATGTCAGTCGTCATGAGCCTGTCACCGCCTACGCAGCGCTCCCCACGTCCGGCGTCAGGATGCATCGCCCTCGGCGACAAGGCTACGCCCGCCGTCTTACCTGACCGTTTCAGCCTCTCTCTGCTCCGCCCGCCGCTTGCGGACCAGCCGGCGGCCGATCATGTCGGCCAGCGCGGTGGTGATCCAGATGATGATCGTGGCCAGCGCGTAGGTGTAGAACCGGTGAATGGTGAGCCCGCTGATGATCGCGTTCACGATGATCAGGGAAATGATCGTCGAGGCCAGGGCGAGCAGCCCGGCCAGCGCCACCGACGGCTCCCGCACCAGCACCCGCAGCGCGATCAGCTGCACGATCATGTGGATGACCCAGAACAGCAGCGTGGCCTCGACGACCGCAGCCGCATCAATATGGAACTGGGTCAGGACGGCGCCGCAGATCAGCAGCCCGGCCGCAATGCCCACCAGCGAGGCGGCGAACCGGATGACCAGCCGCATCAGCATCGAGATCCCCCCGGATTTGGCGGTGCTTCCCCAATACTCACTGTAGGCCGGTGAAATCGCCCGGCACCAGAGTCGTAGGGCCTTACCGCCGCCCGCACGTGCTGGTGACGCAGCGATGGGGTTGACTACATTGAGGCGCGGCGGAACACCCGCGCAGCACGGCCACACAGGGAAGGCGGTCTCTGCGATGACCGAAAACGGCGCTACTCTCCGCGGGGACGGCGTCCCGGCCAACCCCGCACCCTGCGAGGACATCGACCCGGCGGACGTGGCTGTCCCGCCGGAGCCGGGCCGGAGCGCACCCGACCGGAACCTGGCCCTGGAGCTGGCCCGGGTCACCGAGGCCGGCGCGATGGCCGCCGCCCGGTGGGTCGGCCGGGGCGACAAGAACGGCGCCGACGGCGCCGCCGTGCACGCGATGCGGACACTGATCAACACGGTGTCGATGAACGGCACGGTGGTGATCGGCGAAGGCGAGAAGGACCACGCGCCGATGCTGTACAACGGCGAGCAGGTCGGCGACGGCAGCGGGCCGCTGTGCGATGTGGCCGTGGACCCCATCGACGGCACCCGGCTGACGGCCAACGGCATGCCCAACGCCATCTCCGTGATCGCGGTCAGCGCGCGCGGCTCGATGTACGACCCGTCGGCCGTGTTCTACATGTCCAAGCTGGTCACCGGGCCGTCCGCGGCCAGCATGGTGGACATCGAGGCGACCCCACGGGACAACATCCGCGCGGTGGCCCGGGCCAAGGGCTGCTCGCCGCATGACGTCACCGTGGTCATCCTGGACCGGCCGCGGCACCAGCAGCTCATCGCCGACGTACGGGCGGCGGGCGCCCGGATCAAGCTGATCACCGACGGCGACGTGGCCGGCGCGATCATGGCCGCGCGCGAGGGCACCGGTATCGACCTGCTGCTCGGGGTGGGCGGCACCCCGGAGGGGATCATCTCCGCGTGCGCGATCAAGTGCCTGGGCGGGGTCATCCAGGGCCGGCTGGCGCCGCGGGATGAGGCCGAGCGCGATCGCGCGCTGGCCGCGGGCCACGACCTCAGCCACGTGCTGACCACCGACGACCTGGTCACCTCGGAAGACGCGTTCTTCGCCGCGACCGGGATCACCGACGGCGAGCTGATGGCGGGCGTGCGCTACCGGGGCGGCGGGGCGCACACCCATTCGCTGGTGATGCGGGCCCGGTCCGGCACCATCCGCAACATCCACAGCGAGCACCAGCTCTGGAAGCTGCGCGCGTACAGCTCGGTGAACTTCGACTCCGCGGACTAGGCCTGGGACCAGGCCTACCGGGGCCGGCGGAAGAAGCCGCCGCGGCGCGGCCGGGGCGTGCGCACATGCACCCGGCCCAGCACGGTCAGCGTGTGCAGCTCGATGACCGGCGACCCGGCCGGCGGTGGCGGCGCTGGCCGGGCCGGCCTGCCCGGCTCGGACGGCTGACCGGGGCCGCCGCCCAGCGCGGCCAGGCCGGGCATCCCGTGCATCTGCACCGAGATCCCGGTGGGCACCAGCAGGTGCACCTGTCCGCCCAGCGCGGTGACGTACATCATCGTGCGCTGCCCGTGCAGCAGCGCCTCGCGCAGGTCCAGCACCACCTGGCCGCCGACCGCCGTCACCACCAGCCGGTCCGGCACCACCCAGCGGCCCTCGCGCCGCTCGGTGCTGAAGAACGCGGTGACCGCGCGGGACGTGTCCAGCCGGAACGGCTGGGCATCCGGCTGGGCCAGGTCCTCGGTCAGTGCGGCCAGGTCGCCCAGGGTCCGGGCGGTGTAGGCGCGCTGCACCCGCCCGGCATGCTCCTGGAAGGTGAGCCGGCCGTCCGCCGCGGCCTGGGCCAGCAGGTCCACCACCCGCTCCCGGTCAGCGTCCGAGGCGCGCAGGTCACGCGGGGAATGCCGGGGGCTCACCCACCAGAGGGTAGCCGCCCGGAGGCCAGCTGCGCCGCCCCCTCGCCCGGTTAGGAATATGCCTGGCCGGCCTGTTAGTTTGCCTATGACAAGTATCAGCCGCCGGTGAGAAAGAGACGGCCCAGTGGGCGATTCCAGCAACGGCCGCGCCACGGCCGGTTCCCAGGCAAACGGCAGCTCCCCGGGTACGTCCCCGGGCAAGCTGCGGGACGGCTCGCACTACAAGTGGCTCGCGCTGTCCAACACCACGCTGGGCATGCTGGCCGCCACCACCAACGCCTCGATCGTCATCATCTCGCTGCCCGCCATCTTCCGCGGCATCAAGCTCAACCCGCTGACCCCCGGCAACGTCAGCTACCTGCTCTGGATGCTGATGGGGTACCTGGTGGTATCGGCCGTGCTGGTGGTCACGCTGGGCCGCCTGGGCGACATCTACGGCCGGGTCCGGATGTACAACCTGGGCTTCACGGTGTTCGCGCTGGGCGCGCTGGCGCTGCCGTTCGACCCGTTCACCGGCCCGTCCGGCGCGCTGTGGCTGATCGGCTTCCGGGTGGTGCAGGCCACCGGCGGGGCCATGCTGATGGCCAACTCCCCGGCCATCCTGACCGACGCGTTCCCAGCCGAGCAGCGCGGCACGGCCATGGGTATCAACCAGGTCGCGGGCATCTCCGGCACGTTCATCGGGCTGATCCTGGGCGGCATCCTGGCCGCGGTGGACTGGCGCCTGGTGTTCCTCGTCTCGGTGCCGATCGGCGTCGGCGGCGCCATCTGGTCCTATCTGAGCCTGCGCGAGGTCGGGGTGCGCACCCAGGCGCGGATCGACTGGCTGGGCAACGTCACGTTCGCGCTGGGCCTGATCGGGCTGCTCACCGGGATCACCTACGGCATTCAGCCCTACGGCGGGCACGTGATGGGCTGGACCAGCCCCACCGTGCTGACCGGCCTGTTCGGCGGCCTGGCGCTGCTGGTGGCGTTCTGCTTCATCGAACTGCGGGTGGACAGCCCGATGTTCGACCTGCGGCTGCTGAAGATCAAGCCGTTCGCCATGGGCAACCTAGCCACGCTGCTGGCCTCGATCGCCCGCGGTGGCCTGCAGTTCATGCTGATCATCTGGCTGCAGGGCATCTGGCTGATCCTGCACGGCTACAACTACAAGGACACCCCGCTGTGGTCGGGGATCTACCTCCTGCCGCTCACGTTCGGCTTCATCGTGGCCGGCCCGATCTCCGGCTGGCAGTCAGACAAGCACGGGGCGCGCTGGTTCGCCTCCGGCGGGCTGCTGGTGTCCGCGGCCGCGTTCGCCGGCCTGCTGCTGATCCCGACCGACTTCGTCTACATCGCGTTCGGCACGCTGATCTTCATCGCCGGCGTGGGCATGGGGCTGTTCTCCGCGCCCAACGCGGCCGCCATCATGAACAGCGTCCCGGCCCGGCAGCGCGGCGCGGCGTCCGGCATGCTGGCCACGTTCCAGAACTCCGGGTTCGTGCTGTCCATCGGCATCTTCTTCTCGCTGATGATCGCCGGGCTGTCCAGCACACTGCCGACGACCATGGCCAAGGGCCTGATGTCGCAGGGCGTGCCGGCCGGCATCGCCCACGAGGTCGCCGCCACTCCCCCGGTGGCCAGCCTGTTCGCCACGTTCCTGGGCTACAACCCGATCAAGGAACTGCTCGCCCCCACCGGCATCCTGAACCACCTGCCGGCGCACAACGTGGCCGTGCTGACCGGCAAGCAGTTCTTCCCGCACCTGATCTCCGGTCCTTTCCACCATGGCCTGGTCATCGTGTTCAGCATGGCCATCATCGTGCTGGTGATCGCGGCGGGCGTGTCGCTGCTGCGCGGCAAGCGCTACGTGCACGACGAGCGCCCACTGGCCGGGCCGGCCGCCAGCGAGGAAGCCGAGGTGACCGCGGAGACGGCCATCGGCGCCTCGCCCGAGCTGGCCGTGGAGGTGGCCGCCGAGGTGGCCGCGGACTCCGACCCCGCGGCCCGCAAGCCGCGCCGCTGACCGGCCAGCCGTTACCGATCGGCAGCC
>Ga0335085_10010641_pt1 | contig 13735 bp, 12 predicted proteins | sample Lox_Sample_45_FD_206712 | JGI IMG/M metagenome (GOLD analysis project Ga0335085, IMG submission 206712) | Soil microbial communities from Loxahatchee National Wildlife Refuge, Florida, United States - Lox_Sample_4.5 | ecosystem: Environmental > Terrestrial > Soil > Wetlands | place: USA...
TCGGGGCATGACGCTGGACGCCGCCCACTCCGTGTCGGCGCGGCTGGCCATCCGGGAGCCCTTCGACGCGGCCGGGCTGCTCGGCTTCCTGGCGCTGCGGGCCATCCCCGGCGTCGAGCACGTGACCGAGGACCGCTACACCAGGACGGTGCGCACGGCCGGCGGCAGCGCCGTGATCGAGCTCATCCCGCGGCCCGGCCGGGGACAGGTGCTGCTGCGGGCCACGCTCAGCCCGGCCGGCCCGTCCAGCGAGCCGGCGGCCGGGCAGTTGGCGGCGGGACAGTTGGCGGCGGGATGCCGGCGGGTGCTGGACGCGGACGCCGACCCGGCGGTGACCGACGCCGCGCTAGCCGCGGATGAGCTGCTCGCCCCGCTGATCAGGGCCCGCCCGGGCCTGCGGGTACCGGGCAGCTATGACGGGTTCGAGCTGGCCGTGCGGGCGGTGCTGGGCCAGCAGGTCTCGGTGGCTGCGGCCCGCACGTTCGCGGGCCGGCTGGCCGCCCAGCACGGCCCGCCCGCCCCACCGGGCAGCCCGCCCGGGCTGACCGCTCTGTTTCCCGGCCCGGCCGAGCTGGCCCAGGCCGACCTGTCCCGGCTCGGCCTGACCACCAGCCGCCAGCGCACGCTGCGCGCGCTGGCCACGGCGGCCGCGGCCGGGCGGCTCAGCCTGGACCCCGGCGCCGACCCGGCCGAGACCGCGGCCCGGCTGGCCGAGCTGCCCGGCATCGGGCCGTGGACCGTCGGCTACATCATGATGCGGGCGGGCGACCCGGACCGCTTCCTGCCTGGCGACATAGGCCTGCGCCGGGCCATGACCCAGCTGGGCGCCGCGCCGGAGCGCGCCGGCCGGTGGCAGCCCTGGCGCAGCTACGCCGTCATCCACCTGTGGACCTGGGAGGCCGACCATGCCTGAGGAGATCCTGGCCGCCGTGCTGGACACCCCGATCGGCCCGCTCAGCCTGCTGGCTCACGGCGACCAGCTGATCGCCGGCGGGTTCACCCCCCGGCCGGACGAGATGTACACCCGGCTGCACCGGTCGCTGGGCGGTATCCGGCTCCGCCAGGTGGCCGCGGCCGACCTGCCCTGGCTGGCCAAGCCGGTGCATGACTACTTCGCCGGTGAGCTGACCGCGATGGACGGCATCCCGGTGCACCAGCCGGGTTCGCCGGGCCGCCAGCGGCTGTGGGCCGAACTGCGCGCGGTCCCACCCGGCCAGACCGTCACCTACACCGAACTAGCCGCCCGGGCGGGCAGCCCGCACGCGCCGCGCGCGGCCGGCGCCGCCTGCGCGCTCAACCTGATCGCCCCGGTCGTGCCGTGCCACCGCGCGGTCGGCAGCGACGGCAGCCTGACCGGCTACTACTACGGCCTGGACCGCAAGCACTGGCTCCTGCACCACGAAGGCGTGGCCAGAATCTAGCCGCCCGGCAAGGTCAGCCCAGGGGGTTCCAGGCGTCGGTTCCGGACAGGTAGGCCTGGGGGGTGTAGCTGGCCGCCTGGCTCGCGGTGAGCTGGGGACGGCCGGAACCCGTGCCCGAGCCAGGACCGGTGTTGGCGTATTCGTAGTAGCGCCCGGCGGTGAACGAGTACCCGCTCATCGTGGTCCACGGGGCGCTCTTGATCTGCGCCGGCCGTACGCGATGACCACGTTCTCGGCGTTGCCGGTCGCCCCCTCCAGGGTCAGATCCGGCTTGCTGGCGGGCACGCTGATGACCTCGTTGTAGGTACCGGCGGCGATGCTGATCACGTAGGGCGAGCCGCCGGCCGGGACCGCGTTGATCGCGGCCTGGACCGTGGTGTACTCGCCGGACCCATTCTGGGCCACGGTGAGAACGGTGGCGGCCGAGGCAGGCACGGCCGTCGATAACGCGGCCGCCGCGACGATGACGAGTGCCGCGCTGGTGACGGTGCGGACGGGCCTGAAAGCGAACCGGCTCAACTGACGCCTCCTCGGGGCCAGGGCGGAAAGTTTCGCCCGGCGGCCGCCGCGGGATCGGGCTCCAGGGTCAGCCCATACCGGCTGACCAGGACATACCGGCGCGGCGGCCCGGGCCATGGACGACACGCTGATAACCCGGCGCCGGGCTGGTGTCAAGGACGGGCCGGGCTGCCCGGCCGGCCCGGCCCAGCGCCACCCCTGCCGCCATTACCGAACGGAAGCCGATCACTTAGACTCCTCTCGGCGGCCGGGAGGAGTGTTTTCGTGCACAAGGTGCTCATCGCGAATCGTGGTGAGATCGCGGTCCGCGTGGTGCGGGCCTGCCGGGACGCCGGGCTGGGCAGCGTCGCGGTGTACGCCGACCAGGACCTCGACGCGCTGCACGTGCCGATGGCGGACGAGGCCTACGCGCTGGGCGGCAGCAGCCCGGCCGACACCTACCTCAACATCGAGAAGATCCTCAAGGTGGCGGCCGACGCCGGGGCGGACGCGGTGCACCCGGGCTACGGCTTCCTCGCCGAGAACGCCAGCTTCGCCCGCGCGGTCGGCGAGGCCGGCCTGACCTGGATCGGCCCCCCGCCGGCCGCGATTGAGGCGCTGGGCGACAAGGTGGCGGCCCGGGAGATCGCCAGCCGGGTCGGCGCGCCGATGGCGCCCGGCACGGACGGCCCGGTCAGCGGGGTGGCCGACGTCGAGGCGTTCGCCGGGCAGCACGGCCTGCCCATCGCGATCAAGGCCGCGTTCGGCGGTGGCGGCCGCGGCCTCAAGGTCGTCCGCAAGCCGGAAGAGATCACCGAAGCGTACGAGTCGGCGGTGCGCGAGGCGGTGGCCGCGTTCGGCCGCGGCGAATGCTTCGTGGAGCGCTACCTGGACCGGCCCCGGCACGTGGAAACCCAGTGCCTGGCCGACCAGCAGGGCAACGTGGTCGTGGTGTCCACCCGGGACTGCTCGCTGCAGCGCCGGCACCAGAAGCTGGTCGAGGAGGCGCCGGCCCCGTTCCTGTCCGGCAGCCAACTCGACCAGCTGTACACCTCGTCCAAGGCCATCCTGCGCGAGGCGGGCTACACCGGCGCGGGCACCTGCGAGTTCCTGGTCGGGCAGGACGGCACCGTGTCCTTCCTGGAGGTGAACACCCGGCTGCAGGTCGAGCACCCGGTGTCCGAAGAGGTCACCGGCATCGACCTGGTCCGGGAGATGTTCCGCATCGCCGACGGTCAGCAGCTCGACTACCCGGACCCGGTGCCGCGCGGGCACTCGATCGAGTTCCGGATCAACGCGGAGGACGCCGGGCGCAGCTTCCTGCCCGCCCCCGGCACCATCACCGACCTGGCCTGGCCGTCCGGCCCGGGCGTGCGGGTGGACGCCGGCTACGCGGCGGGCATGACCGTGCCCCAGGCCTTCGACTCGCTGCTCGCCAAGATCATCGTCACCGGGGCCAGCCGCGACGAGGCGCTGCAGCGGGCCCGCCGCGCGCTGGATGAGTGCGTGGTCGGCGGCATGCCCACCGTCCTGCCGTTCCACCGGGCAGTGGTCCGCGACGAGGCGTTCACCGCGGCGCCGTTCCGGGTGCACACCCGGTGGATCGAAACCGAATTCAGCAACACGATCGAGCCGTACAGCGGCCCGCAGGCCGGCGCGGACGAGGCCGCCCCACGCGAGCGGATCACCGTCGAGGTCGGCGGCAAGCGGCTGGAAGTGGTGCTGCCCGCCGGGCTGGGGGCGGCCGCTCCGGCCGCCGGGCCCACCGCCCGCCGGCCCGCCCGCGGCCACCGGGCGGGCCGCAGCCCGGGCGGCCAGGCCTCCGGGGACGATCTGGCCAGCCCGATGCAGGGCACTATCACCAAGATCGTCGTGGCCGAAGGCGATCACGTGTCGGCGGGCGACACCGTGGTGGTGCTCGAGGCCATGAAGATGGAGCAGCCGCTGACCGCGCACAAGGACGGCACGGTGACCGGGCTGGCCGTGCAGGTCGGCCAGACGGTGCCCGCGGGCGGGGTCATCTGCCAGCTCAAGGACTGACAGACTGGACCACATGCACCCCCTGCCCGCTGCGGCCACTGCGGGCCGGAGTTCCCGGTGACCCGGCTGCCGGGTGATCCAGGCCCGCTGGGCTGGCTCAGGTTCGCCTGGGGCTTCCGGCTGCCAGAGCGGAACGTGCACTGGGTCCGGCATCAGCTCACCGACCCGGGCTGGCGGCTGCGCACGGTCGTACGGCACCTGGCCGTGATCATCCCGGTGTGCGTGCTGCTGGCCGTGGTGCTGGACATCCTGCTGCCCGCCCCGCTCTGGGTCATCCTGACCATGGTGGCGCTCATCCTGTGCGGCAGCCTGTTCACGGTCAGCGTGTACGCGGACGACATCCGGGCCACCCGGCTACGCCAGCATGACCTGCCCGTGCCCTCCGACCCCGACCTGGGTCACCCGACGCACTGAGTCCAGCACACGGGGCTCAGAGTTCGTCGCCGGCCGGGGTCATCAGCCGGCGGGCGGCCTCGGTCAGGCTGCCGGACAGCGAGGGGTAGACGGCGAACGTGTGGGCCATCTGGTCCACGGTCAGCGACTGCTCCACGGCCAGCGAGACGGCCAGGATCAGCTCGCTGGCCCGCGGCGCGACCACCACCCCGCCCAGCACGATGCCGGTGCCGCGGCGGGCGAACAGCTTGACGAAGCCATCACGGAAGCCCTGCATCTTGGCCCGGGCGTTGGTGGCCAGCGGCAGCTTGACCGCGGTCGCATCGACCGCGCCGGACTCGACCGCGGCCGCGGTCACCCCGACGGTGGCGATCTCCGGGTCGGTGAAGATGGTCGCGGCCACGTGGTCCAGCCGGATCGGCTGGACCGCCTCGCCGAGCGTGTGCCACATGGCGATCCGGCCCTGCATGGCGGCCACCGACGCCAGCATCAGCACCCCGGTGCAGTCCCCGGCCGCGTACACGCCCTGCGCGGTGGTCCGCGATACCCGGTCGACCTGGACGAATCCCTGGCCGTCCAGTGTGATCCCGGCCCCGGCCAGGCCGAGATCGTGGGTGGCCGGCACCATGCCCACGGTGAGCAGGCAGTGTGAGCCGCGCACGGTCCGGCCGTCCTCCAGGGTGACCAGCACGCCGTCCCCGGACCGCTTGACCGCCGCGGCCCGTGACCGGCTGAGCACGGTCATGCCGCGGCGGCGGAACACGTCCTCGAGCACCACCGCGGCGTCGGCGTCCTCGTGCGGCAGCACCCGCTCACGGGAGGACACCAGCGTGACCTGCGAGCCCAGCGCCTGGTAGGCGCTGGCGAACTCGGCCCCGGTCACCCCAGAGCCGACCACGACCAGCGCCGGGGGCAGTTCGGGCAGGTCATACAGCTGCCGCCAGGTCAGGATCCGCTCGCCGTCCGGTTCCGCGCCGGGCAGCACCCGGGGCAGCGCACCGGTCGCGATCAGCACCGAGCCGGCCTCGATCCGCTGGCCGCCGGCCAGCACCGCGCCCGGCCCGTCCAGCTGGCCGCGGCCCTCGACGATCTCCACGCCCTCGGCGGCCAGCCGCAGCGCCACGTCCGCGGACTGTGCCTTGGCCAGCGCCTTGACCCGGCGGTACAGCCGGGGCGCGTCCACGCTGGCCGCCCGGGGCCTGATCCCGCCCGGCTCACCGGCGCCGGCCACCCGGCCCACCCGGATGCCCAGGTCCTCGGCGCCGTGCACCACCGACATCGTGGTCGAGGTGGCGATCAGCGTCTTGGACGGGACACAGTCGGTCAGCACGCACGCGCCGCCCAGACCATCGCTGTCCACCACCGTGACCCGCGCGCCGAGCTGCGCCGCCACCAGGGCGGCCTCATAGCCCCCCGGCCCGCCTCCCAGGATGACGATTCGCTCGCGCGGCTGGCTCACGTTGCCTCATTCTCCTCAGCCGTCCAGGTCAGCGGAACCCGGCCCTCCTGGACGGCCGAGATCCCCCATAGCGGGCTAGGCATCGTTACGCTGGTGAGCCGTGGAGCTGTACGCGGCGTATGCCACCAACATGGATCCCCGGCTGATGGCCGAGCGCTGCCCGCACTCGCCGCGGCGCGCCAACGGCTGGCTGGAAGGCTGGCGGCTCACCTTCGGCGGCGAGGACATCAGCTGGGAAGGCGCGCTGGCCACCGTGGTGGAGGAACCCGGCGAGCGGGTCTTCGTGGCGCTTTACGAGCTGGCCGACCTGGATGAGCGGGTGCTGGACCACTGGGACGGCGTCAACCTGGGCTACTTCCACAAGATCAGGGTCCGGGTGGAGACCCTGGACGGCGACGTGGTGGCCTGGCTGTACGTGCTGAACCACTGGGAGGGCGGCCTGCCGTCCGCCCGCTACCTGGGCATCGTGGCCGACGCCGCGGAAGCGGCCGGCGCGCCGGCCGACTACGTGGCCAGCCTGCGCGCCCGGCCGTGCGCGTCGCTGGGCTGAGTCAGCCGGCCAGGAACCGGGTGATCGACCCGGAGCACCCGGTCGCACAGCACCCAGAGCACGTCCAGGGTGGAGGTGGCGGCTAGTTCAGAGCGCGGCGACGGCGATCAGGACCACCAGTGGGACGACGATCGCGGCGATCTGCCACCAGGCCCAGCGCACCGTTGCCCGCTGATCCGGGTCCTCCGGGGCGGCCTCACGGTGCGCGGCCTCGAACCGCGCGCTGAGCTGCCTGGTGATGAACTCCGCGGCCGAGCCCTGCCGGGCCCTGGTGGCCGCGTCCGGTGGCTGCCCATACCCGGTGGACGGCCCCGGCGTGCTGCGTGGCGCCATCCGGGACGTGGTCCGGGCGTTGCGCTTGGCCCGCAGCTCGGCCCGGGTCCGTGAGGCCGCCGAGGACTGCACCGCCCAGCTGTGCACGATCTTCTCCCGGGACTGGCCCGGGGTGGGGGTGTAGTGCACCTCCACCGTCTGCACCAGGTCCACCTTGGTCACCACGGGCCAGGGCAGCAGGTGCCAGCGCAGCGGGTTCTGCACGGCGATCCCGTCGGCGTCGGCCACGATCCGAGGCTGCCAGGCGCACGCGTACATGCCCCCGGTGATGGTGAGGATGACCAGCGCGGTCACCGCGCCGGCGTGGTTGTGCCCGCGCAGCGCCACCGAGCCCAGGGTGAGCACCGCGACGACCAGCCAGGCCCACCACAGCACCACGGAACCGGGCGTACGGAAGACCTGCCGGCCGCTGCCCGTGCCCGGCTCAACCGTGCTCATGGCAGCCAACTGTATTACTGGTCCGGCAGGTCGTGGATGTGCTGGTCGCGGCCGGCGGGCCCACTGCTAGGCCAGTTCGACCACTTCGGCGTCCAATGCGCCCCCGATGTGGCTCTATCCAGCACCCAGCAAAACCCGCTCCCGGGCGGACGGCAAGTAACCCGGAGTGGCGAATTGATGACGACGGCCACATCGAAATCGACTTTCTGGTGGAGCTAACACCACCGCCGTATAGCTCAAAAGAACTAGTTAGGGACGCCGCAGATCTCGGCACTATCACGGGAAATCACGGCGCGGCATTGTGCCGCCGCTCCGGGTAAACAGGCTCAGCTGGCCTGGCCCTGCAGCCCGACCGTCTCCGGCAGCGTCCCGCCGCCCAGGGCGATCAGCGCGGCGGTGACCAGCACCTTCACCCCGACACCCAGCGCCTGCTCGTCGATGTCGAAGTTGGCCTGATGGATGTCCAGATCGGTGGGCGTCCCGGCGCCCCGGGTGCCGAGCCGGGCCAGCGCGCCCGGGATCGACTCGAAGTACCAGGCCACGTCCTCGCCACCCAGGCTCTGCTGGGCCTGGACGGCGGCGGTAGGCCCGATGGCCTCGGTCACCGCGTCTTCCAGGATGTCGACGCAGCCCGCGTCGTTGACGGCCGGCGGGACGCCGCGGATGTACTCCAGTTCCGCCACCACCCCGTAGGCGTTGGCCACTGAGTTCAGCAGCGCCTTGAGCAGGTCCGGCGCCTGATGCCAGGCGTCCTCGTCCAGGCAGCGGACGGTGCCCGCGGCCATGCCGACCTCGGGGATGGCGTTGAGCGCCGACCCCGCGCTCATCTTGCCCCAGACCAGGCTCAGGCTGGACCGGGGGTCGACCCGCCGGGATAGCGCGGCGGGCAGCTCGGTCACGATCTTCCCCAGCGCATAGACCAGGTCGGCGGTCAGGTGCGGCCGGGCGGTGTGCCCGCCCGGGCCGGACAGCCGGACCATGATCTTGTCGCAGGCGCCGGTGATCGGCCCGCGCCGCAGGCCCACCGTGCCCACCTCGAAGCGCGGGTCACAGTGCAGCGCGAACAGCCGCTCCACGTCGTTGATGGCGCCGTCGCGCATGGCCACCAGGGCGCCTTCAACGATCTCTTCGGCGGGCTGGAAGAGCAGCCGGACCCGGCCGGGCAGCAGCCCGCGGGCGGCCCGCTCGGCCAGGAATATCCCCGCGCCGAGCAGGATCGTGGTGTGTGCGTCATGCCCGCAGGCATGGCACAGGCCCGGCACCCGGGACGCGTAGGGCACGTTCTTCTCGTCCATCAGGGCCAGCGCGTCGAGGTCCGCGCGCAGCGCCACGGCCGGCACGCTGGGGTCGCCGATGTCGGCCCACAGGCCGGTGCCGGAGGACAGAATCCGCGGCTCCAGCCCGACCGACTTGAGCCGGTCCACGATCTTGGCCGTGGTGCGGACTTCGCCGTGCCCCAGCTCAGGATGCATGTGCAGGTCCCGGCGGAACTCGATGAGTTCGGCTTCGTGCTCGGCCAGGAAGGCCGCCAGTTCCCCCCGGAGCTCACTGTGCGACATGCGAAGTCTCCTCTGGGCCGACGAACCTGTCCTCGGCGAACTCCGTGACCAGCGCATCCACCACGTTCGTCAGCGGCCCGCCGGCCGCCATGACCGCGCGCTGACGCTCGTAGGAAGCTCCCCGTTCCAGCACCTCGTTGACCACCTGCAACTCAGACGCGCACCCTAGTCGCTCGGCCACTGGTTGCAGCATACGAAAAAGCTCATAGAGCTCGTCACGCAATGGGGCGGTCGACCCGGCCGCATCGGTGATCACGATCGCGTCGAGGCCGTACCGGGTGGCCCGCCACTTGTTGTCCCTGACGACCCAGGACGGCTGGCTGGGCAGCCGGTAGCCCCGGTCCAGCTGGGTATCGAACAGCTGCACCAGGCTCTGTGACAGCGCCGCCACCATCCCCACCTCATGCAGGGTGGGCAGCCCGTCGAACATCCTGATCTCGACCGTGCCGAAGTCAGGATGCGGCCGCACGTCCCACCACACTTCCTTGATGCTCCGGATGGTTCCGGCCCGCAGCAGCGTGTCCATGTACTCCTCGAACTCACTCCAGTCCGCCAGCAGATGTGGCGGGCCTGCGGTCGGCAACTCACCGAAGATGATCGCCCTGCTCGACGCGAGCCCCGTGTCGTGCCCTCCCCAGAACGGGCTCGACGCGGTCAGCGCCAGGAAATGCGGCAGATAAGCGGCAAGAGCGTTGACGATCGGAATCGCCTTGCTGCCGTCCCGTAGCCCCACGTGGACATGGACACCAAAGGTCTGAATCCTGCGGGCAAGCCACTGCATCTGCTCGACGAGTTCCGCATAGCGCTGAATGGGCGCCATCTTTGCGTCCCGCCAATCGCTGACGGGATGTGTTCCGGCGCAGGCCAGCATCGTACCGCGCATATCCGTGATCCGCTGGAGTTGCGCAATTGTTGCGGCCAGGTCGGCTAAGGCCTCGGACACGGTGGAGCACACCCCGGTGACCACCTCCACGGTGGATTGCATGAGTTCGTCATGGATTTTCGGCCGGGCCCCAGCGGCGCCGAGGCAGCGCAGTTCGCTGATCACCTCGCGTGCGTCCTGGCGCAGCAGCTTGCTGGCCGCATCGATGAGCTGGAGCTCCCACTCCACGCCGAGAGTGGTGCCCTGGGAAGGGTTCCACCAGATGGCCACGGCTGACCTCCTTGGTCACCGGCCCGCCCCGGCTCACCTCCCCGGTGAGCAAGGGCCGGACCCGACGGCTTTAGGTGTCCCGCAGCAGCGGCGTCATGCGGCGATCGGGGCACCAGTCACATCACGCCGCGCCGGCACCGCCGGCGGCATTATCAGGGCAGGTCAGGAGGGTGATACATGCCCCAGATATCGCGCAGCGCGTCGCATACCTCGCCGACCGTGGCGCGGCTGCGCAGCGCCTCCCGGATCGGCACCATCACGTTCTCGCCGCCCGCGGCGGCCTTCTTGACCGCGTCCAGGTGGCGGCGGTGCTCACCGGCATCCCGGGCCGCGCGCAGCTGGGCCAGCCGGCGGGCCTGCTGCTCCTCGATGGCCGGGTCCACCCGGAGTGGCTCGTAGGGCTCCTCGCTGGCCACGGTGAACTTGTTCACCCCGACCACCACCCGCTCCCCGGCGTCGATCTGCCGGGTCACCTGGTACGCGGAGCGCTCGATCTCGGCCTTCTGGAAGCCCTGCTCGATGGCGGCCACCGCACCGCCCATCTCGTCCACCCTGGCGATCAGCTCAGCGGCCGCGGCGGCCACGTCGTCGGTCATCGACTCCACCGCGTATGAGCCGGCGAACGGATCCACCGTGGCGACCAGATCGGTCTCGTTCGCCAGCACCTGCTGGGTGCGCAGCGCCAGCCGGGCCGCCTTCTGGCTGGGCAGCGCGATCGCCTCGTCGTAGGCGTTGGTGTGCAGGGACTGCGTCCCGCCGAGCACCGCGGCCAGCGCCTGGACGGTGACCCGGGCCAGGTTCACCTCCGGCTGCTGCGCGGTCAGCTGCACTCCCGCCGTCTGGGTGTGGAAGCGCAGCATCTGCGACCGTGGGTCGGCCGCGCCGAACTCGTCCCGCATGATCTGGGCCCACAGCCGCCGGGCCGCCCGGAACTTGGCCACTTCCTCGAGCAGCGTGGTCCGGGCCACGAAGAAGAACGACAGCCGCGGCCCGAACTCGTCCACGGCCAGCCCGGAGCGCAGCGCGGCGCGCACGTACTCCTTGGCGTTGGCCAGCGTGAACGCGATCTCCTGGACCGGCGTGGCGCCGGCCTCGGCCATGTGGTAGCCGGAGATCGAGATGGTGTTCCAGCGCGGGATCTCGGCCCGGCAGTAGCCGAACGTGTCGGCCACCAGGCGCAGCGACGGGGCGGGCGGGTAGATGTACGTGCCGCGGGCGATGTACTCCTTGAGGATGTCGTTCTGGATGGTGCCGGTCAGCGCGCCCGGCGGCACGCCCTGCTCCTCGGCCACCAGCTGGTAGAGCAGCAGCAGCAGCGCGGCCGGGGCGTTGATGGTCATCGAGGTGGACACGGTGTCCAGCGGGATGCCGCGGAGCAGGATCCGCATGTCCTCGATCGAGTCGATGGCCACGCCGACCTTGCCCACCTCCCCGTGGGCCAGCGGCGCGTCCGAGTCGTAGCCCATCTGGGTGGGCAGGTCGAACGCCACCGACAGGCCGGTGGTGCCCGCCTCGATCAGCTCGTGGTAGCGCCGGTTCGAATCCCCGGCGGTGGCGAATCCGGCATATTGCCGCATCGTCCAGGCCCGGCTGGTGTACATCCGTGGGTACACTCCGCGAGTGAACGGATACGCCCCAGGCTGGCCGAGTTTTTCCTCCGGGTCGAAGCCTGCTGGCTGACCGGGCCCATAGACGGGCTCGATCGGCAGCCCGGACTCCGACTCACGTCCCATGAGCCAAGGTTAGAGCGCCGCTACCCGTGAGTCACATAGAGCCCGGCGGGTGGCCCGGGCCAGGCCCCCGCGGTCCCGGCGGGGGTCACTACGCAGCGTCATAATTCTACCATGATTAACTACCGAGCGTGACCAGATTGCTGAAGGTGAGACGGGGTGCCCGGGGCGGCCGGGCCGCCCTGCTGGCCGCGTCCGCGGCCGTCCTGACCGTGGCGGCGGCCACCGCCCAGCCCGCGCTGGCCCAGGCGCCCGGGGCCCAGGGCGGGGCGCAGCTCGGCGGGCACGGGATCGTGGTCAACTACCCGGCCCACGGCGCGCGGAAGCTGCCTCACGTGCCCGCGGACGCGTACGTGGTGGCCGACGCGGCCACCGGTCAGGTGCTGGCGGCCAAGGACCCGCACGGCCACCTGCCGCCCGCCAGCACGCTGAAGATCCTCACCACGGACACGCTGATGCCGGTGCTGAACCCGGACCAGTCCGTGGTCACCTCGCACCAGGCGGCGGTGGTGGAGCCGAGCAAGGTCGGGCTGATCCAGGGCCGCGGTTACCAGGTGCACGACCTGTTCAAGGCGCTGCTGCTGATCTCGGCCAACGACGCGGCCATCGCGCTCGCCCAGGCCACCGGGTCCTACGCCAGGGGCGTGGCCATGATGAACGCAGAAGCGCACCACCTGCAGGCCTACGACACCGAGGCCAGGACCCCGAACGGGCTGCCCGCCAAGGGCCAGCACACGTCGGCCTATGACCTGGCCCTGTTCGCCCGGCAGGCGCTGACCATGCCGGAGTTCCTGCAGATCGAGCGGACCCGGGTCACCACGTTCCCGCTGCACGCCCGGCACTCGGTCAAGCTGTGGAACCAGAACCTCATGCTGGGCAGCTACCCCGGCGACATCGGCGGCAAGATCGGCTGGACCACCGCGTCGGAGGCCACGTTCATCGGCTGGGCCCGCCGCGGCGGCCACACGCTGATCGTGACGATCATGCACTGCGTGCCGCTGACCGAGATGACCTACGCTGCCAAGCTGCTGACCTGGGGCTTTGCCATGGACGGCAAGGTCAAGCCGGTCGGCACCCTGGTCCGGCCGCTGGCCGCGCGTACACCAGCCACCAAGCCCCGGGCGACCGCACCAGCACCGGCCGCGGAGCACCATGTGGCCAGCCGGGCCGAGGCGTCCGGCTTCCCGGCCGTCCCGGTGGCGGCGGGCGGCGGCCTGCTGATCGCGGCCGGGCTGATGGCGGCCGGGATCGTCCTGGTGATCAGGCGCCAGCGGCGGGGAGGAAGCCCACCCGGTCCATGACCGACGTCATGGTCTGCAGGGCCAGCGGCCGGGCCCGGGCCGCCCCGTGGGCCAGCAGCCGGTCCAGCCCGGCCTCGTCGGCCAGCATCTTCTCGGTCCGCTCCCGGATCGGCGCCAGCGCGTCCACCACCACCTCGGCCAGGTCCTTCTTGAACTGGCCGTAGCCCGCACCCGCGTACCGGGCCTCCAGGGCGGCGATCGACGTGCCGGACAGTGCGGCATAAATGCGCAGCAGGTTGGTCACCCCGGGCTTGGCCTCGTCGTCGGCCCGGATGCTGCCCTCCGCGTCGGTCACCGCCCGGGCGATCTTCTTCCGGATCCGGCCGGGGTCGTCCAGCACGTCGATGATGCCCGCGTCCGACGAGGACGACTTGCTCATCTTGGCCGTCGGCTCCTGCAGGTCGGTGATCTTCGCCACGTCGCGCATGATGTACGCCGCGGGCACGGTGAACGTGTCGCCGTACCGGTGGTTGAACCGGATGGCCAGGTCCCGGCTCAGCTCCAGGTGCTGCCGCTGGTCCTCGCCCACCGGCACCTGGTCGGTCTGGTACAGCAGGATGTCCGCCGCCTGCAGCACCGGGTAGCTGAACAGGCCCAGGGTGGCCTGCTGAGCGCCGCCCTTGGCCGACTTGTCCTTGAACTGGGTCATCCGGCTCAGCTCGCCGAACCCGGCCTGGCAGCCGAGCACCCAGGCCAGCTCGGTGTGCTGGGCCACGTGACTCTGCACGAACACCACGCACCGCTCCGGGTCCAGACCGGCCGCGAACAGCTGGGCCGCGGCCACCCGGGTCCGCTGCCGCAGCTGGGCCGGGTCCTGCGGCATGGTGATCGCGTGCAGGTCGACCACGCAGTAGATCGCG
>Ga0335085_10010642_pt1 | contig 13731 bp, 9 predicted proteins | sample Lox_Sample_45_FD_206712 | JGI IMG/M metagenome (GOLD analysis project Ga0335085, IMG submission 206712) | Soil microbial communities from Loxahatchee National Wildlife Refuge, Florida, United States - Lox_Sample_4.5 | ecosystem: Environmental > Terrestrial > Soil > Wetlands | place: USA: Florida...
CCGCGCGTCAGCAGTCGCTCGGCGAAGTCCATCCGCTCGTGTACCTCGTCCAACTGGTGCTGTAGCTGTCCCATCTGGTCCCGTAGCGCTTCGACCTCCGCCCGAAGGTCAGGGTCGCCGCCGTAGTGGCCCTGGATTCGCCGGGCGATGGCGGCCCCGATCGGGCTCTGCGCAATCTTCGCCGCACCCCAGAAGAAGGCGATCGTCGTGATGACCCCGGTGATCATCCCGATGATCGGGATCAGCTCGCTCATCGCGGCTCACTCCCCGCCCGGGAGCCGCGCGCCAGCGCCGCTCCGAGCCAGCAACCGCTCGGTGAAGTCCAGACGCTCCTGCATTTCCGCCAGCTGCTCACGTAGTTGACCCATCTCCTGATGAACTGCGGTCAGCTCCGCTTTCATATCATCCGAGACGTCTGCGTGGCCACCGATCCGCCGAGCCAGCGCCTGGGAGATCGGGCCCAGGACCTTGACCGCCCCCCAGACCAGGACGGCCACGATCGGAAGGGAGGCCAACACCGCGGCGACGATGAAGCCCGGGGTCACAGGTATCTCGGGAGGCGGAACCGGTGGAGGAATCTGGATCATTGTCACCTATTAAGAATGCGGAGACAGAGGGAATACGAGCGTCGGGGTCCAGATGTTTCACGACGCAACGTTAGGGCCCTGGCGAGGGGGAACGGCGGCCCGCGGCCCCTGGGCCAACACCGTCCTTAGACCAGCTCGACCGCCTGGATCTCTCCCAGGGACAGCGCAATCTCGATGGAGTTGTCCCCCGGTGAACGGAGATAGACCTCATGCGCCGCGACATCGGTATCGAGGCTGGTAGGAATGCCGATCACCTCGTGTCGATCCGAGGTGATAATGCGAACCGAGCGGTCATGGTCGCCGGCGTAGCCCAGGAGGGAAACGATCTGCTCGTACGTCATCCGGGGCCTCCCGTGGAGGGGGTTGCCCCAATCTACGGCTGCGTTCGGAGGGGGAGAAGTACTACTCAGCACTGAGGACTCAGGACTGAGTGGGGTGAGGTGGACTCAGTCCTCAGTCCCCAGTCCTCAGTCCTGTTTCTAGGATTCCGCGCTCACCTTCGCGAGTCGGGCTTTCACTTTCCCGACCAGCGGAGTGAATTCCGGGTCGGCGCCTCGATACAAGGCGACGAACTTGGCGTAGTACTCCGCGGCGCTCTTCCGGTCGCCCGCGCCTTCGGCCAGCTCTCCCAGGCGCCGATAGATCTTGCCCAGGTAGGCGGGATCGAGGTACATGCGGGCCATGCTCACGGTATTGAGGTAGTGTCGGAACACGGCGGCAGCGCTGTCGGGGTGGCCGGTCTTGTCATAGAGGAATCCGATTTCCGGCATCCCGAACAGCGGCGCCTTCCCTTCTCCAGCCTGGCGATAGTAGGTAAGGGCCGAGTCCACCTGTCCGCCTGCGAAGGCCAGGTCTCCACGGGCCAGAGACAGATCCTGGTCGTCATGCATGTCCACGGCCGGACGGCCGCCCTTGATCGCGGCTTCCACTTTTTCGGCCTCATTGAGCAGTGCCCGCCCTCGCCCGGTATGCCCGGTGAGGGTGTAGAGGCGCGAGAGCGCGGCGTATGGCCGTTTCTGAGCCGGAATTCGATCGAGTGGGTTGGCGGCCAGCGCCGAGTCCAGCAGATGCGGCACGCGGTCGGTCCGCTCCCGAACCCAGAGATCGACATTGGCCTCGTCCAGCGCCCGCTGCAGCCCACGTTGGGCGCGGTTGCTGGCGCTGGTGTCTCGCTGGATGCTCTCCTGGTGGAGCTGATCGGCCAGGCTCAGAGCCTCCTTGAGTCGCCCTCGCATCGCCAGCAGCATTGCCAACTGGCTCTGACCGATCTCCTGCATGTCCCGGCTGGGCCGAGCCGCGGCCACCGCAGCCCGGAGGGCCGCCTCCGCCCCGTCGTAGTCTCCGTCGACATAGGCCAGGCTCGATTGCAGGCCGTAGGTCATCGGATGCCCGGGGAATCGGCTCGCGACGGCAGCGTAGTCCCGGCGGGCGTTGGCGAGCTGGCCTGCCTCGACCTCGGCATCGACCACGTTCACGGAGCGGGCCGGCGAGGAATCCACGGTGGCGGCGCGGCGCATCAACGGAAGCGCGTGCTCGAAATCCCGGCGCCCGAGATAGATCACCCCCAAGTTGTTGAGCGCGACCCAGTTCTCGGGGTCGATCTCCAGCAGCGACTCGTAGGTGTCGATCGCCTTCTTCTCGTCGGGCTCGACCCGGGTGTAGTACATCGCCTCGGCCAGGGCACGCTCCCGAACATTCAACCGGTTCCGGAGCTCAAAGGCGCGGGTCAGCGCCGCTCGGGCCCGGGCCGGGTCGTCGTTGTAGTTGGACAGCGCAACGCCCAGTTTGCGATAGGCCATCGCGAACGTGGTGTCGAGCCGGATGGCTTCCTCGAGCAGGGCCACTCCCTTGTCGTGATCGTTCTCGACCTCGAGCGCCCGCACCGCCTGCGTGTACTTACGCAGGGCCTCGAGCGAGCCGGTGGTCACCTGGTCCAGCGCCGCATCGCTCCGGATGCTGCGCAGTGATTCGCCGATCTTGCGACGCAACTGGTGGGAAAGCCGGTCCACGGCAGGAATCAACCCGCCGGGACCGTCCGCCGTCTCGCGAAAGGCGGCCAAGACTTCGCCCGAGGTCGCGGACACCAGTCGGGTGGTAAGCACGTACCCGGTGCCCAGCGAGGCCACGTCACCGGCCACCACGGCCTTGATCCCTTCGCGGATCGCCACCTCCCTGGCCAGGTCGAAGGTCACCGGGGTCCCCGGCGCTCGCTGCATGCGTCCCAGCGCCTCCCGGAGCCCGTCCGCCTGGAGGACCGTCACCACGCGCGACTGGGTGAGATCGGTGCGGAACGCTTCGGTGACCGTGGCCCCCAGCAGGGAGTCTCCCGCACGGTTGTCGAAGTCGGCCACCAGCACCCGCTCCTTCTCGGTCAGCTTTCCGCTCGCGACCAGCGATCCCATGGGGCCCACGCCGGCGGCGGCCAGGCCGAGGCTCGCCGCGGCGGCGCCCAGCAGCACCAGCAATGCGGCGCCCAGGGCGGCCACCGCGCGGCGGCGAGTGAGGTTACCCCAGAGCCCGACGATGGCGCCGAGCAGGGTGATCGCTCCCAGACCGAGCACTATCAGCAGACCCGGCACGAACCAATCGGGAAGCCCCATCCGATAGGCGCCCATTCCGCCCAGCCAGGCGACCAGTCCCGCGATCAGGAGATACCCGGCCAAGACTGCGGCCGCCCCGCGGCGCTCCACCACCTGGCTCAGAGGAGTGCCGCGTTGGAAGACGGCCCAGCTCTTGGTCCCGGCGGGAGTGGAGAACTGGTCCAACCCGTCTCGCAACTCTTCCGCGCTCTGGAAACGGTCCTCTGGCCGTTTGGCCAGGCAGCGCATGACCAGGTCCGAGACCACCGCCGGGACGTCGGGCCGGTAGGTCGTTACCGGTTCGGCGGGAGTGGTGACGTGGGCGGCCAGCATCTGCGCTGGGGGCAGATCCACGAACGGCGGGCGCCCCGCCAGCATCTCGTAGGCCAGGCATCCGACGGAATAGAGATCGGCCCGGTGGTCGGTCTCCGGGTCGGCCGCCGCCTGTTCGGGTGACATGTAGGCCGGAGTGCCCATGGCGAGGCCGGCCGAGGTCAGATTCGAAGTGGTGGTGGCGGCGGTGAGCGCCTTGGCGACGCCGAAGTCGGTCACCACCGCGTGTCCCGCGCTCAGGAGCACGTTGTCCGGCTTGATGTCCCGGTGCACCAAGCCCTGGCGGTGCGCGTAGGCGAGTGCATCCACCACGTCCCGCACCAGCCGGACGGTGTCGGCCACGGGGAGCGTCTGCTCGCGCGCCATCCGACTCCGGAGCGACTCGCCCTCCACGAAGGGCATGACGTAGTAGAGGATGCTGCCCAGCTGGCCTGCCGTGAGCAGTGGAATGATGTGCGGATGTTGCAGCCCGGCGGCCAGCGCGATCTCGCGGCGGAACCGTTCGAGACTCACGCCCGCGGCCAGGTCGGGAGGGAGCACCTTGACCACCACCCGACGGTCGAGCCCGTGCTCACGCGCGAGGAAGACGCGGCTCATCCCGCCCCCGCCCAGCTCGCGCTCGATTACGTAACGAGAAGCCAGGGCCTCCTGAACTTCTCGAAGGAAGGGCTCGGATCCCAGCTCGGTCATGGCGGAAAAATCTACCACCCTCGGCGGCATTCCGGCCCTACGCAGGGCCGGAGGAGAGGGTTTCCAAATGGGACGAACCGCACCGCGCCTGGGGAGGGCGGCGGCTCACCTCAACTGCGGTTCAGGCGGCCTGGTCGAGAAATTTGCGGAGGATCTTCTTGCCCATCGGGGTGCCGATGGACTCGGGATGGAACTGGATGCCGTAGATGGGATGCTCACGGTGCTGCACCGCCATGATGATCTCGTCCCAGGTCTTGGCGGTCACCTCGAGCGTCGCGGGCAGCGTGTCCTTCTCGCCCACCAGCGAGTGATAGCGCATGACCTCGAAGCCGTTCCGGAGGCCCTTGAGGATGCCCTGGTTGTTGTGGTAGACGATGCTGGTCTTCCCGTGCATCGGCTGCGGGGCCCGGACCACGCGGCCACCGTAGGCGTAGATGATTCCCTGATGGCCGAGACACACGCCCAGAATCGGAGTGGTCGGTCCCAGGTCGGTAATCACCTGTTTGCAGATGCCGAAGTACTTGGGATTCTCCGGATTGCCCGGGCCTGGCGAGATGATGACCGCGTCGGGGCGCGTCTCCTGGAACTGCTCGAAGGTGAGCTCGTCGTTCCGAAACACCATGGGCCGATCGCCCACCAACTCGGCCACGTACTGGAATAGGTTGTAGGTGAACGAGTCGTAGTTGTCGAGAATGGCGACTCTCATGCGGTCCCCCTGCCCTGGGAGGCCGGCACCTCCGCGGCGCGGTTGGACACGGCCGTGAGGGCCCGCACCATGGCGCGCGCCTTGTCGAGCGTCTCGATGTACTCCTCGCGCGGGTCGGAGTCCGCCACCACCGCGCCACCCACCTGCCAGTAGGCCTTCCCGTCCTTCACCAGCACGGTCCGGATCACGATGTTGAGATCCAGGTTGCCGGAGAAGTCGAGATAGCCGATCGATCCGGAGTAGATCCCCCGCTTCACCGGCTCCAGCTCGTCGATGATGATCATCGCCTCGATCTTGGGGGCGCCGGTCATGGAGCCGCCGGGGAAGCAGGCCTGCACCAGGTCCAGGCAGTCCCGGCCTTCCTCCAGCTTCCCGATGATGGTCGAGACCATCTGGAAGACGGTGGCGTATTTCTCAATGATCATCAGCTCTGAGACCTGCACCGTCCCCACCTCGCAGACCCGGCCGAAGTCGTTCCGGACCAGGTCCACGATCATGATGTTCTCCGCCCGGTCCTTGATGCTCGAGTTGAGGTCCTTGTAGAGCTGGCGATCCTGGCGCGGCGTCTTTCCGCGAGGCCGGGTGCCCTTGATCGGACGGCTGGCGCACCAGCGGTCCCGGCTGACCCGCACGAACCGCTCGGGCGATGAGGAGACCACTTTCACCGAGGGGAGATTGAGATAGCTGGCGAAGGGGGCCGGGTTGATCCGGCGCAACTCCCGGTAGAGCTCGAAGGGATCGGCCTCGAAGTCGCACTCGAAGCGGTGGGTCATGCACACTTCGAAGATGTCGCCGGCGAAGATGTGCTCCTTGGCCTTGGTCACCGCCTCCATGTACTGGGCTTCGTTGAACATCTCACGCACGACGAGCGCCCGCCCGCTGCCCGGCCCGCCATTGGCGACCGGGTCGCTGGGCGGCTCGGCGGCCGCGGCCAGGTGCTGGGCCTCGATGGTGGTCATCCATTCGCGGACCTCATCGAAGCGGGCCTTGGCCTTCTGCTGCGCGGCCTTGCCGTCCGGATCGAAGGCGATCACCGACAGGTACATCTTGGTCTCGAGATGGTCGTAGATCAGCAGCGAATCCACGAACATGAAATAGATGTCGGGGAGCGCGAGATCATCGGCGCCGAGGCAGGGCAGTTTTTCCAGCTGGTAGTTGAGCTCGTAACCGAAGTAGCCGACCCCACCGCTCAGGAAGGGAATCTGACTGGCCCCGTAGGTCGAGGGATCGATCTTGTACTGCGCCAGCACCGCGCGCAGCTCGTGGAAGGGGTTGCCCTCTTTCCGGGCCACCCGGTCGCCCCGGTGAATCGTGACCTCGGTGCCCTTGCTCTCGAAGACGAGGAACGGCTGCCGGCCGGTAAACGAGTAGCGGCCGAGCTTGCCCGGATCCATCCCGCTCTCGAGCAGGAAGGCGTGCTCCTCGTGGGCATAGGTGCTGAAGTAATCGAACAGACTGAGGGGAGTAGTAATCTCCCGCAGGATATGCGCGTGCTTGAAGCCCTGGGTCACCGGTCGCCTCCGTGACACCGGCCTGCGCTTCGCCTTTCCCCTGAGATCACTCTGCATGTCTCCATCATGAGTGCGGCGCCCAAGCCTCAGAGCACCTCGGGATGCTCCGGTTTCTTGATCCTCAGGCGGAATGGGCCATCTCGTAAGTCGTTGACCCGCTGGCTCTTAGCGGAAGTCCTCGGAAGGGAGCCATAGGGCACCAACTCTACTTCAACATCTATGCCCAGCGCGCCCTTCAACTCCCGCTGCAGGCGCTCGCGCGGAGCGTGGTAGGAGTCCTTGGGAATCGAGCTTCTGGGCTCCACCGTGATCTTCACGTGGTCCATGTCCTGGACCCGGGTGATCTCCACCTGGAATTCATCGCCCAGGTCGGGGTGTTTCCGGATGCTGTCTTCGATGGTGCTTGGGAAGAAGGCGATGCCGCGGATCTTGACCATGCCGTCGGAGCGCCCCCGCAGCCCGCCGATGGCCCGGGCGTGGGTGCGTCCGCAGGGGCAGGGCTCGGTGGTGATCGAGGTCCAATCTCCCATCACATAGCGCAGGATCGGCTGCGCCTCGGAGAAGAGATTGCTGACCACCAGGATCCCCTCTTCCCCTTCCTTTACCGGTTCGAAGGTCTCGGGATGGACGATCTCCGGGATGTACGAGTCTTCCATCAGATGGGTGTTCACCGGCCGGTCGTCTTGCTCGACTTCCCAGGCGCAGGTGTAGCCGAACGGTGTCATGGCGACCTCGGTGCACCCGAAGTTGTCGTGCAGCTTGGCCCCCCAGAGCGACTCGATCCGCCGCTTGGTGGCGGGGACGCAGGGGCCCGGCTCGCCGGCGGTGATGACCAGGCGGATGGCGCTGTCCTCGGGCGAGTACCCCTGCTCTTCCATGGTGCGGCCGAGGTAGAGCGCGTAGCTCGGCGTGCAGGCGAGGACCGTGGGTTCGAAGTTCTTGATGAACAGAGCTCGCCGCTGCGTATTCATACCGCCACCCGGAATGACCGGGCAGCCCAGCAGGTGCATGCCGTAGTGCAGACACCAGAACGCCACCGACGGCCCGTACCCGAAGCAGTTCATGATCACGTCGCCGGGCCGCACCCCCATGGCCCAGTAGGCGCGGGCGCCGTGCCAGGCCCAGATGTCCTTGTCGTGCAGCGTGTGACGAAAGACCCGGGGCAGATCGGTGGTGGTGCCCGAGGTGGAGAACATCATCCACCCTTCGTGCGTCCAGCGCTCGTGGGACAGGGGCGAGAAGGTTCCCCAGGGCGGCGAACTGGCCTGGTCAGTGACCCACTCCTGCTTGTTGGTCACCGGAATCTTTCCAAGATCGTCCACCGACTTGATGTCCCCCGGCTTGAGGCCGGCCGCCTGGAACTTCTGCTTGTAGAAGGGGCTGTACTCGTAGAGGTAGCGGAAGGCGACCGCGAGCTTCTCGCTCTGAATCTCCCGGATCCGGCTCCGCGGGATCTTTTCCAGGTCGGGCGACCAGATGGTGGCGGAGCCCGGCTTGGTCGCGTTGAGCTTGTACTTGAGCACGGTCTCGAGCCACTGGGTACGCAGGTCAGACATGGACCCTTCCTCCTCGAATTCCAGAGTTCGCTTACGCGCCCCGCGACGCGGACATGCGCTGCGCGATGATCATCGCCATCTCCAGAGCCTGCTCGTAGTTGAGCCGCGGATCGCACAAGGTCCGGTAGCCGGTCTGCAGGTCGGCCTCGGTCAGTCCCCGCGCCCCGCCGATGCACTCGGTCACGTTGTCCCCGGTCAGCTCAAAGTGCACTCCGCCCAGATACGAGCCGGCCTGCCGGTGGAGATCGAAGGCCTGCTCCAGTTCAGCCAGGATGGCCGTGAAGTCCCGGGTCTTGATCCCGCTCTCGGTGGTCAGGGTGTTGCCATGCATCGGGTCGCAGACCCAGAGCACCGTCTTCCCGGCGCCATGCACCGCGGCAATCAGCGGAGGCAGCAAAGTGGCGATCTTCTTCGCCCCGAAGCGGTGAATCAGGGTCAGGCGGCCCGGCTCGTTGGCCGGATTCAGCACCTCGATCAGGGCCAGCAGCTCCGACGGCGTGATCGAGGCGCCGATCTTGACGGCAATCGGATTGGCGATGCCGCGGAAATATTCGACGTGCGCGCCATCCAGTCCCCGGGTCCGGTCCCCGATCCAGGGGAAATGGGTGGAGAGGTTGTACCACCCGCTGCGGTGCGGAACCCGGCGGGTCTGGGCCTGCTCGTAGTGCAGGTGCAGCCCGTCATGGCTGGTATAGAAGTCGGCCCGGGTCAGCTCCCCGATCACCGTCCCGGTGATCGTCTCCATGAAGTGGATTGACTCGTCGATGAAGCTGACCATCCGCTGCCACTCGACGGCCCTGGGAGAGAACGACAGGAAATCGAGGCCCCACTGCTCCGGGTGGTGCAGGTCGGCGAAGCCGCCGTAGGTCAGGGAGCGGATGAAGTTCATGGTGAGCGCGGCGCGCTCGTAGGCCCGGACCAGCAGCTCCGGGTCCGCCGTCCGCTCCTCCTGGGTGAACCCGGGGCGGTTGATCATGTCGCCCCGGTAGCTGGGGAGCGACGTCCCGTTCCGGGTTTCCATGTCCGCCGAACGGGGCTTGGCGTACTGGCCCGCAAAGCGGCCCACCCGAATCACCGGCTTCCTCCCTCCATGCGAGAGGATCAGGCTCATCTGGAGCAGGATCTTGAGCTTGTTGACGATGGCCGTGGCGTCGCAGTCATCGAAGCTCTCGGCGCAGTCGCCACCCTGGAGGAGGAACTTCTCTCCGCGGGCCGCTTCGGCCAGCTCGTGCTTGAGCGTCTCCACTTCCCAACTGGTGACCAGCGGCGGGAGCTTGGACAACCGGGCCACGGTATCCGACAGCGCCTGGCGGTCGGGATAGTTCGGCTGCTGGAGCGCGGTCTTGCGCTGCCAGGAATCGGGAGTCCACTCCTTGGCTGCCGGAGCCCTGGGTTCCGTCGTCGCCGGCCGCGGGTTCGGCCGGCTTACCCGATCTCCGGCGCTGCGGGGGCGTCTCATGGTTTGGCCCACCTCAGGAAGATCCGACTCAGCCGCCCGGCGTTGGCCCACAGTCCGCGGATCCTGAATCGGCCGGTCAGCCCGTACCCCAGGAGCGCACGCCCGAATGCCGCGCCCCCGTCGCGAAGGGAGACCAGCAGCGGGTAAGGCACCCGGAGTGCGAGTGGAGCGGCAGCGGCGGGCGCCGATCCCGCGTTCAGCACAATCGCGTCCTGGGTGATCTCGAGATGGGCGGGCGGGAATTGCTCGATGGTGAGATCGACCAGGAGCCGTTCTCCCGCCAGCGCCCGGCGGGCGCGGGGGGTCAGGAGCCGTTCGGTCAGCTCGGCGACTTTTTCCTTCAGGGGCCCGAGCCCCAGGATCTTCTTGAAATCGGCGCTGACCGTGGGCGCGAAGATGTAGCCGAACTGGCGGTGATAGAACCGGTCGTTGAGCTCGAGCGAGGTGAAGCCGCCGCGCAGGATCACGCCCGCCGCCAGGAGCCGCTCCGAGGACAGATCGTGGGCCGGCAACGGCAGCCCTTCTCCCCGGTATTCCGGCAGCACCGCGAAGTCTCCCTCGATACAGATCGGCACTTCCAGCCCGTCCTCCAGGCGGATCGGCAGGGTCGCGGTGTGAAAGCAGCCGGCCATATCCCCATCCACGTAGGCGACGGTGATCTCCTCGGGCTTGAAGCCGGGCCGTCTCGCATGCTTCCACAACCAGTGGTCGGCTGCCCCCTGCCAGCCGGCCGCGTGCGCGCCGTGAAGGACCGCGGTAATCCCGGTCTCGTCCCCTGGCGAGTAGGGACGGAAGGTCACGTGCCCCACTTCCTGCCTCGGCTGAGAAGGGCCGGCCACGCTAGCGGGCATCGGCATAGGGGGAGTACCAGGGAAGCTTGAGTGCCACCAGGTCCATCAGGGTCCGGACCTGCTCGAGACCGGAAGCGGGCTCGACCACCAGGGCACCCGAACCGGTGGCACCGGCCAGTGTGACCCGGTTGAAGATGAGGTCGGTCAGGACCGACAGGTCGGTACGGATCCGATAGTCGGCACGGGCCGGCGCCTGGCCCTCGACCACCGGCGGATTCCCGATCGCCACGGCGATCTCCGGATACGGGGAGAACCGATAATGGCCGGGTGCCAGGGACAGGTGAAAGGTCGGGGTCCAACCCGGCGGGAACCGATCCCGCCGGTGCTCGAGGATGCGCCGGATGAGGGCCACCGGATTGACGATGGTCATGTTGAGGAAATCTCCGGCCTCCTCCCGGTACCCGCGGTCCTTCAGCGCTCGACAAATCACGGGATCGGTCGAAGGCACCATGAATGCGATGGCCTCGTCCCCCCGGGCACGGGCCCGCCCCTCGAGGGCCTCACAAATGGCCCCGACCAAGCGGCTGCGCTCGGGCTTGGAAAGCGGAGGATCGACCGCCAACTCGAGCACTTTCCCGTTGGGGCCCAGGACCCCGTAGCCGAGCACCTGGCTTTCGCGTTCGACGATCAGGACGTCTTCGCGCGACTGGCCCGGTCGCTGGAGGATGCACCAGCGCCAATGGACCACGGTACGGGGGACGTAGCCACCGTAGCCGGCAAAGGCGCGATTCCAGAGTTCGACCAGCGCCGCTTCATCCCCATCCCGAAAGGTCCGCATCCGCTCTGCGAGCACTAGGCCTCCACGCAATCCCGGGTGTGTCCTGGAGTGGGCCGAAACCGATGACGCGACTCGCTGAGAACTGCATCGTGAAGCAGCAGGAGAGCGACCACGCTGGAAGTATCGGTTCGGCCGAAGGGGCGGTGCAAGAGCGAGGCCAGTCGAGGGGGTGGAGCGCCGTCCATAGGCCACCGGTAATGTTCAAGAACAGGTCTTTCAGACGTCACGCAACATGCTTGTGCTGAAACGGCATATCACCATTACTTACCGGATGTTACGACTGGAGGAGATATAAACCTCGTTTCCCTGGCGCCTAAGATTCAGCCAGCAGCTTCGCGGACGCGTTGAGGCGCGCCCCGGGATGTCCGTGACCGCTGTGGGGCGCCGTCACCATCGCCGCTCCGCAGCACCCGCCGTAGGAAGTGGCCGGTGTGGCTCCCCTCGGTCGCCACGACCTCTTCTGGCGTCCCGGCCGCGACCACGCGGCCGCCTCGATCACCACCCTCGGGACCGAGATCCACCACCCAATCCGCGGTCTTGATCACGTCCAGGTTGTGCTCGATGACGATGACGCTGTTCCCCTTGTCCACCAGCCGATGCAGCACCTGGAGCAGCAGCCGCACATCCTCGAAGTGGAGCCCGGTGGTGGGCTCGTCGAGCAGATAGAGGGTGCGCCCGGTGTCCCGCTTGGCCAACTCGGTGGCCAGCTTGACCCGCTGGGCTTCTCCCCCCGACAGCGTCGTGGCCGACTGGCCCAAGTGGATGTACCCCAAGCCCACATCGTTGAGGAGCTCCATTTTTTCACTGATCCGCCGCTGCGCGCTGAAGAACTCCAGGGCATCAGCGACGGTGAGATCCAGGACATCGGCGATGCTCCGGCCCTTATAGCGCACCTCGAGCGTTTCCCGATTGTAGCGGCGCCCCTTGCAGACTTCGCACGGGACATAGACGTCCGGCAGGAAGTGCATTTCGATCTTGACCAGGCCGTCGCCCTGGCACGACTCGCAGCGCCCTCCCTTGACGTTGAACGAGAAGCGGCCGGGGCCATATCCCCGCATCCGCGCCTCGGGGAGCTGGGTGAACAGCTCGCGAATGGGAGTGAAGAGTCCGGTGTAGGTGGCCGGGTTGGAGCGTGGCGTCCTCCCGATCGGGCTCTGATCGATGTCGATCACCTTGTCGAGCCGATCCAGTCCCTCGATCCGACTGTAGGTGCCGGGTACGACCCGAGTCCGGTAGAAGTGACGCGCCAGCGCCTGGTAGAGAATGTCGGTCACCAGGCTCGACTTACCGGAGCCCGAGACCCCGGTGACCGCCACGAACAGCCCCAACGGAAAATCGACCGTGAGATTCTGAAGGTTGTTGGCCCGGGCACCGATGACCCGGAGCCGGTGCCCCTCCACCGGCTGACGCCGGGCCGAGGGGACGGGGATGCGAAGTTCTCCGCGGAGGTAGCGGGCCGTCAGCGAGTCGGGGTGCTCGAGGACGGTCTCCACGGTGCCCTCGACCACGACCTCGCCCCCATGACGGCCAGCTCCCGGCCCCAGATCGATGATGTGGTCGGCCGCGCGAATGGTGTCCTCGTCGTGCTCGACGACGATCACCGTGTTCCCCAGGTCGCGCAGTCCCCGGAGCGTCGCCAGGAGCCGCACATTGTCTCGCTGGTGGAGCCCGATGCTGGGCTCGTCCAGCACATACAGGACGCCTACCAGCCGTGACCCGATCTGGGTGGCCAGCCGGATCCGCTGCGCCTCTCCTCCAGACAGCGACCCGGCGGAGCGGCCCAGCGTGAGGTAGTCGAGGCCGACATCCTTGAGGAACCGGAGGCGGTCTCCCACCTCCTTCAGGATGAGGCCGGCCACTTCCGGATCCAGACCTCGTGCCCGCTGTCCGGGACCCCGAAGCGGGATGCTCTCGAAGAACTCGAGGGCCTGTTCCACCGGCATCTCCACGACCTCGCCGATGCTCTTGCCGTGAACCAGAACCGAGAGACTTTCCGGCTTGAGACGCCGCCCCTGACAGGCGGCGCAGGGCTGCTCCACCATGAATTCGACCAGCCCCTCTCGGACCGCGTCGCTGGTGGTCTCCCGATAGCGCCGCTCCACGTTCCTGAGCACCCCTTCCCACTCGCTCTCGTATTCCTCCGACCGGCGGCCTTGCTCGACCTGGAATCGAAGCGTGCGGCCGGGGGCGCCGAAGAGGATCGCGTGCCGAGCCGATTCGCTGTGATCACGCCAGGGTGCGGTCAGGTCGAACTTGAATGCCTTGGCCAGCGTGGGCAGCACCGCTCGGCGCAGATATCCCGAGGGCTCGCCCCAGGGGAGGATGACACCCTCGAGAATCGAGATGCTCTGATCTCCCAGGACCAGTTCGGCGTTGACTTCCCGTCGGGTGCCGACGCCGTGGCACTCGGGACAGGCCCCGAAGGGAGAATTGAAGGAGAACTGGCGTGGCTCGAGCTCGGGCAGCGAGAGACCGCACACCGGGCAGGCAAAGCGCTCCGAAAATACGGTAGACGGGGAGAACGGGAGAACGGGAGAACGGGTATCGCCGCCACGATCCTGTTCCCCTGTTCTCCTGGTCCCCTGTTCCCCGCCGTGCCTCGCCACCTCCACCACCCCATCCGCCGCCTTGAGCGCGGTCTCGATCGAGTCGTTGAGTCGACTGCGATCCGAGGCTCGGAC
>Ga0335085_10010643_pt1 | contig 13731 bp, 16 predicted proteins | sample Lox_Sample_45_FD_206712 | JGI IMG/M metagenome (GOLD analysis project Ga0335085, IMG submission 206712) | Soil microbial communities from Loxahatchee National Wildlife Refuge, Florida, United States - Lox_Sample_4.5 | ecosystem: Environmental > Terrestrial > Soil > Wetlands | place: USA...
CGTCGAACGAGGTGACGGACAAGCTGGCAGGTCGCTCGGCGGTCGGCCTGCTTGCCGCAGAGCCCGGCGAGCCGGGCACTCCGACGAGCGTGGCGGCGAGTATGCCGGCGCCGGCAAGCGCGACGAGGCCGCGCCTGATCCAGCGCCGTCTGGCGGGGGGCGTCATCAGCAATCCTCCTGAGCTGAAAATTGGTGCAGATCGGCTTGGGCGCGCCCGGCGCCGTTGGGTCCCAGCACCGCATGGACGGTGCCCTCCCGGGCAGCGAGGTCGACCCCTTGCAGGGCCTTGGTCTCACCGAAATGCTTGACGAGGCCTTCGGCCTCGATGACGTAGGTCACGGAAATGGCCCCTGCTCCCCTGTTCTGTGCCAGGCGTTTCTGGCTACGACAGAGCTTCCGGCCGGACGCTGAGATGTCACGCACATATCGCTGACAGATCCGGGAGGCCGCTGACAGCGACTGCCGCCAGCCTCTTGAGCTGGAGTGAGATCGGCTCCGGTGATGTAGCCGGCCTGCCTGCCCAGAAGCAAAGCCGCGACGTCGCCGACCTCATCGGGCGTGGCGAACCGCTTGGCGGCGCAGACCTCGCCCGCGACGGCAGCCGGGCCGCCTTGAACGCCCCGGCCACCTCCCGGCCAGCGCCCTGCGATCCCTGGAAGACGTAGAACCCCTTCAGGCAGGCCGCCGCCGTCGACAGCGCGCTCTGCCCCCAGGGCTCGGCCTGGTCCGCCGCGCCGCGCCGAAGTCCGGGCAACTCGCGGTCGCCGAGGCCGTGCTCGCCGAAGTCAGGCGAAAGTCGCTGCCCGAGCCGAACATCGACTTCGCCGTCGCGACCCTGGCCCGGGTGGCGGGGCATGGTTCCCGGGGCCGGGGAGGCGGTATTCGCGGTCGCCCGCACGGCCGGCTGGATCGCCCACGCCCTCGAGGCCACGCAGGCGGCGGTCCGCTACGTCCCCGCGCTGCCTGCACCGGCCCGCCTGCGATCATCGACCCACGGTGCCGTTGCCGTCTGTTACCGATTCGTGACCTAGCATCGCAGCGTGAGGCGGGATCTGAACGTCTCCCAGATATGGAAGCCGATCCGTCGGATGTCATCCGCAGCCCGGGGCCCTGGCCTGAGCGGCCCGGCGATGACCCGGCGGCCCAGATGACGGTCAACCCTGCTGAGTACGTGACCGAGTTGTTCCGGGCGCACCACCTGGAACTGGTCCGGCTGGCCGCGCTGATCGTGGGTGATCTGGCCACCGCCGAAGACGTGGTGCAGGACGCCTTCGAGCAGCTTCACCGGCGGTGGCGGACCCTGCGCAAGCAATCGAGTGCTTTGGACTACGCGCGGTCCGCCGTGCTGAACGGCAGCCGGTCCGTGCTGCGCAAGCGGTCAGTCGCCCGCAGGCACGCGGCCCGGATCTCCGCGTCCAGTCATCAGGACGCCGACGACGCCGTCGGTTTCGAGCAGCGCAGCGAGCTCATCGAGGCGTTCCGCAGGCTGCCCGCCAGGCAGCGCGAGGTACTCGCCCTGCGCTACTACGTGGACATGAGCGTGGCCGACGCAGCGGCCACGCTGCACATCAGCGAAGGCGCCGTCCGCTCGACCGCCTCCCGCGGCCTCGATGCGCTGGCCCGGATCCTCCCGTCCCGTTCCTCGAAGGAGGCGTGAGGCATGCCTGACCTCGAGAACCTGCTCCGCGAGGAGCTGCAGAACGAGGCCCAGAAGGTCCAGCCCGAACTGCTCAGGCCGCTCCAGGTCCCTACCCGACGGCCCAGTTGGCGTCCGCGCCTGCTCCCGTTCGCGGCCGCGGCCGCGGTGATCGCCGTCATCACAGCGGGCGTGCTTGTGGCGGGCCTGACCGGGGCCCACAAGCCCGCCGCCCACAAGCCCGCCGTCTCCGGATCAGCCCCGGCCGGCCTGCCGCGCTTCTACGTCACGACCAGCTCCGGCCCCGGCGGCCGCGGGATACAGGCGGTGGTCCGCGCGTCTGCCAGCGGGCAGGTCACCGGTACCGTCCCGGTGCCGTCGGCCCTCCCGGTGGAGTGGTCCGACTCTGGCGGTACCTTCGTCACCGCCGCCGCCGATGACCGCAGCTTCATCATCGGAGTCCAAGGAGGCCAGGAACCAACCAAAACCGGCTTGGACCTCCGCCTGTTCCGGTTCGCTATCTCCGCTGCCGGAAAGCCCGGCCACCTGACCGAACTGGCACCCGCTCCGATGCGCAACGAGACCACGGAGGGCATCGCGCTGTCTCCCGACGGCAAGCTGCTCGCGGTCTCGCTGATGCGCGACTCCACGGCGGACGCCGTGGGCGCCATTCAGGTCCTCGACCTGGCCACCGGGGCTACCCGGACCTGGACCGCGCCGGCCCACAGCGTGTATATTCCCGGGCCGCCCTCCTGGGCTGACGGCAGCCGGCTAATCGCGTTTACCTGGCTGCGCTCCACCCAGTCGGGCCTCATGGCCGCGCCGCGGGGAATCCGACTGCTCGATATCAACGCGCCAGGCGACAACCTGCTGGCGGGGACGCTGATCGTCCCGCGCGGCGTGGTCGCCGCCGGTTCCCTCGTAAGCGCGCAGATCACGCCGGACGGGCGCGATGTCATCGTGGTCACCTGGCATGATCTGACTCCGCGGGCCAGTACCCACACCGTCGTCGTGCAGTTCGCCGAGATTCAGGCCAGCACCGGCAGGCTGGTTCGGCTGCTCCGCACCGAGACGGCGCGGTACGACCAGGTCAACGTCGTCACCGTGGAGGACAGCCTCGGTGTGCTGTCGCTGGGGTCGCAGGGACGGTACGCCCTGGTCCAGGGCATCCAGTTCGGCTGGCTTGACGTCGGCGGCCCCGACTTGGGCCGGTTCACGCCGCTGCCCGCGGTCCCGGCCGGCCAGTACGTCAACTTTGCCGCCTGGTAACCGGGAGGTCATCCCCCGGTCGCGCCGTCGATCTGCTCGCGGAGAAAGCCGGCGTGACCGATATGCCACGCGTACTCCTCGACCATGTGCAGGTAGATCAGCCGCAGCGACATCAGCTCGCCGTTGTGGGTGAACTCCTCGTCCAGTGACGCGTTGGCCTGTGGGTTCCGAGAATCCTGTCATAGCCGTTGACCTGGTCTCTCAAGGGAGATCGAGTTGGCCGTCCGGCTGCGCTACCAGCTCTCACCCGGACACTTCAGTACTCGTGACACTAAGATTCGCCTACTTAGCGGCGCTCCGCATGTTCGGCTGGCTTGCCGTGCTCGCCCGGTCCGACCAGGCCAAGGACACCGAGATCCTCATCCTGCGCCATCAGGTCTCGGTACTGCAGCGGCAGGTCAAGGCACCCGGGGCTGTCCCGGGCTGACCGGGCGGTCCTGACCGCGCTGGCCCGGCTGCTGCCCCGCGGCCAACTTCGGCAGCTGCGCCCGGTCATTTCCCCGCGAACCCTCCTGCGCTGGCACGCCGACCTGATCCGGCGACGGTGGGCATACCCGCGTCGCGCTCCTGGACCGCCACGCACGGCGCGCGCGGTACGTGTCCTGGTGCTGGAGATGGCGCGGGATAACCCGGGTCCGGGGTATCCATTTAACCGGAGTAGATCTGTGGTAGACACTACGGAACCCGCTGGTCAGGCCGGGATCCGGCCCTGCTGCGCCGACTCTGGCGGCAGGGCGCTGACCTGCGCAGCTCCGGTTACGTGGAGACCCCTAACCCGGGTTATGCGAAGCCGGAGATTATGTGGAACTGAGCAGGGCCGCCGTCGCAGTCCGGTTCGAAGGGGTGGGACGCCGGGGTTCTGCTTCACATAACTTTTCGGCGCTGATAGGTCTTCGAGCCACTGGATGATGTCCTGCCGGGCGTGCCAACGGCCGGTCAGCGCCACCAACTCGGCCGGGGCTCACCAGCGGCTCACCTCCACGATCCGCCGCATCCTGAAGCGGCTACGGATTCCGGCCGCGCCGCAGCGCGATCGCTCGACATGGCGGCAGTTCCTGCGAACCCAGGCCGCCACGATGCTGGCATGTGACTTCTTTACCGTAGACTGCGCGGTGACCTTGCGCCGCCTGTACATGTTGTTCGTGCTCGAGGTCAGCACCCGTCATGTTCATGTCCTGGGCGTCACTGCCCACCCGGACGGGCCGTGGACGGTGCAGCAGGCGCGGAACCTGCTGATGGACCTGGGGGAGCAGGCGGCCGGGTTCCGGTTCCTAATCAGGGACCGGGCCGGGCAGTTCACCGAGGCATTCGATGCGGTCCTGGCCGACGCGGGCATCGAGGCGGTGAAGATCCCGCCGCACAGCCCGAGAGCGAACGCCTATGCCACTGATCGCCGGGCCGCGGCACCTGCGAGCAGTCATAGATGCGTACGTCGCGCAGTTACAACCGGCATCGTCCGCACCGGGCCAGGAACTTGCGGCCCCCGGATCACGATGACAGCACCACGGCCCCGGTCGCCGACTTGGCGAGGGCGCGGATACGACGCCGCAAGGTCCCCGGCGGGCTGATCCACGAGTACGAACAGGCCGCATGACGGTTACAGGGGCAGCCCTAAAGCTGCAGGTCAGAAATCACGACGAGGTTTCGGAACCCTACAAGCTTCACCACGGCGTTCAACGCCGTCTTCCAGGCCGCTGGCGCCAAGGTCGTCCGCTCCGCTGTCCAGGCGCCCCGAATGAACTCGATCATGGAACGCTGGATCGGTAGCTGCCGCCGTGAGCTGCTGGACCGGACCCTGGCCTGGAACCAGCGCCATCTGATGGCCGTGCTGCGCGAGTACGAGGACTTCTACAACACGCACCGGCGGCACCGCACCCTGAACCAGGCCGCGCCGCCGCGCCTGCTGCCAGATAGTGTCGCCGACCTGGACCACATCCGCGTCCGGCGGCGCGCCCGCGTCGGAGGCGTGATCCATGAGTATCGCCTGGTGGCATAGGTTTTCGGCACCCGCAGGGTGAGTTTCATATGTGGAACCGCTGGCTGGGAGCAGATCGGCTGCGTGACTCCTTCCTGCGGATATCGCGCTGAGTAACCATCGTCGGAACGCGCTCTTCTGGCTGGTCTAGACCAATCTGCCAAAAGTGGACGAGCAGCCCCGGCCCCAACATCCGACCGACGAGCAAGCAGGGAGCGAGCACGGGCGGGGAACCGGGACAAACCGGGCACATAAAAATGACCTGGAGCTATAAAACCCCAGGTCAGTACGGGTGAGGTCTTCACGTTTGGACTGAGCTGGGGTAACGGGGCTTGGGTGGAGGGCTGCCCACAGGTTAAGCGGGCATAGCCCACACTTACCGGAGGCCTGGCTTCCGGTTCGGGCGGGTCACGGGTCTTGGCGGCTGTCTGTCTCGATGATCTGCAGGGTGAGATCCTGGAGCTCGGTCAGCAGGGCTCGGAGTTTCTTGGCGTTGTCGAACAGCGGCTGGTATTCGGCGAGCTCGGCGGGGGTGAGCCGGCGGGTGGCGGTCTTGCCGCCGATCTTGCGGGTCCATTCGGCATACGGGCCGTGCAGCCGGGGCGGGTCTGCGTGGCAGCGGCAACCCGGCTTGCCGCAGGCGTAGGAGCGGACGGTCAAGGTGCCGGGCAGGGCGAAACCCGCGGCGGCGAGCTCGGCGGCGATCCGGTCGCGGGCGGCGCGCTGGGCCGGGCTTGGTTTCATGCGACACACCGTCTCAGATCCGCGGGCCTGGCGCCTTTCCACAGTATATTCCTGTGGATAGTCCCTGCCGGGAGGCTTCATGGAGTCGGCAGACCCCGAGGTAGCTGCGTATATCGCGCGATGGCGGCCGTCGTCGGTGTCACCGCAGGCGGCGGCGTTCGCCCGGCAGGTCGTGCCGCTGGCGGCGCCGGCGGGGCAGGAGCGGGCCAAGAACCTGCTGTGGGCCGCGGGCAAGCTCGCCGGCTACGCGATCGGGCTGGGCCTGGAGCCGGCGCCGGAGGTGCTGCTGCACCCGTCGGCAGCCGAGCGGTTCACCCGGTGCGCGCCGGGGCTGACCGGGGTGGCGCGGCGGACGCTGCGCACGAACCTGCGGTTCACCGGCCGCCGTGTGGTGCCGCAGCTGTATCCGGCCGATCTGTCCCTGCCGCGGGAGCGGGCCAAGGCACCTTATAGCCCGGCGCAGCTCGATGGGTATCTCGCGCTCGCCGATGCCCAGCCCGCCCATGAGCGGCGGATGCGGGCGGCGGGGCTGGTCTGCCTGGGTGCCGGCGCCGGGCTGATCCGCGGCGACCTGCGCGAGGTGCGCGGCACCGACGTGGCGCGCCGGTCCGGCGGCGTGCTCGTGACCGTGCGCGGCGCCCGGCCGCGCACCGTGCCGGTGCTGGCCCGCTACCACGCCCGGCTGCTGGCCGCCGCGGCGTCCGCCGGGACCGGGCTGGTCTGCGGCGGCACCGATCCGGGCCGCCGGAACCTGACGAACCCGCTGATCCGCGCGCTGGACGGCGGGAGCGGCCTGCCCCGGCTGGACACCTCCCGGCTGCGCGCAACCTGGCTGCGAGATTGCGCTGAGCTGCTCGGGCTGGCCACATTCATGCATGCCGCCGGGATCAGCTGCTCCCAGCGGCTGGGCGACCTGCTCGCCGGCCTGGAACCCGCGGCGGAGGCCGAGGCGATACGGCTGCCCGGGGCCGCCCGGCGATGATCCCGCTGGCGGCCCTGGAGGAGATCATCGACCGCTCGCGCGCCGCGCCGCGGATCGAGGCCCTGCTCCCGGCCGGCGTGCGGGCCCGGCAGCTGACGGTGCGGACCCTGCTGGCCGGGATGTGCCTGGCGATGGCCGACGGCCGGCCCGCGCACCTGACCCGGGTGCACCAGGCGCTGACCGCCCTGCCCGCGGACGACCAGCGCCGGCTCGGCGTGCTCGCGGACTGGAAGCATGGCCCGCACCAGCTCACCTGCCGGCAGACCGAGCGGACCTTCGGGCTGGCCGCCAAGGCCCTCAGCAAGGACGGATCCGGCGGGCTGCCGTCGCAGGCGCTGCAGGCGACCTGCGATGACCTGCTCGAGGCCTCGGTCCCGCAGACGTTCACCGACGCCAGCAGCTCGCTGGCGGTGGACTGGACAGACCTGGAATCCTTCTCCCGGCCCCCGCCGCGCGGGACCAGCGACTGCGCCGACCCGGAGGCGTCCTGGGGACACCGCAAGAACAACCTGCTGCGCAGCGAAGACGAGCTGTACTGGGGCTATTACCTATCCGCCGGCGTCATGGTGCGCGAGGAGAACGGGCCGGCCGTCCCCGAGTTCACCCGCCGCGCCACGGTCTCGTCGTGCCGGCATGACCCGGTCCGCGCGTTCGCGCCCGTGCTGACCGCGCTGCCCGCCGCCGGGATCCCGCTCGGCGACATCCTGGACGACTCCGGCTACGCCCACCGCGACGCAGGTGCCTGGGCGATCCCGCTGCGCACCGCCGGCGCCGCCCTGGTCCAGGACCTGCACCCGCACAACAAACAGCGGCCCCAGGGGCACGCACGAGGGCGCGGTCGTCAGCAACGGGAACCTCTACTGCCCCCGGACGCCCCGCCGGCTGCTGGAACTCGGCCCGCTCGCCCGCACCGCCACCAGCGAGCAAGCCGCGGACTGGGCACACACAACCGCTGAACTGGCCCGCTATAAGCTCGGCCGCCTCACCGGTGATGACGCAGACGGGTACCACCGGGTCCAGTGCCCCGCCGCCATGGGCAAGATCCGCTGCCCGCTCCGCCCCGCCTCGATGAGGCTGGACCGGGACCGGCCCGAGATCCTGCAGCCCCCGGAGAACCCCCAGGCCTGCTGCACCCAGCAGACCATCACCGTCCCGCCGGACGTGCTCGCCAAGACCGCCCGGAAACACGACTACCCCTCAGCAGCCTGGCGCCGCCCCTACGCCCGCCGCACCGGCGCCGAGCGCGCCTTCGCCACCGCCAAGGACCCCGCCAGCAACACCATCGCCCGCGGCTGGTGCCGCCTGATGGGCCTGGCACCTCTCATGCTGTTCACCACGGCACTGCTCGCCATCCGCAACCAGCGCATCCTCGCCGCCTGGACCACCCGGGAGGCCGAGAACACGCGGCGAGCCGCTGCCGGGCTCCCGCCGAGAACCCGCAAACGGCGCCGCAAGACGCTCACCGCGCTCGCCACTGCCACACGGCCGCCCTAGCCGGCGAGCAAGCCCGCATGCGGGACAGCACCCGTCACGAACACCCCGCGCAGACAGCGGCAGCACGCCCTTAACCCGTCCCAGGAATACAATAAGTCACCAGGTGGAAACGAATCGCGCACTATACGACGGCAGCCACGGTCATCACAGGGTGCCTGCCGGAATGTCAGAGGCAAACGTGAAACCAGGCCTCACCGAAACGTGAAGACCTCCGGGTGCGCTGAGGGGATTCGAACCCCTGACCCCCTCCATGCCATGGAGCTTCCTGCCATCGGCCAGCGTGGCCCACTGCCGCAGAGTACGAGGTAGATCAGTACCTTAGAACGCCCAGTGGCGCTGCGCGTGGCTCTGCATCGGCCGATAATGGCTCCCCACTTGGCTCCCACAAACTGAGCCCAGCGGCAGCTCGAATGAAACCGTGGAACCAGGATGGGCTCCAGCACAGCGGCCATTGCTCGGCAGCGAGACACGCGGCCGGGACACAACCGACATCACCAGCCGTGCTGCCTCCCGGGCGGTAGGTAACCCCTTCACCAACGCGCTTGGGACTGGCCACGGCCTGTTGGCTGCCCAGTCAGAGAGGGTCAGGTTGCCCATAGGATGGTTGTAAAGTTTCCCAGTAAAGTGCTGTCAAGTTTCCCAGAAACCTTCCTCCAGACACCCTGCAACGGCATCCTGAAGTGCATGAACGCTGTAAGCGGGCTGCGCCCTCGCCGACTCGTCGAGGTCGTCCCTCAGCGCATGCTCGAAGAGCCTGTCGTGATCCTCACCGGGCCGCGCACCGTGGGCAAGAGCACCCTGCTCGCTGCGCTCGCGGCCGAGTTCGACCGGCCGGTCTTCGATCTTGACCGCCCGGACGCGCGGGCGGCGGCCGCCAGCGACCCTGGCTACATCGTCTCCGGTCCCGGACCGGTTCTCATCGACGAGTTCCAGCATGTCCCCGAGATCCTGGACGCGATCAAGGCCGAGCTCAACACCGATACCAGGCCAGGGCGCTATGTGCTCACCGGTTCCACCAGATACTCGGTCCTGCCGCAGGCGGCGCAGTCGCTGACCGGCCGGGCACATGTCATCAACGTCCTGCCGTTGTCCCAGGGAGAGCTGCACGGACGGAGGGAAACGTTCGTCGACCGGATCTGGACCGACCCGGCCACGCTGCCGGAGATGCCGGCGCGTCCGGTGACCAGGGGCGAGTACGTGGATCGCATCCTGTCGGGCGGCTTCCCCATGATCTTGCAGCGCCTGACGGCGAGAGCCCGCACGTCCTGGTTCGCCGACTACGTGGACCTTGTCGTGATGCGCGACGTGCTCGACATAGCCCGCGTGCGGCAGCGGGAAGCACTCCCCCGGCTGCTCCGGCAGTTCGCGGCGCAGACCGGCCAGATGCTCAACATATCTAAGGCCGGGCAGGCGGTCGGGCTGGAAAGCAGCACCGCGAACCGGTACGCGACCCTGCTGGAAGCAGCCTTCATGATCCAGCGGCTGCCCGCGTGGGGCACGACCCTCGGCAAGCGGATCACCGCATACCCCAAGGTGCACGTCATCGACTCGGGACTGGCCGGCTGGCTGCTCGGGCTCAGCGCTACGAAGATCAGCAGCCGTGACCCCGCCGTGCTGACCGAATTCGGGCACCTGGTCGAGACGTTCGCCGTCGGGGAAATACTCAAGCAGGTGAGCTGGTCGGAAGAGATCACCACCGCTTCGTACTTCCGGACTCAGGCCGGGGATGAGGTTGATCTCGTTCTCGAGACCTGGGACGGCCGTGTCGTCGGATTCGAGGTGAAAGCCGGATCCCGGATCCAGGACGCTGACCTCAGCGGGCTCCGACTGCTCCGCGACCGGCTAGGAGAGCGGTTCATCGCAGGCTTCCTGCTCAATCTCGGGGAACTCGCCTACCGCAAGGAGGAGAAGATCATCATCATGCCGCTGTCCGGCCTATGGTCGCCCTGATCCCCTTCCGTCCTCCACGGTAATCAGGATCCCGGCCCTCGTCGGTGGCATTCATGCAGGCGGAAGCGGACAAGCATGTCGCCGACGATAAGGGTGCCTGGCCCCGTCCAGGTCGATCAGGTCCGATATGGGCTCGGCTGGGTCGACCCGGCTGCCGAACGGCGTGCGCTGCAAGCTGCGGCAGGGCCTGGCTTCGCCGATGGTATCGGCTGACCAGGGCACGGTGGATATCCACGCAGTTGGCAGGCACGTTCGTGCCGACCGGACGGCGGCGCAGCTGGCGGCCGAGAGTTTCCCCGGCACGGCTGCCGATGCGGTGGCGGTGGCCGCCAATCCGGGCACGCAAGCCGGAGGGCCCGATCCTTGAATCCGGGCGGAGCGCCGGGTTGGTCAGCCCGGCCGGCCGCGCTAGCTATCCGAGAGCGCGTCATGGATTGCTAGATGATCATGCTAGCGGCGAAGCGGCCATAGCTCAGTCATCAGAGATTACCGGATCCAAGGGCGCAGGCCGCAACGAAGGCAACCTTCGTGCCGCGATCTAGCTCGGTTAGATTGAGACCTCGCCTATTGAAGGCACTTTTGAGGACTTCTGCGCGGACAGACAAGAGTAGCGGTTCGGGATTGCCGGGGATTTGCCGGAGCCGCGATCGCCGTGCCTACGCAGCTATCTTCTTGATGAGCCGTCAGCCCGGAGTATCACTGATATGGTCCTGCTGTGCCGAAGTCACGGATTCTCCCTCTGGCCGCTGCGGTAACCGCGTTAACACTGGCCGCAGCGCCTACGCAGGCTGCACTGGCTTCACCGGGAAAGCGCGATGAGGCTAAGGTCGTGGCGTTCCCACTTCTGGCGGTGAAGGGCGAGGCTCCGGCGGGCGTCGAGGGCCATGTCAGCCACGTCAGTCATTCATCCCATGTGTCGGGCTCGGGCGGGCACGTCTCTCATGTCTCGCACGTGTCTCATGTCTCGTCGGTTCCCGCCCCGGTTCCGACGAGTGCGGTACCGGCCGCATCCCAGCCCGCGGCCCCGGCGCCCAGCGCGGATCTGGGAGGGTCGCCTTCAGGTGCCGTGCCGTCCTCTGGCGGCCTGGCGAGCAGCTCAGCGGGCCTGGGGAGCGGCAGCCCGGCTACGAGCGGCGGCGGGGGCTGCGCGTTCATCATCGTCGCTCCGTTCACCACCCTGGCGGGGTGGGTCAGGCGGCTGCTTTTCCGGAGGAGGGCACGATGAGCCGGGTGGCCGGCATTCCGGGTGGCGTTGCTGAATCGGCTGATACCGGCACCGTGGGGATCACGCTGGTTTTTGACCAGGCGACGGTGGACCTGGACGCGTTGCAGCGCGGCGCCTACGCGGTGGCCGCTGAGATGACGGTCGACATCCGCGCCCGCGGCGCGGACTACGTGTGCACACTGTTCCCTCGCGGGCGGGACGCCGACGGTGAAGATCTGCGGCACCGGTTCCGCGCGGAGGTGAATGACCAGGTCCTGCGGGTCCGGATCGCGAAGGAGACCGAGCCGCTGCGGAACCTGGTCTTCGCGCTGGCGTTCTCCCAGACCGGCCTAGCCGAGGCCGAGGACCCGGCGTGATCAAGCTGGAACAGGCGGCGACGGCGCTGCCCGCGCACGGCTGGCAGCTGCTGCCGCTACGGTTCCACCGTCTCGACGCCGACTCGGTGGTCCTTACCAACTTGGTGGGCGAGCACGTGTTCGTGACGCCGGGCGAGCTGACCGCCGTGGCGGACGGTACCTGCACGGACCAGGAACTGCTCGCGCGGCTGCGGGCCGCGCACCTGATCCAGGCGCCGGGCGAGACGCTGCCGACCGAGCTGCTGGCCATCAAGCTGCGCACCCGGATGCGGCGGCTGCCGGACTCGACCGGGCTGCACATCTTCGTGGTGACGCTGCGCTGCGAGCACACCTGCCGGTACTGCCAGGTGTCCCGGCAGCCGACGGCGAAGAGCGAGTTCGACATGACGGAGCAGACCGCGCGCCGGGCGCTCGAGCTGGCCTTCCGGTCACCGTCGCCGCACCTGAAGATCGAGTTCCAGGGCGGCGAGCCGCTGCTGAACTTCCCGCTCCTCCGCTGGATCACCACCGAGGCCAGGCGGATGAACGCCGAGCACGGCAAGGACCTGGCGTTCGTGATCGCGACGAACCTGGCTCTGCTCGACGAGGAGATCCTGGACTTCTGCGCCGAGGAGCGCATCGACATCTCCACGTCGCTGGATGGCCCGCAGGACCTGCACAATGGCAACCGCCGCCGCCCCGGCCGCGACAGCTGGCAGCAGGCGGTGGCCGGCATCAGGCGAGTGCAGGAACGGCTCGGCGCGGACCGGGTCAGCGCGCTGATGACCACCACGGAGGCCAGCCTGGGCCGGGCGGCCGAGATCATCGACGCCTACGCCGGTCTTGGGTTGCGCGGGGTATTCCTGCGCCCGATCTCGCCGTACGGCTTCGCGCTGCGCCGCCGCGGCGGCGCGGGGTACGACGTCAGCCGGTGGCTTGAGTTCTACGAGGCCGGGCTGGAGCGGGTCGTCGACCTGAACCGGCAGGGCGTCCCGATGGTGGAGATCTACGCGTCGATCATCGCCAGGAAGATGCTCACCAACACCGATCCCGGCTACGTCGACCTGGCCTCTCCCGCGGGCATCGGGATCGGCGCGCTCGTCTACAACTACGACGGGGACATCTACGCCAGCGACGAAGGCCGGATGCTCGCCGAAATGGGCGACCGCACCTTCCGGCTCGGCAACGTGCACGACTCCTCCTACGCCGACGTCATGCTGTCCGACGCCCTGCTCGACCCGCTCACCGGATCGCTCACGCTCAGCGTGCCGATGTGCTCCACCTGCGCGTTCGAGCCGTACTGCGGCGCCGACCCGGTCTTCCACCACGCGACCACGGGAGACTTCACCGGGCACAAGGCGCTGTCCGCGTTCTGCCAGCGCAACATGGGCGTCTTCGCCCTGCTGCTGCGGAAGATCCGCGACGACCGCTATTTCCGCGACCTGATGTGGCGATGGGCGCAGTGAGGCAAGGGCGATTATGCTGAAGCTCCTGGGCCGCGCCGATGCGAGCGGGTTGTCCGGACCGGTGCCCGAGGATGTTTGGCGCGTCTGCCTGCCTCCGGACGCGGACGGCGACCACAGCGGCGGCGAAGAACAGGCTGGCCCTCTGGCCTGCCTGCTGCGGGACGGGCGGGCCGCGCCCCCCGGGTACGGCCTGTACCTCGTCACGGGAAACCAGTCAGGGACGAGATCCGGGCTGCCTGAGATGCCCGGCCCGGCGCTCAGGCTCGGGCCTGACCTGGCGCACCTGGACGCGGGCGACATCATCGGTGTCCCTGCCGACGGCCGCCGCGTCAGCGTGCTGTGGAAGAACTCCGCCCGGCACAACGCCCTGCTGCTCACCGAGCAGTGCGACAACTACTGCCTCATGTGCTCCCAGCCGCCGAAAGAGCGTGACGACTCCTGGCTGTTCGACCGGGCCAGGAAGGTGATCAGCCTGCTCCCGCCGGACGCGCGGGCGCTCAGTCTCACCGGCGGCGAGCCGACCCTGCACGCGGACGCGCTCATCGGCCTGCTCGAGCACTGCGGACGTATCGCGCCCCGGCTGTCGGTGCACCTGCTGACCAACGGCCGCCGGTTCGCCGACCCGGAGTTCACCCGCCGCTACGCCGCGGCCGGC
>Ga0335085_10010644_pt1 | contig 13731 bp, 28 predicted proteins | sample Lox_Sample_45_FD_206712 | JGI IMG/M metagenome (GOLD analysis project Ga0335085, IMG submission 206712) | Soil microbial communities from Loxahatchee National Wildlife Refuge, Florida, United States - Lox_Sample_4.5 | ecosystem: Environmental > Terrestrial > Soil > Wetlands | place: USA...
CGTGGTACGCCCGCAGCCTCCCCGACGACCGGCGAGAAATCAACATCGCCGCATCAGCGGAAGGCTCAGGCGGCGGAGTCGCCTGGGAATTCACCGTCGAAGAGGTAAACCTCGGGTCGCACGGCCCGGAAATCCGCGTCAAGGTGCTCGACGACGCCTTCGCCGCGTTCACGCAGATACCGCAGTTCTTCGCTGCCCTCGAAGCCGAGAACGTCAAGGGGCTGGATGAGGTGCGGCACCTGCTCGACAAGATGGGCGCGACGGACGAGACCGAGCGGCGCGGCCCGCACGGGGTGACCCGTCCAGTCACCACGGCCGAGCGGATCCGCAGGGCAATCAAGGACGCGGCCGACGCAGAGGACGCCACGGTGGCAGTGCTGCGAACCCTCGGGATGGAGGTTGACTCGCGCTAGGTGCCCGGCGGGAGTTCCCGGACCACCTCACCGGGGACCACCGCAGCCCGCTGACGGCGGTACTCCTCCAACTCCCGCCGCTCAGCGTCGCTCATCTCCTTCTGCGCCCTGATGCCGGCGAGAGCGGCCAGCATCGCCTGCTCAGCGTCCGGCTTATTCATCAGCTTCAGCTGCTGCTTGTCTGTGCCCTCAAGCCTGGAAGCCCGCTCATAGGCAGACAGCAAGAGCTTCATCGCCTCGATGCGGGCACTGACGTCGACCAGGGGGTTGCCGTTCTCATCCTCGGCTACCCGGCCGGTCGCCGTGACCTTGAAACCAGGGTTCTCGACGACCTCCTGGATGGCGATCATGAGCAGTTCGATGCGAGACCGGAGGACGGCCCGGCTGTTCTCCTCGTCCTTCGGCTCCGGATGCCTCGCCGTGACGATCCTGGTGACATCCTCAGCCGTGAGCTCGAAGGTGTCGGCAAGGTCGGCGAGGGTGTGTTTCCCGGTGCGCCACGCCGCGTACACCTGGGCGTCCTTCGCGGCTATGACCTGGCCGACACGCTGGGGGGTGATGCCGTAGTCCTTCGCCAGGGTGGCGAGGCGGCGTTCGCCGTTGTTCCACCGGGACCAGATTTCCGCGTCGCGGGAGGCGACGGTAGCGCTCTTTGGTCGCGGCACATGCCCCCTCTGAAACGAAACGGCCCTGTCTCGGGTAATCACAGGATAACGCCGGGGAGCGGTTCGCTTCTGAAATCTTTCAGGCGGGCACGTTCCGGCGCGGCCCTCTTGACTTTCCGATATCGCCCAACCTAGACTTAACGATATCGGCAATCCGTGACATCGGAGGTAATCATGATCACCTACAAGATCAAGAACCCAGACGGCCCCTACGCCGACCTTCTCATCGACGGCGAAAACTTCGCCGATGCCGTCACCGAGTACGTCAGCACCGCCCACTACCGCGGCGGCGACAAAGCCGGCATCGAGGTCGCCGTCGACGAAGAGGGCGGAACCTCATACCACCCGCTCCGCGCCGTCGCCACGATCCCGTCAGGTAACCAGACCAGGCAGATAGTCATCTACGGCAAGGAAAGCCGCCACTTCGGCCGCCCCGATATCGGCGGCCGGATCTCCACCTCCATCGGAGGCGACCTGCTCGCGAAAGTGGACGCCATCGCCAAGGACCGCAGCCAGACTCGCGCGGAAGTCATCCGGTTCGCTGTCGCCGCCTACATCGCGGACGCGGAAGCGATCCGCCACCTCGAACCGCAAGGAGGAGCGTCATGACTACCTTCGCCCAAGGTGACCGGGTGTTCAGCAAGGCTCACATGGACAACGAGCCCGGCACCGTGACCCGCGTCGACGGGGAACTCGTCTCAGTCACCTGGGCGGACGGCGGCGGTGTCTACGACACGACCCGCGAGCCTGCCGCCGACCTGTACCCCGACGACGAGGACCTGGCCGTAGACCGGGCGTGGGCCGGGAACACCGACTACGACGACCTCGCCGAGCAGACGGCCGGAAAGATGTCACCCTCGTGGGTCGATGACGGAAACGGATACGGCTGACCGCACGCAGATGCCCCCGCTGGCCCGATCCAGGGTCGGCGGGGTTTTTTTTATGTCTCGAGCCGGTTCACCTCGGCCGGTTCACCTCAAACCGAACCTTCAACTCGACGTCATAATGCTCGCCAGGTTCGACCAGTTCACCGCCCAGAGTCTGGGTGAACGGCGCGATCCTGCCCGAGACCTCCATGTCCAGGCTGCCCGTCAGCAGCCACCCCGCAGCAGCGAGAGCAGCGAACGCATCCTCGGCGCGTTCCATCAGGCTGGCGCGGCCCTCACGACCGGACGTGCCCCGGACCATCCTGCCCCAGTCGGGCTTGACGATGCCCTCGAAACGGTACGGGCCGGTCGCCATGCCGCCCGGCAGCCCGTAGTAAGGCTGGCCGTACGACTGCACCCATATCCACGGTTCGAGGATGGCGTCAATAGCAGCAAGCTCAGCAGCAGCGGTCTCCTGCGCTCGAGCCTTAGCCGTCACTCATCCTCCTCGTCGTCGCGCCAGATGTCACCCTCAGCCATAACGTCCTCATCGCACAGGCATTCGTTGACCGGCCGGAGAGGCTGCAGGCATCCCAGGCAGACCTTCACACGCCCCCAGCGCTCACGGCCGGGCGGAACCACCGCTCCTCAGGATCCGACAGCAACCCCATCAGGCCAACGGCCTCAGCAACCTCACACGGCTTAGGAGGCGGCGGAGGGTCGTCAACAGCGGACTGGGCGGCGATGATCGCGGCGAGAAACGCCTCAAGGGTGGCCACGGCAGCATGGTAGCGGTCAGGCGGCTCGGAGGGCAGCAGGGCCGGGGTCCCCGTCGCCCTGCTCGTGGACCACCTCGTTACGAGGCTCCCGGTCAAGCCAGCGGACAGGGAGAAGGATCCCCGCCGGGGCAAGGCACAGCAGGGCGTACAGCAGGACGTGAAGTAGCAAGGCAGGGGCCGATCCGGGAAATACGCAGCGACAAGGAAAGAGGCGACAGCGGGCCTGTGACCTGCTGAAACGCTTACCGCTATTCTACCAGCCCGGCACCTTCGGCGAGAACGCCGGGCCGCTCGTAATCGTTCACCCACCAGCGGTCATGCCCCGTGGCCCGGGTGTGTTCCGACGCCCACTTGCCGCGTTCAGCCGGACTCCCGAACGGCATCGGCAGCGGGTTCTCAGGGTCCCCGCATTCAAGGCAGGCCAGGAGGTAGAACGTCTCACTCATCGCGTTCCTCGTCGCTGCTCCTGGTATCCCGCTGTGCGCCAGTAGGCGCGCATCTGCTCCCGGTCCTCCTCGTCCTCGAAAAACCGGGCCGCCCACAGTTCCCGCGCCCCCCCCTCCGTCATCACGTGGTCGGCGATCACCACGTCGTAAGTGTCGCTGCCCGTGTCGACCAGGCGGAGATCACAGGCACCGCCTGAGACGCGGCGTATCGCCTCCCCGAGCTGGTCCAGGTCCGGCTGCTGCCTCCAGCCCCAGGAGATGATCTCAGCCATCGCCGTCCTCCCGTCCGGCTAGCAGCCTGTCCACCCGGGCGGCGTTAGCCGCATCGGCAGCGCGCACCTCCCCGACCAGACGGCCCCGCATCAGATGCAGGTCGCGGAGCTGTTCGTCGATCGCGGCCAGGGCGTCGTTCGCGGCATGACGGACATCGGCTTGCGGCCTGGACTCGTCGCGGCCCCGCCAAAGCCCCAGGGCTAGTTTCAGGGCTGCCAGGGAGTCTTCCAGGCGGGCTGTGTCCCACGGGAGACGGTCAGCGGTGTCGCTCATTTCACTCCTGAGGTTAGTGCTAGCATTTGCCCTGGTACGCCCCGGTTGAGTATGTGACCCAAGGACTCCAGTCTGTCCCGTCTCGGCTGATCTGGATGGCGGCCTTCGCGTTGCCGATCGGATCGGTGGTGGCCAGGCCGGGATGGTAGCCCTCGTTAATTTGCCAGTACCCCACGTCCGGCTGGCCGTTATTGTTCATGGCGGAATTGTCCGGGGTGAACTGGTGGCCCCCGGATTCTGCCATGGCGACCTCGGCGGCGGTGAACGCCGCAGACGGCGACCCTCCCGCAGCTTCCCAGAGTCGTTCCAGGCCTGCGCAGTTCAGCGTCCCGCCGTGGACATGCGCCGAGCCGATAGCCGGGAGGCCGAGGGCGGTGCCGTGGCTGCTGGAGAGATAGACGGCGGCTGCGGCCACGCCGAGGAGCAGGACTTTCCTCATCAGCACCCCCGGGCGATGTCAGGGCCCGGCCCGGGGTCCTGGAGGGTGTTCGCGCCGAGTTCGCGCATGAACCGGGCGAATGCTTTCCCGCCGGGCATCGGGGTGCCGTCCGGGGCGCCGCCGTACTGCACTGCGGGAAGGTCCCCTGAACAGGTGGCCCAGCCCCATTCGGTCCACGGGTAGCCCGGCCACGCGGTGGCGATCTGCTCGCCCGCCCGGACCCTGGCCCCGGTCGGGGTGAGGCCGGACAGGTGCTCGGCGACGTACACGACACCGCCGGCTTTCGGACCTGCGGTGAGCTTGTAACTGATGAGCCCGCCGCCCGGCCACCCCGTGGCCGTGGAGGAGAACACCACCGTCCCGTCGCCGATCGCGCGGACCGGTTCAGGGACGACGGGCAGGTAGTCGACACCCTGGTCGGTGCGGGCCAGCTGCCACTGCTGCCCCGCCAGCGGGTTCACGTACCCGGCATGGCCGGTCAGGGCTGCGGCGGGACTGCTCAGCGTGTACGCCGCGAAACCGGCAGCGCCCAGCACCAGCAGCCTCCTCAGTTTCACCGGGTCTCACCTCAGCGTCGCCGCGTAGATTTCCTGTGCGGCCTGCAGCACGACATCAGGGTCAGCGCCCGCCGCCCGTTCGCACACCAGCCGCAAGGCCAGGATCCGCATCCGGCACTCGGTGTCCTCGCCCGCCTCGAGGAGCCAGCCGACCCACCGCCTGACCGGGGCGCCGCGGATGATGCGGGGCCGGCCGGCGTCAAGCCCGAACACTTGCGCGGCGCATGCCATCGCCGAGCAGCGGGCGGCTACGCGCCAGTCGGTGTTGCGGACATCGGGGTCCAGGCCGGGGACGCCGGTCCACCACGGGATCGCGCTGGTTCCGGGGACTGGCGGGGTGAACGGCAGGTTCGACAAGGGCCTCTCCTCAAAGTCGCCGCCGGTTCCGGTGATGCGGTCTAGCAGGCTGGTCACGGCCCCGCCTCATGCCAGGGTGACGTAGTAGGCCGCTTCGCCGTCCGCCTCGATCTGGGACAGCCTCACCGGGCGGCCGAGCGCGCCAGCCACTTCCTCGAGAAGTTTCCCGGGGTGAAGGTCGGGCGGCCCGTCCAGGAACGCGGCCACGTCGTCCGGGGAGCCGTCAAGCGGCACCAGCACCCACCGTGCCCGGGAAGGTCCGTACGGCTCCCACAGCAGGACATGGGTAGCGTCGGGCGGAGGGGCGGGTATCACGCTCTGGCTCGCGAGGTGGTCACGGGCAGTCTTCACGGGGGTTTCCTTCAGGGGGTCAGGCGCTCTCGCGGAGCGCGGTGAGGGTGTCTTCCATGTCATCCGGGCGTACCAGCACGTCACGGGCCTTGGAGCCTTCCGACGGGCCGACGATCCCGCGGGCTTCCATCAGGTCCATGAGCCGGCCGGCCTTCGCGAACCCGACCCGGAGTTTGCGTTGCAGCATCGACGTGGACCCGAACTGGGTGGTGATCACCAGTTCGGCGGCCTGGATGAGCAGCGGCAGGTCATCACCCGCGTCCGTGTCGATCTCCCGGGCCGGGGCGTCGGTGAACAGGTCGTGCCGGTAGTCCGGGCGGCCCTGGTCCTTGCACCGGGCCACCACTTCGCGGATCTCCCGCTCGGACACGAATGCGCCCTGCAGCCTGACCGGGGTCGACGCGCCCATGGGGAGGAACAGGGCGTCGCCGTGGCCGGTAAGTTTCTCCGCGCCGGTCTGGTCCAGGATCACCTTGGAATCGGTGCCGGAGGAGGTGGCGAACGCGAGCCGGGCCGGCACGTTGGCCTTGATCAGCCCCGTCACCACATCCACCGACGGCCGCTGCGTCGCCAGGACCAGGTGGATCCCCGCAGCCCTGGCTAGCTGGGTGATGCGGACCACGGCGTCTTCCACATCCCGCGGGGCGACCATCATCAGGTCCGACAGTTCGTCCACGACCACCAGCAGGTACGGGTACGGGTCTACACCGGGAAGCCGGTTGAACTCGTCAATGTGCTTGACCCGGGCCTGTTCCATGTCGTCGTAGCGGCGGCCCATCTCCCCGACCACCCAGTCCAGCGCCTCGGCGGCCTTCTTCGGGCTGGTGATGATCGGGGTGATCAGGTGCGGGATCCCGTCGAAGATGGTCAGCTCGACCCGTTTCGGGTCGATCAGGATCATCCGCACCTCATCCGGCGTCGCCCTCGTCAGGATCGAGGTGATCAGCCCGTTCAGGCACACCGACTTGCCGGAACCGGTGGCGCCGGCGATGAGCAGGTGGGGCATTTTCGCCAGGACCGCGGCGATGACTTTCCCGCTGACATCCTTGCCTAGCCCGATCGCGAGCGGGTGCGTCTCGGCTCGCATCGCGGGCGAGGTGAGGATCGCGCCGAGGGTTACGGTTTCCCGGTCCGCGTTGGGGATCTCCACGCCGATCGCGGATTTCCCGGGGACCGGGGACTGGATCCGCACCTCAGCGGTCTTGACCGCGTAGGCGATGTTCTTCTCCAGCCGGGTGACCGCTTCCACTTTCACCGCCGGGCCGAGTTCCACCTCGTACCGGGTGAACTGCGGGCCCCGGGTGAACCCGGTCACCTGCGCGTCGATCTGGAACTGGTCGAGGACCCCGGTCAGGGCGGCTACTGTGGCGTCGTTGACGGGGGTGCGGGACGCCGGGGCGGCACCCGGCTGCAGCAGCGCGGCACTCGGCGGGATGTAAGTGTCCTCGTCAAGGGCAGCCTGCCGGGCGGGGTGAACTTCCGGGAGCGGGTGCAGCGCGGGTTCGGGCTCGGGGATGGCGGCAGGCGGCGGGGCGGCCGGTACCCGGGCGTGCTCGTGGGCGATCGTCCCCGCCAGCAGCCACCCGCCTGCCAGCAGCACCGCGCACATCCACGCCACGGGGGCAGTGACCAGCCCCGCTAGGGCGATCCACCCAGCCGACCCGGCCAGTGCCGTGACCGTCGCGGCCATTGGGCGGCGGCGCAGCCGGATCTTCATGCCGTACCGGTCCAGCAGCTTCATGTACGCCACGACCGAGACCGGCATGACGGCCAGGAGCAGACGGGCCGCCAGCGGGGACGCATGCCACGCCGCCCACCCGTCCAGCCACACGACCGGGATCCACAGGTACGGCTTGAGGAACGGGCCGTGATGCGCCCAGAGCAGCCGGGGTGCCCCCGGACGGGCAGGCGTTGACACGGCTCCCGCCCGCGCCGGGGGCACGTCCTCGGCGGGAACGACATGCCCCGACAGCACATCGTTCCCGGTATCTGGCTGCACGGCCACAGTCACGGCACGGCTCCTAATGGCTGATCGTCGTGACGGTCTGGGAGAACCCGCCGCCGATGCCCTGCGCGACCTGCCCCCAGTTCAGCGCGACCATCAGGCCGAACACGGCCAGGCCGACCGTAGCGATCAGCGGGCGGATGTGATGATTACCCTTCCCCCCGCCGCTGATGGCCTTACGGCCCATCAGCGAATCCTTGTGCCCGCCCTTGAGCACGTCGAGGTAGAAGAACGTCGCCGACGCCAGCGCCGCAGCCAGCGCACCCAGCAGGATCAGGCCAGGCTTCATCGGGTGCCTCACCATCGCCAGCAGCGACGGCACCCCCGCCAGGAGGCACAGCACGGCGAGGGCGTACAGGATCGCGACAGCGCGCGGCATCTTGCCGTGCAGCAGCATGACGGTCGCCGGCGTGGCGAACACGACAGCGAGAGTGAGAGGAGCCCAGATCACGGTTTCCTTCTTTCAGAGATAGCGGGCCAGGAGGACGAACAGCACGACGGCAAAAGCCGCCGCCAGGTAAAACCGCAGCGGCCGGTCCGCCGCCTGATCGACTTTCTCCGCGGCGAATTTCACGGCTTTCATGGCGGCTTTCACCGGACGGCCGATCAGCAGGTGGTGCAGAACCCCCGCGGCAATGACGGCCTTTCCCGCATTGCCGGTCATCCCGTCCGGGACCCAGGCGCGGGATTTCACGTAATCCCGGTGCTCGGTCATCGTCTCGGCCCTGCCGTGAATGATGACGTGGATCAGGCCGCCCGGCCGGAACCACAACTCGCGGGCCGCTTCGGCGGCGGCACCGGCCCAGCGGGCGGCGGCGAGACGCGCCCGCTCGGGCGGGCTCATCGGCACCACGGCACCTGGTGTTCCCGGGGATGCCGTAACAGCGGCAGTGTTACCGGAGGTCGACTCAGTAACACCGCCCTTGGTGTTACCCGCCTGCGTTACCGGACCGGGAGCCGCAGGTGAAGGGGTGTTACCGGGATCGGGGCCGGAAACATCGGGCACCACGGCAAGAACCGGCCGCGTTACGGGGACGCCGCGGCCGGGGATCATGACGGGCTCCAGTCGCCACCCGGGATCAGCGGCGAGGCGAACCTGTACTCGCCGCCCGGCTTGTGGTCGTGAACCACGCCGGCGAGATCGGCCAGAAGCCGGGCGGCCTGGCGGCGGAACCCGCCCGCGTCCTGCTCGCGGCCCCGGCCCTGGATGTGCCTCACGCGGGCACGGAAGTACTGGAAAGCGAGATAGAACGCCCGCTCGTCATCACCAGCCGCGAGGGCCTTGTTGATCTCATCCACGTGGCTCCGGCACGCGGCAGGCAGGGTCCGGGTTGCGGTTGTCACGACGGCACCTCGTCTCGATCGGAGTAAAATCCCGCGCGCGGGACCCGTGGGAGCGGGACCCGCGAGGCGGAACCCCTCTCGGAAGAGGGGCACCGCTCCCCGGGGGAGTGGCTGGATCCAGGGGTGCCACGCCGGGCGGGAAGGGAATCGCGGGAATTTCCGCCCCTCCCCCGGCCCGCACGAGGGGCACCCTGCGGCCCGTCTGGACGGGTACCTGGCGGCAGCGACCGGGCGGTCATCTCAGACCGCCTCCTCGGACGCCTGATCGGCCTCGGCTTCCGCCTTGACCTGACGCAGCATGTCCGTCGCCCGGCCGATCGCGATTGCGGTGCCGCCGCCGAGAAGCTTCAGCTGCGGCATGAGCTTGCGGACGGACAGGGCATCGCCCTGATCGGCGTGGAGCCGGCGGATCTCCTCGAGCCACTCCTCGTCGGCGCGTTTCCGGGTGCCCTCCCCTGTCGCCGTTCCTGTTCCCGGCACGGCGGGCTCAGGTGTTACGGAGACTGTTCCCAGTGCGGCCTGCTCGGGTGTTACCGGCGGAACGGGAAGGCTGTTACCGCCCCCCTGCGCTGGCCTCCGGGCCGCCTTGCCGCCGGTCAGGTCCCGCACCCGGGCGAGCGCATCAGGCATCCGCACCCCGCGGCGCAGCATCCACACCACGTTGGCAGGGGCAGCCGACTTCCAGTCATCACCGAAATGCATCTGCAATTTCACGATTGCTTCACGCCGGGACAATTCCATGTCCACTGCGGAGTGGTAGCCGCGGATATTCCACAGTTTCATCCGCCGCCACAGGACGAATGTCGGCCACGGCGCGAGAACCCACCGGGCAAATGGGATTCCCTCCTCGGACACGTCGCGGTGCCGGCGCAGCAGGAACGCCCGGAACGCCTCGGTGATGGCGACGATGATGACGGGGGCGAATGCGCGCATCGTCGCGCCGACCGGATCGGGCCAGCCCGCCGCGACGTTCGCCACGACCGTCCCGATGCCGAGGATGCGGGCGAGCAGCCGCAGGCCGCCGATCGGGTGGCCGAGCCACGTGAGCGTGATGTCCAGGGCGATGACGACGACCAGGCCGGCGTCGATTTCCAGCGGGCTCAGATGCGGGATGGGGACACCGCGGGACGCGGCGAGGTGGAACAGGTTGTCGTAGGAGCTGACCCCTGCGGCGGCGAGCAGGCCGAGGGTGAGCAGGCCGAGAGTAGCCGCGGCAGCGGTGATGCCCGCTGCCCGGCCGAAAGTGCGCCAGTTGATCCGCTTCCTGTGTGTACTCATGCCCGGCATGATGTCCCCTGATCCTGTCTGCTTGCGGTATTCCGGGGTTATGCGGCGGTTCGTGTCGGCTCGGGCGTGTCGCCCGCCGGGACGGGCAGGCGGACCGGCGCCGGCCGCGTCAGCATCGGCGGGCGGTCGCCCAGCAGGCGGGACGCCAGCCCGCAGCAGGCGGTGAGCGCGCAGGCCAGGATGACCCCGGCGGCCAGGCCGGGGAGTCCCCCGATGAGTGTGTCGACGGCGTACAGGCCGTACGCGGCGGCGAGGAACGCGGTGATCCCCCCGGCGGCGAGGGTGATCCTCGCGATCCTGCTGTGATTTGATGACATTGAGTCCTCTTCCCTTAGGAGGGGCTTCGGGGCGGGGGCCCGGCGTCTGGTTGGTCGCCTTGCCGGGCTCACGCCTAGCTGCTGGTGGCGGTCTTGCGGCTGCCCCGGCTGAGGAGCCAGAGCAGGCCGATGATGATCCCGGCGATGAGCGCCCACGGGGCGGCATGCCCGGCGGCGAGGCCGGCGTGCGCGGCCCCGGTGGTCGGCTGGTTCCAGCCGGCGGCCCAGCAGGTTTGCCACTGGGCGGGGGTTTTGACGAGGTTGCCGCAGTAGGCCGGCGTAGCGGCGAGTACGTGAAGCATTTCCTATCTCCCTATGGGTTATTTGCTGACGAGCTTGACGAGCTTCGGGCTGAAGAACACGAGCGCACCCAGGATCACCACGTCAATGACCACCTGCCGGGCCGGCTCGGGCCGGTTCGACGCCACGTTCCCGACAGTGGCGAACAAGGCCCCGGCCTGGGCTTGCAGCCAGGCGAGGATCGCGCTGAGGTGGTTCATGGCAGGTTCCTCACGACGAGCCGGGTGATCACGATCGCGACTACGGCCAGGACGGCGAGGCCGATCAGGATCTGGTTCCCGGTCAGCGGCAGATGCTGCACGCTGGTCACGTGCGGGGCCACCGTCTGCGTCACCGTCGGCGTGGGTGACGGGGCAGGAGTGGCCTTCACGGGGACTGCGGCGTTCTGGTGCCGGCCGAACAGGAACCACCCGCCGACGACTGCCGCGCCGGCCAGCAGGAGTTTTACGCCCCCGCTGGATTTCTTCGGGGCAGGCGGCGGCGCAGCAGGCGCAGGCGCATGCCGGGACAGCCGCCGCACGGCGCTCGCCAGCATGAAGATCAGCAGCACGGCACCCGCCGCGACAGCGATCACGACGAGGTTGTGCGGGGTCGCCCAACCCGGCAGCGTCCGGACAGCAGCAGGAGGAGATGTCTTCACTTCTTCCCCCCGAAGAACGCCAGGAACAGGAAGACCGCGAAGATGACCAAGACGATCCAGGTGTCGCCGTTCGCGTGGATTCCGTTCATGAAGCCACTTCCTCACATTCACGGACGGCCTCGGCGTACCGAGTCTGCTTCCGCGCCCTGTGCCGCCGCGCCGCCGCCTTCGCGAGACCGGCGGACTTCTCGAGCCGGGCGTAGTACTCGGCGTCGTCTTCGGCGATGATGTCCTCCAGCGGCTTCCCGGCCCGGTGGTCGCGGGCGATCTTCAGCCGGGTCCGCTCGGTGAACCCGCCGAAGATCCCCTCCCGGTCCCCGATCTCCAGGGCGTACTCCAGGCAGGGAAGCCGGACCTCACACGACCGGCACACCGCCTTGGCCGCAGCGACGCCATCGCCTTTCTCGGGATAGAAAAAGTCGCCAGAAATCTCCGCGCACAGCGCCCGGTCGGTCCAGTCGTTCACTGTGACCTCCTGTCGTCCTGGCCGGGGTACAGCAGCAGCACGAACACCACCACAGCGCACCCGGCAGCAGGGATAAGCCACCACCAGGACAGGCGGTGAGCCCCGGACAGCCACGCGAGAAAAGCAACCACGGCGAACGCGGCGACGATGAAGACCACCCGGAGGGTCCGGTACGACAGCCAGGACGGCAGTTTCACGGCCCCGCAGCCTTCAAGATCGCCGCCACCGACGCGTCCAGGGACTCGAGCAGAGCCGCAGTAATCCTCGCCGCAGTATCCGGATCCGCTGCTACCAGGTTCCGGGCGAACGCTGTCGCGGAATCCGGTGTGGCTTCCTTCTCGGTGACGGGGAGGCGTGTTATCGTTGCGGTCATCGGTCTTGTTCCTCTCCTGGACGTGCGGGACATGGCTTTCAGCGCCTCGGGTCTGACCACCCGGGGCGCTTTCGTCGTTCAGGGTGCGGGGCATCAGGAAGCCACCGCCTCGGCGGATCTCAGAGCCTCCGCGATGAGAGCACGGGCTTCGGATCCCTTGTAGCGACGGGGGCCGCCGGCGACGCGGACACTGGTGATGCGGCCGGCGAGGGTCCATCTGCGCAGCGTGGAGCGCGGCACGCGGTACAGGCCCGCCCGTATGAACAGCGCGGACACTTCCGTCGCGTTGAGCCACTCTGCCGTTTCCAACGTGACCGCCTTCCCGATGAGTCCGGTCGTCTAGGGCACTATTGACGTTAGCGCCGCAGGTCGATAGTGTCAATAGTGCTCTTGACCTCTACCGTCAATAGGGGGGTTGCCCCGGTGTCTATCCTGTTGGTATGGCCGATCAGTCCCCCCTGGACGCAGCCGTCGCCGCACTGCTGCGCGCATGGGCCGACGCCGTGACCGCCCTACGGCAGATCCCCGACCCGGAGGAGCAGTTCGCCCGCGCCACGGAACTAGGCGACGTCCTGCGAAGGCTGGTCAGCGAGAGCACCGACGAACGCGCCCTGGCCGCCGAACGCATCCTGGAGGCGGAAAGCCTTTCCTTGACGGCGCTCGGGGCGCGGATCAGCATGAGTAAGCAGAGAGCCGGGCAGTTCGTGGACAAAGCCAGGAAGATCCGAGGGAGCGACAATGGCTGAGAACATGGCAGTAATCCCCGAGGTGTGGCCGGTCGCGGCCGACCGGGTAGGTATCTGGCTCGCCTGCGGCCCGTTGTACGTGGCACCGGTCCCCGCCGATTCCGAACCGCACTTCGAGATCGAGATGGACCTGATGGCCCGCGGCATCCGCGACCAGGTGGCCCTGATGCACTCGACCTCATGGCGGGTGGACTACCGGCTCGGCGGCCTGGTCGCCACGTACATGGCGGTCCTTAAGGCGGATGATCTCGTGAAGGGCATCTGGCCGGGCGCGCGGCCGATCACGCTGGCGGCGATGGAGACGGTCGGCAAGCCGATTCCTCACGCGCCGGACGAGGCCCCGTCGCCGTCGCATTTCCACGTGCTCATGCACGGGCTCCGGCACTTGCGTTTCCTGATCGATTACGACCCGTCGAACGCTGCGGCGCTGGGCCCGTTCATGCGTCAGCATCTTGAGTCGCTGACGCCGGCGCTCGCCGGCCTGTACGCCGCATGACGACCCCGAACTTCACGTGGACCTGCTACCACTGCGGTCAGCGGTGCGGCGACGCTGAGGGCGGGTACGGCGCGATCACGGGACCCGACGGGGCCATTCATGCATCATGTTCCCCGCTGGACCCGGGCACGCGGCCGGACTGCTACCAGCGGATCAAGCTCGGTGAGCCGATCGGGGCCCTCCGGGACGTGAGACCACTACCCGTAGGAGTCGAGGACATCCGGAAGGCTGCTGTAGCAGGCCTGAGAGAGAAGGGATAAGCGATGACTGACCGCTTTGTGATCCCGCCTGTAGACGGAAAGGCCGGGCAGCCTGAGCCGGAACTGGAACACGTGATC